>SDBU01005294.1_pt1 | contig 15492 bp, 16 predicted proteins | sample 2277071 | NCBI WGS metagenome assembly SDBU01 (sample SAMN10397929, study PRJNA504765) | marine sediment metagenome | isolation source: marine sediment core GS08_GC12, 126 cmbsf | place: Arctic Ocean: Gakkel Ridge, Loki's castle | collected 2008
GCCGGAATGATAATGGCCGAAACCTTTGATCAGATCGGTACCTCCGTTCCGATCTATGTAGGGATTTTTATTATTTTGGCAGGCCACTCGATCAACTTTGTTCTGGCCCTCGGAGGCGGAGTGATTCATGGCTTGCGTCTTAACTTTATCGAGTGGTATCATTACAGCTTCGAAGGAGGGGGAAGGGATTTTAATCCGCTCTCTCTTCGCTCTATGAAAATAAAATAATTGGAGAGAAAAATATGACCATCGACTTGAATGTTGTAGGACCAGCTTTAGTTTTGGGGTTGGCCTGCATGGGAAGCTCTGTCGGTTGTGGGATCGCAGGGATGGCCTCTCATGCCGTAATGGCTCGTATTGACGAAGGACACGGCAAGATGATCGGGATGTCCGCGATGCCCTCATCACAGGCCATCTATGGCTTTATCCTGATGCTTCTAATGTACGATGCCATCAAAGCAGGAAGTCTGTCGGCGATTGGGGGCATTGGCATCGGTTTTTCGATGGGCATGGCTTTTTTCGTCTGTTCTATTTGGCAAGGCAAGTGCTGCGCTACCGGTATCCAAGCTTCGGCTAAGCAACCCGCAATTTATGGAAAGTGTTATGCTGCGATCGGTATTGTGGAGTCGTTTGCGCTCTTTGCCTTTGTCTTTTCTCTGCTTCTTTTGTAGCGCCTTTCTGTTCACGTCTTGTCACCGCTCATGTCTGACTGTGCGGTCTGAGTATTTTAGAGAGAGTTACCTCGCCAGTGAAGAGATTGACACTCCAGATCCCTCTCGCCATTGCTTTCGCGGGCAGCAGATTGTTGTTCACTGGGCCGAGCCCTGCAGAGCCTCTCGAGAGATAGTCCTTACTGTACGCTATGGCAATCGAGAATTAGAGACCTTCTGTCATCCCATCAAGAAAAAACATGGTTACTGGATCTATCGTCTGGTCAATGACGATTACTGGAATCATGGCGGTATCGTTTCTTATAAAGTCGAGCTCTATGAAGCAGGTGTTCTAGTAGATCACAAAGAACATCATCTCTGGGCAGAGATTATCAATATTTCAGATACGCCTCTCTGATCAATTTTTCTGTGGTCGCCCAGTCGAGACAAGGATCGGTGATGGAAATGTCTTCATGAGCCGAAGGAGAGAAGGGCTGGTTGCCTGCAGAGAGATGGCTCTCCAGCATCAACCCAACAATCGAGCGGTTGCCGCTCTTCACCTGATCGATCACAGATTTAAAAACAGGAATTTGTAGCTCATGCCGCTTGGCGCAGTTGTCGTGAGAGCAGTCGATAATGAGTTGGTTTCGAATAGAAGTCTCTGTGCATTTTTTGATCGCATTTTCCACAGATATGGGATCGTAATTAGGTGATCGCTTGCCACCTCGCAAGATAATGTGACAGTGAGAATTGCCCTCGGTCTGGACCTTGGTCATCTGCCCGCTGAAATCAGATCCTAAGAAGACATGAGGAGTGCTTGCAGATAGAACCCCATGGATTGCATGGTCAACATTGCCATCTGTGGAGTTCTTAAAGCCGATCGGCATAGGAAGACTGGAAGCCAGCTGTCTATGAGGTTGCGAAGTACAAGTGCGCGCTCCAATACATCCCCATGTGATCAAGTCAGAAAAATAGTGAGAAGTATAGATTTCAAGAAACTCACAACCGACAGGCACTCCCATTTCAGTTAAATTGACCAACAGTTCCCGTGTCAGTCGCAATCCCTTTCCAATATCGTGGGAGCCATCCAGATTGGGGTCAAAGATCAATCCTTTCCACCCTTTTTTCGTTCGAGGCTTTTCATAGTAAGTGCGCATTACTAAGAAAAAACGTTCGGAGACCTCTTTGGCCAGCCGAGCAAACTTTTCTCCGTAGGCGTAGACCGATTTCGGGTGATGGATAGAGCAGGGGCCCACAATCATGAGCAGCCGATTATCCAGACCCTGTAAAATAGATCTTACCGTCTGCCGACAGCTGTTGACGAAGAGAGTGTTGGATTTCGTAAGTGGCAGCTCCGAGGCCAACTCCAGAGGGGTTGGGATGTCCGTCGCTAGCTCTTCTGGAGAGAGAGTAGATAATGTCATAATTGGGAGACATTATCAAAATTTAGAGTTATTGAAAAGGCGATCTTGACCTAGCTATTGTTGGGAGAGTATACTTTTGTGCCAATCATGGAAAATTTCACGTCTCTACTTCTGAAAATTGATCGCTGGATCTGGCAGCCTCTTTTTGTCGTCCTCATCGGTGCCGGACTCTATCTGACCTACAAACTTCGAGGTATACAATTTCGTCGCCTCGGATATGCCCTCAAACTTGCCTTCACCCGTCACGATGACGATGCTCCAGGAGACATCTCCCATTTTCAGGCGCTTATGACCGCTCTCGCAGCAACCATCGGGATCGGAAATATTGCTGGCATCGCCACCGCTGTTGCGATGGGCGGGCTGGGCTCCCTCTTCTGGCTTTGGTTGACCGCCTTGATTGGAATGGCCACCAAATTTACCGAAGCCACCCTCGCCATTCAATACCGCATCAAAGATGACCGTGGGGAGATGGCTGGTGGCCCGATGTATTATATCCAACGTGGACTCGGATGGAAAGGGCTTGCTTTCTGCTTCGCCCTTTTCGGGGGAATAACCACTCTCTTCACCGGCAATATTGTGCAGTCCCAATCGATCGCCTCCGCCACCGCCATGGCCTTTGGCTTTAATCCCTGGATTGTTGGCGCTATATTGGCTCTCATGACTGGGCTTGTTCTGCTCGGAGGGATTAAATCGATTGGGGGAGTCACCTCGTTTCTCGTACCCGTCATGGCGATTTTCTATATCGTCGGTTGTTTGGTAATCTTGGTTATCCGTTTTGACCAGATACCCCAGGCCTTCGCGACTATTTTTCAGACGGCGTTTACCGGACAAGCAGCTGTCGGGGGATTTGTCGGCTCATCTATCATGATCGCTATCCAGATGGGCGTGGCTCGCGGTGTTTTTACCAACGAATCAGGTCTTGGCACCTCTCCCATTGCCGCCGCTGCCGCCAAAACCGATTATCCAGGCAGGCAGGCGTTGATCTCCATGACAGGCGCCTTTCTCTCCACCATCGTCTGCACCTTCACTGGACTGGTGATTGCCGTCACCCATGTGCTCGGCCAAATCGGCCCCGACGGAACTGTTCTCAACGGCGCCCCCATGACTATCGCCGCTTTTGACTCCGTCATACCCTATGGAGGTCTGATCGTCGTTGTCGGAAGTATTCTTTTTGGTTATTCCACGATTATTGGGTGGGCTTACTATGGAGAGAAGTGTTTTGAGTATCTCTTTGGTACACGAGCTATTCTGCCCTATCGTCTGATCTTCACACTCGTCGTTTTTCTCGGTGTCGCCATACCTCTAGAGCTTGTCTGGATCCTAGCTGATATTGCCAACGCCTTTATGGCCCTGCCCAACCTCATCGGTCTCGTGGCCCTAGCTGGCGTAGCCGCCAAACTCACCCAGACCTTCCTCGCAAAAGTCGACCAAGAAAGTAATCTAATGAAATAATGAAGAGATAGATTTCTTCTCAACAATAGAGCGGATCGCCTCTCCAAATACCTGAGCTACTGAGACCTGGACGATTTTCTCACTTGATAGCTCTTCTGGAAGGGGAATCGTATTACTGACAAAGATCTTCTCGATCGGACTATTTGCAAGATTTTCTTGCGCTTTCCCCACAAAGAGACCATGGGTCACAGCAACAAAAATTCTCTTCGCTCCCGCCTTTTTACATGCGTTTGCAGCAGTGACAAGTGTGCCGGCAGTAGAGCAGACGTCGTCTACGATGATCACATCGCGATTCTTAACATCACCGATAATCGCATAGACTTCGACCTTTTCGGCGGAGACTCTTCGCTTATCGATTAAAGCAAAATCAATATTGAGGTTTTTGGCATAAGCCCTGGCCTGTTTACTCGCCCCAAGATCAGGAGCCACAATAACAGAATTCCTCAGTCCCAGGTTTTTGATTGCTTCGACCAAAGCGGGTCGTCCATAGAGGTGATCGGCAGGAATATCAAAAAACCCCTGAATCTGATCGGCATGCAAATCCATTGTAACCACCCTCGTAGCTCCAGCAGACTGAAGCAGGTCAGCTACCAGCTTGGCCGTGATCGGGACACGCGGTTTATCTTTTCTGTCCTGCCTTGCATAACCATAATAGGGAATCACCGCGGTGATGCTCTTGGCTGAGGCACGTTTTAGAGCATCGATCATAATCAGCAGCTCCATCAAGTAGACATTGGGTTTCCTTGCTACCGACTCAATGACAAAGACATGTTTTCCGCGGACATTTTCGAGAATCTGCACATAATTCTCTCCATCCGGAAATGAACTGATGTTTGCCTTGCCGAGTTCGACTCCCAAATGGTCTGCAACTTCAGAGGCAAAGGTGGGGTGAGAAGTTCCAGAGAAGAGCAGAAAATCACTTTGCGCATATAACATGCCACTTACAAAAACGCACAATATGAGACAAACTCTTCCAAACATCGATTTCTCCTTGTAGAGCCAAAGAGCCTAACAAAAACTCAAAAAAACGAAAAGCAAATCACTAGATCTGGCATCAAAAGAACTCGCGCATTGCTTTATAGAGAGTTGATTGCTCTTTTTAGATCCTGTATATTTATCTTTTGGGCAACGAACAGGCAAAGGAAAATCTATGAAGCTACAAGAATTACTTACACATTTGAATGACTATTTAAACATCTCTGATTTTGAAGATTATGGGCCAAACGGTCTTCAGATCGAGGGAAAGTCCGAGGTAATAACCCTCGCAACTGCTGTTTCAGCGTCGCTTGCTACCATTGAGGCAGCCGTCAAAACAGGGGTCGATGCTTTAATAGTTCACCATGGCCTTTTTTGGAAAGGAGATCCTTATCCTATCGAAGGAACGAAACGACAAAAACTACGACTGCTTCTGGAAAACGAGATCTCTCTTTTGGCATATCACCTGCCGCTAGATGGGCATCCTGAAGTAGGTAATAACTGGGTTGCGGCCAAAGAGCTGGGATGGAAAGAGCTGGAATCTTTTGATCAGATCGGGGTGAAGGGGAAGTTCGCGCCGATAGATGTGGAGGTATTAGTTGCAGAGCTCGAAGCCTACTATTCCCATGGGGCAACTGTGGCTCTCTCGGGCAGAAAAAAAGTCTCTACCGCTGCTCTGCTCTCTGGAGGAGGGTATAAATGGCTCCCCAAAGCGGCCAAGGAGCAAGTTGACTGTTTTATCACCGGAAGTTTTGACGAACCGGCCTGGGCGAGGGCTCATGAAGAGAAGATGCATTTTATGGCTTTAGGTCACTCTGCGACAGAAAGAATAGGACCTCGAGCATTGGCTTCGCATATTGCGAACCACTTCGAGGTCCCTTGTGAATTCCTAGATATACCCAACCCGTTTTAGGCAGCACCTGCTGCTGCTGAGCCTGGCGTAGTTCCGGGCATTTTGCCCATAACAACCTTTGGTAGGGCCCGTTTGGCCACTTCGGAAGCTTTAGCTTGCGCGAGAAGAGCCGCTGTGTCTTTTTCAAGCTCTTCGGCTTGTTGCGATTCTACTCTTTTCACCGCTTCTGTCTCAGGATTGACCTTGATTCTATGGTCGCTAAGTTTGACTCTTGGGTGTCGGCTCTGTTGCATCTTAAGGGCTTCGAGTGTGCTTTTTTGCCACTCAGCCTCTGTCTTTGCGCCCTTTCGCTCCATTGCCTTAGATATTTGCTCTTCTTCCCTCTTCGCAAGTTTGGCTTTCCAATCTTTGGAATCTGGGGATTCTCTGATAATTTCCATAAGTGAAACTCCACTTTACATATGAACATCTGAAATCGTATTATAACGATCCTTGTTTTTTTTTGTACCAAAGTCTATCGAAATGAAAAATATTTTTGATTTTTTGACAGAGCGCGGCTTCATCGATGAGGTCACAAGTGATGAAATTAGAGAGTACGTGGAGAAACCGGTGACGATTTATGTCGGCTTTGATCCCACAGCTGATAGTTTGCACATTGGCAATATGGTTGGCATCATGGCGCTCGCCTGGTTTCAACGGTTTGGTCATAAAATAGTGGCTTTGGTAGGTGGAGCGACCGGTATGATCGGTGATCCATCCGGCAAAAGCATCGAACGCAATCTTCTTGATGTTCCAGCCTTAGAGCACAATCTAAAGGGGATTCGACGTTCTCTCGAGACTATATTAGACCTCGATAGTGGACTCCTTCTCAATAATCATGAGTGGTTCAAAGAGTATGGGTATATCGATTTCCTGCGTGATATTGGCAAAAACTTTCGCATGGGGCCTATGCTTGCCAAAGAGGCTGTGCGATCCAGAATGAATAGTGAAGAAGGGCTCAGCTATACCGAATTTAGCTACCAGCTCTTGCAAGCATACGACTTTCTCTACCTCTCAGACAAGTATGACGCCACTTTCCAGATGGGAGGAAGCGATCAGTGGGGCAACATCACAGCTGGGACGGAACTGGTTCGTAAAATGCGAGGCAAAACAGTTCATGGTCTCACCTGGCCGCTGCTCACACGCAGCGACGGCAAGAAGTTTGGAAAGACCGAAGGGGGCACCATTTGGCTCAATTCAGATAGACTGCTCCCATACGACTTCTATCAATATCTCTACCGCACTCTCGACACCGATGTATGCAAGTTGATGCGCATATTGACCTTTGTGGAGCTGGAGGAGATTCGGGAGATCGAAAACCAGATGAAGGCAAAAGATTATATTCCAAATACGGCTCAAAAGCGACTAGCTCAGGAAGTCACCCGGATTGTTCATGGGAAGGCGGGTGTTGAGGAGGCAGAACGCATCACCGCAGCTGCAGCACCTGGAGCCAAAACGACTCTGGATACCAATACTCTCGAAGCGTTGGCTCTGGAGATTCCGAGCAAAACATTTCCTCATGCTGAAATAATCCAGATGGATGTCGTCGATCTATTTGTCAAAGCCGCTATGCTTTCGAGCAAATCCGAGGCTCGCCGTTTAATTACAAGCGGAGGCGCCTATCTTAACAATGAGAAGATCGGCGAAGAGAACTTGATCCTCAAAGATGACCATTTCATTGAGGGCCGATTTCTGCTTTTAGGAGTTGGAAAGAAGAAGAAAATGGTCATCCGTATAGAAAAATAAAAAAAATCCCTTGAACCGAAACTCGGGATAGCTATTATACGGTTATAACTCAAGGGCATTAGCCAGTTACGAACAAGAATAGGAGGCAATAGACTTATGGCAACAATGACTAAGAAAAAGTTGATCTCAACAATATCCCAAGATCAGGGAATCCATCCGAACCATGTACGCAATGTGGTTCAGAACTTTTTAGATGCAATGACCGCTGCGCTTGCAAAGGGAGATCGTCTAGAATTCCGTGATTTTGGTGTTCTTCAAGTCGTCGAAAGAAAGCCAAAAATTGGTCGCAACCCAAAAAACGCTTCTGTACCTATCCATATTCCTGCTAGAAGAGCTGTCAAGTTTACTCCCGGCAAGAAAATGCGTCGTCTTATCGAAAACTCGAAAAAACCGATAGCGTAAATCTCGTGCTGACAGATCAAACCCTCGAATCATTTCGAGGGTTTTTTTTCATCCAGACTCTTTTAGAAACTCTCCGTCAACCGCTTGACAGAGAGAGCGTTCAGAAATTAGAACACCTTCCGCTCTGGCAGGAGCATGAGCTTGCGCAAGCCCTTTTTGCCCTTCAGTGCAAAAGTGCCGGCCTGCCTGTTCCGGCCCTTCAACTCGATCAAAACCAAAGTGGGGCAATCCCTCTTTTTTGCCGCGGTGGTTTCCCATGGAGAGCCCTTCCCTATCCAAAAGAACATGCTGAGTTAGGACGAGCCCTCTCTCTTCTTGGTTATGAAGAAAGTGCTCGAAAAGTTGCTCAGTGGCAGAAAAACACCCTCGATCATCGAGGAAGACCTATCCACTCCCTCTTTCTCCAAGAAGGAGGGTGCGGATATCCAGAATTGGAAGCTGCCAACCGACAGCTTTTTGAAGCCGTAGGAGAAGAGCTATGCTTGGATGAGACTATTACTGATTCAGATTTTGGTCTCTTGGGAAAGAGAACTGAAGAGTCCACGATTCTTTCTGTCGCATCTGGCTGTAAAAGCGGTATGGGAGTCTTTCTCTGCCAAGATGGAGGCATCGTGAACTACGGCCCCCAACTCCTTCCAGTTGGAGAGTGCAGCGGATTTGGTATTGCTGGTCTACCCCAAAACCTTAAGCTCACCGATGAGACGCTCTCTTATCGCACCCGAGTTGCTGCTCCGAATGCACGACAAACTGGATTCTCTCATCTCAAAGATACCGGTTATAGTGGTTTCTGGCTTGAAGTGGATCAAAAAATCACTCCTGATATGCTTCAAACAAAGCTTGCTCTAGTTGGTTCCAATGAGCTCGACAAGGTCGCCTTGACCTTCTTTGGACGAGGGGATGCCTGCTACGTGGCTAAAAGCCACAAACTTATACCTCGCTCCCTAAACCGCTATCAAGGGCCCGCGCAACCCATTACCCTTGGGGATAAGGTCACCCTCGACCTCCAGGAGGGCGCTTCCAAGATGGAGATAATTCCCCTCGCGGGCGATGACAGCTTCTGGGGCGCCGACTTTCTTATCGCTTTCACCCTCACCGGCTTACCAGTCAATTTTTCTCTTGCTTTTATGAAATAAGGGCACTCGCTTGAGCTCAATGAGTCCTTCTGTTACAATTAAGTCATGAGGAAATCTAAGTATGCGGCTGCTCTCAGGACGCTAACTAAAAAACCGTTCTTTGTGACAAGTGAAGCTAATCTTCTGGGGATACCGTCTCGAATGTTAGTCTATTATTGCGAGAAGGGAATTTTAGAAAGAATAGGTCGGGGCATTTATAAGGCTGTAAATATTGATACGGGTTTGGATTTAGGTGTCGAAGGACTAGTGCTTACCGCTATGAGCATTCCTCGTGGAGTCGTTTGTTTAATCTCAGCTCTATGTTATTACGAATTGACTGATCAGATAATGAGAGAGTATTGGATAGCTATCCCGAATAAGGATAAAAGTCCGAAACGATCCCACGCTCGGATAGTCCGCATGCGAAATCTAATACTTGGACAGACCCAGGTCAAAATAGGAAAATTCAAACTCAAAATCTTTGATCAAGAGAGAACTATCGTCGATGCCTTCCGATATCTAAGCCATGAGATAGCTATCAAAGCTCTTCAAGAATATTTAAAACCAATCAAAGGACGCAAGCCTGATTTGCAAAAATTATCAGAATATGCAGAGGCCTTAAAAGTCAAAATAACTCCTTACATTTTGGCGTTAACGACATGACATCAGCTTTTGAGCAATCATTTAAAAACAAGCTTCAAACTATTGCCAGGGAGCGAAACCTTACTCCTGCTGAAGTGTGGCAGAATGTGATTCAAGAAAGATTTCTTGTAAGACTTTGCCATTCGCCTTACTGCAATAAGTTCATCTTGAAAGGGGGAGCTTTGTTGGCTAGATATGTCGATCTTGGAAGAGAAACCAAAGATTTAGATTTTTCAGTCAGACAATTACAATCAAATGTGAATCATTTGACTAAAGTTATCAAGCATATTATTTCTATCGATTTAGAAGATGGATTTCTATTTAAAAATGTGATCGTTGATCCTCTCGAACATTTTCATATGGAGTATGCAGGGATTCGAATTAGAATGGATGCCTGCTTAGGTAAGGCCCGTCTCCCTCTGTTTATTGACCTTGGTTTTGGAGATCTCGTCAAAGCAAAAGAAGAAAAAATTACTCTTCTTGCAAATTTGAAAGGGCCTCTGTTTGAAGAAGATGTTCATGTACATTGTTATCCGAGGGAATTTATTTTTGCTGAAAAACTGGAGACAGTCGTTTACAGAGGGCGAGAAAATAGCCGAATGAAAGACTATCATGACCTATATACTCTAGTTCACGAAGAACGACTCTTAAACAAGGAAGAGACAATAAAGGTAGTAGGGGCAGTTTTTAATCATCGACGAACACCGCTTATTTTACCCTTGATTTTTGACCCCCAGGCGCTTACATCATTACAAAATTACTGGCGTAGGTATCGTCAAGGGTCAGCTATTCTTGCTCGCCTACCTTCGCATATTCTCCAGGTCATAGAGGCGGTAAATATGTGGTTGGGTTACGAATAATTTTTTAGTGCAGCATTATCCCCCTCGCTTCCCCGTCAATTAAATTTTTAATTTTGCGCAATTTGTAAAGCACCCGCTTTAATTATGTCAGCCTGTTGTTGTTTATGTTGTTTATTGTTATAATAGTAAACTATCTATTAATAGCTTTTAATATCGGAGGATAAAATGGCACCTGTATTAAGATCTTCAGGTTTATATCCTGATGTACAACAAACAATACTCGCAGTGGAGCAATTTCATAGCTCGGCTGCAGGATCTGTTCTTACTCCAGCGGCTCGGCGTGTAGTAGAGGGAGTGAGTAGAGAAGTAGAGCGCCAATTGCTAGTCCCATCGTCAGAATTGCCAAAGATCGACGTTAATGCGGCCAAAAAGTGGCAAGAGGGTTGTGAGATTAAACATGTCAACAAACAGAAGCAAATCGCGATTGCGATAATGGTGATAGGTACGATCGCATTAATTGTCTGCATCGCCTTAGCCGTTCATTACCACTCGGGTATTACGAGAATGCCTATTACTCGCATCTGTGAAGAGACGCTGGAAATATATAAAAGCTCTAGGTTGATAGTGCCAGCCGGATTTGTTTTTAGTTACTTGGGAGCTGTGTGTTTCGGCTTTTCAACCATAGGCGCTGGTGCATTCTATGCCGATTTAAGAGAAATGAATAAGGACATAACAAGCTTGAGCTCCGAATTTATATCTAAGAACTTAAAGAAGTCACTTCATGAGGTTCATCGAAATTTGTACAGAAGAAATCAGGGAGGGGATATTTTGCTTACTCCACCTAGAACTATTGGTCCTATCGTAAGAACGGGGAAATACCTCTCGACAACGGAAGCTGCACAGTTGAGCGCTTTGCTGAAGGAGTACAGCAAGCTTTCAGAGACAGAGGCGGAAGAAGCCAAAGCGTCTCTCGAAAAGCAATGGAGAGTTTTACAGGGCCAGATCATGCTGCGAAATAGCCCTGAATTGACTGAAATAGATCCAAATAGTAATTAGGGCGTAACCGTCTTGATTAAAATCTCTTTTCGCACTACCCTGAGACTTACTCTCAAGAGGTGTGCCCATGTCTATACGTCGCGTTTTAATCGCTATTGCTCTGATCGTTTTGGCTGTTCTGACCATCTATAATTGGCCAAAAGAGCAGTCGGATCAACAACCTGAAAAAGTAGAGATTACTTTTGCAGAGGAAGAGGTTGCCGAAGTGGTTTCTGAAATAGTTCATGAAGATAGAGCGGTGGCTATTGCTGAAGAGTCTACTATAGAGGGCTTCCAGCCGGTCTCGAATGAGAGCGATCTACCTGCAGAAGTCAATCGTATGAGCCGGCTTTTTGATCCCTATCCTCCGCTCCTTCCGATTGTTGAGACGGTCACCTATCAAAGCAACGTCTCCTGGGTGACAGGTCGTTTGGCATACTTGGGCGATTATGCGGCTCACTATCATACTCCAAAACACTTTATCTCTCGCAGCTTGCGTGGGACTGGCAGCTACCTCTCTGAGACGGTCTCAAAAGGAGATCGATTTAATGTCTTTCGCAAAGACAAGGAGATCGAATTTCACACTGTTGTCGACCTTTCAAGACGTAAACTCTGGCTCTATTACTACGATAGTGGAGAAGATGAAAGAGTGTTGCTGAAGAGCTGCCCGGTTGCTGTGGGCCGATTGGACTCTAGACGTCCTTCTGGTTGCCTGACCCCTACAGGTGTTTTTTCGATTGGCCAGGAGGGGGCGGTCTATAAAGAAGGGGTGATGGGCAACTTCAAGAATGAACCTCGTGAAATGGTCACTGTCTTTGGGGTGCGCTGGATACCTCTAGATCGTGAGATAGCTAACTGCACCGGCTCATGCAGAGGGCTGGGTCTTCATGGTGTTCCATGGCATAAAAATCCTGAGACAGGCGAATATGTCGAAGATAAGGAGTGCCTTGGCAATTATGTAAGCGCGGGATGTATCCGTCTCCCCTCGGTGGATATCGAAGAGATCTATGCTGTGATTCTTTCAAAAACTTCCTACGTGCATATCGTCAAGGACTTCCAAGAGGCCAATTTGCCTGGAAAGGAGAGAATATTCTAATCTTGTTTTTTATCTTGTAAAAGTATATAATATTAGTTTTTTGAACTACTGTAAGATATATTATGGAAGTTTTGCCGCACGAAAAGCAAATCATTGAGTTTGAGAAGACGATCTCTCAGTTCAAGAAGCAAAACAAAGAAAATTCGCTTCTCTCAGTCGATGAACTCCTTCGGCTGGAGAAAAAGCTTGATAAGCTAAAAGGCAAGGTCTATGCCTCGCTATCGGCTTGGGATCGGGTGCTGATCTGCCGTCACCCGGAGCGACCTCGTTCTATCGACTATATTAAAAATATGTGTGATGAGTTTGTCGAACTCTTTGGCGACCGTACCTACGGTGACGACCATGCAGTTGTAGGAGGGTTAGCTAAAATCGATGGGCGTAAGTTTGTGCTTATTGGGCAAGAGAAGGGGTGTGATACGGAGAGCAGACTTCACCGAAATTTTGGGATGTTGCATCCGGAGGGTTTTCGGAAGGCTCTTCGTCTGGCGCAATTGGGGGAGAAGTTCTCTCTGCCAGTGGTCTGCCTTCTCGACACTCCTGGCGCCTATCCGGGGCTTTCGGCCGAAGAGAGAGGCCAGGGCTGGGCGATCGCGCTAAATCTACGCGAGTTTTCTCGCCTTAAGACCCCGATTATTGTTACAGTGATTGGCGAAGGGTGTTCGGGAGGAGCGCTCGGCATGGGAATCGGCGACGTAATCGGGATGTTGGAGCATGCCTATTATTCGGTGATTTCACCGGAAGGGTGCGCCTCAATATTGTGGAAGGATGCGAGCAGGAACTGCGAGGCAGCTGCCAATCTTAAGATGCATGCGGAAGATCTAATTGGCTTTGATGTGATCGATACGATAATTGAGGAGCCTTTAGGTGGTGCGCATCATGATCCTGATGAAGTTTATCGCAATGTTAAAAGCTTTATCTTGGAAAACTGGGAAATATTAAAAGTTTTTCCTCCAGAAATTCTACTTAAACGACGTTATCAGAAATTTCGAAAAATAGGACGATACGCTAGTGAAACTTCTACTGAAAGCAGCTCTACTAAATAAAAAACACTATGTTTTATTGATTTTCACTATGTTTGCGATGTTTACGCTCACCGTGGGCTCGCAAATGGAGATATTTTCTCTGGGAGTGATTGCAAAAACGGGGCCTGATTTTTTCACCCTTTTTGGCCCTAAGGATGGCACGCAGGTCGATGAGCTCTCTTTAACTGAAGTTAAGACGCAATGGCCAGAGATCTCACATAATGACAAGGGGATTCTTACCCGAGATGAAGCCAATAGCTATCTCATGGAAAAACGGGGGGCCAATCTCGTCCAACGCATCTCTTGTTTCCTAGACAAGCACTTCAAAGTTTCAAGCAACCTCCCGCGATTAGCTTTTATCCTCGTTTTTGTCGCCTGTTTTAAGGCGGCCTCACTCTTTGTCTATCGCTATTTTACCTCGATAATCTCAATCCGTGTCAGTCGCGATCTGCGTCAGAGGTATTTTGAGCATATTCAATCGCTCCCAATGAGTTTTTACCATGAGCACAACATAGGAACTCTCTCTTCGCGAGTGGTGGGCGACGCTGGGGTAGTTGCTGGAGCGATCAACGCGATGTTGATCAACTATATCCAGACTCCCTTTGCCGTGGTCTCCACGCTCCTTGCCTGTTTTTATATCTCATGGAAGCTCTCCATGATCATTTTTGTGGGCTTTCCGTTAGTTCTTTTCCCGGTTATTTTCATTGCAAAGAAGATCAAGATGATTGCCAAGCAGATGCAGCGCAATCAAGAGGGATTTGCCTCGGTTCTCATCGACTTTTTGGCTGGGATCCAGACGGTCAAAATCTTCGCTATGGAAGAATTTTCGCTAAAAAAATACTGCGAACAAAATGATAGAATGGCCAAGCTCGAGGAGAGAAGTGCCCGTTATGGACTAGCCTCAAGGCCGATTTTACATACGGTTTCTTCGCTCTTTTTTGCCGCTGTAATTCTCTCTGGTATCTATGTCTTCCACATGGGCCCAGCTGAACTCCTAGTTTTCTGTGGCCTTCTCTATATTTTCTACGAGCCAATCAAGAAATTTGCTGAGGAAAACAACCAAATCCAACGAGGGGTTGCTGCAGCAGAGAGAATGTATGAGGTGCTAGATCTCACTTCCTCCATCCAAGATGCCCCCGATGCCATTGAATTTGTAGAGTTTAAGAAAGCTCTAGAGTTTCGAAATGTCACCTTTCGCTACCAAGATGAGGTTATTCTTCGCGATTTGAGTTTTTCTGTGAAAAAAGGGGAGACGGTGGCTATTGTTGGTCCAACGGGAGCGGGTAAGTCTACCATTGTTCAGCTGATTCCTCGGCTTTATGACGTTGAAGAGGGAGATATTTTGATCGATGGCCGATCTATCAAAGCTTATACCCAGCGTTCCTTGCGCGAGCAGATCGCCTTTGTCCCTCAGAAGCCCTTTCTCTTTTTGGATACGATTAAAGAGAATATCTCTTTTGGGCGTCCTTTTACCGAAGAAGAGGTGATCGCGGCAGCCCGACAGGCCCATGCTGAGGAGTTTATCACCCAACTTCCTAAAAAGTACGATACGATGCTAGCGGAGTCTGGAAAAAATCTCTCAGGCGGTCAGCAACAACGGCTGGCTATTGCTCGGGCTTTGGTCAAGAAGGCTCCGATTTTGGTCATGGATGAGGCAACCTCCTCCTTGGATGCCGTGAGTGAGGGGAAAGTGAAGGATGCGATCTGTAGTCTTCATGGATTGATTACCCAGATTATCATTGCTCATCGCTTCTCTACCATTGAGCATGCTGATAAGATCATCTACCTTGAGAAGGGACGTAAGGTCGCCGAAGGCACCAAAGAAAAGCTCCTAGAGATCTGTCCTAATTTCCGAAGGATGTGGGAGATGATGTACAACCTCGAAAAAACCGAGAAGCAGTCCGTCTAGATCTTCGTTCGAAAAATTTGTTTTAATAAATTAATCATTTCTTCATAAGTGGGCGTTAATCGGAGGCCCCATGAGGAAATTTCTATTTCTTTGTTTACTTTGCACGATTGTTTTTGCTGAAGATGATCTTTTTGACATAGAAGCCAAAAAACAGATTTCCCGGTCTGTCATACTCGATCCTACAAGACTAGGCTCCTACGCCCCTGGCGAGCAAGAGGCCCTTCCCGATTTTCTTCCCAAAGTCAACGTTGTCACCGGAGACTACATCGATGACGAACAAGACCTCATTGTGGCAGGTGCCGAGCCGCTTTCCGTCACCCGTTTTTACAGCTCAT
>SDBU01005295.1_pt1 | contig 15487 bp, 15 predicted proteins | sample 2277071 | NCBI WGS metagenome assembly SDBU01 (sample SAMN10397929, study PRJNA504765) | marine sediment metagenome | isolation source: marine sediment core GS08_GC12, 126 cmbsf | place: Arctic Ocean: Gakkel Ridge, Loki's castle | collected 2008
TAAAATTGGCCTGCCTGTGCCTTGGCAGACAGGTGGGGGTTCAAATCCCCTTCCAATTAAATTCGTAATTCGTAATTCGTAATTCGTAATTCGTTTTAACGGTTGAGGTGTTATCACCTTCGGATAGAGCTTCCAAAGTCATGGAGAAAACTATAGAGTATTTGCAAGCAGGAACGAGGCTGGTGTGGATTATTGACCCCAAATCAGAAATAGTCACAGTTTATCGTTCGTTGAGCGACATACAAGTATTGAGCAAACGAGATGAATTAGATGGCGAATACGTAATACCCGGTTTTCGTTGTCCACTGGATAAGATTTTCGTGTAATCTGTTCATGATTGAGAAATGGGCAGTGACATCATCACAGTTGTCCCGGCGTCCACTATGCTTTCAATAGCAATATCACCACCGTGTTGTCGCAGGATACGCTGGGCATTTGTCAAGCCCAAACCCGTCCCCTCGGTTTTCGTTGTAAAGAATGGCTCAAACAGTCGTGACAAAGCTTCTATAGGAATCCCCACACCGGTATCTGACATTTTTACTTTAATCTCCGCATCACAAAGTTGTGTTACCACCTCTAAGCACCCGCCATTTGGCATGGCTTGTATTGCATTCAAAACGACATTCATAATAACGTGTTTCAGCTTGTCCACATCCAGCGGAATAGACGGAATCTCATCAGATAATTGTTTGACCAGCGTGATATTATGATGAACTAACTTTGCCTCCATAAAACCGAGCACTGCGCAGAGCACAGCATTGATGTCGCTGACCTGTAGATTCAACTCTACGGGTCGCGCGAAGTCCATCATACTTTTGATGATAATATCCAGCCGGTCTATCTCTTCGATAATAGAACGGATGTACTGTTGATTTTCTTCACCTGGTTGGACGCGTTTACGAAGTAGTTGAATCATCATTTTGATAGAGGACAACGGATTGCGAATATCGTGAGCGAATGCCGCCGCCATCTTTCCCGCCATAGCTAATCGTTCTGCTTCTACTAGTTCTTGTTGCGACTGCCGCAGTTGGCGAGTCATCTGATTAAAAGCTAGCGTCAGTTCGCCGACTTCATCGCGAGTAGTTACTTGCCCTTCGCGCGTTAAATCGCCGGAGGCAACCTGCTGAGTGACTGTAACTAAACGTTTTACCGGAGCCGTGATATTTTTCGCAATTCGATGCCCGACAAACACAACGAGCAAAATGCCCGATGCAGCAACTCCAATCATCGTCCACATCACCTGCCGCTTTGCCGCCGAAATTTCCGACATTCCGCGCATCAAAGTATAAATTCGCCCATATTGCTCCTTATAATGAATTACCTTGTAGGGTTCGCCTTGATAATTAATATCCACACCGAATGAATCCTGTCCCGATTCAGCCATAAACGCGCGCGCTTTCTTTAATTTAACAGCCCGAGCAATCTCCTCACTCAACCCCTCGTTCAGCGTCGTACTCATCACTCCATTATCCACGCTAAAGATAACGATTTCCACTCCGAAAGCATCTTTGACCTTTTTTATCTCTTCATAATAGTTTGTTTGAAAAATGACTTTGACCCATTGCGCGGTCTCTTGAGAAATCTTTTCATCATACTTTCTGTTAAACAAAGTGAGAGTTATGACTGTTGAAATAATGATAACAACGACGAATAACAGTGTAAATGGCACAACGATTTTGTTTTGAATGCTGTATCTGCGCATAAAATCACCGCCTAACTGGAGTGCAACAATCAGCACCGTTGTTTGAGCAACGTAGTGTATTGTTGCACATAAGTTTATCACAGAACATATACCTTGTGCAATTATTTTGCTATTGAAACGGAAACATGATACAATAGTGTGCAGCACCAAACATGGAGGTCATTTGTGAAATCAGTGATATTTGATGTGCCGAAGAACATCCGCATTGGTGAAATAGATACGCCGCAAATACAACCCGAAGAGGTTTTGGTCGCAGTCAAAGCATCCGGTATCTGCGGTACGGATGTGCATATATACGACGGTGATTTCATCGCTAGCTATCCTGTCGTCCCTGGACATGAATTTGCTGGCGAAGTAGTTGCGGTCGGTTCTGATATGGTGGACATCTCCGCCGGCGAACGCGTTGCTATTGACCCGTCGATTTATTGTAATCAATGTATGTTTTGCCGTGAAAACAAGCAAAATTTTTGTCTCAATTTCAAGGCGTATGGCATCAATTACAATGGCGGTTTCGAGGAATTAGTGGCGATTCATCAGCGGAATTTATATCCCATCGGTGAGTTGTCGTATATAGAAGGCGCGATGGTCGAGCCGGTAGCATGCGGAATACACGGTATGAAGCAAATTGAATTGCAATTAGGTGAGCACGTACTCATATTCGGCTGCGGACCGATTGGTCTTATACTCATGCAGCTTTGTCAGATGGGCGGCGCGGCGACAGTTACAATGGTTGATATTCAGGAGAACAAGCTGGAATTGGCGCGCAAACTCGGCGCGACAGATGCTGTAATCGCAGGTGATGATTTACAGCAACGCCTCGTGCATGTGCATCCCGATGGATTCCATGTCGTTATCGACGCCACAGGTAATCCCCGCGTTGTCGAGCAAATGTTCGATTATGTTCGCGATAAAGGGCGATTGCTATTTTTCGGCGTATGTCCCGCCGATTCAAAGATAGAAATCTCACCGTATGATGTATACAAGCGCGAGTTGAAAATTTGCGGCACGTTCGCGCTGCTGCACACCGTCCAACAAGCTGTGGACGTTCTTCAATCAGGAAAGATTAATGTCCAATCTCTGATTTCCCATCAGTTTCCACTTGAGGATTTTGAAGAAGCCTTCGCGCTAAAACAACAGGAAACAGATGCGCTGAAGATTATGATTATTCCTGTTTTGTAAATTTTATGGCTGTTAGCGGGCAGACAGCCGGAGGCAAGCCTTGAGGACGCTTACCAAAATATGCGCGTTTTAAAGGCTATCAGTGATAGTGTCGAGACGGGCAAAGTTGTAAAGATAGAGTGAAAAGTATTGAGTTGAATCCGCTCTCTCGCCTTCCTAAAAGAACAGGGATAAATTCGATTTTGTCTTGAAAAGCCTGCTTTTGGATTCTATCAGGTTTTTCCCTGCATAGAAACAATAGAAACAGTATTTTCCCCGACGGCAAAACGCTGGATTTTGTGGTAAAATAAATTTGCAAACATCATGAGAAAAATAGTTCTATGCAGTTTTAGTCTTCTTATATATGCATCACTAGCAATGGCTACGATCAGCATTAGTATACCCGAAATTCCTCCGAGGGAACCAGGTCAATCAGTGACCGTTCCTATTAACGTTGATGATGCAACCGGCATAGCTGGCGCGAGTATAACCATCACTTTTGATTCAACGATACTCAGCGCAACCGATGTCAGCGAAACAGAATTAACCTCGAATTTTCAACTTGAAAGCAACTTCGTCGCCGGAGAGGTTAGGATTTCTATGGCAAAGGCGGCGGGGCTTACAGGCGGTAGCGGCACAATTGCTTTGATTACTTTAAAAAACAGCGATACGACTTCTATCGGCAGCACAAGCGAACTGGCATTTAGCAAAAAGAAACTTTATGGTGAAAATGCTGAAGCCCTTGATGTGAACGCGGTTGATGGAACATTCACGGTGGGTGTGCCTCCCATCACCGTCACAGTATCTGGCAGTCCTGCCAAATCGGACGAAACAATTACAGTAATTGTGACAACGGAATCCTCCGGTGGTTCTGCCCAATTTTCAATAGAGGGTATTGTGTCTGATGTCGAAATGACAGAGAACCCACAGAAAGCCGGGGAATATACTGGAACATATACTGCTGTTAAAGAAGACAACGTGCAGGATGTTCCTGTCACTATCGTTTTCACGACTTCTGCGGGAAATAGTGTAACGGATAGCAGCCAAGCGGTGACAATCAAAGGTACCAGAGAATTTACTTTAAAACTCTCGGCTGGTATAAACCTCATATCCGTGCCCCTGAAGCCTGAAATAAAGATGAAACTCAGTGACCTCGCCGCGTACATTGGTGATGTCTCGTTGATAATCTGGCATAATCCTGATATAAGCGAATTTGTCAGCTATGTGCCTCCTTCTGTGAACGTACCCGCCAATACAGTAGTCGAGGGAGGCAGAGGATATATTGTCATCATGAAAACGCCAAAAGAGGTCACCTTTGAGGGTATGGAGTGGGATGGTAATGTTATTTCCCTATCGGCTGGTGCAAACCTCATATCCGTACTCCTGAAGCCTGAAACGGAGATGAAACTCAGTGACTTCGCCGCGTACATTGGCGATGTCTCGCTGATAGTCTGGCATAATCCTGATACAAGCGAATTTGTCAGCTATGTGCCTCCTTCTGTGAACATACCCGCCAATACAGTAGTTGAGGGAGGCAGAGGGTACATCGTCGTTATGAAGACGCCAAAAGAGGTTGTTTTCGAAGGAATCGCTTGGGAGAACACGCCATCAACTGCTACGCCATAGCGTCTCAGAGTTGCAAGCAGGATTCAATGGTACTGTAAAATTAAGAACGAAAAACCATAGATAAACGCAAATCGCTCAATTTATCGTAGAGTGTAGCAAATCATTCGTGAACTTCGTGAACCCTTGGCTACAAAGAGAAACACCCTATATCGCATCTCGCCAAAGAGAAAAGTTGCGGTGCCTTGTGGGAAACGAATTTTTCGATGATTCCACTGCTACAAACATTAGATAAATTGAGCGATTTTGTTATTACACAATAGAGGGAGAATAGCCTTATGCAGTGACTGCCAAGTTGAATTAGTCAGTGAAACAGCGATTCTACTTATGCCACTATCCGAACCGAATTAAAATCTCGTTTGCTGGATTGGTATGTGCATACGTCGGATGTGACGCCGAGAGATGAAAATCCCAGAGGGCTGCCGCGGAGATAATTTTTTAATCAGAAACCGAGTTTTTCCAAAAAACTCGGTTTCTATTAGGAAGGAAAAATGAAAGTCCAAATTATCGACGAAACTCGCGAATACGATGGTTTCTTCAAAATCGATAAAGCTGTATTTCAGTATGAACAATTCGATGGTACAATGAGCGAACCCACGACACGACTAAATTTCAACCGTGGGGATTCAGTCGGGGTATTGTTGTGTAATCCGGCGAAACATACTGTCGTCTTGGTGAAGCAGTTTCGATATCCCACGTACATCAACAATGGACCAGGTTGGATATTGGAAATTGTTGCAGGAATGCAAGATAGAGATACAGAAGCGATTAACATTGCACGCGCGGAAGTTATAGAGGAAGCGGGCTACAATCTCAAAAAGTCTCAGTTTTTATGCACCTTTTATGTCAGCCCAGGTGGGACATCAGAACGCATTCATTTGTATGTGGGATACGTCGATGAAGCAGATAGAGTGGGTGATGGAGGCGGTTTGAAGTCTCATCACGAGGATACCCAGGTCGTCGAATTGGAATTTGATGAGGCATTTGCGATGATTGAAACTGGGGAGATTAGCGATGCAAAAACTATCATCGCTTTGCAGTGGTTGAAGTTGCAACGAAATACGCTATAGACGGTCATTGCCCAAAAGGGCAAAAGGGTTAAAAGGCTAAGGCGCGCATCTGAACTTTAGTTCATGGCTCATTTGACCTCAACGTTTTGAGGCTTCAAAAACAGTAATGCCCACAAGTTGTTCCCCACGATAGCTGAGTAGAATCCCCATGTCATCCAACATAGTGCTATCGGTGGCTTTTTGCGGACGTTGTAGACTGATATAGAGTACATCGGCTTCTTCGTCATAATCAAGCCAGAGCTTATGGATTGGTGATTCCACAATGTGTTTAGTTATGCTAACCGCGGTATCAACAACGCTTTGTGTCGCTTCGTCTACTGTTATGGTTTCCATACAATAGCCCTCCTATTGATTTTAGAAGTAAAGTAAGCTGAAATTACGAACCCGTCTTCAGCGGACAATTCTCGATATACAACGGTAAGATAACGCCTTCGTCCATGCCCTTTGACTGCTATTAACGCTCCTCTGTAGCCGCGAAGTATCAAATCAGGTTCCTCGATAGCCCTTAGACAAGCGTCTCGATAACCCGCCATTTCATCACGGTTTTCGACAATGTGACACCATCTTTCGTCTGTCAAACGTATGGGTACTCCGTTTATGGAAAAGGCAATGTCCATTGGTAACCTCTAAGTAACTGGTCAAAAGTTCTGGATAGGTCCCGTCGTTACATTGCAGAGCCGATGCATACCACAATCTGAGAATATGATGAGGCGCTGTCGATGATTGAAACTGGGGAGATTTGTGATGCAAAAACTATCATCGCGTTGCAGTGGCTGAAGTTACAACGTGAAGGGTAAAAGGGCAAGGGGGCTAAGGGGCAATTTGCCCTCTAGCCCTCCTGCCTTCTTGCCCCTTACCTACTCACGTTTAATTTGCGCCCATGTAGTCGCGAGCTTTGCCAACGGCTTTACAGGCGCGGTCCCGCCATAGATTTCCAGTTCTCCCATCGTGGTGTATGTACCGTCGCCGTAATTCGTTTCCCAGGTTAATTTCACATACTTCGCTTTGACAGCAGGAAATTCGAATTCTTCCCATTCTTTTTCTAATTTTTGCACCGTGTCCTTCAGTGCTGTTTTGAAGTCGCCTTCATTCGTTCCGGTTGTAGAGACTTCAAGGACAAAATCCTTGCCACCACGACTCTGAAGGTTTCCACCGACGACCGCCTGCGGGAGCATGAAAAACCTCGCTTTGCTGATGAAAAGCGTTTTTTCATCCTTGAAGGCAAAAATTGCCCATGGGTGTGGGTCACCCTCTGGCGGTTTGTTAAAAACTGTCACAGTGCCCGACCATGTTTCCAAATCACCGTCGATTGCACCGTTCCAATCTTCATCCGGCCAATCGGGAAGGTCGCCTGCGCTATCGACTAATTTGCCTCCGTTTTCGACGCCGATAAGATTTTCCTCCGCACTAAGCGCTGGTAGAACGAAACCTAAGAGTAGCAATACGGTGAACGGTAAAAACGATTTCCAATATTCATGAATCTTGTACTTTATCATTTTTATCCCCCCTTTCGAAAGGCGAAAGGCGAAAGGGGAAAGGGGAAGGCGGAAATTTTTCTTTCCTACTTCCTTCCTTCCTTTCCTTCTATCCTTCTGATTGCTTCGTTGCACTCGCAATGACATTGCTTTCAGTTTTTCTTTTGCCGGCTTTCTGGCTTTCCGGCTTTCTGGTCTTTACGGCAATTGATTTGTCTTTTCTAGAAGCAATTTGAAGGTACTTTCGAATTGTTTCATTTTCGCGCCGTATTCTTCCAAATTGCCAGCGCGGAGTGCTGCTTGCGCTTGGTTATATTGTTGATCCGCTTTTGTTGCGAGAGTCTGGATAGAAATGCCCTCAACAGTTACCTCGGGTGTCGTTGCGGTAGGCGTTTCATCGACTTCAGTAAAAGACGTGGCTTCGGGAAGTGGAGTCGTTTTCGCGCCGGAGCCGAACATCTTTATCAGCGCGTCTTCCAAAGTCGTCCCCATCACGACATAATTTTTGTATCCGATGATTACGCTCTGCAGTTTGGGAATAGCATCCTCCTGTTCTGCCTGGATATAAATGGGCTCGACGTATAGCAGCGAATTGTTCATCGGAATCACCAGCAGATTTCCGCGCAACACCCGCGAGCCGCGCTGGTCCCATAACGTGAAATTCTTGGAAATTTCCGTATCTATGCTGATAATGTCCTCCACGCGCATTGGGCTGGGAATGGAGCCGGCGCCCTTGGGAAACTGGTACAGCAAAAGTTTTCCATATTCACCTGATTCGTAATCACAACGCGCCGCTAACCACGCGCTCATCACCTTCTCATTGCGCGCGGGTGTGAAGGGTAAGATGAGAAGAAACTCCGCTTTTTCCTCACCGGGCAACGTTAAAATCACATAGTACGGTTCCATAGGTTGGATGTTGCCGGTCGCTCTTGGGGCGGGCTGTGGCATTCGTGCAAATCGACTTATCGGAGCAGCAGGTGCCGCAGGTTCCACGCGTTGTTGCTCGGTATTGTCGTATACTTCCTTGCTCGTCTTCCAAACATCTTCCGCCATGTAAAACGTGGTGGGGTCTTCCATGTGATAATATTGATATTTGTGAGCTTGAATCCAAAACATAGTCTCGGGATATCGAATATGTTGTTTTAACTCCTCGGGCATTTCCTCAAAGCTTTTTAAGAGACTATCCTCAAAAATCTTATTGTAACATTCGGCGATGGGAAATTCATCATTTTGCATGAGATAAAAATTAACGCTGCCATGGTAGGCATCTATAACCACTTTGACTGAATTGCGGATATAGTTGCCCCATGGTATACCGCGTCGAAGCACACGCTGCCCCAAACGTCGTCCGCGCATTTCAACCACTAATTCTCTGAAGACATCCTCCATCCGTTCTGAATATGGATACAGAGATGTTGTTGTGTACGCATCAAGAATCCAAAATAATCTTCCTTCAGAGATAACCAAATAAGGGTCTTCATCGTATTTGAGGAACGGCGCTATGTTTTTAACTCGTTCTTTGATTTTTCGGTCATACAAGATGCGGCTATCTGGTGTTATCTCTTGCGCCAGCAGAATATTATAGCTGCCGAATTTTATAGTATACGCGAGTTTCCTCAACCACGAAGACAACGGCACGCCCCCACTGCCCTTATAGGAATTTTCCTTATATTGTCCCTTTTCAGCGGGATAATCAAACTCCGATGGCTCCAAGCTTTTGGGATTGACAATGACTTCATATTCCGTCCGTTCTCCGTAGTAAATCCGAGGGCCAGGAACATTGGGGTCACTAGATAATCCCTCACCCCATTCCGGAGCATTCGCAGAGGTTCGCAGAGGAATTTTTTCGATATACATTTGGGGCAGGCCGTCTTCAATTTCCTTGACGGGGCTCATCGACACCCCATATCCGTGGGTATATAGAAACGTGCGCCGCACCCACGATTTATCCGATTCGGCGAGGTTATTATAATCAAGTTCACGCGCGGACAGCATCACTTGCCGAAGACGCCCATCCACCATATATCTATCGATGTCCACATCCACATACTCATATTGCAGCCGCAGTTTCTCGATTTCTTGATAAACACGACGCAGAGGACGCCAATCCCACAGGCGAATATTTTCCATCACCGGCGCATTCTGCTCCTGATTAATCGCATCCAACGTCAATTCGCCTTTTGCCTCATACGATTTTGTAACAATCTTTTCGTCGGTCAGGTTGTACGCCTTGCGCGTAAAGTCTACATTATATTTGATATACTTGAGCTCCTTGTCTTTCTCATTGGGCTTAACGACAAATTGCTGAATTACGTTCGGGTACATACGTCCAAGTACACCGGCTAAAAATAACAACGCAAAGGACGCGCCCACAAGGAAGAGGACATGACGTCTTCTAAAAATGCCGATGAGAAACACCAGCGCGATGACAATGCATAACACCAGCATAATCCATAACACGGGCAAACGCGCACTGGCTTCCGCATGGCCAGCGCCAAATTTCACAGCGGGGCTATTAGTGGAGTAGAGCAAGTCATACATAAGAAAGCGGTAACGCCATGCTCTGAGCAGCAACGCCACAGCAATTATCGTGAATAGATGCGCGCGCACTGCGAAGGGCGGTTCAAACTGATTGCGTTCATTGAGAATTGCGCCGTGAAAAAAATACATCACCGCTGTGAACAATGTCAGCATGAAAAATAACCCGAACAACCATCCGCAGAGGAATTTCTCGAAGGGCATCTTAAATACGTAATATCCGATATCTTTGTTGAAAAGTGGGTCTGGGTCGCCGCCGAAGTTTACAGAATTCGTGTATCGTAGGAATATCTCCCACTTATCGGTCATCGTGTAGCCCAGCAAAATGCAGAGGCCACCGAGAAGGAACGCTAACACGACGTACAGATATTTCCGAAAATCGAAATCAATCTGTCCACCTATCGGAAGTGCCTCCACCACGTTTAGATTAAACGGGAGCGGCGCTAATCGACGGATAAGATACAAATTGCCAAGCACGACGATTAGTAAAATCGACGTAAACGTCACGCCCATGAGTATCTTCGTACCTAAAATCTTTTTGTATATCGGCAGATAATTCAGGGCGCTAAACCACAGCCAGTCAGGGTAAATTGCCACCCAAATCCGCACGAGAACCCACAAACCTGCCAGGACGGCAAAAACAATGATAAGTCGTTTCAATCTGTCACTCATAAAATACCTCCAGTTTTTTCGATTGTTTATTTTAAAACGTGAAACATAAAACGTGTTGCGTGTTACGTGTTGCGCTTCGCTCCAAGCATTCGTCTACGGTGCGCGGAACTCATGCGCCACAGGTTTTTCAGTTTTGAACGGTCCGACGTTAAGCCGCGGGATTGCTTTGAATGGTCCGAATTTATCGGCATCCATCAGCCTCTACCATGTCTGACTAGCCAATAAATATCCGAGTATTCCTACGAATGTACGCGTAAGCATCTTTCCCACACACATTGTATCCATTTTTCGTCCTTATGTCAACGAAAATATTTTCTGCTATGACAACAAATTCAAGGATTTATCGAATAGGATTTGGTTAATCCACCTAATTCGTTGTCATATTCACGTTCACCAGAGAAATTGACAATTGACAATTATAGCTTAATCCAAAAACACCCTCAAGCCTTCCCGGGCTTCCATATACGTTTTCTCCAGGTTTATAGGTACTGCTACTTCAGAAGCGATAAAAAGTGGCAATTCTGGCAGTATGTCTCCCACTTCTAACGCATAAGCCCAGGATTCAATAGCGGGATTTTTTACATCAAATGTATAACGATATGCTGAACAATACAAGGGGCTTCCTTCATTTCCCTCCATTTCTGCTTCTGTTGTTGCATGCAATCTTCGGAGTAATTCGCTGTGAAAGTTAAAAGGACGAACGGTTACAATATCCACGACGACAAGGGAAATGCCTTGTGAGAGAAGACTAAAACATTTTGAAGCAAAAATATCTCGGTTCTGCGGTCTATCTTTATTAGATGGACTTACAATCTCAATTACCCCGACTGTTCTTCGCGCTCCATCAATATTCACGACAAATATTTCCGTCTCATCTGGGAACAAAACGGGAATTGTCATCATCGCGGCAGGAACATGATATTGCGTTAGAAGCATTTTTTTTCTCATGGGAAACAATTCGTCAGCCCTTACATCAATTTCGCCAAAACTTCCTATCTGAACGTTTGGTTCGGCTATAAAACCTTTTGGAAGTATTTTGTTCAGGTCATATGCAATTTGTGTCGCCCAAGCGTTGTGAAAAGAATGAAAGTGGCTAATCCTTCTAATCTTTTCGCAAAAATGGTCAATTATCGGCATGACTGCTCTCCTTACTGTACTAATCACTTCCTTTTCTACATCGCATACGCTTCTATGCGTTCCCTGAGCCATTGATTGATAAGTTTTTCCACCGAGACGCCACTATGGAAAGCGATTTCCTTTGCCTTTTGGAGAATGTCATCATCAATTCGAGGCTCAAGGTTTACCTCAAAATGAACTTCCGTAGTTTCATCCCAATAGTCCGCAAGACTATGAGTTTCCCAAAACTCTGCGGCTTCCTTGATGGAAGCGAAGTTTTCAGGAATAGGGTCACGTTCCGGCATATTTTCATCTTTCCTTTCTATTCATGTCAAAAGTGCTGATTACAAGGGCATCATATGTATCAACTTAAGGTTTTTAAACGCTAATCGAGCAGACCATAGCGCCGGTTGAGTAGACCTGAAAGGTCGTATCGAAACCAAGCGTAGGGCTTATTGAGACCAAAGTGTATTGCTGTCGCTCACTTGGTTTCGATACGGTTTTGAACTCCGTTCAAAACCTACTCAACCGGCGTTCGTTTTCTCTTAAGTTGATACGAATAGTGCTGATTACAAGGGCATCTTTATTGCGCTTGCAGATGAAAAACGCCTTGAGATACCTTCCAGCGTCTGTTTGCCCTAAAGCGGCATACAAATCCTCGCGGTCATTATAAATATTATACCAAACTTTCAACATCACTTCAACCATTTATCCAAAAATGCTAGCGATTCAACCGCTCGCACTTCATGCCCGCCTTCGAATATTCCTAATTCCACGCGCTCTGGGATTCCGAGTTGTTCATAGTGATAGCGGAGGTTTTCACATTCCTGCTTCGCCATTTCCACCCAAACAGCCCTATCATTTGTCCCTGCTTCGATGAATATAGGGCGCGGGCAGATGAGTGAACCGATATCGCTGTCAGAGAATTCTGCCAACTGCCCAAAGTAGTGTTTATCCTCTTCGCTGGTATCAATGTAGGTTGTGTAGTGGGGCGAGGCAGTAACCATTTTATCGGTGCGTTGATTGAAGAATCCTGAGATTACTATCGCGGCGAGACGCTCTTCGACGGCGGCCACCCATAGCGCTGTCTGCCCACCCTGGCTGAGACCATAGATTCCGATGCGCTCAAAATCAACGGTATCCAATGTCTGAAGATAATCGACCACGCGTGAGATTTTGAACATCTCCAATCCCATCAGACGTTGCCTCATCAACATACTTTTTCGATAGAGTCGCTGTCGTTTCTCCGCGAACGTTACCATGCGCGGGGCAAAAACAACGTATCCTCCTTCCGCAAGCGTAGCGCCGAAAGCATGATAGGCATCATCTTCCGCAGTCAGCCCACAGACTGTTTCGGGAGAACCTGTCAGCCCGTGTTGCGCGATGACCGCCGGCATTCGTTCAGGATATGTAGGCAAGGTAAAGCGGAACATCTCTTCAGATTCGGAAGCCTCTGAGTCTGTGATATTCTCTGTTTTCGTCTTGGGTACTAGCAGAATGCCATCCACATCGACATCCAAATGTTCGACATTTTCAACCGGTGGTGTATATTGGAATGCTCGGATGCTTACTGCATCGACAGTATATGAATCTGTTTCCGCCAAACGCTGAATGCGCTCATTGAATTCAGCAGTGCGACGCCAATGCCAACCGCCCATCATATCTAAAAAGCGCGCGCGATTGAGCATCATAGAACGCATATATGCTTCGAAGCTAGAATAGTCTCGTTTCCATGCGTTTGCGCGCTCAATGTGCGAATGTGCAATTAACGCGTCATAATATTTATCGAGATTTGCGTAATTCTCGTTCCAGCTTTTCTCTACGTCTTCGTTGCTGCAAAAGTTTAGCCTGGTAGGCATTGTCTTTTCTCCTTCTATGCCAAAAAACAGTATCCGATGTATGTGCTTTTGCTGGGGCGACTAAATATCCTTTCAACTTCACATCTTTTATTATATTGAGAAAGTAGTGTTGTGATTTCAGAATTAAAGTTGAGGCATTTGGCTCTTGTTCAATATTGAGGATGCCCGCGGCGGGAATACGGTATGCGAGATAAATTACATCCTCACGAGGTTCTCGTCGTGGCTCTGGTAGCTGGTTTGCCTCTTCTGTGAGCATTCCATCTGCTTCCAGCACCCAGAAATAGTATTCATCAGCATGTCCAATATACCCGATTTCTACATCAAGTCGATGAGGTTCCGTAGGTTCCGCATACGCAAGGAGGTTGTGGCGCAGAATTAGGGGAAATATTGATATTACAAATATCCACTCCGGTCCAGCAGGCGCATTGCAGGAATCTAGAAGCAGATATAAATCTTCTCGCTGTTGGGGACGTTTTATTTTGAGGGCGATGTATTTGAAGACTTCCTCCCAGATTTTTTGCATTTCCGGTGAAGCATTTTCTATAGGCTTAAGCCGCCGGAACAACCGAACCGCCGCGCGGCGCTTCAGAGACACACGCCAAAGTACACCCTTAACAAGATTTTTAGGAACCACACTAATCACTCTTGGTATTTTTTTGAGTAACGCTGGTACTTTTTCAAAAAATTCAAGTCGTCTTTTTATTCTCATGGAATAATCTTTCCTATCCGTTTTTATCCTACATTCAGCACCTTTGCAATGCCTTCTTTGTTTTTTATAAAAAGAGCAAAGGGGCTAGAGGGCAAAAGGGTCAAGGGCATTTGCTTGCGGACCTAAGTTCTATATCCCACTCTGTTGGTCATGGGACCAACGGCTAACCGCCACGTTTTACGCTTCACGTTTCAAGAATTATAAGGAAATGTATCATAATTTCTGCTGTATGTCAATGGGAAAATCAACAGAAGTTATAGAAGACTCTCTCCGATTTTCGTGCAATAATACGCTGCCGCTGATTATTGCACTCCAAAAGCTCCTTACCCTCTTGCCTTTTTGCCTCTTCATTATGTCGGTAAAGCTAATGCAATAATACGCTGCCGCTGATTATTGCACTCCAAAAGCTTCTTGCCCTCTTGCCTTTTTCCTCTTCATTATGTCGGCAAAGCTAATGACTGGGGAAACCGAGTTTTTGCGAAAAACTCGGTTTCTAACTTTTAAAATCAGATGGGAAAATCGCGTAACTTTTCGGAACGGATGATAATGGTCTGTGCATCGATTTGAGTCAATCCGGGGCGTTTATCTTGTGAAAAATCTCGTGGATTGGTATATCGCGCTTCAAATTCATACGGCGGGTCGAGCTTTAATGGTGGGATGTTATCAATGTTGCGGCGCGCGTCTGCAGCCGTCTCGCGGATAACTTGACAGGCTTCATCGGGGTCACGATGCCGCGCAGCCTGTGCGCCTAACCCCCACTTGACGACAGCGCCATAAATTTCCGGTATCCACATCCGCGCGACGGCTACCGATTTATCATCTCCCGAGATAAAAATCGTTGGGATATTCATGGAACCCGCATACGCCGCTCGCGCCCCAAATTCGCCGACGTAATAGCCGTTTAGCTTATAGTAGACGACGCCCAGCGAATACGTATGCGCCATCGGCGCGTGCGGCATACCTGCCATCGCATGTTGACCAACGTAGAAAACTGCATCGAAACTTTCATCCAAATGGTCAAGACCACCTCCCCGAATATAGTGCGCTTTCGGGTGAAATTGCTCTTCGATAATACCGCCACTGCCATGCGCATCCCATACGTGAATATCAGCTTCGCTATCAACATCAAGTATGCCATCAACACAAGCATTGACCTCGCGGGTGAGTTGAGCCATTGCTTCAAGACAGCTCGGCTCCTTTTTATCAATTTGACTCCACTTATCAACTCCTACGATGCCTTCCAGATCTGTTATGAAAAAACATTTCATCAGAATGCCTCCTTACCGTTTTTGACCTATAGAAGATGTTGGTTACACAACGCCTTGGATGGTTCCTCAAGCGAAAAAATGCTTTTGTGCTTAGAATTAATATGTGATATTATATAAACTGTTTGAAGTTATGTCAACTTTGTTTTTACTATGGAATGGAGGTGTCAATGATGACAATGAGATTTATGTTAAAACTCACTTTATGTATTTTTGATTATTAAAGTTTACATTTCGGATTCCGCAAGTTCAGTGGACATGAGCTTTTTACAATTCGTAATTCGTAACTCGTAATTCGTA
>SDBU01005296.1_pt1 | contig 15486 bp, 17 predicted proteins | sample 2277071 | NCBI WGS metagenome assembly SDBU01 (sample SAMN10397929, study PRJNA504765) | marine sediment metagenome | isolation source: marine sediment core GS08_GC12, 126 cmbsf | place: Arctic Ocean: Gakkel Ridge, Loki's castle | collected 2008
CTCCTTAGGTCATATACTGGCTGTTAATGGTTACATATTCCTCAGACAGGTCGCAACCCCAGGCGGTAGCCGAAGCTGTGCCCAGGTTAAGATGTACTCTTATGGGCACCTCACTCTGCTTTAATACTCGGACTACGCGCTCCTCGCTCAAGGGCAGGGGTCTGCCTCCCTTTACTACACCCTCGTCCCCAATGTAAAGGTCAATGTTTGATTCTACCACCTCCACTCCGCTGCGCCCCACCGCCACTATAATTCTTCCCCAATTGGGGTCACCACCATGCACCGCTGCCTTCACTAACGGTGAGCTTACTACTGTCCTAGCAGCTAGCTTGGCCTCAGCGGTACTAATTGCCCCATTAACGGTGACCTCAATAAGCTTGGTAGCCCCCTCGCCATCACGAGCAATGGCTTTAGCCAGATAGATACAAACCTGGTCGAGGGCTTGCTGGAAGGTGTCGGATTGCCGGCTACCCTGTGAGATGGGTTCATTCCCTGCCAGCCCGTTAGCCATTATTAGCACCGTATCGCTGGGGCTGGTATCCCCGTCAACTGAAATCATATTAAAGGAAAGGTCTACCGCCTTTTGCAGTGCTGACCTTAGAAAAGCTAGGTCTACTGCGGCATCAGTGGTTAAGAAACAGAACATAGTCGCCAGGTCAGGGTGAATCATCCCCGAGCCCTTGGCTACCCCACCGATAGTGAACTCACTGTCGCTCATTCTGGCAGCTACTGCCGTTTCTTTAGGGACAGTGTCAGTAGTCATTATGGCCTTGGCCAGCTCATGACCGCCATCGCTGGAAAGGATAATCTGGCTAACACCGGCTCTTATCAGGTTCATCGGTAATGGTTGGCCAATCACTCCGGTGCTAGCTACCAGAACATCCTCCGGTGATACTCCGATACCATCAGCGACCAGAGCTGCCATCTCTGCGGCATCGGTCAGACCCTGCTCACCGGTAAACGCATTGGCACAGCCGCTATTTACTACTATTGCCACTGCTCTGCCTTTCTGCAATCTCTCTTGACATAATATTACAGGTGCTGACTTAATCTTGTTGGTAGTAAATAGAGCCGCAACCACACACGGCACTTCTGAAAAGAGAATGCCAAGGTCTAAACTATGCTCGGTGGTTTTCTTTATTCCGGCGTAGGTAGCCCCGGCACAAAAACCCTTAGGGGAAGTGACAGTGCCCCCAGGAATAAAATCAATCTTAGCCGCTTCCATACTGATTAAACTATAGCATACTCAATATAGCTAGGCAATGAGTTTTTTTATCTGTCCTACCCCCACTTCGTATATACCTCGTGGCTTGCAATCGGCGCTTGATAAGGTTAAACTAACATCTAGCTCGTGAAAATAGTACGTTTCTCTGCTAACAGTAAAGTTAAATATGGGATATTAAACGGCGAGTCCATTCAAGCTATTGAGGATAAGCCTTTCCGCTACATCAAACCTGCTTCCCATCACTACCAGTTGAGCGAGGTTAAGCTCCTGTCTCCTTGCGCACCTTCTAAAATAGTGGCTTTGGGGCTTAACTACCGTAGCCATGCTGAGGAAACCAAGTTACCTCTGCCTAATGCACCCTTGCTCTTCCTCAAGCCATCAACGGCAGTGATAGGACCAGAGGACAACATTATTTACCCTGCTACCTCGGATAGAGTTGACTATGAGGGTGAGCTGGGAGTAGTGATAAAGAAAGCGGCGTGGTGTGTAGCCACAGAAGAAGCATTGGACTATGTTCTGGGCTATACCTGCTTTAACGATATTACCGCTCGTGACCTTCAAGGCAGGAACGGACAGTGGACTCGAGCCAAGAGTTTTGATACCTTCGCTGCCGTTGGCCCCTGTATTGAGACAGAACTTGACCCGGGGAATGTTGCTCTGGAGACCTATCTAAATGGTGAGTTGAAACAGCAAGGCAGTACCAGTGACCTTATCTATTCCATCCCGTACCTGATAGATTTCATATCCCATGTAATGACCCTGCTGCCGGGCGATATTATTGCTACCGGTACCCCAAGTGGCATTGGTGCCATGTATCCCGGCGATACGGTTGAGATAAAGATAGAGCCGATAGGTATATTGAGAAACTACGTCGTCGGTAATGGTGGGTAAACTATCTACAAGGTAATTTATCAACCTCACCCCCTACCTCCCCCTCTCCTTTAAAGGAGAGGGGGAAGTTGTTTTTCGAGGAGTAGTAAAGGGCTTTAACCTCTAGCCAGCCTACTCTATGGTTTCTTTCTGATAGGCTTCTTGGTAGCCCTCTGTCTCTCGTTTTAGTGGTGGCGTTCTCAGGAGAAGAACTAGCACCGCGGTTATTAGTATAGCTACCATCCCGGCTAAGAATGCAGGAATATAGCTGCCACTAATATCAAATATATACCCGCCTAAACCTGAGCCTAAGGCGGCACCAGTTCCCCAGGCAACACCTAATACCCCCATGATTAGGCCAATATTACGCAGACCAAACATGTCTCCAATTTGCGCTGCAACAAGCGGGTCAAACCCTCCACGAGAGAGCCCCCAAATGACGGCAAATAGATAGAGCATCAGTAAACTTGATGGTTGTATAAGCAAAAGCATGGCTCCAGCCATAAGTAGAGCACAACCAGCAGACGCTTGCTTCCTGCCAATACTGTCTGAGACTTTAGCTATCAGTAGTCTCCCGGGGATGATTAGGCCACTGGTGAGGCTTAATATTGAGGCTGCCTTCACGGGGGTAATACCTAAATCAATAGCATGCGGTACTATATGAGTCAGTACCAACACTACGCAGAAAGCCAAAAAGAACCATGTGGAAAACAGGAGCCAGAAGTTTCTGGTCTTAGCTGCCTGTAGTATAGAAAGGTCTCCTGGCCTACTGTAGCCTTGTTGTTTCGAGGTATTAAGTTTACTTGCGGCTAGCGGTTCACCTCCAGGTAAAGCGGCTCCTTCAACTGGAGCTTTTTTTAGCAATAGTGCACAGGGAATTATGATAGAAAATGCCATAACACCCATGACAAGGTAAGAGGTATGCCAATTATAGCTAGAAATAAGCCAGGCTGAAATTAGTGCCATTACCATTGGGCCAATACCCATCCCCGAACCGGCAATACCTATCGCCAGCACCCGCCTCTTCGTGAACCACCTAGAAGTTGTTGCCATTGTAACGATATAAAGAGGCCCAACGCCCACAGCCAACAACAGGCTGTAGCTTATAAATAAATGCCATAGTGCATTAGCTTGGCTGGTTAGTAATAGGCTTAGACCGGTAAAGAAACCCATTAGCATGACAACTATTTTGGCTCCGTACCGATCTAGGACCCAACCGCCAAAAATAGCAAACATAGGACCAAGTACTATATAAACTGAGAATATCCCTGAGATCAATGCCCTGGTCGAGCCGAAGTCCTCCAGCAGAGGTGTAAAAAACACACCAAAGGAGAAGCTTATGCCAAAACCGATAACCCCAATAACAAGAAGGGTGGCCACGACTACCCAACCATAATAAAGCTTCTCCTGTTCTCCCTTTGAATTGGAGCTACGAGTAAAATTCTGGCTAAACCAAGATATCAAAAGGGATTCTCCTTCCCATATTTTTACAATTTTTAGTTATTATTAGGGGATTTTCTGAGAGTTACCAAATCCCTCGCATTATTATCCTAAAAATTGAGTACTAATTTAACAAACACCCCAAGTTTGATGGCAGGAAACCAGCTATGAGGTGGTAAAGGGCTTTAACCTCTAACCAGCCTACTATATATTTTCTTCTTGGTAAGCTCCCTGGTAGCCTTCTGTTTCCTGGGTTAACTGTAAGAAAACAAGCTGCACAATCCTGGCATTCCTCTGCAGGCGAAATCCTTGGGGATTATAAACCACCATAAGAGATTGGGAGCGGCCAGAATAGCCAGCATCCCATACCGCCGTGTTGACGGTGACACCACAGCGGAGCAGGCTTGACCTGGGTCTGGCTAATGCCATAACATTGTTAGGTAGGTGGACAATCTCATTATAGGTAATAATATAGGCACCGGGCATCAGGTCAATAAAGCCCAGCCCGTCAAACACTAACGGGGCTAATCCAGACACCAGCCTCTGGCTGTCACTGGCGGCTATCTTACCCGATGTCTGGGGTAAGGCCACTTCACGGAGTGTAAGGTCAATGCCATTAGGCTGCACCTGCGTCTCAAGGTCAATATAGCCTTCTATCAGGGGTGGCTCTCGCTGTAATAATCTGTGGATGTCCTGCTTGGATAAAACGGCTGTCATTTTTGCTCTAGTATAACACTTTCTTGCCCTAGATATAAGGTAGATAAACAGTAGTGAGAAAGAGAGCAAGTAGTGCTTACTATTTCGGGGGCAAAAGTCCGTTTTGATGGATGGACTACGAGAACAGGGCCCAATAGTCCTGTTCAATCAGCGAGTTAGAACCGGAGGTGGGTTGATGAGTTGTCCACTGAACTGCGAGAGAATATAATGGGAAAAGAGGCAAGTTTCAAAGGAGGCGCAAAGAATGGAAGAAAAAATCGTTTACTTCGAGACAGCAGGTAGGGAAAATACCTCTGAGGTGTTGAGACTGGTCAAAGAAAGGGCACAGGCAAGGGGAATTAGCCAGATTGTGCTTGCCTCCACACGAGGAGATACTGCCAGAGCGGCTGTGGATGCTTTCAATGGCTCAGGTCTTCGCTTGGTAGTGATTCCCCACCAGTTTGGCTTTGGAGAGCGGCAAAGGTTCCCGCAAGAATTAGTCAGTGAGCTTGAAGAAAAGGGCCATCGTGTTCACTTCGGCACTATGCTGTTCCACACTGATGGCTTCTATGGTATGAGAGTGCCCAGTGTTATGGCAACTCTTCTCCGCACCTTCTGCCAAGGAATGAAGGTCTGCATTGAGATCATCCTGATGGCGGTAGATGGTGGGTGTGTAGCTACTGGAGAAAAGGTCATCGCAGTGACTGGCACTGGCCGTGGTGCCGACACTGCAGTGGTGGCTATCGCGGCTCCTTCCAACAAGCTCAGCGAGCTTCACATCACCGAGATTATCTGCAAGCCATTAGAAACTAGGTCATGGCCAGCCGGTACCAGACCTACTATAGAAAGCATAAGACCTGACTCGGGAAGCCAGTGAGTTTGGTATTGACTGTAAATTGTCATCGATATTGGCACAACGCAATAATGGGTGCTCAGATAGCTGCCCTTATTCGTTTGGCGTTACTGGATTATCAACTTGGCTGTCAATTGTGCACTTCTTCCCATTAAGGGAATAGGATTACCAAAATAAGAAATCCAATCGAGGGGGTGAGGTTAATAAATAATCGCTATAAGCTTTTGGTGGTGGATATAGATGGCACACTGTTAGATAGAAACGGGGCTATCTCGGCTAAGGATAATGAGGCATTGGCTAGAGCCGGCGATTTAGGTATTCAAGTCTCCTTGTCTACCGGGCGAGTAGTGCAAGCCTCTTTAAAAATTATTAACCAGTTATCACTGGATGGCTATCACATATTCTTTGATGGTGCTCTGGTGAGTAATCCACAAAAGGGTGAGGAAGTTTATGTTAGACCAATCAGCGAAGAGTTAGTCAGGCAGATTGTTGAGTTTGTTCATCGGAACGAGGTAAACCTTGACCTCTACTCGGCAACCCACTTTTTTGTCGAGCGGGAAACATGGGCAACCGACATCCGTCGCCAATTCTTTGGTCTCCAGCCTACCATCGTAGACTTTACCCAACTCTGGCAGAAGGAGAGGATTATTAAAGGGACACTGGTGGTCTTCTCTGCTAATGAAAGGGCTAAGGCTGATAGTTTTTGCCTTCAATTCAAGAGTAGCCTCAGCTTCTCTTGGACAAAAACACCGGCTTATCCCGGGGTTGATTTTATCAATGTGCTCGCCCCTGAGGTATCTAAGGGGAAAGCCCTTGAAGCATTAGCCTCACATCTGGGGATAGCTTTGACTGAGGTTATAGCTATAGGGGATGGAGCCAATGACATCTCGCTTCTATCTAAGGCTGGTCTGGCTGTTGCTATGGGCAATGCTACCGACGAGCTAAAAGCGGTAGCCGACTATGTTACCCTTGATATTGACCATAATGGTGTAGCTGCAGCGATTAATAAGTTTTTATTGTAACCAATTGTTGGGGAGCTTGATCTGACGAAGCACCTACTACGCTCTGCGTCTAACAATTAAAACGGTAACGAGCAACCCTGCCAGCACTACGCCACTAATAAGCCCACCGACTAAAGACCAATCGGGAGAGAATTTAGCGGTAATGGTTTTGTCCGAATCCATGGTCAGTGTGGCCGTGGCTGGGTTTGGAACAATAACATTACCAGTCCAACTGTCGAACTGCCAGCCAATATCTGGAGTGGCTGTGATGCTGACCACTGTCCCTTCACTATACTCATGGGCGCCTCCTGTAGGAGTAGTAGAGCCACTACCGCTGACCTCCACGGTCAAGGTATACATTATCTGAGAGAAGCTGGCAGTGATACTCTTGTTACAGTTTATCACTATAGTGGTAGGGTTAGTGGTACCAGGTAGGTCTCCACTCCAGTTGTTGAAGCGATAACCAGAGGCAGGCACTGCCTCCAAGTGAACTTTCGTACCATTGCTAAAGTTATAGGTAGCAGGGTATGAAGACGAAACGAGATGCTTAACCTTTATAGTACCACCGCCGTTTGGGCTGACATTCACGGTTAGCCTAAAACTCTTACCAGGTCAGCCAGCCTCGGCCGGTTTGGCAGCGAGCAGCACCACCATCATCAGCGGTAGCACCAGGGCAGGAATGATACAGGTTAAGGTGATTTTTATCAGTTTCCTTCTCACGTATTTCACCCTTATTTCTCACTGGAGTGTTCGGCCCTTGATATTGACCATAATGGTGTGGCTGCGGCGGTTAATCAGTTTTTATTGTAATCAATTGTAGGGGAGCTTTAGATGGCTATGCCCCTCTAAATAGCCGGTTCAACTTATTAGATGGCACATTTTGGTTGATTGTTATACATATCAGGCATATAGATCATGACTAACGGTTTAGCTTCTTCTCTGTCTTACATTCCTACTGTATCTGACTGCTCTCTTGTGACTATGGGAGCCATTGCCACCGTTGTCAGAAAGAGGGAGGGCCTGAATAACATCAAGCGTCCTATGCCTAAGTGTTTTTCCATTGAGGGTGGTAATTGCAGCTTGACCTTCAGGCTGTAATGGCATTTCAACAAATCCGTATCCTTTAGATTGCCCGCTACCAATATACTTATCGTTCATAATGGTTACAGATATCACTTCTCCGAAAGCCATGAATTCTCGTCGTAGTTCCTCCTCAGTCACCTCAAGAGCTAAGTTGCCCACATAGATATTCATATTGCCCATCCTTCTTTGGTGATTAGGTTAGGCTTGGCCCACTGTTTGTTACTAATGCCTAAACTAATAGCCCTTTAGTTATGAATATATTTTGTGTGTCTTACAGCAGAAATAAATGAAGAGGGAATTTAATATCTTCTCTGTCTTCCTCCACCGCCACCACCTCCACCGCCACCACCTCCACCGAATCCACCACCCCCACCCCTTCTGTCACCATAGGACCCGCTACTTCTATTGTCAGAACGAGGGCGGGCTGTATTAACAGTAAGTGTTCGTTCTCTTAGCGTTTTTCCGTTGAGGCCCGTAATGGCAGCCTGGCCTTCGGACACTGATGTCATTTCAACAAACCCGAATCCCTTAGGTCGCCCACTGTACTTGTCTGTTATGATGCTTACAGATGTCACTCCTCCAAAAGCCTCAAATTCTTGCCGCAAGTCTTCTTCAGTTATCTCATATGATAAATTGCCTACATAGATTTTCATGTTAATGCTCCTTTTGCCAAATTTCGTAATCCCGCCCTGACTGTCTCGCCTCAAGTGGCTATGCTGAGTTCGGCCAGTATCATTGGCTTATTGGTTGCTTTTTGGTTTACCCGTAACGCCGCTTCCGTCTGGCACTCTTTTGCGCTTTCAAACGTGCCTTCTCTCCCTTGGATAGAAAATGACGATGGGACTTTACCTCGCGCAAAATTCCACTCGTCTGCACTATCCTTTGAAAGCGACGCAGCAGAGAATCTTGGGATTCACCTTCACGTATCGAGACTTGCAACGACATAACACACCTACACATTCTAGGGACATACATGGACCAAGTATCCTCAGCCCATGTATGTCCTGAGGTTAAACCCCAGCATTACCTATTATTAAGTCTGACTTTTCGGTAGCAATCGCTACAGTAAACCGGTCTATCACCGCGAGGTTCAAAGGGTACTTCGGTGTCCTTGCCACACTCGGCGCATGTCGCGGGAAACATCTGGCGTCTGGCCCCGGCCCCATAGCCACTGTTTCCGTAACGCTCTGACTTCCTTGCCTGGCGGCATTCGGGACAGCGTTTTGGCTCATTAACATAGCCTTTGGATTGAAAAAACTCTTGTTCCTCAGCACTGAAAGTGAAGGTAGCCCCACAATCGGAGCACTGGAGAGACTTGTCCTCAAAACTCATTGGATGACCTCCTTTTTCTAAATTTTAGCTAGAGTCTAGTCATCCAACACTTAAGTGATCAGAACTGATTTGGGAAAGCTTGCAATAACCTAAACTTGAACTAATTACTTGAGATTATACATTAAAGAGAGCCTCTTTGTCAAATCATTGCAGGTTCCCTTGTACGCAAGGTTACTTTTTACAATGTGATACTTCCCTTTGTAGTAACAACATGATGGAATATTCAAGACCTAGGCTGCTTACAAGGGAGCGCAAGGGATAACTGGGGTGAAAGGCTGTTTAGTCTTGAAGCAGGTATAAATAGAAAAGGCAGGACTAATGCGATACTGCCCCTGCATTCATTGGTAGCGGGGGTTGGATGCTAACTGCCTCTCCCAAACAGGCGTTTCCACCAGGGTACTTCATCACCAAGTCCCTCTACCACGAAGGAATATTCACACTTGCCACATCGCCAGGTCTGGTACTGCTTGTTATAATATGTCTTAGAACTCCCACATTGAGGGCATATTGTTCTTAATTTTTTCGCCGTCTCCTTATCAAGTTGCTTCCAGTATTCGTCATGCCAGCTAGGACGAACAGGCATTGTAACCTCCTGATTAAACGTGCAGTTCTATTATATCACCATCCTGAAGGATGTGGTCTCTCTTTACCATTATGCCATCGTGCTTCCCCGAACCCCACACCCGGGCGAACTTCAGCCCGGCACGGAAATCTTTGTGGACCGAGGCGGCGGCATCTTCCAGCGTGCTTCCACGGTCAAGAATTATCGGGTCACTAAAGTCTGGCTTTTGACCCGGGGTCTTAGTGTATACCCGAATAATAGCAAGCATTTGATAGATTTTAAGCTTCAATTCTTCTAAGCCAGTTCCTTTTTTGGCTGAGGTAGCGATGACTGGTAGCTGGTCTTTATACTTATTCTGTAAAGCGATGTAGTTTTGGCTGGCTTCATCCAGGTCTATCTTGTTGCCGATAATCAGTGCCTTCTTATGGCGTAAAACGTCGGGTTGTTCACCCTCGGGTTTCCTCTCGATGATTACTATTCTCATGTTCCCCAGCTCGGTGGTGATGGCTTCTATCTGGTTTAGAGGGTCATCGCTTAAGTCAACTACCACTAATAGGGCATCAGCCCGTATCAGCGTCGGTGGCAGCCAGGATTCAGTAGAGTGGGATAGCAGGGGTGGAGTATCAATTAATTGTATCTGTGTATTCTCAAATTCCATCATTCCCGGGGTGGCAGTGTAGGTGGTGAAGGGGTATTCAGCTACAGTTGGCGAGGCGTTGGTAACGCTGGCAACAAGTTGAGACTTACCCACATTGGGCGGACCAATTACTACTACCTGGGCTGCCCCCTCTTTCAGAATAACCGTTGATGTCCGCTGGGTAGCCGCTTTCTTATCGGATGCCTGAGTTAGCTTGGCTATTCTTCTTCTTAAATCAGCGCGGAGGTGGTCCGTCCCCTTGTGTTTGGGCATAATCGCCAGCATTTCCTCAAGGGCGGCTATCTTCTCCGGGGTAGTTTTAGCCAAGCGGAAGTTCTTTTCTGCCGAAAAGTACTGTGGTGGTAAATTAGCTGGCATTCTCTCTCTACCACTCCTACTGTAATCTCTTCTGAAAAATTGTGTTTTTCAGAGGTTTTATAAATACCCCTTTATTTTTTGGGCCAGACTCTGGCTCACTCCTCTAACGGCGGCTAACTCCTCTGTGGAAGCCTCTCGGATGGACTGGACTGAGCCAAACTGCTTCAGTAGAGCACGCTTGCGATTAGGGCCGATACCGGGAATAGTATCCAGAACCGAGGCGAAGGTTTCCTTCCGGCGAATTTTCTGGTGATAACCTAAAGCAAAGCGGTGCGCCTCGTCTCTAAGGCGCTGCAGCAATTGAAGACCAGGGGAACTGCCCGGTAGGACAATAGCCTCTGCCTGATGTGGAATGAAAATCTCTTCGTTTTCCTTGGCTAAGCTGGCAGTGGGCACCAAACCGGCTCCCACTTCGTGCATTGCTGAGAGGACGGCATTGAGCTGTCCCTTGCCGCCATCAACGAGGACAAGGTCAGGTAGGACTGCCCAGGTATTTGGGGTAGAGGCGTCGCTACTTTTTAGGCTACTTCGCTTAAATCGCCGCCTGAGTATCTCCTGAAGCATGGCATAGTCGTCGGCCCCTGACACCGTTTTGATTCTGAACCGCCGGTAATGAGATGGGTTTGGCTTTCCCTTGTCAAAGACTATCATACTACCTACTGCTGCTTTTCCTTGTATGTTGGATATATCATAGCACTCCATTCGCGACGGGAGACGGGGCAAGCGGAGCTCTCTTTCTATTTCGGCTAGAGCGGCTGTCAGTTCTGAAGGAGTAGCTTGCTGCTTAACCTTAAGTTGCTGTAAACCTTGTTCAGCGTTTTCGGCGACAATATTCACCAGCTGTTTTTTATTACCCCGATAGGGCACCTGAATATGAACCTTGGCTCCCCTTTTGTTTTGCAGCCAGTTCTCAATAATAGTCTTATCTTCTATCGGATGCTGAAGCAGTAGTAAAGGGGGTATGTAAGGGGCAGAGCCATAGAATTGCTTAATGAAGCTGGACATGATTTGTTTTGGCTCTTCAGCGCTGGTGCCCTGTAAGATAAAGCTCTCTCGACCAATCAGCTTATCACTGCGAATAAAGAAAACCTGGACATAGGCTCGGTCTTTATCACTGGCGAAGGCAATAACATCCTGCTCGCCTCTTACCGTGGTAGCGATTCTTTGTCCCTCAATAACCCTGTCTATAGCCTGGATTTGGTCTCTAAGTAGAGCCGCCTTTTCAAAATCGAGGGCCTCAGCCGCCTTTTTCATCTTGCTTTCCAGCCCTTGGACTACTGTTTCCTGTTTCCCCTCAAGGAAAAGGACCACCTGCTTTATCACCTCGCCGTATTCTTGCTTACTTACGGCCCCGATACAGGGTCCGAGGCAGTGGTGAATGTGATAGTTAAGGCAGGGTCTCGAGTCGCTACCAGTGATAACTCGAGAACAGGAGCGAAATGGGAAGATACCTTTCAGCACCTTCAGGGTCTGTCGCACTGACTTAGCACTGGCAAAGGGACCAAAGTAGTGTCCTCCATTCTCTTCCAGACGCCGGGTAACATACACCCTGGGACAATCTTCGTTGAGGTTAATCTTGAGATAAGGGAAAGTTTTATCGTCTTTAAGGCGGACATTGTAATGGGGGCGGTATCTCTTTATTAAGTTACACTCAAGGATGAGAGCCTCTTGTTCCGAATTAGTAACAAAGAAGTCAAGGTCATTGACTCGGGCTACCATCCGTTGCAGTTTTAGCGATAGTTTTTGTCCAGCGCCAAAATATGACCTTACCCGGTGATGCAGGTTAGCTGCCTTACCCACATATAGTATATTTCCTTCGGCGTCTCTCAAGAGATAGACACCCGGACTGGCTGGTAGCTGCTTTAGTTGCTCAATTAAAAGGTTATTTGTCAACTTTACTCCCTTACCTCTGCCTTCACTATTTTAGCATAGCCTATTGAGTGGGCAAAGTATTTAGATTTTTGGAACTCTATCCCCCTTAGTCCCCCTTCCCCTTGTCAAGGGGAAGGGGGAATTATAGGTAAGAGAGAGGAAGCCACATACATAAAGTGTTAGTGCGCTCCGTGCCGTAGCTCGGTCTTACCACCCAAGTTGACACATGGTAGTTACCTCACTATGATAGAGTCCTCAACGCTATTAGGAGACTAATAATGAAAACCAAAAGATATTCAATTTTACTCGCCGGATTAGTTCTCATATTAGCTACTTCAGTTCTGGCTTGTAATCAACCAGCAACACCAACACAGACCACCAGCGCACCGTCAGCGAGTCCCCCTGAGCCGGCAGTGATTCAGCCTACCCCACGAACCCTTGTCCAGACTTACGTGGTAAACTCCTACCCTGCTGAAACGCTTACTATCCCGCTAAAGGCGGGGGAGAGGGTGGAGGTTGAAGTAGCTCCCTCTGTCACCAGTACCACCCTGTTTCTTTCGACATTGACAGACCCGTTCGGAAACATTATCGCTAAGTCTGCGTCTAGACCAGCTACACCTATTGAGGAAGCATCTGAGTCTATCAAAGCTGGGCAGGTACTCAGCACCCAGAAGTATCCCTGGCGCTTCGCCTTCATTGCAGCTACAGATGGTGATTACATACTTAAAGTTACAATAGGTCGATTTCACTCAGTCGGAACCATAATACCAAGTGCGACGACAGGCTCATACACTCTTAAGGCCATCATTTATCCTTAAAGGAAGGTAAGACGATGAAAATAATCCTACTCTTGGTTATTGCGTTGACACTAATCCTCTCTGGTTGCGAAACTTCGTTAAACACTAAGGCTACTACTCCTGAAGACTCTGATTACTCCGCTCCGGCATCACAGGCAGAACTGGACGACCTGCGACAACAGGTTGAGCAGCAACAACAGACTCTCAACGAACTTCAGGCGCAACAAGAGGAAATAGACAGGCAACTCAGGGCGCAAAGGGAACGCGAGAGCCGTGAGGCGTGGCAAGAAATGCTACGAGAGCGTGATATGACTAACCAATGGATGGAGGAGGCACGCCAAGACTCTGAGGACGAATTACGCCGGCGGGGGTTCCGGTGATAGGGAGCGGATGCTAAATAGATAAGACTGAGATGGACAAGGGGATTTAAGGCTAATTTGGGGTAATAATATTACCGAAATTGGTAGCCCAAGTTGGATTTGACCTGGAACGGGGGAGTTTAAGAGGGGCAAAGCCCCTCTTAAACTCCCTATCAGTATTTTCGGGATTATATACTTGTCTCAAGCCTCAAAAGTGGTAGAATAAGGGCATGGGTAGAAACACAGCATCATTCTTATTTGGTTTGGGGCTTAATATTATATTTGGCATTCTTCAAATCACGGTGGTGGCTATGCCAATTATAATCGCTGTTCTAGGCTACATAGTAGGTGGTGGGCTTATGATTCTTGGTATCATAGGCTTTCTCCGCAAAAGGAAGCCTTCAGGTGCGATTTTGGGAACTGAACCTGTGGCACAATCCACTTCAAATGACGTGAAACTAGATAAGTTTACCCTAGTTGCAAGGGCAATTATGGAAGCAAAGATAATAACTCCGTCTGGTAAAGACGTTATTGTGTATATTACAGACTCGAATGGATTAAGCCGAATTTTACCTCAAGAAATAAAGAGCATACTAATAAAGTTTCAAGATGATGAGAAAGTAATCCTGTTGAAGTTATTTCCTGAGTGGTGGTGGCCTCAGGCATCTAAAGAAATCTATCATAGTCGGCAACCGAAAGTCGCGGTGAAGTACGTGACCGATGAGGAGTATGATGCGACAGGGGCTGCCAAACTAGGTTTCAAGTTACCGGACGACTGGAAACTCAGACTAAAGAAAGGGGACACAGGTGTATTAGATGTTTTCTTTCTTTCCCCTCGTGGTATAACCTACCGCATATCCAAGTTTAACCCTGATGGCTCGATGGCAGACTACGAAGCGTTTAACTCAGATGGCAAGACAATTGACTTCTCACGGATGCAAGTAGACCCTTCAAAAAAACACTTTATTGTTGATACTCTTGATACCTTTGATAAATGGTATAAGGCAACAACCAAGAAATAGCAGTAGTTTATTACTGATTTGCTGTCAGTTCTTGATAAGGAAGGCTCTCAGCCTTGATTAGCTTAAGAAGTGTATCCCTAAACAGATACTCATTATTGCGGTTGTTAAACCGCCATTCTAGTTCGTCAAGGTAGGCATCAAGATGTTTGACACTGACCTTATGATAAGAGCCGATGATAGAACGTTTGGGTGGTGCTATTTTTCTCGCTATATTTCTCGGTTCAGAGCAGCCAGGAATTCGGCGTTGGTTTTTGACTTTCTCATGCGGTCGAGAATTCGTTCGGTGGCTTCAGCGAAGTTAGGTGAGTCAGAGGAAATCATAGACGCCATGCGCCGGAGTAGCCATACCTGCTTTAAGGTATCTTCATCCAGCAGTAGTTCTTCCCGTCTGGTGCCGCTGCGCGGAATATCTATTGCTGGGAAGATTCGGCGCTCAGCTAGCCGGCGGTCAAGGTGGACCTCCATATTGCCCGTCCCTTTAAACTCCTCATAGATGAGGTCATCCATGCGGCTGCCGGTATCAACGATACAGGTGGCGATGATAGTCAGGCTACCACCCTCTTCCGTGTTGCGGGCAGCACCAAAGAAGTGTTTGGCTGGATATAGGGCAGCCGGGTCAATGCCACCGGATAGGGTGCGACCACTGGATGGCATAGCCAGGTTGTATGACCTGGTGAGGCGGGTAATGCCATCAAGGAGGATAATCACATCCTTACCACTTTCCACCATACGCTTGGCCCTATCCAGTGCTAGCTCAGAGACACGGGTGTGTTCCTCCACCGGCTGGTCAAAGGTGGCTCCTATCACCTCGCCCTTGACTGAGCGTTTCATGTCAGTAACCTCCTCCGGTCGCTCGCCAATAAGGCACACCATCAGGTGAATATCATTATAGTTGGCGGTGGCACAATTAGCTATAGATTTGAGCAGCATGGTCTTACCGGCTTTCGGTGGTGATACAATTAATCCCCGTTGCCCTCGGCCGATAGGGGCAATAAGGTTGAGCAAGCGGGCAGCCAGGTTGTCGGCTGAGGTTTCCAGATTAATTAGTTTGTCGGGGAAGGTGGGTGTGAGTGAACCGAAATGGGAGCGGCCTTTGGCTAGCTCAGGGTTGATGTCATTGACTGCTTCTATCCGGAGTAGGCTGAAGTATCTCTCACCCGCCCTGGCTGGTCTGCCCTGACCGACAACCATATCACCATTGCGCAGACCAAAGCGCCGGATCTGGGACTGTGAGACATAGATATCGGCTGAGCTGGACAGTAGAGTGTGATTCCTGAGGAAGCCATAGCCGTCACTAATAATCTCAAGGATACCGCCACAGAAGGTGTTGCCCTCTTGCTCGGTATACGCCTGGAGCAA
>SDBU01005297.1_pt1 | contig 15485 bp, 22 predicted proteins | sample 2277071 | NCBI WGS metagenome assembly SDBU01 (sample SAMN10397929, study PRJNA504765) | marine sediment metagenome | isolation source: marine sediment core GS08_GC12, 126 cmbsf | place: Arctic Ocean: Gakkel Ridge, Loki's castle | collected 2008
AAACTTACAGAAATACCAAAACATTTACACGAGAAAGGAATTACTCAAATCACTGATCATATTTTTTATTTGGTCCGAAAGTAGATTTAATGAGGAGATATGAGGTTATGTCACTACAATCAGCTATCCGTACCATTCCTGATCACCCCAAGCAAGCAGAAATCCAACTCAAACACAGCCGAGCGATGTCATCTAACAGAAAGTCGAGCGCCACCGAATTCACCCCAAGAGGATTTATTTAATTGAGAATAAGTTGATTAAACAAAAAATGGTGGCAAATTTGGAAACAGATAGATAAAATATGAAAATAGTCAGGGTTAAAAAATTATTCAACGATTGTATTTCTTTAAGAGACCATATTGTTAAAAAGGCAATTCAAGAAAACGATTCAATTCTAGTTAAGTTTAGGGATAGCCAAATGTTTCTTGGCGTGAATGATTTAAGGAAAGGCAAAAAAAGTGGAATTAAAATCAGAAGCAAGTGGGGAGATTTAGAATATGAACTTATTGATTATAAATGGGAAGATAGAACTTTAAGGTTATTTTAGATGGGAAAGGAGATAAAGAGGGTTAAATATGTTTGTTGGACTTGTGGACATACATTTAAACTTGAATACAAAGGATGGTATCCTACCAAAAAATGTCAAGAATGTGGGAGCATGGCTCATATGGAAGGGATTGAAGCAAAGAAAGGACTTAGTAAAAAAGCACCGTCTTTTAGGCGTTACAAAGAACCAGTTGCTTTTGGCTATGAGAGGAAAACTGGGAAACCAATTGCAATTGACAAAAAAGGAAAAAGGTTTGATCCGAGTGAAACAAGATATGATTTGAGAAGAGATCCAAGGGGTTGGAAAGCGACGGGAAAGAAGGTTAAATAGATGAAAGACGAAAAAGACTTGATTAGAAAAAGATATAAAAGAACTAAAAAATTAAAATGTTGGGAACCTGATGTTTATGAATTTTATAATATGGTTCATGCCGTTTGGAAAGAAGTTATGAAAGAAAGAAAAGATGAAAAAGAACTTAAAGCAAAAATAAGATTTATTGTTGACCCAGTTGATAAGGCTAAATTTTTCCAAGGACAGGATTACATTTTTGCAAGGTTTTATGGCAAACCATTGAAAAAATCAGCAATAGTATTTTATCAAAAGGATATTTTGTCTGCTAATCTTTGGCAAAAGGATTTAGTCAAAGAACACCTTTATTTTATTTTAAACCATGAAATTAAGCATTATTATGGACTTAAACATGAATTGCCGAAAAAAATAAAAAGAGAGTATTTATAATGGCAATTGCCACTGGTGGTGCGGGTGGAAGTGGAGGAGGAGGAGCATCTGGAGGAATATTGGGAGGAGCAGGCGGAGCGGGAATAGGGGCTTGGCAACAACAATATAATAAATATAATCCAGCAAAAAAAATGAATAAAGTAAATAAAGCAATCAAAACTCAAAAACAGGATTTATATCTTAATGAGGCTAAGATACATCTGAAGATACTTTTGAAGGAAAAAATCCCTGTGTTCATGTGGGGACCGCCAGGCATCGGTAAATCGGCAATCGTTAGGCAAATCTGTAAAGAAAGTAAGTGGCAAATGGTTGACTTACGACTTTCGCTTCTTAACCCTATTGACTTAAGGGGATTGCCATATTTAAGCAAAAAAAGAGAAGAAGCCATTTGGTTAAAACCTGAATTTTTACCTTTAGATGGCATTAGAGGATGGCAGAAGAAAGGGATTCTATTTCTTGATGAATTAAATACTGCTCCAGTTTCGGTTCAGATTGCAGCATATCAGCTTTTATTGGATAGAAGGATTGGTAACTACATATTCCCCGATGGATGGCGAATTATTGCTGCGGGCAATAGGGAAACAGACAGAGCGGCTGTGACAAGGATGCCATCGCCACTTGCCAACAGATTGATTCATTTCAATGTTTCGGCTCATATTGATGACTGGAAGATTTGGGCACAAGGAGAAGGCAAGGTTGATTCAAGGGTTGTTGCTTTTTTAAATTTCAGACCAAAACTTCTTGCTACTTTGCCCAAAGAGGAAATCAAGGCTTACCCAACACCTCGATCATGGGAGTTCGTTTCTCGAATTCTTAAGCTTTATCCTACACCTGAAGATGCCGAAAAATCCATTGCAGGAGCAGTTGGTGAAGGTGCAATGAGTGAATTCCTTGCTTTTATGAAAATTTATCAAGACTTGCCCGACATTGACAAAATTCTTGATGGAAAAGTCAAGAAAGTTCCAAGGAAAGCAGATGTTCTTTATGCTTTATCTTCAGCTTTAGTAGTTAAATTAAAAAAGAAGTATTTGGCTAATTTCCTAAAATATACACTAAGAATGCCTCCAGAATTTGCGACTGTGGCAGTAAGAGATGCTGCTAGGAATGGATGGGCAGATAAAATTCAGAAATTGCCTGAATGGAAAGAGTGGTCTAAGAAATTTAGAGAATATCTATGAAGAAAGTTGAAAAAAGATTAACTAAGGCAAAAATAGAGTTAATGAGACAACAGCCATTTTTTGGTAGGTTGTGTCTCCTTTTTGATTTCAGGGAAAGTCAGATGATTCCGACAATGGGAACCGATGGAGACCATCTTTACTACAATCTTAAATTTGTCAAATCTTTATCGGATGAACACTTATTGGCTGTTTTAACTCATGAAACGATTCACGCAGCTCTTGGTCATATTTGGAGAAAAGGAAAGAGAGAATCTTGTCGTTGGAATTTGGCTGCAGATTATTCCACGAATCTTATAGTTGAAGATAATAATATGGAATTACCTTCTGGGTGTTTACTTGATCACAAATATGTAAACGATAATTCTGAAATGATTTATGATAAACTTCCGAAAACAAAAAAGATTTGTATCTATTGTATGATGGGAAAAGGTAGTGGTGAAGGAAAAGAAAAAGATGGAAAAGGAAAAAAAAGTAAACAAAAAGATAATGGTAAAGGTGAAAAAGGGGGAAAGGGTAAGGGAAAAAAAGAAAACAAGAAAAAAGGCAAGGGAACAGGTAAAGATTTCAAAAAAATGTCTGTTAAGGAAAGGGCTTGTGCTAGTCATGCAAAATGGGGAAAAGTTAGCAAAAAACAAGCAAAACAGCTTAAGCGTATTTGGGAAGGGGCAGTTATTGATGCTGCTAAACAGAAGGGAGATATTCCTGCTGGATTTGCCAGATTAGTTGAAGAACTTACTCCTAGAGAAAACTGGAAGGAGATATTGGCTTCTTATCTTTCTTCTTCAATGACAGACTTTAATTTTTTGAAAAGGGATCGCAGAACACTTGATTGGCCATTTTACTTTCCTGATTTGGATGAAGAAAGTAAGTTAGAAAACATTGTTGTGGCAATTGATACTTCGGGCAGTATTGGAAGGGAAGAACTAAATGGATTTGTTTCTGAGGTTAAATCTATGCTTAAGTTTTTTCCCAAGTTAAAGGGTTGGTTGATAGATTGTGACTGTGATATTGGGAAAGTAATTGACATTCAAGAAGCTAGTATAAAGAAAAACTACTATGGTGGAGGAGGCACATCTCATGTACCTATTTTTAAGAAAATAGAAAAGGAGGGTTGGAATCCAAAAGTAGTGATTTGTTTTACTGACCTTTATACTGAATTTCCAAGAAAGAAACCACCTTATCCAGTTTTGTGGTTGTTGACACCAGATGGGGACACAAATAAACCACCATTTGGCAGAGTAATCAAATTGAAAGGAAGCATTAATGACTAAACATATAGATTCAGCTATGAAAAGGTTATTAGGCAAAAAGTCATACCGAAAAGGAAAATTCGAAATTGGAGATGTTGTTAGAAATAAATCAAGTGGTTGTAATTTTGTTGTTGAAGAAGATGATTTAGACTTAATAAAGAGTAATATTGGCAATTACGAGCTAATAAATTCGAATTATAGGGGGAAACCAGAATCATATAATGGTTATAAGTCTGGTGGTGATATAACATTTAGGAAAAAGCAATTTGGATTTATTCCACATAAGATTACCTATCGGATTCTTAGAAATCCTTCTTCTGGAGAATTCGCTTTGACTAGCAAGGCTCCATATTGTTTATCATGTAATCGTCCCGAAGGGCTTTTACGAGATTATTTAAATAAGTATGATTTGGCATCAAGGTAAAAAAAATGATTAAATGTACAGATGAAGAAGCTAAAGCAACTGAGAAAGTGTTAGATAAAGATATTTACCACGATTTTATAGTGATAGGATGGGCATATGATTATAATGTTAGTTATTCGTCGACAGAGACAGGGCTTATTAAAATTCCTACAGTAGCAAAGAAAATAGCAATAAAGCTTATATGTAGAAATTGTGGAATAACTAAAGAATTATAGGAAAGGAATAAAATGATTAAAGACAAAATTATGAAAAAACTATTGGGGGATAATGTAAAAAGAAATAAAATTTATCGTGTTTGGGAGGAGTTTTTGTTTGAAAATGGCAAAAAACCAAAATGGGTTAATGTTATAAGCACACAAGTAAATTATGATTTAAGCAACGTACAGAGTGTTGATATAGAAGGTCGAATTGGATACTCAAAATATAACTTAGAAGATTTGATTAAAAGTCTTTTTTATCTAATGATGAACAGAAAAGAAGTTAGTGCTTTTTCTCTTAACCTAGAGAAAAACTTGGATTTGAATACTTCAATCAAGCAAATTTCACAAATGATGTCTGTAGTTAATTTTTCTTTTTCATACTATAAAAAGATTAAAAAAAGGAGATGAAATGAATTTAATTCACTATATGCGTATTCTATCCAAAAAAGAAGTTAAAAAAATGCACAAAGAAATGGTGGATTGGGTTAAGAAAACTCTTGAAAGCAATGGCGATCCATATTTTTTATATGACATCCTTTTAGGGTTGAAAAAACAGAGTGAAAAAATAGAGAAAGAATTAGGTAGGAAAGGAGGTGAAAATGAATAAATTAACTAAAACAAAGGCAAGTGTTGCCAAAAACCATAAAATGAGTTGGCGTAAGTTTTGGGCAATTATCGTTGGAACATTTTTATTGGGATTCATCATGGCTCCAAATAAAATTACAGAAGTTCCTAAAGAAGTCATCAAGGAAGTTTGTCCTCAAGAATCGCTTTGGCGAGAATTGAAGGAGATTGATGACGAAGGATTTATGGTTGCCAGCGATGGCTTTTTTATTGTTGGTGATGCTTTTGAAGCTTTAAGCAGACTTGATTTTGAAGCTGCTGAAGTGTATATTGAGGAATTGGATAGGGAAGCCGATAAAATGAAAGACATTGCTACTGAAAGGCAAGCAATTTTAAAGGAATTAGGCTATTAATGAAAACATCTGCTTATTTGATAATAGACCAGAATGGGATTGTTATGACTCGGAAAAACAAGCCCAAGCTAGAAAGTGGTCAGGCAATGGTTAAGTTGGAGCTTGATATTTCTGATGATATCTTTGAATCTTTAGTTCCGACAGTTAGCATAAGTGTTCCTGATGACTATGTTCAAAGACCGAATATCAAGGCAAAGTTAAAAGAAGGAACAATGGATAAGTTGTTGGGAGAAGACAAATGAAGGCAACTCTAGTAATACCATTTTTTAACCAATTACAAAATGCAAAAGGACCAATTGGCTCTTTGCGTTACACTACTTCTGATGAAACTGAGTGGATGGTAATAGACAATAATTCGACAGATTCAGTAGAAGAATTTGTTAGAAAATTTATTAAACCAAAAAAACTTAATTATCTTCGCAATAATGAAAATTTGGGAATGCTCAAGACTCTTCAACAGGCTTATGAAAACTGTGAAACTGAAATTCTTGCTTTGACTCACAATGATGTTTTCATTTACGAAAAAGACTGGGATCAAAGGATTCTTAAATATTTTAGAGAAATGCCTGATTTGGGTGGTGTGGGTTTTTTCGGTTGTCAGGGTTGTGGACAAGGAGCAGAGAGGATTCAGGATATTCCATTTCATCTTCCACCGACAACTATGGCAGGAATGTCAAATATGCTTGAGGGAGAACTTCATGGTTTTAGAATGGAAAAAGATTGGCATCCTGTAGCTGTTTTTGATGGCTTCTTCATGTGTTTTCGCATGGAGATGTTGAAGAAGGTGGGTGGCTTTGACCAAAGATATCATTATCATCATGTTTATGATCGTGATGCTTCTTTAGAAAGCTTAAGGCAGGGTTATAAAAATATTGTTGTTAATGTTCCTTGTCATCATTTGTGCGGTTTGACTGCTAATCAAGCTGAATATCAAAAATGGATTGATAATAAGGTTAAAACGACAGATTTTACTGGTGACAAATGGACACATGACGAAAACCACAAACTGTTTGCTGAAAAGTGGGGTAGTGTTCTGCCAGTTTATGTTCAAGATGATTTCAGTTTTAGAAAAGGACAACAGGGGCAATGGGATTTTAAGGGAGATGCAATACTGAAACTATGAACTGGACTGAATGTATTAAACTAGCCAGAACTATAAACCAAAAATATAGCTTGTCTGAAAAACAGCAACATGCTGCTTATAAGTATGCGAAGAAATTAGCACCTGGGAGTATCATTGTTGAACTAGGCGTAGCTCATGGGAAAACGGCTGCTATTTTAGCCTATGTAGCTAAATACCGAGGATTGTTTTATCATGGAGTAGATAATTATGCTCTACCAAATCCCGATACACCAAGTCCCTATGGAAGTAAAATAGAACTTGAAGCAAATTTAAAACGATTAAAATTACCATTCACTTTCCATTACGGAGGCACTAATACTATTTTTTGGAATGAACTAATTGATTTTTTGTTAATCGATGCTGGGCATAATGAAGTCAATGTAAGAACTGATATAGAGAGATGGGTTCCATTTGTGAATCCAGAAGGTTATGTTTTATTTCATGACTATGATGAACTATATAACCCAGAAAGTGCTCATGAAGCAGTGAGAAGGTATGCTGATATGTATACTGGTAAATGGATTGATTTAGACTTAATTGATGGATTGAAAATTCGCCAAAGACCTAAAAAGGAGATAGCTAAAAAATGAACGAAATTCCAATAATAATGCCCGTGAAAGACAGAATAGAGTTGACAAGACAGACAGTTCAAACACTTTTTCAAAACACAAAAATTCCGTTTCGTTTAATTATTATTTCTGATGCTTCAGAAGAAAAAACGAATGATTATCTTAAATCAGTTTCTCCAGCGACCTTGATTCTTATGCCAAAAAATACAGGAGCAGCTTCCTGTAAAAATGCAGGGATGGCTATTGTTGGTGACAATGAATATTATTATATTACTGATAACGATATGTATTTTATGCCTAATTGGTTGGAGGCTCTTCTGAAAATAATGGAAGCATTTCCCAAAGTGGGAATAGTTGGTGGTAGAAATCATGGTTATCATGGCATATTAGAACATAAAGAAAATCAAGGAATTAGAATTCAGACAGCTTTACAACAAGCAGGGTTTTCAATGTTGGTTAGAAAAGAGGCTTGGCTTAGTTGTGGCCCATTTCTTCACTATTCTCCACAAGATTTGGGCAAGGAAGATGTTAAATTTTGTAACAAAGTCAGGGAAGCGAATTGGGAAATTGCTCAGCCACCAGAGCCAGTAATTTTTCATTGCGGAATTAAAAACACATTTAATGTATCTACGGCTGGAGCTGATAGCGAAATGAAGCAAAATTTTCCATCAGGAGTGATAGTTAAGTGAAAGCAACAATTGTATGTCCGAGCATAAGAAAAGATTCAATTAGTCAGTTTCTAAAAGAATGGAGTGGGTCTTTCAAAAAACATCGGGTAATTATTGTTGAAGACAATCCTACAAAAACCTTTAAGCTAAAAGGAGTGGAACATTATAGCTGGGAAGATATCGAAAATGACCTAAAGGAAGATTCTTGGGTTGTTCCTCGCAGGTCATCGGCTATTAGAAATTATGGTTTTTTGAAAGCATTAGAAAAACCGACTGATATGATTGTTTCTCTTGATGATGATTGTTATCCTGCTTATGAAAATGGTGTTTTCCTTGAGAGACATTATCAAAATTTAACTATTCCGACTTCTGTTTTGAAATGGCAATCAACCGATGAAAAAGGTCGTCATGTTCGGGGATTGCCTTACAGAAACAAAAATTCGGTGGTTCAGGCAGTTATCAGTCATGGGACATGGGAGGGATATCCAGACCTTGATGCTATTCATCAAATTATTGGTAAAAAAGACTTTGATCCATATTTGGGGATTATTCCCAGAGATATTTATTTTCCGCTTTGTTCAATGAATTTTACTTTTAAACCAAAGTATACATATCTTGCTTATCAGGTTTTAATTGGTGAAACCAAAGACGGAAAAAGGTATCCATATCAAAGGGTTGGAGATATTTGGATGGGGGTAATTTGTAAAAAGATTTGTGATTATTTGGGATTGTATATTTATTCTGGTAATCCTAAAGTTGACCATATTAGAGCTTCAAATCCATTTGTTAATCTCAAAAAAGAAGCAACTGCTATTGAAATTAATGAAGTTTTCTGGCAATATATAGACAGGATTGATTTAAGTCATGAAATCAATGTTAGCGATTGTTATTTAAAAATTGCTGAACATTTAGTGAAAAGACCGCTTTTGGAAAATAAAGATTATTGGGTTATGCTTGGCAAGGCGATGAAGAAATGGATAGGCTTAGTAGACGAGCGAAGAAAGAAGCAATGAAAATATTAATAACTGGTCACTTGGGAACAATTGGTTCGATTATATGTCCTAGACTAACGAGTCTTGGTTTTGAAATAGAAGGATATGATTTAAGAAATGGTGATGATATTCTTGATACACAGAAGTTAGCAGAAAGATTAAAAGGGAGAGATGCTTGTCTTCATTTGGCTGGAATTCCTTCTCCGACAGCAGACCCCTGGGAAGAATATGTGAAAACTAATATTAATGGAACAGATTCTGTCATTAAAGCCTGCGAAATGGTTGAAATTAAAAGGCTTGTTTATATGTCCAGTGGAGCTGTTTATGGGTTTAGCAGGGGTTTGTGTTCTCCGAGCAGTTTGCCACTAAAAGAAGATGATTTGCCACCAAAAGAAAATCTTTGTTTTTATGATGTAAGCAAATTAGAGTGCGAAAAACATTTAAGAAAGGCAGCCACTGCTTGGATGACAACAATTGCCCTAAGAATTGAGACTCCTAGTTCTGCTCCTATTATTCCGACTCATCTTTATGTGTCTATTTCTGATGAAAATTTAACTGAAGGCATTAGGGCAGCACTTCAGGCTGATTTTGAGGGGTTTGGGGTTTTTAATATCGCTGATCCAATTATTCCATCAAGCATTGATGTAGATATTCAAAAGTGGATTTCTGAAGCTTATCCTAAAATTCCATGTAGCACCACAGGAAGGGAAACTCTTTTTGATATTAGTAGAGCAAAAAAGCTTCTTGGGTATAAACCGATAGAGGGAGGAAAATGATTTCAGTAATAATTCCTGTTTACAATACGGGCAGTTTTTTAATTAAGACCTTGGTTGCTTTAGAAAATCAAACCTATAGGGACTTTGAGGTGATTGTTGTCAATGATGGTTCTGTTGACAATACAAAAGATGTCTTAGGTCAATATTTAAAACTTATGCCAGGCTTTTCTATTAAAACAATAAATATAGAACACAAAGGAGCGAATTTTGCTAGAAACGCTGGCTTTGAAAAAACTGAAGGGGAATATGTTCTTTTTCTTGATGCCGATAAAATCTTGACTCCTGTTGCTTTGGAAAGATTTGTTGAAACATTACGAGATAATCCTGAAGCTGCTTATGTTTATTGCCGATTTAAAAGGGATAATCATATACATGAGTCTCAGCCATTTGATTCCAAAAAACTTATGTCTGGTGAATTATTAATTGATACTTGTTCGCTTTTAAGAAAAAAATATTTCTCTGGTTTTGACACAAAACTGAAAAGGCTTCAAGATTGGGATTTGTGGTTAACAATTCTAGAGAAGGGCGGAGAGGGTATTTTTATCAAAGAAGTTCTTTTTGAAACTTTCAGCAGAGATGGTGACATTACTTCTACTGAAAATCTGAGTTTAGCTACAATTTATATTAAAAAGAAACATCAGCAGTCGACAGGAAAAACTTCAAGTGAGTTTCTAAAAACTGAAGGGTTGGTTGACATTATTATTCTTGGCTTTGATACGCCAGAACAGGACGAACAATGTCTTCAAGGAATTTTTGAGAATACGAAATATTCTCATTACAAGATTACTTGGTATAACAATTATTTTCACAAATATTCTGTAAGCAAGGCTTGGAATAATCTTATTAACCAAACTGATGGAGAATATATCTGCCTTCTTCACAATGATGCTATTGTTGGCAAGGATTGGTTAATTAAATTGATAGATGTCTTTAATGATTCAGAAGTAGGAGCGGTTGGACCTTCTTTTGATAATTGCTTAGGGGTTCAAAAAATTCTGTATAGAAAAATTCCAAAAAGGAAAACATTGGTTGACTTAGAAGAAGAATCTGGTAAGTCCTTCCAGCTTTCTAGCATTTGCTTGATTTTTCCTCGTAAAATTTGGGAAGAGATTGGTCTTTTCAACGAAAAATTTTATCTTCATGCCGAAACAGAATTTTTGCATAGAGTTCAACTGAAAAAATTTAAGACTATTTGGCGACAGGATGTTTATGTGAAACATTGTGGTGGCGTTAGTAGGAAGAAAAGAGAGAAAAAAGATAAGGTTTTTGATTTTGCAGAGGAAAAAAGAAAAGCGAACAAATTGTATATTAAAGCGATTAGAGAAAGTAGGGAGGTTTCGTGATTATTGGTTATGTATATGTAGTTGGAGATATACTCCATTTTGGTCATATTCAGCATTTAAAAAACTGTAAAGCTCTTTGTGATAAGTTGATTGTAGGTGTGTTGACAGATGAAGCCTGTATGGAAAAGAAACCTAAGCCCATAATTCCATTTAAAGAAAGGTTAGAATTAGTATCTGAACTTAAAAGTGTTGATGCAGTTGTTGCTCAAAAAGAATATTCACCAGTAGAAAATATTAAATCTATTAGACCAAACATTCTTTTTGAAAGCAATAGTCATAGCGAAAAAATCTTAAAAAATAGTAGGAGTTGGGTGGAGTTATTTAGAGGTAGAATGATTGTTATGCCTTATTTTCCAGGCTCAAGCTCAACAAAAATAAAGGAGAAAATTCGTGGTAAGTCGTAAATTATCATTATTAAAAAGTTTTGTTTGGAGGATAATGGGGATTTTTATTTATGCGATAATCTTCTATATTTTTACAAACAAATGGCAGCTTACGCTGAAAAGCACGATTGCTCATCATACAACCTTTTTCCTGGTTTTTTACTTGCATGAAAGATTTTATCTATGGTTAAAGAAGCCAACTCATCCAATAAAAGCAATCACTTATGAAGTCATTTTAGGTATGGGGTTAGGAGGCCTGATAGTTTATTATTTTACAGGAGCATGGAAGTCAGTCACGCTTATCACAGGCACATATACCGCAGTAAAAATTCTTATGTATTTAATTTATGATAATGCTTGGGTTAAGCTTGAAAAATAGTTTTTAATTTATAGTAATATATGCTACAGTTAAACTAACTAAGTTATGCCATGAAAAAGTTTGGGCTAAAATAGAGAATAAATGAAGAAGTCTGTTTCGGTAATATTGGTGGCTTACAATAAATTTGAGCATTTTGAAGAAATAATAAGTGCTTGGTTGAAGCAACCTGAAGTTGATGATATTACTATTTTAGACAATTCGGGTAAGTTTAAAACAAAGTTGCCCGTATTGGTAGTCAATGTTAGCGAAAACTTGGGTGTTCAAGGAAAGTGGTCGTTGGCATTTTGGGCAAAACATGATTGTATTCTGTTTTTTGATGATGACATTATGCCACAGCCAGGGCTTGTTGCTGATTTTTTGAAGTATTGGGATAAAGACAAGGTTCTTTCTGTGTTGGGAAGGGTTTTCAGGCCTGGAGATTGTTATTATGAATATCAAAATCTAAAGGGGTCTAAGGGTTTTCATGCCTACAATGTAAATAAGCCAGAAAAAGTTGATTGGATTGGTGCTGGTGCTTCAATGGTTCACAGAAAACATTGTGCTGTTCCAATAAGGAAGGCTCCAACTGATGGGGCTTCTGATTTATGGTGGGAAAGTCAGTTAAGGGATAATGGGGTTGAATTTTATGTCATTCCGACTACAAATTGGGAATCTACGCCAGAACAGAAAGACCCAAAAAGGTCATGGCACCTAGGAGCTTATTCTGGTGGTAGGGAAAAATTCCAAGAACGAAGGGAATTTTATGCGAAGAAATTTGGTTTTTTGAAGCCAGGTCGTGGTAAAAAAGAAGTATCACGAAAATTTAAGCAAAAAAATCTTTGTATAGCAATTAAAAGTTTTAAAAGACCTGATTATCTGAAAGGATGTTTGGCTTCTTTAGAAGCAAATGTTGATTTAAAAGGGGTTGATTTTTGGTTATTTCAAGATGGTGCTGTGAATCCACATTCGGCTATTAGGTATGCCGAGGACAAAGAAATTGAAGCCTCTGTTATGGTTTTCGAAAAATCAAAATTGCCGAATAAGCATGTCTATCGTCAAAAAGTTAATGTCGGCGTTGGTCTTCAGATAGTTTCTCAACTGGAATATTTAATTCCTAGATATCGCTATGTTGCCCTTGTGGATAATGACTTAATTTTTAATAAGTATTATGTTAAAACTCTAAAAACCTTGTTTAGTCAGTTTGAAGATGACCAAGAAATTGGAATGATTCAGTCTTCTTATTGGTGTTTAAATAGTAAGAACAATGTTCAATCTAGGAAAGAAGCTAAAAAGAAAGAGGGTCAAGTGGCTTATGGTTTTGGCTATAGAAGTGAGCAATGTTTTTGGAGCAATAAATGGAATAGGATTGGGAAATGTTTTAGTCGTTATGCGAAGTGGATAGAAAACTGTGATTATCGGGAACTTCTTTATAACCCTGAAGTTTACAAAGAAACGAGAAAGAAAATATTGGCGGACTTCGGTGATATTCATGTTGATTTTGTTCTCGAAAAGGTAATTGAAAAGGTAAACTACAAAGGAATTCATACAAAAGCATTAAGGCTAAAAATTGTTGGTGAAAAAGGAATGTATTCATTTAGGGGTGATTTGTTTAAACAGCAGTTTAGTAATGTAAAACTTCACGATATTGGGAATGTTGATCGTTATAAATTAATGATGGTATGAAATTTAATTCTAAGTTTAACCAACAGGTAGTAAATGAACACTATCAATCAGAATTGAAAAAAGGAACTAATCTTTATGGTTCTAGGGCGAGCCAGGCGGAAAGGTTTAAAAACGCCTTGCGATACTTTGATTTTAAAGGAAAAGACTTGTTGGATGTTGGATGTGGGTCTGGTGGCTTTTTGGAATATTTAATTAATAAAAATGTAATCCCGTTTGCCTATCTTGGAATTGATCCCTACAAGGAAATGATTAAAGCGGCAAAAAAGAAAAAATTTATTGAGGCAAACTTTATTTGTAAAGATTATTTGAAAGAGGAATTTGAATCAGATATTACGGTCGCTTTTTCTGCCTTTGACAAAGAGTTTGGAAACTCTACCGATAGTAAAATTTATGTTTTAAAGGTGATTGAAAAAATGATTAATGAGGCTAAAGAAGGAATTTATGTGACTTTCTTATCTGCTTACAAAACTATAGATACTCCTGGGGAATTGTTAATTTATCCAGACCATATGTTTCAATGGGCAAGGAGATTTGCAGAAAGGATTGTTTTGGATTGTTCCTATATGCCACATGCCTTTTCACTTGTAGTTTATAATCGAAAGTCAAACTGGAGGAAAGCATGGGAAAAAAAATGAACATTTCTGGCTTTAAAATCGATTTCCCGAAAAAATTGAAAGATAAGATTTTAGTTAACTTCAATGATGTTCTTGATAGCGGAATGTTTGCTAGTGGTAAGTATGTAGGTTTATGTGAAGAGAAGATCAAAGAAATAACTAATGCCAAAAATGTCTTTATGGCAGCTAGTGGGTCTTCAGCATTAGAAGCTTGTGCTGCTACTTTTAAGAAAATACATGGACTAGGAAAGGTTTTAATTCCAGCAAATACTTTTGTCGCTACTTCTGCCGCTTTTGAAAAAGTGGGCTTCGAAGTTGAATTTTATCCAAACGATATTGAAAGAATAAGCTTTCCTCTTTTGTCGTCAGGTGAATATGTGGGATTTGTAATAGTTGATCTAGGAGGAAGGATTCCCGAGAACATTAAAAATGTTGTCAAATGGATGCATGATAAGGGAATGTGGGTATGCGAAGACGCATGTCAGGCTTTTGGAAGTACGCTAGGTGGAAGACATGCAGGAACATTTGCTGACATAGGAACATATTCATTTTTCGGCACTAAGGTTTTGACAAGCGGAGAGGGTGGGGCAATAGTCACAAATAATCCTTTATATGCTAATAGAATTAAGTTTTATCGTAGTTTTGGCAATGTTGATCGTTCTCCAAATCATTATACTGAAGGATGGAATTGTTTCATGGATGAATTTAGTGCAGCGATTTTGTATGCACAACTTGATGGGTATAGGGAAATTTTGCTAAATCGTTCTCAAATACGAGAAAAATACAGGAAGAAACTGAAAAATACAAAGGAAATACATTTCATTAAAAATCCCAGACAAAAACATTTTTTTAATGGATATAAAACAATTTTATTCTTAGATAATGAAGTTAATAAGGAAGAGTTTATTAGCAAATGTAAAGAAAAAGGTGTTAAATTTCAGGGAAATGTGTATGACACGACTTTGCCAGAACAGTTTGTTTACAGGAGATATAAGTGTGAAATGCCGACACACTGGCAGGAGAAGCTAAAAAGAATGATTTGTTTGCCTGGTTGGTATGGTATGACTGATAAAGAAATTGATTATGTGGTTGGAGTAATTAAAAAGGTATTAAAAGAAATAAAATGAAGAAACAAGAAAAAGCTTGGGATGATTATGTTAAGTCTTGGGGGAAGCGGAATCTCCATAAAAGATATAAATATCTTGGGAATGAGTGGACTGGAGAAAAGCCATTTGTTGACCTTCTAAAAAAATATTCTTCTAAGAACGATGTGGCATTGGAAATTGGATGCGGAGGGGGCAGGTTGCTTGCCATAAGTGCTTCATTGTTCAAGCATGTTCACGCAGTTGATATCTCGGGTGAAATGCTTAAAAAGTCTAAGGAAGTAATAAAAAAAGACAACCTATTGAATGTTACTCTGTATAAAACAGATGGATTTATGCTTGGACTTGAAGATGAAAGCATTGATTTTGTTTTTTGTTATGATGTTTTTCTTTACCTTCACCCGTTTAATATCTATACTTATTTTGAAGAGATTGCTCGTGTGCTAAAAAAGGGTGGGAAAAGCTTACTTGCTGTGCCTAGTTTTATCAAACATTTTTCTTATTTTAAAAACTTGAGCAAGAAATATGCAAAAGAAAAGAAATTGCCAGTAGAGGGTGA
>SDBU01005298.1_pt1 | contig 15482 bp, 11 predicted proteins | sample 2277071 | NCBI WGS metagenome assembly SDBU01 (sample SAMN10397929, study PRJNA504765) | marine sediment metagenome | isolation source: marine sediment core GS08_GC12, 126 cmbsf | place: Arctic Ocean: Gakkel Ridge, Loki's castle | collected 2008
CGGATTGGATATCCTGTTCCGCAAGCAGCTCTACACCTCGGTACTCCAGGACTATTACGATCAGCACAAATCGGTGATCATCTCCACCCACCAGGTGGAGGAAGTGGAGCACATTCTGAGTGACGTGATCTTCATCAAGGACGGCAGCGTTCTGCTCAACCTGACCATGGATGATTTTCGGGAGACTTTCGTGCAGCTGGCAACCGGGGAAGAACAGGCCGAAACCGCCCGGGGCCTCAAGCCGCTCACCGAACAGGACCTGTTCGGTAAGAAGATCTTCCTGTTCAAGGGTGTGGACACCCAGACCCTGGAACCGCTTGGTGAGGTACAAGTGCCATCGGTGGCGGATGTATTCGTGGCCATCATGGGAGGTGCGGCATGAGGCAATTCGCGACTCTTCTCCTTCGTGAGGTGGCCGAATGGCGCCTGCTGCTGATTGTGGTGGGTATACTATACGTTTTGGGACTGGCAGGCTCGGCGGTGGGAATCAACCGGCTGGCGCAGGAGATGGTGAAGGAAAGTGCCGAAATCAAGATGAATGTGCACTGGGATGAGGACGATCAGGCCGGGGATGAGGATGATTGGGCTGAAGATGATTGGGAATATGAAGATGACGAATGGCTCTCACCTCGGGACTTTATGAAGTTTGGCTGGCCCGCCCACTATCTGCTGGATGGAAGGGAGGGGCTGCTGCTGTACGTCTGGGCCCATATGCTGCGGGGCGGCCTTACGGCAATAAACCTGTCGCTGGTTTTCCTGGCGCTCTTTTACCTGGTAGACTCACTCTACAAGGAGCGCTCCGACCGCTCCACCTTTTTCTACCGTACCCTCCCAATAAGCGACAATTCCCTTTTGCTCTCGAAATTGATGGTGGGAACTGGAGGTTTCCTGTTATTGTCCTACCTGCTGGGAGTGATCTGGGTCTTGTTCTCACAACTGGTGTTCCCGGCAGAATTCTCCCGTTTGTTGGAGGGGAACGAATTCTCCCTATCACAAATGGCCATACTGGACCTGGCCGGCGACTGGTTTGCGTTTCACCTGCTGCAATTCCTCTGGCTGCTGCCCTATGCCCTTTACCTGATGTTTATCTCAGCGATTGTCCGCAGCCGGCCCCTGCTGATTGCGCTGGGGGCGCCCTTCCTGCTGGCGCTACTATTACGCTACTCTATCGGGACAGTGGAGCCGCTGGCGGTACTGCTCAGTAATCTTGATGCTCTGGGGGACGTTTTGCTGGGAGAATGGCGGGGTGGTCCCCCCCAGGCCCTTCATCCTGGTGAAACACTGGAGCTGTTTGGCGGCTTCGGTGTTTACATTTTTCACGTTCGCACTTTTATTTCCATCCTGGCCGCCGCAGGGTTGGCACTGGGTACCCGGCTGGCATACCGGCGCAATTTCTCCACCTCCTAAACCCGCCGGGAGTGATGATTATTGGACTGGAATGGGTATTGGCTGTAGCTTTTATTGTGGCAGGGACCAGTACCTGGCTGTAATCCAACCGGTACTATCCTGCTCTTAAATAGCCTTTAGCAACTTGTAGATTGGAGAGCTGAAATGGAAGAACAAGCTACCACTGATAACGGCGACCTGGTGCTTCTGAAACGGATGATCGGCATCTTTACTATGCCGCGGGCAACTTTTAGCTCCTTAGTCGAGTCTATTAGTACGGTTGATATCCTTATCCCGGTAGTTGTCGTGCTGGTCATTTCGTTGGGCACACAGCCGCTGGTAAGACCGATTGCGATTGAGGAGCAGACCCAGCAGATCCTCCAGCGCGATGACCTTGATGATGACCAGAAGGACATAATCCTGGACCGCATGGAGCAGATGGGTGAGCGCATGAGCGGTCCGTTAGGCTATTTGATAGTCGTGGGCGCGACCCTGGGTTGGTATGCCATATTAGGGGGCGTGATCATGTTCTTCGGGTCTTTCATCCTGGGAGGACAGGCGTCGTTCAAGTACACGTTTGGTGTTGTAGCATACGCCCAGCTGGTGAGCGTGGTGGAACTGATCGTCAAAATTCCACTGATCGTCCAGACCCAGACCCTGCAGGTGGAAACCGGCCTGGCGTTGCTGCTGCCCGGCAGCCTGGACGGCACCTTGCTGTACCGGTTCTTCCACCGCCTGGACTTTTTCAGCATCTGGCGGATATTCCTGCTGGCGCTGGGAATGGCCCTGCTCTACCGGGTGGATGAAAAGCGCTCCCGGCTCATGCTCTACGGAGCCTGGGTGTTGGCCATGTTCCTCCTGGCCTGGCTATTCGACGGCCGGGGTATCAGCTAAGGGAAAAGTGCTGGTTGCCGGTGGCAGCGATTGCTCCCGCCGGCCATCGCAAACAACTGAACTCCGCGAGACGGCTCTTAACCTGGGGCTGGTCTTGGGCGTCTAATACTTCTAGGGTGCAATATGAAATCATCTGGCAGACTTGTTATATTACTGATGTTCGGTGCTGGTCCCCTGGCGGCCCAAACTACCCCGGCTCTCTCGTTGGATCAGCTGATCGCCATCGGGCTGGATAACAACAGCTCCATCCGGCTGGCCGAGCGGGATTTATCCGCCGCCCGTGCAGAACGGCGTGGGTCGTATTCCGGTTTGATCCCCTCATTTAACGCAACTCTTAGTCAGGATTTGGATCCGAAACCGAGAGAATTATTTTTGGGGTATACAATTGACCCCGATAAGTATGGCGCCTCCATGTCCGTATCCCAGACCCTATTCGACGGCGGGGCCGCCTGGTACAATAAACGCGATGGCGACCATGCCCTGGCCGCGGCCCAATCCCGGTACGATCAAACCCGACTGCAAATGATTCAGGGCGTGAAGGAAACATACTTCCGCTACCTATCCAATCAAGAAATGCTGGAAGTGGCCCATGAAGCGTTGGAGCTCAGCCGCCGGCAGCTGGAACTGGTGGAAGAACGTTATCGCCTGCAAGCGGTGCGGGAGTCGGACCTGCTCAAGGCCCGGGTCAGCAAGGGTCAGTGGGAAGCTGATTTCCATCGGGCCACCCAAGCATTGAGTACCTCCGCAACTGACTTAAATGTGGCGATTGGCCAGGATCCCCGGGTGCCGATCAATGTGCGGCGTGATACAGTGGCCATTGTATCCATCCCTGATCGGGAATTGGCTTACAGTCTCCTGGATCATAACAACCCCGAACTGCGAGTCCAGGAGCTGGCTGTGGAACGGGCCTGGCTGCAGGCCAAGGCACAGCGGGGAACAATGCTGCCCACCGTCACGCTCAGATATTCCGGTGACGCCTCCGGTGGTGTCTTCTCCGATGCTATCGACTTCACAACCATTAACGATAACAGCGCCACCCGGCTCAACATTTCTATCCCCCTGTTTTCCGGACTGCGCAATAGCTCCGGTTACAGCCGGTTGCGCTATGCCGCCCTGGCCGAAGAGGAGCGTCTGGATGCCACCCAGCGGGAGCTACGGCGGCAGCTGGAAAATACCCTGTCTAACCTGGAAGCGTTGCACAAGATTCACCCCATTAACCAGGAAGTGCTGGCTTCAGCTCAGGCGGACGTGCGTCTGGCCGATGAGCAGTACCGCCTGGGGGCGATTGCGATCCTGGACTTGCTGGACGCCCAGGTCTCCCTGATTACCGCCAGAAGTACCTTGGTGCGTACTACTTATGACATCAAAATTGCCGCCGCCAAACTGGAGGCCCTGATGGGAACTATCTCTGAATGAAGTTGGACTTAAAAAAGTATCTCAATCGTAAGCGCCTGCTGATCGGGGGCGCCATAATCTTGGTAATCACCTTGATCATTGTGCGGAATGTCGGCTCGGATGGTGAGCGGGACGAGCGCCGTAAAGGACCGCCCATCGCCGTACAGGTGGAGAAAGTCCGCCAGCAACAGGTGGAACAGGCCGTCACCGCCGCCGGGAAATTGAAACCGGTTTTCGAGACCGATATTTCCTCTACCATCAGTGCCCAGATCATGGAACTGCGGGTGGATGAAGGCGACGAAGTGCAGGCCGGGGATGTACTGGTAGTCCTGGATCGGGCTCGCTATGAGGCCGCCTTCGAACGGGCCAGGTCGGTCTTGCGGTCCGCCCGGGCGGGCCAAAAGCTAACCAAGTCGGAGCTGGACCGCGGCAAGCAATTGTTCGACAAAAAACTGGTCAGCCTGCAGGACCTGGAATCGCTGGAGGCAGCCTACGAATCGGCCTTGGGCGCCCAGGAACAGGCCGAGGCTACCCTGGAGCAGGCCCAGGATGATCTGGACAAGACCACCTTGGGAGCCCCCTACGATGGCGTGGTGACCAAGCTCAACAAGGAAGTGGGTGAAATGGCCTTGGGCTCCACTTTCCAGGCCGACGTCCTGCTGGTGATCTCGGACCTGTCCATGATGGAGGTGGTGGTGGATGTGGACGAGACCGACGTAGTGGACATTGAGATCTTGGACCCGGTGGAGATCGAAGTGGACGCTATCCCCGATACTACCTTCAACGGCCGGGTGTCACGAGTGGCACACTCGGCTACCATCATCGGACAGGGCACCCAGGAGCAGGCCACAAACTTTGAAGTGGTGGTTACCCTGGACATGAATCAGGAAGCCAGCCGCATCGATCCCCGGCTGCGACCCGGCATGTCGGCTACCGCCACCATCATTACCGCCCGCCATGATGAAGTGGTGGCCGTCCCCATTCAGGCCCTGGCCGCCCGGGAACCGGTGGAGCACCACGAGGAGGGTGATACTCCCGAAGATGGCCCCCAGCGGCGGCGTGGCGAGAAACCCGGTTCCGGGAATGGAAATCACGATGATGACGGCGATGATAGTGGTCCGGGATCCGACAAACCGGAACTGCTCGAGGTGGTCTTCGTCGTTCAAAAGGACACCTCCGGCCGAGGATGGTTAAGAAAACTATTCAAGACCAAACCGGTGGAGACGGTTGAGCAGCGCCCGGTGAAGCTGGGAATATCATCCGACACCCATTATGAGATTGTATCCGGCCTGGAAGCCGGGGAAGAGATAGTGATAGGAAATTACCGAGCGGTCAGCAAGGAGCTGCAGGATAAAAGCCGTATCAACCGTAAGGAGAAGGGTGACCGGGGCAAGCAGAGGCGCCGCCCATGAGTCCCACTAGTGCGCCCGGCGACGGCCTGATTACCTTCCAGGGAGTCACCAAGGTCTACGACATGGGCAAGGAGCAGGTCCACGCCCTGCGCGGGATCGACCTGCACATCAGCCCCAACGAATACATTTCCATCATGGGACCTTCCGGCTCGGGTAAATCGACCCTGATGAATATTATCGGTTGCCTGGACACTCCCACCGGGGGCCGCTACGAGTTTGAGGGTGAATTGGTCTGCGATGTAGCCGAGGAAAAGATTTATAAGATGGATGACGACCAGCTGGCCGGTATCCGCAATAGCAAGATCGGGTTCGTCTTCCAGACCTTCAATCTCCTGTCCCGCACCACCGCTCTGCGCAATGTGGAACTCCCCTTGATCTATGCCGGTATGCCTCGCCGTGAACGCCTGGAACGGGCCTACCATTCGTTGGAGCAGGTAAATCTGGCCGATCGCGCCGAGCATCGCCCCAGTGAGCTCAGTGGCGGTCAGCGGCAGCGGGTGGCCATTGCCCGGGCGCTGGTGAATAACCCGACCATCATCCTGGCCGATGAGCCCACCGGTAACCTGGACTCAACCACCGGTCAGGAGATCATGGCCCTGCTGGATAACCTGCACGACCAGGGCAATACCATCATCCTGGTGACCCACGAGCCGGTCATCGCTGCCCACGCCCACCGGACCATCCATATTCTGGACGGCATGATTGACAAGGATGAGCTCACCGCCAACGGCCAGGCCGGCGACCGGTGATCGAGATCCTGCGCATCGCCGGGGCAGCCCTCTGGGCGCATAAGTTCCGGGCCCTGCTGACTACCCTGGGGATTGCCATAGGCATATTCACTGTGGGGGTGGTGATGGCTATCATCGAAGGTTTAAATGCCTCCTTCTCCGAGCAAATCTCCAGCCTGGGTTCGGACGTCATGTACATCGACAAGCGCAACTGGTTTCAACACCGGGAGGACTGGCTCCTCCATCGCCAGCGGCGCAATATCGGTATGGACGCTGCCGACTACATCCGGGATCGGGCGCAGTACGTCAGCCATGTCAGCCCCCGTATTTACCAACGGGGCAACCTGAAGTATGAGGACCAGAACCTGGAACGGGTGGCGGTACTGGGGGTGCACTCCGATATGGGCGTCATCACCGGCGCCGATGTTGTGGCCGGGCGCTATATATCACCTATTGATACCAAGCATCGAAAAGCGGTGGCCGTTATCGGCGATGCGGTCCGGGAAAACTTGTTCGAGTTCAAGGATCCCGTGGGCCGGAAACTGACCATCAACGGCCGCAAATTCCTGGTGATCGGATTGTTGGAAAAACAGGGCCAAATGCTAGGCCGTAACCTGGACAATATGGTTTATATTCCTGCCGAGACCCTGCTGAAGATGTTTGGCCGCCGTTGGCGGAACGTCACGATTGCCGCTAAGGCTTCAGACCCGGCACTGTTGGACGAAGCCAAGGATGAGATGGAAGGGATCATGCGGCGTTACCGCAAACTCCGCCCCAGTGAGGAAAACGACTTTGCCATCAACCAGCAGAGCTCCCTCCAGGAGCTCTTCGATAACGCCACCCGGATGTTATGGATGGTGGCTATGGGCATCGGCAGTATTGCCCTGATCGTGGGGGGCGTGGGAGTGATGAATATAATGCTGGTGACCGTGACCGAGCGCACCATGGAGATCGGTATCCGCAAGAGCCTGGGGGCTCGCCGGCGCACAATTCTCTGGCAGTTTCTGGTGGAAAGCATGACCGTGTCGGCGGTGGGCGTCGTGCTGGGCTTCGGCCTGGCTTCAGCGACCGCCCTGTTCATCCAGAAATACACACCGCTGGCGGCCCGGATTCCTCCCACCTGGGGGCTGCTCGGTATCGGTGTGGTGGTGGTTGTGGGCTTGATTTTCGGTCTCTGGCCGGCCACCAAGGCCGCCCGGATGGACCCCATCGAGGCGTTGCGCTACGAGTAATGGGTGACTACCTGCAAATCGCCCTGCGCTCCATCATGAGCAATAAGCTGCGCTCCACCATGACCCTGTTGGGTGTGGTGATCGGAGTCTGGGCCATCACCAGCATGCAGGCGGTGGTCACGGGCTTCGACCGGGCCATTGAGGACGAGCTCAGCGCCCTGGGTTCGGAGACCTTCGTGATCCAGAAGTTTCCGGCCATCGTCGTGGGCCACTCGTGGCGTAAATACGCCCGCCGCAAGGACCTGACCTACGATGACGCCCGCTACCTGGAGGCCACCAGCGACAATATCCAGGCCGCCACGGCGGTGGTCGAGGGCTACGGCAAAACCATCAAGTACCGCGACAAAAAAACCGCCCCTACAGTCAAGGTCACCGGCACCATGACCGGGTACCTGATCAGTACCTCACAGGAGCTGGCATCGGGCCGCTTTATCACCACCGATGACGTGCTTCGTGGCCGCCAGGTGGCGATACTGGGCCGCGATGTGGCCGCCGAACTGTTTCCTTACAGCGATCCAATGGACCAGAGCGTGCTGGTGGGCAATCAGGGTTTTAAGGTGATCGGTGTACTGGACCAGGTGTCCAGTACATTCGGGGAGTCGGCCGACAACGTGGCGATCATCCCCATTACCGCCTACCAGAAAGTGTTCACCTCCGGCCGCCGCTGGATGTCCAGTACGGCCCTGATCGTGCGGGCCTGGGACGTGGCGAAACTCGATGAGGCCATGGACGAGGCGGTGGCCCTGCTCCGGGTTCGGCGGAAGGTGCCGTTGAATGAGGAGAACGACTTTGAGGTGCTGACGGCCGAATCGATCATGAGCACCATGATGGATTTCACCAAGTATATCCGCCTGGCGGCCGTGGGGATTGCCGGGATATCGCTATTGGTGGCCGGTATCGGGATCATGAATATTATGCTGGTCTCGGTGATGGAGCGCACCCGGGAGATCGGGATCCGCAAGGCGGTGGGCGCTAAGCGCCGCAATATCCTGCTGCAATTTTTAATCGAGGCGGTGCTGCTCTCGGAATTCGGCGCCTTTACCGGCATCCTGGTGGGCGTACTCACCGCTTTCGCCATCTCCCCGCTGCTGAATATGGATGCCCGGGTACCGGGATGGGCTATCCTGGCCGCTATCGGCTACTGCTCGTTCATCGGCATCTTCTTCGGCCTGTACCCGGCCAATAAGGCTTCCCGCCTCGACCCCATCGAAGCGTTGCGGCACGAGTAGGGGCGTAATGCATTACGCCCCCTACCACTACTTCAAAAGCAACCCCGCCTACGGCGGGATAGTGACGGGACTTAGCGCATAACTATTTCAATAACAGCATCTTGATGGACTTGGCATATCCCACCGTCAGCCCCGCCTTTGGCGGGACTAGCAGGCGGGCGAAGTAAACTCCCGAAGGTAGTGCCCTGCCGTTGCTATCGTTGGCATTCCAGACCACCCCATGGTACCCTGGCCCCATGTCCTTGTTGACCAATTCGACCACCTTCCGGCCTAATAAATCATATATCACCAGACTCACGTGGCTACGTGCCGGTAGATCATAGTTGATCTGGGCTACCGGGTTGAACGGGTTAGGGTAGTTCTGGTGGAGTTTAAAGGATCGGGGCACCGTGCTGTTATCCTCAACTGCATAGGGGTCATGATAGGTGAATTCTAACTCGAGCACAATTCGGCCAAATTCTCTTGTATCCGCGCTTTGTTGATCCATGAAGGGCAATGATTGTCCTATTATTATCACCACGTTCCCGCCGGGTAATTCCGCACGTACAGCACAGCTACGACCATCCTCACGCAAAGTGAAAAGTGAAACGGTATTTTCCTGGTCAGGATAAACCCGTTCGAACGAGTGACTACCTACTCCAGCAGCAAGATCTATACTGAGATGTCCATAACCGGTGCTTGCCACCCCTTCCATCCCGGAATCGGTCGATGGTCCGAATACTGCTGGGTAAATTCCGAATGGCACTAAGATGCTCGACCCGAACGCGGCCAGGTTATAGCCGGTAATCATTAAATTGCCACCTGCCAGGGCATAGGCCGCCAATAAGTCTCCATAAAGGGCAGACGCGTATCCACCGTCCGTAAATAGAATTACAGATGTGAATTGACTGATATAAGTGGGGCTATATACGCTGGTGCCCTGGGTCGGTACATACCAATCTGTATGCGGTTGGTTGTTCATAAAGCCTGAGTCGATTTTAGCGTCTATATCTTCCCGGCTCTGGTAGTCACCGGGCACCCAACTCATGTCATTGATCATGAGTGTCCCCTGGTCGAAAGTCCCCCCTGTAATCGCAAGTATTTCTGGGGAATAGTAGCTTTCGAGATTCGAATTATCGACAGCGGTAATGATTAGATAATAGGCGCCGGCTACCAGATCGATAGTGGCAGTTGTGTCCTGAATTGGACCAGTGTTGACCTGGGAAAATTCCTCCAGTCCAAATTCTCTGGCGTAGATATTATACCCAATGACATCGGATTCGGGGTGAGTGGACCATCTGAGGCTGACACTTATGCCCGATTGTGAGACCAGGAGTGGCTTTTCAGGAGCTTTGGGTCTCCCGGCAATTTCACTGATAACCTGGGACGGCAGACTCTCCTGGAAGGCAATGTCGACGGTTGTGACATAGTGCCAGTATTCTTGTGCCGGAGTCAGTATCGAATCCCGATAAGTATGCTGATCTCTCAATGGCTCCGCATTTACTCTTTCAAACGGTCCGGTTTCCAGGGAGGCACGATACAAGTTGTTACCCAAGATATCTTCTTCATCACTGGTACTCCAAATCAAGTCGATGTAATCCTCACCCCAATCCGGCGCCCTTAGGTCCTTTGGAGCCAAAGGCAAGGGATCCTCGATATAGGATTCACCGAATTCAACCCCTAAGACGTGCTCGGCCACTGTTGCCATGTCTTGGGGAGCCAGGGTTAGAGGATTACCATTGGTGGCGATGAATGACGCGTGCACAGCAAAGAAAACAACCTGATAATCGAGACCATCATAAAACACACCGGCGGTTAAGCCGGGATCATACTCCAAGCCCTGGAGATCGTAGATCGGAGTGGCGCTTTGATCCGGACTCAGACTATCCGGCCAACCCGTTCCCGTTGCCAATCCGGTTATTCCGATCGCTTCAAATCCCGTCACTCCTAGCGAATTCAGGCCGGTGAACTCGGACCCGGCGTCACTACCCCCCAGGAGATGCAGGTAATCGCGGGCAAATTTGCCGGGGGCAAAAATGTCGCCGGTATCTGCATTGGCCATCATATAGAGAATTTCTCCCCCCATCAGCCAGAGATGGCCGCCTGAATCCAGGAAAGCCGGAATTGGATTTTCCAGATACCTCGAATCCTCAGCAGGATAAGAGAATACACGAAAGCTTGCTGCACCGTCATCCGTATACCAGATCACCGTTGAGTAGTCCGCCAAATCTGTGGCGGTCGGAACACCGCTGGTAGCCACATCCCAATCTTCGAGCGAGAAGTGATTGAACATCTGGTGCATGGCATGGTCGATCTCCCCATCGGGTGTTTCATCATCATCATCAACCAACAGAACACCTTGTCCTATTCGTCCTATCAGTAGTTTTATCTGCACCAAACCTGTTAACAGACTTTCGTAGCCGGATTGGTTTACCGCCGAAATGGAGTATAGATAGCTCTCATTCACTACTGCGGTGGCATCAACGTAATTGTTTGCGGTTACCAGGGAAGGATTGATTTTAACGAGATCTAATATGTCTGCTCCAGAGCGGTAGATATTGAATCCGGCTACATTCGGGTCTGAGTGCGGGTCCCAGGCCAACGATATATTATCATTGGCAATAGAAACCCTCAGTCCGGCCGGGGGCATTGGGGCTCCGGCGTTCACCTGAACCGGCGTAGAATGCTCGCTCTCGCCTCCGGCGACATCTACGTTAGTGACAGCATAAAAATAGGTTTGTCCCGGAGATAGACCAGTATCCTCATAAATATTTTCCGTGACTAGACCAGTATTAATCTGGGAAAATGGGCCTTCGGCCGAACTCGCCCGGTAAATATTATGTCCTGTTAAATGGCCGGCGCTCTCAGCGTCCCATATCAGCACCGCCGAATTTTCATCCCAATTCAACAAATTTAAGTTTCTTGGCGGTGATGGTTGATATGCTGTTGTGAGGTCAAAATTGTTTGCGTGCATCCAATGTGCCGTGCCGACATCAGTCACCATTCCGGCCTTCTGGTTACCGACCCCGGTCGCCCAAAGGAACCTTAACGTATCCCCGGCGCTCAGATCGTACGGGCCGGCCGATTGAAGAAACCTATAGTCATAAGGCGCGGCTGGAACCGCTGCATAGACTACGTTAGCCATATACTGGTGTTTCAGAGCGTCACTGGAGGGATCATCATCAATCGTCCACCAATTGTGGGAGGCGGGTATTCCCGTCCGGCCCGCATTGTCGAGTGGTGAATCAAGCAGGCTGGCGTAAATATAGCCAGGAGACAGGCCGAACTCCCCGGTGTCATCTTCTGGTGTATCGGGATCATCAGCATCGTAAATATAAGAAATGTTCAACTCGGGGTCATACTCCACCAAGTCGTCGTACCAAAATTCACCCGATGCTGCCTTAGATATATCACCGTCGAAACGTATCCCAATGTATAGATCAGTAATATCACCAGATATATCCGGCGTGATTATGGACTGGTCATCGGAATCTTCATTTGAGGAGGTGCCAACATTGATGACCTCGTAATCAAGAACAAAGAAATTCTCATTGTAGTAGTCGCCCCAGGCATAGGTTCTCTCGATGATTTCAATGCCGAGAGGAGAATCCCCGGTCTGATGCTGGGTACCCCACAGGTCGTTGTAAATGGTATATGTATCCTCTTCCGATACAACAGCAAAATCCTCATTTATGAGACCATCACCATCATTATCGATATAGTCCAGGGGATCTTCATCCACAGCCCCATCGCCGTCGTCGTCGATACCCGGTTGTCCATATAGATCGGAATCATACCAAGTTGAGGATTCCGGATTCAGGTTATCGGTCAACTCGGAAGAAGCCACCACGATCACGTAATCATCGGTTGTAAAGGGAAACCCGTTAATGGCAGAGAATGAATCTATTCTTACTGTGCTTAATTGGGGGTAAAATTCGTACTCGTCCCCGGCAGTGGCATGGATGCTACCACTACCATCAACACCCGCCACCCAGATAGAACCTTGATATAAATGCATATTCCCCGAGCCTCCGGGCCATTCCATGGACGGTGTGGCCATATTGTCATCCCCCATCCAACCATAATTTGAGAGGTTGCACCAAACATTGCCGATAGCGTGATAGACCTGCCCGATGGGGACTATTTTCTTTAGCGTATCACCCTTCTTTTTCAGATTCTTTGCCGCCAGAGCGGAGGTTAAGAAGAGGGCGCCAACGGCAAGCAAGCCAACAATAATTGCTACCAACCTTGGTATTGCATTGGGGGCTATATTCTTTAAACCAGGCATTTGGTCCTCGTGAGGGGAAATTTATATACAAATTTAAATAATTAGCACAGGTTCATCCCGTCCAATCCAAATATAATATATTTATATTCACAGGGCCAGCCAAAGATGGAGATGAGATAGCATCGCATTGACTCAAATTAAATGTTACCGTAGGGTTTTTCCCGCGGGGTCGTTGCCTTCCCGAACCTTCGGTGTAACCGAAAAAGGGAGGATACCTGATTAGGGGAAAAATGTCCGGTGGCCTCCCCCAATGGCCGGACCAATCTCAAGTAGGGGCATAATGCACTACACCCCTACCGCAGCAAGACCATTTTCTTTGTCAGGCTGAATCCGCCAGCTGGCGCACCGGCCTGCAACCGATACAAATAAATCCCCGAGCTCACCGGCTGCCCGCGATCATCGGTGCCGCCCCAGACCACCTGATGGTAGCCCGGCTCCTCCACTCCCTGCAACATTCTTACTGCCTTTACTAATATCCGCAGTTACAGACATAGATCCACCTATATAGCCTCCAGCAACAGTAGTGGACCCCACAGTTTGGACACTTATTTTCGATTCTTAGATGTAGCCCTGATGTGTTGTTCATTAGGACGCCCACCCCTTTGTTGATTGACGGGACTATACTTGTGTCTGTGTATAGCTACCAAGAGAATTGATCATTTTTTCATGATTTGCATTGACTCAAGATAAATTTAACCGGTAAGCTTATCATAATCAACCTTAACCTTCCCGAATCTTCGAGATAACCGAAAAACGGTGGATACCTTGTTATGGGGAAAAATGCCCGGCGGCCTCCCCCATCGGCCGCCCCAATCTCCTTGTTTTAATTCTCCCCTTCCTGTAATTTCATCAACGGGCATTCAAGCATGGCATGATTCTTGTAAACTGCGACCAAAGACAATGAAAAAACAGACTGTTTCAGCAGAACAAATCCGCAAGATCGCCCGCCTGGCCAAATTGCGCCTGGCCGAAGATCAGTGTACCCTCTATACTCAGCAGATCAACGCCATCCTGGAGCACGTCAAGACCCTGGAGCAGGTGGATGTCTCCGGGGTTGAACCGCTGTCGCACGTGCTGGAGCTGGTGAACGTCAGCCGCCAGGACCAGCCCGCTGCTTCCCTGGCGCGCGAAACGGTACTGGCGAACGCACCTGGGCATGCCACGGCCGACGATAAAGGTCAACAGGCCACGGATGGCGAGTTTTTCCTGGTGCCCTCGGTCGTAACCCCGGCCCTACGGGTGAGACCCGGTGTGCTTAAAACCGGCCGATGACTGCCGCAGGTATTATCCCCGCCCGCTACCAATCCATCCGGCTCCCCGGAAAAGTTCTTCTGCCCCTGGATGGTTACCCCATGCTATACCATGTATATCACCGGGCCGGCCGCTGCCGCCAACTGCGGGAAGTGATCGTGGCTACTGATTCTGAGGAAGTTGCCACCGCGTGCAACCAGCACCGGATGAAGGTGGTCATGACCGGCTCGGGCCACGCCAGCGGCACCGACCGGGTGGCGGAGGTGGCCGTTGATCTCAAGGATGACCTGATCGTTAATATTCAGGCCGACGAACCGCTACTAAAACCTGAGGTGGTGGACCTGGTAGTGAGACACATGCAGGACCATCCCGAGTTACCGCTGGGCACGGCCGGTTCCACTTATCTCACAGAGGATGAGCGACAGGACCCCGGGGTAGTCAAGGTAGTGGCCAGGGATGGCCTGGCTGTGGCCTTCTACCGCCGACCGCCGACAGAGCCCGGGCCGGGGACGGTCTTGCGTCACATCGGACTGTACGTTTTCCGCCGGGAGTTCCTGCTCGAATTCAGCGCGCGCCCCCCCGGCAGGCGGGAGCTTAAGGAAAAACTGGAACAGTTGCGGGCCGTGGAAATGGGGGTGTCGATCGCTGTAATATCGGCCGGCTTCCATTCGGTGGGTGTCGATACCCGCCAGGACTACGAATTATTGAAGGACCAATGGCAAGTATTTACCAGTAGTAGTTATGAGCGCGTCGAAGCAGCCGGTTAAGTATATATTTATTCTGGGCGGTGTCATTTCAGGCCTGGGGAAAGGCATCCTCTCAGCCTCCCTGGGATACCTGCTCAAGTCCCGGGGCGTGAAGGTTACCATCCAGAAGCTGGACCCGTACCTGAATGTGGACCCGGGGACCATGAATCCCTACCAGCATGGGGAAGTGTTCGTGCTGGACGACGGCTCCGAAACCGACCTGGACCTGGGTCACTACGAGCGCTTCACCGACATCGACATGTCACTGCTCAACAACACCACCACCGGGCAGGTCTACTGGGAAGTGCTCAACCGGGAACGCAAGGGAGACTATCTGGGCCAGACCATCCAGGTGATTCCCCACATTACCGATGAGATCATCCGCCGCATCAAGCTGGTGAATGCCCGCCGCAAATTCAAACTGGTTATTTGTGAAGTGGGTGGCACGGTGGGAGACATCGAAGGTCAACCTCACCTCGAGGCTATCAGGCAATTATGCCTGGAAGTGGGGCGGGACAACTACCTGATCATGCACTTGACCCTGGTGCCGTTCATCGGCAAGAGTAACGAGCTCAAGACCAAACCGACCCAACACAGCGTGATGCGGCTGCGGGAGATCGGTCTGCAGCCGGACATCCTGGTCTGCCGGACGATGGAAGATCATCACCTAACCGCTGATGTGCGGGCCAAGATCGCCCTGTTCACCAACGTGCTGCCGGCTCACGTCTTTGAATCCCCCGATGTTGACTCTATTTACGAGATACCGCTGGTACTTCAGGAGCAAGGTCTGGACCAGGTAGTGGCGGAACGGCTCGGGTTGGATGTGGTAGAGGACTCCTCGGAGTTTCTGCACCGGTTTATCGCCCGTTTCAAGGACCCCACCCACCAGGTCACCATCGCCATGTGCGGCAAGTACAACGCGCTGCCGGACGCCTACAAAAG
>SDBU01005299.1_pt1 | contig 15482 bp, 11 predicted proteins | sample 2277071 | NCBI WGS metagenome assembly SDBU01 (sample SAMN10397929, study PRJNA504765) | marine sediment metagenome | isolation source: marine sediment core GS08_GC12, 126 cmbsf | place: Arctic Ocean: Gakkel Ridge, Loki's castle | collected 2008
CTGCTTTTTGCCAGAGAGTAAAAAAACACTCCCTCTATAATTAGACGTAGCTGCACGTTTGATACGAAAATATAACCGTTTCTCGTCGCTCGTCGCTCGTAACTCCTTTTGGGAAAGTGAGTTAAAAATTTTTGAAAAATTTGATTTTTGCTCTGAGGTATCAGCGTTTTTGGTTGAAAAAACGTGGATATTTTACCTATCTTAACGCAAAAAACCACAGATATCACAGATAAACGCAAGCACAGATTAAACGGATTAATGTGGATTTTTTGGCTTTTCATTTTTTTGTTGCTTTTGATGATAAGGCCGGACATAATTTTATCGGCAGAAGCGGGACGAACAACTTTGAGCCGACGAGAAGAATTACATAGGACGACTTTTTCAAACTGCCAATTCGGATTGTTTATAAGAATAAGAGAGTACAGCCGTTAGCGGGGAAGACGACCGGAAATGACAGCAGAGATTTCACTGATTTGGTCGGGATTCTTTCTATTGATGGGAATTTTGGATAGAAGAAATTAAGTAGAAGATTATGAGGGTAGGATAATATGAAAAAAAAGAGAAAGAAGAAAAAAAGAACGGGAGAGGAAAAACCTATTGGATTTGAACTTTTACAAAAACTCCACGGTCATAAACAGAAAATTTACGACATCAAGTGGTCACGGGATGGACGGATGCTTGCATCGGCTAGTGGTGACAAAACAGTATGCATCTGGGATATCGAGAGCGGGGAGATTAGGGCAAGGCTCATAGGACACGCGGATGCTGTGTTGGGAATATCGTGGTCACCAGATGGCCGAACGATTGCCTCTTGTTCAGAAGATAACACTATTCAGCTATGGGATGTAGAGAGTCAGAAGAAGATTATAACATTAGATGTAGATAAAGAGACTGAATTTGGCGAAGGATTGTACCCTTTGCAAAAGATGCAAAAATGCGCTTATAGTATAGAATGGTCCCCTTTGGGAGGTATGATTGCGTGGGGTCATGGAGACCAAAAAATATGCATTTGGGACGTTCGAAATAGCGAGACTCGGCAGGTTTTCGGGGGGCGTATTCAATATGAATATCAGAGATTTAATCCTAAGATTAAAGGCATGAAGTATGATATTGAGAAGCCGATTTTCAGCGGCGATGTGTTAAAGGCAATTGATTCGCCAGGATTATTTCAGAAAAGCCAATACAGTAAAAACTTGCTCCCTGAAGTTAGCTGGACCGGTACAGATTGGTTTGGCCTTAATTACGTACCGAACGTGGTAAATAAGTGGTATCAGAACATGTTGAGAATTAAGAAAACGAATTTCAACAATGTTGTGTGGTCCCCAGATGGATTGAATATAGCTTTTAGTATTGGCTCATGCATCCTTTTATTGAATGCACTAAGTGGGGAAACAATGGTGACGTTGCAAGGAGGGACATTAGGAGTAGAGCTAATCAATAGTGTAGCGTGGTCCCCAGATGGGCATGTACTCGTTGCTGGTTGCGACAATGGGGTCATTAGCATTTGGAATATTATGGGAGAGTGGCAACCTATAACGCTTGAGGGTCACACAGATTCAGTAATTTCCGTATCGTTTTCTTACGATGGACGTCTAATTGCTTCAAAATCAATAGACGGTAGCGTGCGCATCTGGGATTGTGATAAGTGGGAGCAGATAGAAGTGATGCGAAAATCAGGATTCGCCCAAACGAATGGGGTAGAGTTTAACTCGAAATCTTATGTACTTGCCACTCTGGGGGGTGACTCAAAAAGTATTCGTATCTGGAAACTGGATTATGATGTAATAATGAGTGCGTCTACAGCGAAGGCATCAGTTCATTATACTAGTGCGAAAGTTGTACTTGTAGGTGAGAGTGGGGTGGGGAAATCTGGTTTAGGACACAGGCTAGTAGAAGATAAATGGGTTGTCACGGATTCAACGCACGGGATGAAAGTTTGGTCTTTGAAGTTGGGTGAGGGTAAACAATTCGAAGAACAGGAAGTTTGGTTGTGGGATTTGGCAGGTCAGCCGGATTACCGGCTAATACATCAGTTGTACTTTGATGAGACGGGGCTTGCACTTATTTTATTTAATCCTGCGCATCCTGAGGACCCTTTCAGGGAGGTTGGAGAATGGGAGAAGGCAATGCGGACTGCGCTTGGACATGAGCCTGCGAAGCTGTTAGTAGCTGCGAGAATTGACAGAGGAGGAGCGACGATATCGAAGGAAAAGATTGAGAAGTTCTGTAAAAAAAGAGGTTATGCCGGATATTTCGAGACTAGCGCAAAATTGGGAAAAGGATGCAATGAATTAAGAAAAGCTCTAGTCAACTATATTCCGTGGGACAAATTGCCATTTATAAGCACGACGAAAATCTTCAAAGCGCTCAAAGAGGCTTTGTTTGGACTCAAGGGCGCGGGGATTGTGCTTATCCAATTTAAAGCACTTAAAAAACAAGTGCAGAGTGAGCTTAAAGAAGAAACATTTGAAGATGTCGAGCTTAGGACGGTTGTGAGACTGTTAGCGGGTCAGGGGCTCATAAAGCAGTTAGAATTCGGTGATTTTGTATTATTACAGCCTGAGCAGATAAATAATTACGCGTCGGCTGTCATTAGGGCAGCACGCGAGCACGTAGACGGGATAGGGACAGTTAATGAGGATAAGGTCTTAGAAGGTCGAATTGATTTTATGGATATGACCAGAGTAACGCAGAAGGATGAGGAGATCTTGCTGCGGGCAATGATGCAAATGCTTTTGGAACAATCGCTTTGCATTCGTGAGGAAACGGCTGACGGAATACAGTTAGTATTTCCATCGCAATTTAAGAGAGAGATGCCTGAGATACCGGAACATCCCCACATCTGTGTAAAGTATAAATTTGGCGGTAATCTTGCTGCTGTTTACGCAACGCTTGTTGTTCGGCTGATATATAGCAAAGCATTCGAAAAGAAAGAACTCTGGAGAAATGCGGCGGAGTTTTTAACACCGGAGGGTAAAAGAATCGGATTTTTAATGGGATATCTGGGTGAAGGCAATGGGGAGATTACAGTATTTTTCGATGAAGGTGTTCCAGACGATACGAGGGTAACATTTATCAAGTATATTCACGAGCATTTACTGCGGCGTACGGTGGACGTTGAAAGGCAGCGTGAGTATATATGTCCAGAATGTGGCAAGCCTGTTGAAGATCGAGAAGCCGTTAAATTTAGACTTTACAGTGGTAAAAAGGATGTTGGGTGCGTGCACTGTGATGCGCGAATTTCTTTGTATGATCTAATTGAGAAGAAGTTTAACGAGGATAAATTCCTGCGGAGGGTTCAAGAGCTTGATGCACGAGCAGGGATTAACCTGGATAATGAGAGCAAGGAAATCATACTAGTTGGACATATGCAAACAATCTCTGGAGAGGCTGGACAGATATACAGAGGTTATACGAGATCCGACCATGGGATTGATGGGGAGATAGAGTTCAAAGATGATCAGGGCAAAGCAAGTGGAAAAAAGGTATATCTGCAATTGAAATCTGGTGATTCGTACATTTTTGAGCGCAAACGAGATGAAAAGGAAATATTTACGGTAAAAAACAATCGGCATATTGATTATTGGCAGAATCAGCCTTGTGAGGTGTATCTTGTACACCGAAGATCTGATGGTATTGTCCGTTGGATGAATGTGAGCAAGTATCTGCGAAAACGCAAGGAAAAGAAATCAATGCAGATTGAGTTCGAAGGCGAGCCGTTTACTGTGTACACGCTTCTTAAGTTGAGAGATGAATATTTGGGGAGTAAATGATGGATGATTCCGTCAGACGGCACCGGATTTCCGCTATGCTTCAATATTGATGATCGATTCTTGAGATTGCATCGGACCCCGATCCCCGGCAGAAAAGCAAGTAAGCTTACACCGGGGACAGGGAAGAAATAGTTTTGAGTTTTAAGTGTTTAGTTTTGAGTTTGATCTGCGATTGCTTCGGTGCCTTATAGGCAGGTAAGTATTTGCTCGCAATGAGAGAGAGCTCAATGCTAATTTGTATCCAAAACTTCTTTCAATGTTTTGCAGACAATTGCCACTTTATCTTTGGTCAGGTTGTTATGAAACGGCAGGGCGATAGCGCTTTTAGAGACGGCTTCGGTAAGAGGGAAATCGCCTTGGCTATAGCCGAATTGCTCAACCATAAACGGCTGTAGATGCACAGGAGGAAAATAATTGCTGACCTGAATGTTTTGGCTTCTCATACCCTGGAGAATACTGTCGCGCTTCTCTAAAGTAAAACCGTCTGCCAGCCGTACAACAAAGACAAACCAACTCATATCGCAACCATCCGGCTCGGCGGGCGCTGTCAGCCTGTCGTCGCCGGCTAAGATTTCCTGATACCATTTTGCGACCTGTCGGCGTTTGGCTTTGATTTGGTCTATTCGAGAAAGCTGCACAATGCCGAGAGCACAATTTATGTCGCTGAGGCGGAAGTTATAACCCAGCCTGTCGTGTCCCAGCCAGCCGCTGCCTTTTCCCCTTCCCTGATTGCGTAGCGAAACGCAGATATCGGCGAGATAATCGTCGTTTGTCAAAATCATACCGCCTTCGCCGGTGGTTATCTGCTTGTTGGGATAGAAGCCGAATACACTCATCGTTCCGAATGTCCCGGCCTTTTTCCCGTTCAATGTAGAACCGAGGGCTTCACAACTGTCTTCGATTATGGCCAGGTTGTGTTTTTGAGCAATTTCACAGAGCCTGTCAAGACCGGCAGGATTGCCGAAAACCTCCACGGGTAGAATGGCCTTTGTCTTAGGGGTAATGGCGGCTTCGATTTTGGCGGGGTCGATATTCAGACTTGCCGGGTCAATATCAACAAAGACGGGCCTTGCCCCGGCCATCATAATAGAAGCAGCGGAGGCAATGAAAGTAAAGGGTGTTGTAATAACTTCGTCTCCCGGTGCAATACTTAGTGCCAAGATAGACAAGAACAAGCCGCTGGTCCCGCTATTGACGGCGACCGCCCGCTTTGTGCCAATGTACTTAGCGAAAGCCTGCTCGAATTCCGCCAGTTTCGGGCCGAGCGAAAGGTTGGGACTGCGAAGCACTTCACAGACCGCCTCGATTTCTCTGGCGGTTATATCCGGACGAGACAAGTATATCTGCATAGCAAAATCTCCTTGGCGAAATTATACCGGCACCGACTGACAAATCAATTGGTAAATGGATGGTAACTGGTAAATGGTAAATGGTAACTGGTAAATGGTAAATGGTAAATGGTGAATGGTAAATGGTAATTGGTGAATGGTAAATGGTTGGTAAATGGTAAATGGTAAATGGTGAATGGTAACTACCTGGCTCTTAGTACTTATAGGACGTAGTGCTCATGAGATAATTGTTTATTTGCCCCCGCTGCTTCGCTTTTGGAAGCAAAACGGTGGGGGCTTGAAAATTGCATTTTGTATGTTAAACAGCCTTCGATTTAAAACCGATTAAAGATACGGTTTGAGTATGTATATAGTGGCGGGAATCTATAAATGGCAAAAGGCAAAAACGTACTGACGACAGGCGACGTAGCCAAGATTTGTAACGTCGCACCTCGAACAGTCTCGAAGTGGTTTGATAACGGTCAACTGAAGGGCTATCGCATACCGGGCAGCAAGGACCGTCGAATACCTGTCAGCGAACTGGTCCGCTTTATGAAGATGCATAATATGCCAACCGCGGCACTTCCGGTCGGCAAAATCCGTGTGCTTATAGCAGACAGTAACGACAAAACTGCATCGGCCCTGGCCGAAGTTTTGCAAAATGAGGGTGACTACGAGGTCCAAACCGTCCGGAGCAATTTTGGGACAGGCGCATTCGTTCAGAAGTTTGCACCACATGTTTTGTTAGTAAGCCTTTTGGCTGAGTGCATAGATGCGATGAGCATTTGTAAATACATTCGTACTAATGAGGATTTGCGGACTATTAAGATTATCGCGTTAGTGAACCAGTTAAGCGATTCTGAGTCGGAGGCCCTGCTGCAGAAGGGCTTTGATGGTTATGTACCTTACTCTGCAGATGGCACTGAGGTCATCAAGAGGATTGAAGAGGCGACAGCGATTATCTATTAGAGTGTCATTTTTTAGTAATCTTTATAACGTCTCAGCCAAGTTGGCCAGTCTTCTGGCCTGGCGCCGCCTGCTATCGTCCACGGACCGGCTGTGACATAGGCACGATTCCATTTCAACGTCCACAACTCCTTGAGCCCTACATTTCTGGCGGAGAAGTCCATAAAGAGCATATTAGCAATCCCGTTGTGCCGGTCGATGCAAAAATGGTTCATTTCCCCTGATGTTCCCTGGTTGCCTATCCCGAAAGCATCCATATGCGGAGCCGGCTCGTCTGTGTGGCGAGGCCAGGCATCATACCATGTGGAATCGCCGAACACCGGTATATTGTTTGTACTAACTGCTCTGCCGTCGGACTTCCTGGTACCAGGTATTATATTTGTATTGTTCTGGGTATTTTTCCAGAACGATTCCTCATTACGAGAGCCACGGTCTTGTTCCACGGAGTTAGTCCAGGAATTGATGCCATAGCTGAAAATGTAATCGTAGGCCGTGGCGGCCTTATACGTGCCCCAGTCGGAAGAGTTTAGCATGAGTCTTGTGGCCGTCGGACATAAAAGCATATTCCAGTTATCCTTGTAGTACGACCGCAGCGCAGTCATCCACCTGCCCCCAGTCACGTCCCTGTTATTGAAGTAGCCGTCGTAGTCATCTGTGTAGAACTTGAACATAAGGCCCCACTCCCTCAGTCTCGCCTGGCAGCTAACCTTCTGCGCCTGTCCCTTCACCCTTGCCAGTGCGGGCATCAATATCGCCATCAACAGTGCAATAATAGCGATAACTACCAAAAGTTCTATTAAGGTAAATCCTCTTCGATTGTTCATCGTAACACCCTTCTAATGTCAACTGATAAGTTTTGCGAAAAATCACTAACTATTTACTGTTGCGGAAACAGTATTTGTCATTTTGATTGCCTAAAAGCTTTCTAACAACAGTATAGCAAAAAAAGCTTTCTATAACAAGACCGATTTTTTGGCCAACTGTCATTTTTTAGTAGTCTGTAAGACTTTTCATCCATTCGGGCCAATCGCCCGGTTGAACGCTACCGGCTGTGGTCCAGGGGCCTGTCACGTCGAATTCGCGATTCCACTTCAGCGTCCACAATTCCTTTAGTCCTATTGTTCTGCTCGAGAAATCCACAAAAACAGAATTCGTGTGCCCGTTGTGCCGGTTAAGGCAGAGCATCTTCATCGCGTTTGTGCTCCAGCCGTCCACCTGACCCTCGAACTGGGGCGGTGCATCGGTGTGGTGCGGACGTGTATCCCAATGATAATCATCCAGGAACAGCGGAATATTGGCAGCGCCCCTGACATCGCGGCTTCTGAAGTACCACTCAGCAGATCTGCCTCCTTCCCGGCCCGGCAGAGGGTCGGTAACGCATATATTGATTCCGTAGCTGCCATGCTCGATTAAGCCAAGCTCCAGCCTCCAGTCGTTATCATTTGTCCAAGCTCCGAAAGTTGCGTCTGCCCCTTCAACGCGAGGTTTAGTGGCCGTCGGACAAAAGCTAAGGGCCGGGTTGTCCAGGCAGTAAGGCTTCAACACAACCATCCAGCTATCCTCTAAGTACTCGCCGCTGTTCCAGCCTCTGTGGAAATGACCGTTGTTGTCATCGGTGTACAGCGAGAAGTAAAGGCCCCACTGTTTTAGATTCGACTGGCAGAGGACCGCCTTTGCCTGTTTCCTTACCCGCTGCAGTGCGGGCATCAATATCGCCATCAACAGTGCAATAATAGCAATTACCACCAGAAGTTCTATCAGTGTGAAGGCCTGTCTTCTGCGCATAATGATGCCTTTTTTTTTCCGGACCCGAAAGAAGTTTTTTCGGAAAGCGCTGACCAGCAAGAAAGCCCAGCCCCGAGAGATTAGCTTTTTTATGCAGCAGTTATTTTGTTAGTAATCTTTATAAAGTCTCAGCCATGTTGGCCAGTCTTCTGGCCGGGCGCCGCCTGCTCTCGTCCACGGACCCGTTGTATCATACGCACGATGCCACTTCAACGTCCACAACTCCTTGAGCCCAATATTTCTGGTGGACCAGTCCATAAAGACTATATTAGCAAAGCCGTTGTGCCGGTCGATGCAGAAATGGTTCATTTCCCCGGATGTGCCCTGGTTGCCTATCCCGAAAGCATCCATAAACGGAGCCGGCTGGTCTGTGGGCCGTGGCCAGGCGTCATGCCATGTGGCGTCGCCGAACACCGGTATATTATTTGCACTAACTGGTCTGCCGGCGGAAGTCCTGGTCCCAGGTACTACAGTTGTATTGTTCTGTGTATTTTTCCAGAACCATTCTTCCCAACGGTCGCCGCGGTCTGCGTGCATATAGTTGGTCCAGGAATTTATGCTGTAGCTGAAGGTATAAACGTAGGACCCACCTCCGGGAAGATCCATGTCGCGCTGCGCGGCCTTATAGGTGCCCCAGTCAGCCGAACTTGCCATAGCTCTGGTTGCTGTCGGGCAGAGAAGCATATTCCAGTTATCCTTGTAGTATGGCCGCAGTGCATTCGGCCACAATGTCGTCTCATTATCGCCCCAGCCTTCATTGAAATAGCCGTCGTAGTCATCTGTGTAAAACTTGAACATAAGGCCCCATTGTCTCAGTCTCGCCTGGCAGGAAACCGACTGTGCCTGTTCCTTCACCCGTGCCAGTGCGGGCATTAATATCGCCATCAATAGCGCAATAATAGCTATCACGACCAAAAGTTCTATCAAGGTAAACCCTCTTCGGCTCATCATCATGGTAATATTCCTTACTACTGTTAAAAAAAGTTTTTGAAAAATCACTACTTGCTTTTGATTATTTTACTATATAACCGGCCCCAATTCAAGCGAGAAATAGGCATTTTATGCTGCAATATTTATTATTTCGTTTTCTTTTGCAGCACCCGGATTAGCAGTTTTTCTATTGGAGCTTCCCTGGAAGGCTGCCGGCATCGCGCAAAAAATTGTTAAATTAAAGGGTTATGCTATAATTGTACTGCATAAACCTATGATGAGCAGTGCATCGAACGACATGCGACATACGCAATACGAAATTATGACGTTTTTGCCGGCTAATATCGGTTCATTTAGTAAGCCCGTTCGGCAGTTGTGGGACTGTATGAATCCCTGCACACTCTGTCCGCGCACGTGCAAAGTCGAGCGCAGCAAGAGCGAAACCGGCTTTTGTGGAATCGCTTCTTTGCCAATCGTCAGTTCTGTGGGGCCCCATTTCGGCGAGGAGAGTGTCCTTGTCGGGGCCGGTGGGTCAGGCACGATATTTTTTGCCGGCTGTAACTTAGGCTGTGTTTTCTGTCAGAACTTTGATATCAGCCATCATCGTCACGGACGCCGGATAACAATTGAACAGTTAGCTCAATCTATGCTCGAATTGCAAAATTACAGGTGCAGCAATATTAATTTCGTTACTCCTACCCACGTTATCCCGGCTATCGCTGCTGCTGTTGAATTGGCCAAAAAGGACGGCCTGACGCTGCCGATAGTTTACAATACCGGCGGCTATGATTTGGTCGAAACACTTAAGCTGCTTGAAGGGTTTGTGGATATTTATATGCCGGATATGAAGTATTCCGATACCAAAGTTGCTGAAGAGCTTTCCGCTGCACCCGACTACCCGGAGGTAAATTTCGCTGCTGTCAAAGAGATGCATCGGCAGGTGGGCGACCTTCAGGTAAGAAACGGCTTAGCTACACGGGGCCTTTTGGTCAGACATTTGGTTTTGCCGGAGAACTTAGCTGGCAGCTTTAAGATTATAGATTTTTTAGCAGAGCAGATTAGCATTTCAACTACCATTAACGTAATGGAGCAGTACCGTCCCTGTTATGAAGCTGCGTCGCATCCCAAAATAAACCGCAGGCCAACATTCGAAGAAATTGAATCCGTTCGCCGGTATTCGATCAGAAAAGGTCTGGACGTGCTTTCCTGAGAAATACCCAGCTAAGACAAGAAATTGGGATCGAACGGGCCGTCGTAACAGCCAAACCAGGTTTCCGCCTGTAATTGCCCCGATAAAGATTTTGCCTGTAGCCATGCTCAGTAACCTGCTCAGGTTCACCGGGATATCTGTAGGTTTGGCAACGCATTCTGAAGGTCTTTGACCCCCGCGTCAGTAACCTGGGTGTCGCCGAGGGACAGCTTTTGGAGGCCAGTCAGTCCTTTAAGGTGTTCCAGCCCAGCGTCGGTAATTTGCGTACCGTAGAGGCGCAGCTGCGCAAGACGAGGCAGTCCTTGCAGATGCACCAGGCCATCATCGGTAATTTGGGTCCAGTTGAGCCACAGTATACGGAGCCTGGTAAGGCCCTTTAGATGCTCTAAGCCAGCATCACTCATTTGCGTGCCGCTAAGGACTAACCAATAGAGTCTGTTCAGTCCCTCCAGATGTTCCAGTCCGGGACCGGTGACTTTGGTGCGACTTAGGCCGAGCACTTTGAGATTAGTCATCCCCTTCAGATGCTCCAGACCAGCGTCTGTGATTTTGGTGCCGCCAAGGTACAGCTCTTTGAGACTGCCCAGTCCCTTCAAAGACTCCAACCCGACATCTGTAATTTGGGTGTTTTTGAGCAGTAGTGTTTCGAGACTGGTCAGTCCCTTCAGATGCACCAGCCCGGTGTCTGTGACTTGCGTGTTGGTGAGCTTCAGCCCCTTTAAATTGCTTAGTCCCTTGAAATGCACCAGCCCTGTGTCGGTAACTTGCGTGTTGGTGAACCATAGCGTTTCCAGCGTTGTCAGCCCTTTGAGATGCACCAAATCGGCATCGGTGATTGGGCCGACGAAGTAAACCGCCGTCACTGGTTTGTTAGGACTATTCGCGTCAACCTTAATCGTACCACCCAGTTTCTCTATCTGGGCAATGGCCGCCATCTTTTGGGCAATTAGCAACTCTGCCGTATCCTTGTCACCGTCAGGCAAAGCGCTGTGGAGTGACTTAGTTGGTTTACTCTCACACCCAACAGCAATAAACGTTAACAGCAGAACCAAGCAGAATGGTTTTATCGGGTTAATTGTTACTATCCTCATATAAGTACATAATCTGTTTGAAAAGCACATTTTTCCTCAGCAAGCCCTTTATCATTCTTTAGCTCCGAGCTTGTGCAAAATCCAACAATCTTCAATTTACAATTATGAGCGCCAATTGGCAATTGGAAATTGACAATTTTTTTGTGCCTCGTGGCTCGGTTCACAAGATATGAAATTGTTGTTTCAATTGCTTTGCATTACGAATAGCGTGGGCGTGGGTATCGTTGTTGAAACAGGCGTAGAGGCCGCGAGCTTCTTTGGTTTGTTTTTTGAAGTATTTTAACATTTTGAATAGTTCTGAAAACCGTTATAATTCAACGTTATGAAAAACGCTGTTCTTAGCGAACTTTTTAATCAAATGGCTGATATTATGGAAATTCTCGGCGAGGACCGTTTCCGTATCAACAGCTATCGAAAGGTCGCGCGGATTGTTGGCGATATGCCGACCGACGTCGAGACGCTTCTGGCAACGGGCCAATTAGCAAAGACGCCCGGCGTCGGAAAATCAAGTCTTGCCAAAATCGAAGAATTTGTAAAGACCGGCACGATAACCGCCCACCGTCAGTTGCTCAAGAAAATCCCGCCGAGGTTATTGGAATTACTCACCGTACCCGGTATGGGGCCAAAGGGCGTAAAAGCGATTTATGAAAAACTAAATGTAACGAGCATTGCTAAATTGAAAAGTGTAATTAAAAGCGGTTCACTCGCTACACTGCCCGGCTTTGGCGATAAAAAGGCGGCGGCAATCACAAGAGGGATTGAGTTTTTGGAAAAGTCCACCGGCCGAATTCGCCTCGACCAGGCCATGGAGGCGGCGGAGATGGTTATTTATTTGCTCCGGGAGCTGTCCGGCACTCAAAGAATCCAAACCGCCGGCTCGCTGCGTCGTCGAGCTGAGACCATCGGGGACGTTGACATACTCGTAGCCGCCGGTAAGAGTAAGAAAACCTCTGAGCGGATTATAGAGGGATTTACAAACGCAGAATTCGTCGAGGAGGTCCTTGCAGCCGGGTCGACAAAAGGCTCAGCGATTATCCAAACCGAGACCACGCCCGTTCAGGTCGATGTGCGTGTCGTACCGCAGGAAAGTTTCGGTGCGGCAGCGCAATATTTTACCGGCTCAAAAGAACATAACGTGCGGTTGAGAGAAATCGCCATCAAGGCTAAGCTGAAGCTGAACGAATACGGTTTGTTCAAGGCGGATAGAATAGTTGCAGGGCCTCTCGAAGAAGAGATTTATCAAAAGCTCGGGCTTGATTATATCGAGCCATTGCTTCGCGAAGACCGAGGTGAGGTTGAGGCGGCAAAGACTAATTCTTTACCTGAATTGATTAAGGCTGGTGATATCAAGGGCGATTTCCACGTTCACACAAACGCATCCGACGGCAATTGCGATATATCTGAAATTGCCCGGGCTGCGAAAGAGATTGGTTATAAATATATTTGTATTACGGACCATTCACGGTCATCGGCAATTGCCAATGGTTTGTCAGCCGAACGATTAGCTCAGCAGATTAAACAAATCCACAAGCTCGACGAAACACTAAAAGGCATAACCATCCTGGCCGGGACCGAGGTTGACATCCATGCCGATGGGTCATTGGATTTCGATGATAAATTACTCGCTGAGCTGGATTTTGTCATAGCTGCGATACATTCGGGCCTGGCCAGCTCGCGTGAAAAGGTAACAACGCGAACGTTGAAAGCGATGGACAATCCGTATGTCAACTGCATCGCTCACCCGACAGGCAGACTCATCGGCCAGCGGGAAGCGATGGACCTCGACATAGCCGCCGTCATCAAGCATGCCGCTGCGACCAACACCGCATTTGAGGTGAATGCAAATCCGTGGCGTCTGGACCTCAAGGACATCCATTGCAGGATGGCAATCGAAGCAGGGGTCAAGCTGGCCATCGGGACCGATGCGCACAGTGTTGCCGGCCTCGGCCTGATGGGCTTTGGCGTGGCCACCGCTGCACGAGGCTGGGCTACCAAGGCCGATGTGCTCAATACCCTGTCGGCTGCTAAAATAAAAAGCTGGGCAACCGGTAAAAGAAAAGGATGAAGGTTCTTTTTCTGCGGGATATGCAAACCGAACAAAGATACGGTTATGTCGTAAGATGGTATAATAGAAGGATTGGTAATGCTATTAAGTGGTCTATAAAGAAATTCCAGATTAAATACAGGAAGGATATTTTTATGACAAAGTGTAAAGTATCGCTCGCAGTTTTCTTTGTATTGATTGCTGCGATCGGGTGCGACAGTACAAATTCTGACGTTAGGGCACTGCCTTCGGGGGAGTATGAAACACGGGTGTATGAAGTGTTTGGGATGGGCTGTCCCGGATGTCACGGTGGGGTGGAAAAGCTGATTGCGAAGATTCCCGAGGTGGAAAAGATTGAAGCGAACTGGCAGGACATGCGGGTAGCTGTGGTCGTGCGAGAAGGGGCCCAATTAGATGATGAGCAGGTATGGGACGCGGTACGACGCGCGAATTTTACGCCCGGCAAACGAATTAAATAGGTAGGAGGGATAACAAAATGAAGAGGTTCTGCTGCTGTGCTATTGTTGTCTGTTCGGTTTTGGGTCCATTTTTGTCGAGCGCAAACGCATCGGGGATCAGCATCGATGCAGGACTTACGCCTGCCGAGGACCGCTGGATTATTCGCACTCAGGCCCGCTATATGAAACGCAGGGGCGACCCGACTCACATGGGTCGGGAGATGACCACGTATTCCTTTCCGACAGTAGTGGCGTACGGGGTTCGGCCGGATTTGACACTAATGCTGAAGCAGACGGTCAAGCATCAGGACTCTAATATGGGCGGGAACCATGATAAAACTACTGGATTGGCCGACTTGTTTATTCTGGGCAAGTATAAGGTTTATCGACGAAACACTCCTCAGTATATTTTCGGTATTGCCGCTACTCTTGGGCTGGAGTTTCCGACGGGAGCAGAAACTTTTACGTCAAATACCTGGGATTTGGTGCCGGGATTGTACACATCGTGGCGGAGCGGGCCGTGGGCTTCGGACATGGGGATCAGCTATGCGTGGAACGGTTTTGCCGACAGAGGGAGAAATAGTATAAATCCAGGTAATGAATTTTCATTAGATTGGGCTATTGCATATCAGTTCAGCCTTGGGGATGACGCCCGGACGTCTATAGCACCGGTGCTGGAGGTCTCGTATAAGAATATTTCGCCCGACCGACGTTACGGGCACGATGTATCGAATACGGGCGAGTCTGTACTTTATATCTCGCCCGGTATTAAGTTCACGAAGTCATCGTTTATTCTGGAAGGTCTGCTGCAACTTCCGGTTTGGCAAGGCCAAAAGGGCACGCTGCTCGAACGCGGTTTTGGTGTAATTATCGGTGTACGATTCATGTTTTGATGCCATAGACAACAGACTCTTTCCGGTGTGTTTTAGGTATTGGCCATTGTGGCACCGGCCGGGAAAAGACTTGCTATATTGTACTATAAAGATTAAAGTTTTAGGAAGTATTATTTCCGGTAAGGCAGGTATGGGGTAGGGAGGCCGGTCAAAACGCAAACTGCGAACCCATTAACAGCGCCGTAAGGTGTCCTGTGGAGAGCCAAAGGAGAAATGCAAACCGAGCTTGAATATCGAACCCTGATCGACCTTTTTAATGGGTCCCTTAGTAAAATCAAACCTTTAGATAAAGAATGCCTGGAAGTAATTAGGGCGGAACGCAGTGAAAAGCTCACCTTCGAACAATTACAAACAAGGGCACGAGATTTTGCTTTATGGCTTATTCGGGCGGGAGAGGTCAGAATAAAAGACAAAGTAGCAGTATTGGGCAAAAACCGTACGGACTGGGACGTTGCTTTCTGGGGGATTATCTTAGCAGGCGCCGTGCCGGTATTGATTGACCCGGAAAGGCCGGTCGAAGGGGTACTAAATCATGTGCTTAATACCGATGCACGCCTAATCGTCATGGCTGACGATTATCAGGATGCTGCTTCCCGGCAGGAATTAAAAGAGTGGACCTCCGGTCGAAACATAGCTCTGATTGAAATGACCGTTTATGAAAAGACAAATGCGGATGATGCCGAGGCAGGTGAACTGCTAAGTGAAATCCGTAGAAAAATAAAAGCTGATGACACGGCTGTAATTTTGTGCACTTCCGGCACAACCGGCGACCCGCGGGAAGTTGAGCTGACTCATATCAATTTCATTGCTAATATTCAGGGTTCCGTGGAGAAGTTAAAATTAACTCAGGAAGATACGCTCGGACATATTTCGCCCCCTCATCACTCTATGGGTCTTACAGTTGGCAAACTGCTGCCTTTCTGGATCGGTGCAAATAATGTTTACACCAACCAATACCGCCGAGTGTCCGAACTTATAAGGGACAAGGGTGTAACTATTTTCAT
>SDBU01005300.1_pt1 | contig 15479 bp, 35 predicted proteins | sample 2277071 | NCBI WGS metagenome assembly SDBU01 (sample SAMN10397929, study PRJNA504765) | marine sediment metagenome | isolation source: marine sediment core GS08_GC12, 126 cmbsf | place: Arctic Ocean: Gakkel Ridge, Loki's castle | collected 2008
TCAGGTTGATACGGATGCGGACGCGACAGTATTCAGAATCGACGCCGAGATGGATCAGCGCGAGCGGGTCTCATTCCTTCTCGTAGATCAGCACAATTTGAGAGATGCGTACCCGGCGGCGACCAAAGAGCAGATCGACGTACATCATCACAGCTCGGATGCTTTCGGCTCGGCTACTGAATTAACGCCGTCGAAAGAACTTGATGGCCTGATTGGCAAGCAACGGCCCCATCTGAGTCTTGATGGTGCGAATGATCGTGTAAGCAAATCAAACGATGCTCAGTTAAACTTCGGGGTGCAGATAGATTTCTCGCTGGAGTGTATTTTCAAAACGAATACTACTGCACAAGATCAATATTTAATTGATAAAGGAAGCGATTTGGGAACCGATAAGCGGTATCGTTTGATTTATAGAGGCCCGGAAGATATAATTAGAGCACAGGTGGATGATGGGACAACGATTAAAAATATTGATTCTACCACAACAATTGGTGCGGGAGAGAGGACACACGTTATCGCAACTTTTAATCGTGATGGAAATGGAATTATTTATATTGACGATAATGGCGCAGAAGGAACCATATCTATTTCAAGCGTCGCCAATATCGACGATACGGCAGAGCCTTTAACTATAGGCATAAAATCACAAGATGAATCTACCAGTCCTCTTGAGGGTGAAGTTTATCTTGCCCGTATTTGGAATCGCGTTCTTTCGGCCGCCGAGGTTCTCACTCTTTATAATGACAGCTCATCAATACCGGTCGCGGATCAATGGGCAAGAAAGGATATACTCACCAATAGTCAAGCGACTTCCGATCAACAGACGGAAGCCAACTCAGTAGCTTCATGGTCCGCTTCAGCTGGCGCAATAGTTTCCATTACCAATGCCGAGGGATTCAATCCGAAGGTTGGAACCTATATGCTGAAGGGCAGCTTCGCAGTACCCGCCCAAGCGCGGCAATCGTTTACAACGGTGGTCGGTAAGAAATACCGGGCATGGGCGTGGTTAAGAGATACAAGCATTGTTGAAGGAGCCATGACCTTACGAATTGGAACGTCAGCGGGCGGCACCCAGTTGGGAGAGTCGGCTGCTGTCACGGCGAATAATACATGGGAATTGAGATCGCTTGAATTCACGGCTACCGGCACGACCACGCATTTATCCGTCAGTAAAATCACAACTGGTGCCGTAAACGTTTACGCCGATAATGTTTGGGTTGCCCGGCTCGGATGCGTTGCAGAATATCATCCCTCCGGCATCAATGAGCAGGACGGCAAATGGTATGATTCTTCTGACAACAATCTTGATGGCACGATTTCGGGTGCAGATTATAGAGACGTGCCGACGACAACCGACGATTTCTATCTCGCCGAGTTTACGGAGGCGGATGATAAGTATTGGTACGTTCGCTTCAACGCCGATGGTGTGACCGGAACTGGAAGTATAGATACTCTTGTCGGACAGATCGTTCTCGGGCGTATCTACTCATTCAATGGATTCAAACCAGAAGGCGGCTACTCCGGCGAGTACGGCTATCCGGGAATCATCACCTCGGAAACCGACGCGGGGAACATACTGACGGAGCGGAGGTACGGACGGCGCCCAACATGGGACTTGGCATTTCAACTCAGTACGGCAGCACAGTTCGAGGAACTTCAAGAGATGCTTGACGTTGTGCAAAATTCCCTGTACCCGTTTTACGTCTGCTTCGACTACGATGCAACACAGCCGGTGATCTGGCGGGTACGATTGCAAGAGGGCTTGGACTGGTCATATAAGCACGGCCTGGATCAGCCGTACTCACCAACCATAAGTCTCATAGGGGATTGAGATGACGGCCAAATGCGTTACTCTTACAATTCTGAATCTCTCACAAGACTCATTAATCAAAGGATTAATCTGTCTCGCCGGGATTCTGTTCGGGCCGTGGTCAGAGATATATACTGCGGCTCTCGTGTTCATGCTGTTCGATCAGGCTACAGGAGTATTCAAGGCGTCGATTAAAGGCAACTTCTCAGCAACTCGTCTCGGTAAACAAACTGGTATCAAAATAATCATCTACAGTAGTGCCTTCATTCTCTCATATCATCTTGGGAACGTTGCGATAAACGCTGAACTAACCTCGTGGATTGGAAAGATATTTGAGCCGCAGAAGATACTACCGCACGTAGTCGCTACGTGGATCGCCGTGACTGAATGGGAATCCATCGGAAAGAACATCCGGGCTTGCGGAGGAAAGTGGCCTTCGATCTCCATTCTCTCAAAGGCGTATTTCAAGATGAGAAAATTCTTTAGATAGAGGAACTGATATGACGAATAGAGAACTCCCGACTAACTTTCCCGATTTGGAGATCGCTTGTAGGTGCGGGTGCGGGACATTGCCGAAAGCAAGCGCGATCATCTCTCTTCAGGCACTACGGCAGAAGATGGGCCGGGCGTTGATCGTGTATTCTGGGGCGAGGTGTGAGAAGCACAACAAAGCGGAGGGCGGCGCACCGGAATCAAGGCACGTATCCGGTGAGGCGTTTGATGTAGAATGTCACGACAGTTATCTCCGAATTCAGATCATTCGCAATGCTATCGCAGTAGGATTCAACGGTATCGGGATTGCGAAGACATTCGTACATATTGATCTTCGCCCTGTGGCGGAAGAGGTGTGCTGGATTTACTGATTAGACTTCGCTACAGTCCACTCTTCTATCTCGCCGGACGTAGGGTTCCGCCCGAACCGGAAGAGCCATATCTTGCAACTGACGACCGAAGGACATTTGGCTACTCCACTCCTGCCGCCCTCACATTCCAGACAGTAATCCCGGACGGCCTTCGGCAATTTTGGCACTCCCGCAGATTTGCGCTCCTCCGCAAGAGTACCCCGCTTGCGGTCAACTGACACGCCTTATCCCTTTTGGTATCCGAAACTGTACCATATGGCCGGGTTCCAGGTACTCATCGGGAAACATGGCTGCCCTCTCTGTTGGACTGAGGGGCCACGGTGACTCGAGGCGGTATGATCCAGTCCTTCGCGGGTTTCCCTGCTCATTAAGATGGACGCTTAACATCATCGAAATCTTGAATCCATTTGCCCGCAACTGGTTTGAAATCCGAGCGCGATAATCACCACAGACTCTCGCCAACTCGAAACCGGCAATGCTACCGAAAGGAATATCTTGTGCAAATATTTCAATAAGAGCGGGCTTGCGATTCTCACTCCGCGCCCACAGGAGAGCGGCGAGTATCTTGCCAGCGCTCGTATCAGGATTTGGAAACTTGACCTTCTTCATCTTTGATCCTTTTCTTTTTCACCCGGCCGGCGCGTGTTGAGATATTCAATACTCGGGCTATTTGATCTTTACTCCGAGCTTCCGCGATAGAGCACTTGGTACATTTCCCGTTGACCGAACGGTAGCTAAACTTGGTTGTACCACAGCCTGGACAGCGAGTATCCGATCTCAGGTAGCGCTTGCGGATGTGCTTATCAGGTATCATTAATCCTCGCAAGGCCAGCGAGTCTAACTTGCTTGAGCTTCTTCGCGCGGGTTTTGTCAGACATACGGTCAAGCTCGAACCAGATTGATGCAGCAACTTCACGGACCGAAGCCCCGTACCAATCTGCTATGTCCGCTATTCCTTCATTTCCGGCCAGCACTGCGGCGGCTAAAACCCGGGTTTGGTTTCCACTACCCCGTATACACCACCTGCTAAGCAGGCCACGATACCATATCAGCTTCGACAGCCTACAGCCGCGTCCAAGTTTACCCAGTTTACTCATGATTCTTCTCCTCCTACAGATGGCCGGTAAAGTATCTCTTCTTCCGCTTCTTCTGGCGACCGTCAGCATGTCCTTCTTTGTACTCTTCTTCTCGAATCGCCTGAACCAGTTTGAAGAGGCGGCTTGTGTAGTGATCTCTCATTATTCGTGAAACAGTGTCATTCTCACACTCCCACCAACAAGACGACATCCCGCCATAGTCCGAATCTATTCCGACTCTAAGCTGTTTACCCTTCGCCGTAAATCTTATCATCTCATCCTCCTTTGTTTCTCGCCGCCCGGCACAATGCCGAGCCGACAAGTCCGGTGATTGTATCGCAGACAAAAGCCACCAGCAATATCACCCATGTTGAGAACATAGTCAGCTCACTTTCTTAATCTGCACTGTACCGAGCGCATCATTCCATGTAGCACGGTGCAAGAAGTGAGGTGTGAACAATGGGTACGCACCGCAGAACGAATCAAGATCGCCTATCGGCTCGGCGACCCTTTGCTTGATGGAGTCGATGAGCTTGATCGCCTCTTGATGCCGGATCATGTCGCGTGTTTTCTCTTCGGTGACAATCTCAAGTGCGTGTTTGACCCGGAGATTTTGTAGCTGCTTCCAGAAGTTTTGCCAAGCCGGTGTCTCGGTCATGTCCTGAAGCTCGAATATCTTTTTGAGCAACCGATCATAGTCCGATTCGACCTTCTGCTTCTCTTGCTCTTCACGCTTTTTCGCCTCTTCGGCCTGTTGTTCTTTCTCTTTGTCGGGAGTGAGGCCCGCAGCTTCAAGGGTCTTTTCGGCCGCCTCTTCGATCTTCTTTTCATTTTCTTTGTTCATGGTTCTCTACCTCCTTTGATGGTTTACCCGCTATCTCTTCGCATCGCCAGACGCCTGTTCTATGTCGCTTGGCGATGACCAGATTACACGGCGCGTACTTCGGCCACAATCGGCGGACAGTTTTGAATTGCTTGGTCTCGTGTCCTTTGACTTCATGCGCCACGCATCTCATATCGTTATCAATCACGAGGAAGTCAACGCGAGCCTTGAAATCGGGTCCGAGCTGAAAAGTCACTTGACGGAGCCAGCCGAGAATGTGTTCACCTATCATCCAAATATCGAGAAGCGCGGCATAGTCGGCCTCGGCGATACTATCGTATCTGACGCCGTTGTATCGGGTAGGGACGTTACGGAACTTCCTCGGCTTGTTCTTCTTGAGCATCTCTCGATTCATCGCCTGTTTTTCTTCCCATGTTGGACTCATTTCGACTCCCGCTTCACAAAATCTCTTCCCTTTTCGGTTACAATCAAATCGAGCCCCGCCTCGTCAATAGCCACTACATTCACATATTCCCTTTTTCCTGCTTCAAATAGAATTGGTATGAACCGGTGGTCAGAGAGATCATCGCCAGCAATGACTCTGCACACAATATCACGCATTTCCTCTTCCGTGAAATTATACTTATTGTTCGCTATATCTGCTGTCATATCGCCTAATCTGTCCGCAAGCTTGACCAAATTGCGCCAAAATTGTAGGCGAGGACTGCCTTCTTCATTCGCCTGTTCCATCATTCACCCCTTTTGTATTGCTTCCAAATCCTGAGCGCAATCTCACCGACATATAAGTCCTCTTCGATCACTCTCTTTGCGCCGAAGTTATATGCCGTCAGCACACGAATCCAATCGCCCTCAAATATGGAATAAAGCCGGGCGAGGAAAGCGCACCCAACCTCAACATTATAGGCCGGATCGAATAGGCTGGCAGGATCAAGGCCATGCGCCGAGGCGTTAATCTGCATCAGTCCGATACTCCTTCCATCATCGCCGGTAATCCACCAACGCCATGAGGACTCACGCTCTATTAAAATGAATACAAGCAGTGGGGGCAGTCCGTGTTTGAGTGCGGCGGCCTCAGCAAGGCTCTCCAGTTCCGCCCTCGAGTATTGTTTGATCTCCCCGCCTCGCGCTATCCCATAGTAGCACATCACGATCAGTATGGCGATCATGATTGCCAGCACAACGTCACCCCGGTTGAGTTTCCAGTTCATATTTACCTCTGAGTAATCAACTCATAGTCCGCAACGCGATGATATCGACCTTCTGAGTCCCGATAGCTCCACCAATGTAACTCTATCTGCCAGCCGAGTTCGCGTAGCTGACGGATATATTCACCGAATCTGTGCGAGACTGTTTTCGCTAAGTGAATACCTGAGACTCGCCACCTCAGCGAGCCCTTCGCTTCGCGGAGAGCCATCAATACCTTGGCACAGGCAGTACCAGGCTTCGGCTCATCCGGGAATCGTTTCGGTACGTATATGGTCGGCATATCTACTCCTTTTCTTTAGGAATGAAATCATCGCATGTTCCAAAGCGGGGATAATATGATTTTCCTACTATGTTGTTTTTCCATTGAGATTCCTCACAACACGTAATGAAGATATAATCGTCCCTTCTCGTGTCGGGGTCAACATGCAGATGTTTACACGAATCGCATGGCTTTGGTATTTCTGAAACTGGTGGCATGATTTACTCCTCCTTTAAGACCATCCGCTTGATTGTATTTTCATGCGAGATCGGCTTTCCGTCAAGATCACAATAGGCAAGTCTAATCGCATTGTACTGACTTGGATCGCCGCCGAGCGTATCCTTGAGTTTGGAGATGAACACCGCCACAGGATTCCTCGTAACTGGCGAGTCCTCGATTGTGCGCTTCGCAATCAAGCACCATTCCTCTTCAAGCCACCTCGCGGCGATGACTGCGAGACCCTTCGGAAGATCAGGATACCACTCTAGAAGATCCGCGATGAGCAGTTCGTCTTTTTCGAGTATTTTGTCGCGCTCGCGTAACGTTATATTCATGTTCTTTTTATTGTTATTATTATGTGCAACCGTTTGGACAACATTTGTCATCCGTTTGATTGACACTTTGTCATCCGTTTGGTTGACACTTTGAACCCGCTTTGAGCTGATCGAGTGATAAACCTGCCTGTCAAAATGCTTGTCTGGATGAAACGGAAGAAGAAACCGTTTGCCTTCTCGTTTCACCAGCCCGCGCACGCCGAGTTTCTGAATGTTTTTACTTACCATCTGCCGCGTCACTCCCATCTCCTTTGCAATCCGCGTCTGTGAAGGCCAGGCGTAATTCTCTGAGCCAGCGTAGAGCTTGAGTCTGAGATACAACCGAATGGCGAACCCCGAGATACCGTCGAGCAGTCCTATCTCTTTCTCCGTGATCCGCGTCCATCGCATTACTTCTCCGGGCCTTCAATCTTGGCAATAGCGTCACGAGCTGATCCGCAGCGGGGACACCAGGCGTCATTTGGATGGTATTCTTCGTCTACCCAAGTCCCGTCATCAAAAATGCCATCTTCGCACGAAACGCAATTCTTCACAACTTCCTTCAGTGCCGCCAGCATTTCCGGAGCAACCGTTTCGAGTCGTTTCCGAGCAACGTATTCTATAAGTCTCGTGTCCCTCACAATCTCTTCTATTGGCTTTCTGCTCATCACAACCTCACAGTTTCGAGGAGCCGGAGCGTCCTCTTGTCGAACACCCCGGCGTCCTCGTTGCCTCGCTATTTCATTGGCCCGTAAACGAGGATGGAATCTTTTGTGCTCCTATCGATGTCGCCATCATCGTGCATTCGTTTGAGAAGTGAACGGATAGCCGTTTCTGTTACATTCCGATTGTGCTCTTTTGCGATTCTCGCCTGTACCTGGTTCACGGTGAGCCCCTTATTCTCCTGTACGATCTTGAGAAGCACGTCTCGAAGCGTCACCTCTTCGGCGAGTTTATCCGCATCCTTCTTCGCGTCCTTTTTCTCCTCTTTCTCCGGCATAAACGCCTCTTTGCCTTCTGCTATTTCGCCTTCCTCGATCATTCGTTCCAGCACTGAAGCGATGAGTTTTTCTGTCACCTCCTGACCGTGCTTTTCCTTGAGGGCCGCCTTTATTTTTATTGCGGTTATGCCCTTATTATCTCGAATGATTGCGCCAATAGCATCGACAAGGAACTCAAGTAAGAGTGTTTCCTCATATCCCCGATGTGTACCCGACCCAACAAGAGTCTTTTTTGCCCCCTCTACAGAGACAAACTCAATCTCCTCCCCTTTTGGTGTAAACGCTTCCTTGCCTACCGGGCCGGATGGACGCTCGGGCTTCTCCTCTTCGAGCGCAAACGCCTTTTTGGCACTGGTCTCGCCACCAGCGATACCCGAGTAGATCGCTCGCATCTCCACGAATTCGTCCTTATTTGTTGATTTGATTGGATGACCGAGATGTTGTTCAATCGTCTCACGAGTGACACCGACCTCAAGGAATAAGGCAAGCATCTTCTCAACCGAGCCTGGCTCCTTGAACTTTGCGCCCTCGATTTCTTCGATCTTTGCAATGACCGCCAGTATAATGTACGGCGGAATCGACCGGAGCACTGCGTTCCGATATGCTTTAGCGGCTTGCTTGTCGATTTCGAGAGCGAATTCGTCAGGAGCGAGTCGTTTCATTCGGTACTTGCCAGTGAAATTACCCTTTTCATCGCATATACGTCGGCGAGAATATCTGGAGACAGTCTTCGGAATGTTTGATCGCACATTGGTTTCGAGGTCGATAAAAACGCCCGTAGCGATCGCCCCCTCTGTGGTCATTGATACTTGCACAGTTGTCATATTGTTGCGCCATCGGCGGGCAATCGTTTCGGCCGCCCTGACCGTCAACCCCTTCCCACGGTTTTTAATTCGATAATAGTATTTGTTTACCTCGCCGGTGATAAGCGACGGCACGGCCTCAAGTTCTTCAAGCATCGCCGTCAGAACGACAGTCTCATCCCGAGGGTGTAGGCGGGCCATTGTGGCGAGAGAGTCATTCTCTGCCTTGACGATAGCCGCGTCCATCGGGACGGCCTCGATCATCTCATCGAAACTCTGATCCCGTTTCGGTTCTGTGCTCAGTTTGGCAACGTCGCTGAGAACGCCTTCCTGAGCCTTGTCTTGGTTGTTCGCCATATCTATTCTCCTAATAACGCTCTTCTACCCATCTGCGTCTTGCCTCATCTTCCTGTTCCTGCCCCTGTAGGGCATCAACCTTTGCTCGCAGTATTTCGAGTTCCAGTAGCGCTTCAATGTAGGCGCGGCCGACATTGGTGGGACATAAGTGATAAATGGTATCATCACACCAACCTTCGCTACTCCGCCGGCCCCATTGGCTCTCAACGAACCCCCCGTTTTCCAATACGCCGGCTATTGACACGCGACAGAGTCCCTTTATTGGATACCAAGGATGACCTTCTCCTCCACGCATCGCACACAGCCTGACGAGAGCCTTCTTCTGCGCTTCGCTAATCAGTGGCATATCTATTCCTCCAGTGTTTTACGAAGCAGGTCACAAAGCTTTATTCCGAAATTTGCTTGTTCGGCGACAGCCTTGAGTCGCCTCCGGTTCTCCTCGACCTCATGGCATAGATCAATTACGAATTTAACAAGGTTTGGTGTGTCGAATTCTGTCCCCTCTTCGAGACACTCTTCTGCCATTTTGCGTATTTTTTTTATATCATTCACGATACATCCTCCTTCGTTTTCAGTTTGCGCTGACGAACGGGCAATCGTTCCAGTATCCGCACCAAGCCGGACTGCACCACCAAGCACCGGAAGGCGCAGGTAACGGCTGTTGCTCATCGGCGAGAAGAGCGTCCGCCTGTGCGATAAATACATTCAGCCGATTCGTCACCGGTTCGATAATGGATTCATCATGGACAGTTTCGAACGGTTTTCGTACTATCGTTTTGTTCGGCTTCAAATGCTCAATAACGCTAACTGGAAAGAATCCGCGTTTCCGATAGAAATTCAGAGCGTAGATAGACGTTTGCAGATCGCGCTCGACGACGACCGCGGCCTTGCCGGTCTTGAGGTCAACGGATTTATGTATCTCAATGACCTCACCATCCACGACCGGGTATCCTGTCCAGTCCACGTACCCCACGAGGTTCCAACGCTCCGCAATCGGTATCTCGAACCGCTCTTCAACTTCCCACGGTTGATAAAACGGCGCGATCAATTCGCCATAACCGAGTGCCATTCGAGACACTTCATCTATCGCCTCGCCGATGACGGTTTTACTGCCTCGGCTGACTTCTTGGGGCGAGAGTATGAATCCGCCTTCGAGACTGGCTTTGAGACCTTCAACGCTCGCATCCTGAATGTCAGAGATCGGCAGATCTTGATACGTCTCGATCTTCTGACGATAATTGACCTCCGCGCCGGTGTGGATCGCGCCGCCTCTCATCTTCGGAATGTTGCCAGGCATCGGGCCGAGTCGGTGATACATGACGAAGGACTGCTGACACTTGCTTAACATTTCCATCTGGCTTACGGAGGTATGTTGGATTTTGGTTTTCTCAGCCACGATTTTTCTCTTTCAGCTCCAGCTTCGTCATCCGTTTGCGAAGGCCCGCTATCTGCCTTGACAATTCGTCTCCGAGGGAGCAATCTACGTTTATGGATTTGAGCCTCTTGATCTTGGCCTCGATTGCCTCAAGTATCGGATATTTAGCCTTGGGATCGTCGCTCATATCGTAAACATCCGCCGCGACCATATCGTAGACGGACGCCAGAGTCTCTAATGCTTTTTGCTGGTTCATGGTGCCTCCTCCTGATTTTCAAGGGCCGGATAATGTGCCGTATGGATCTCGCCCGAGCCATTTTGTGAGTATCCCGGCTACATTAAATTCAATCACGAGAACATATCCAACCTGACTATTTGCCGCAAGATTATTTTCGTATACGCGAGAATCCTTAATCTCATTCTCCGCATCGAAAATTCGAGCATGATATAGGCTTTGAATAGGGCAAGTACCGTCCAATTTATTCATGCCAACCACAACAATTTTCTTCCGATTCATTGCGATTTCTCCTTAGTCATCAACCGCCGTACATCAACCCGCCGTCGTATGCCGTCGCTGTCGATCACGTCTGCCCTACTGATACCGTTCTCATCGGGCGGGCCTAAATTTTCAACCGTGCATCCAGTGTCTCGGAACTGCCCGAACGCGCCCCGGATGATGGCGACGATACCCGGTTCGATATTTGGCTTCATCGCATTTATCCTATCGATTAAAGTCTCTCAAAATTACGCCGACTCCGAAAAAGACTAAAAGAAACTGTAGCGCAGTTATCGCAGCCACATCTAACCACATCGCCCCCGCAAGGATTAGATATACATTCAAACGATAGGCGGCATAACCCAAAATAAAGGCCCAAAGAATACAAAAAAAAGAATTTCATCGCTGGCATCATAACCCCCTTTGTAGTCCTTCAAAATCAAACTGTATCGCCCGGCGAGCCTTCCGCAGGAATTCAGGATCCTCAAGCAGTCCGTTCTGTTCATCGTTTGAGAGAGCCTGAGACCGGCTGAATCCTGCATCGTCAATAACAGATAGGTACACATTCTCGATCCTATACCCATCTCCGCCGCAGTCGGACTCGCCGAGCGTAAATGTGACTATGTAGGCATGATTGTTGAATGATAAAACGGTAGGATAGCAGGATTTACCGGTACACTCCTCGGGTGTTTCACCGAGGGCATAGGAAGGTGGAACAGATTGATTCATGTTGACCCCGCTTGTCGTTAAACTTCGTTCCTGTGGAGGGACTCGAACCCTCAATCAACCCCTCGTTTGGTTGACACCTTTTAACCCGGGGCTATCGCCACCGAAGCTACCGCCACGAATTCACGCGCACGGATTTGAGATCGTCAAGTGCGTTATCCATTTCCGCCACACAGGAACTTTCAAAGAACACTGCCGCCGTACTGTTTTGAGGAATGCTTAACTCACGCCCCAAACACCCACCCACGACTCAGGCCATTAACAGCAAAGTTAAGTTTCCGTTTATAACCTCCCCCGGGCGGCAGATCACTCCTTATCTGGTTCGAATCCGGTTTTCTTTGCCAGGCCGTCAAGCAATCTGGTTGCAATCATGCCCGGCCTTCTCTCCCAAAACTCCAAGGTCGGCCTTGATACGCCCAGCCGCTTGGCCAGCTCATCTTGACTTATGCCGCCGAGGTGTTTCCGGAACTCACGTAATACGTCTGGCGTCCAGTTCACGGCTTCTCCTGAATATCAGCGAGTGCTTCCCCCCGGTCAAGCAAAGCCTCGAGACGATCCATCAGGATTTTTTCGCGTTCCGTCAGTTCTTCTGAGCGCTTCATCTGGGTATTCCATTGTTCCATTGCTTCTACCCACAAATCATGTTCTTTGCTCATCTCAATCTCCTTTAGTTTAGAATGTTACAAATTATGTCGTGGTGATTTCTCCTCTGGAATGTCCCCAAGAAATTCATAGACTTCGGTATCCCCTTCGGTTGACACGACCCAACACATGCCGTTATCGTTTACGACATTGTAAATCGTCATGCCAGGCTTGCTTTTGCTAACGCAGACAGAAAGTCGTAACTGCCCACCATTTTCGCAGATGTCTTTCAGGAATGCGTCAAGCGATTCGTTATCTAAGATCGTGTTTATAATTCGCAGCGCGTCGTTTGCCATGATATCCCTTGTGTTTATTGTCTTCTAACACCTTTATTTCTATTAGTAGGCAGCAGTAAGCACGACCTGCAACAGAAGGCCGTATATACCGATGTTCCTTTTTGCTGTTGGCCTCCTTATCCCGAAAGATTCTGACAAAACCCTCCCTTCGCAACTTCTCGGCAATATATTTACTACAGATTTCCTCTAACTTAGGCCAGGTCGCCCACGAAGGCTCACGTTGGCAGTTCTTTCCGTATTTTTCACATAACTCAATAAGTACCCGCTCACGAACTCCTTTAATCAGTCTCACAATAACCTCCTATTCGCATAGAATCTTTAGCGAGATAGCATTGCCATATAGAGCCTCCTCGAACGCCTCCAGTGTGCCCTCTGTAACCGTGGTGGTATGGAGAGCCGCAACTACTTGTGGATTGTCTACTCCGCGTAGCGACTCGGCTCGCTCCCCGAGCTTTTGCCTCCCGGCTTTGACGATACGCCTTAGCTCAACAATAGATGCTCGTTTCACGATAACCTCTTTTTATCTTCGCCACAAAGATAGCCCTATATGGCTGTACAGTCAAGCCCTGAGCCCTCGGAGTCCGGCTGTTGATATTGCTAATGTTGGGAGGACGGTTCCACACTGGAGCACTTGAGGAGCGGTTATTTATCGCCAGACGCTTGACATTGAGCCGCGAATGTATTATGCAATCATAGTGAGCATGTTGCCAATAACGCCCTGAAAGTACTGGACACGAGACGGGCGTGGTGCGGTCAGTGATTGCTTTTATCCTCCGGGTTTCTGATCGCACCGAAGGGGGCGATGGGTTCGACGTGCATGGTCACGGACCTCGGTTCAACTCCGAGCGCCCCCACTACTACCAATAGAGCAAAAATACGGCAATAAAATGGGGGCGAGTGGACTGGACGCAGAGACACTGCTACTCCGTTAAACTCGGAGCGCTCCCATCAGGGGGGCGAGCGGATTCGGTAGCTGACCCCGCGACCGATCAGGTTCGATTCCTGACGCTCCCTCGAGGAGGTGTAAATGCTACAGATTAGCGAAGAACTGTTGAGTGCGCTGAAGATGCTGTGTGCAATGCAGAATGGCAAGGATCGCCCTTGGTATCCGATTGAGGGGATTTGCGATGTATTGGCCGCCCGTTTATTGGGAAACATGGGATTTGTTCGTTTGGAGTATCAAGGCCCGAATGCGGACTACCATATGGAGGCTCTTGATTCCGCTCGTGTCTACATCGAGGCGCTGAAGGAGATCGAGACATTACAAGCGAAGATTGACGGCTTACAGGATCATGCCGAATGCAGATGAACGCGATAGATAAAAGAGCTACCGTTATCCTCAAGGTCAGCGAGGACACGATCCTTCGTATCTGGCGACAGGCTGGAGCCGAAGGCATATCGCTCAACGGGTACATCAATTCCTGTATCATGGAGCGAACCCTGCGCGGCGAACGCTTTGAACGAGAGGCCGAGGAAGCGGTGCGTGAACTGATAAATGGATCGTAATGGGATCACGAATAGCACGCGGTTTCCGCACCGCCGAAATGAACAGGGAGAATATCTCTGTCGGATGTGCGGAGCCATTCTTGAAGGCTTGAAAACGTCTTTCTGTGGTACTCGATGCCTTCGAGATTTCTTTATGCTCACGGACTGGGAGCGTGTCCGCCGGGTGATCTTTGAGCGTGATGGGGGGATCTGTATGAAGTGTGGAGAGTCCGCTAAGAAGGACTCCTTCCACGTCGATCATATAATCCCAATCAGCAGAGGAGGAGATGAATGGGCTCTCGAGAATCTTGAATTATCGCATCCGAAATGTAACCTGTCAAAGGGAGCAAAAACGAGACAGAACTAATAGGAGGAGGGTAAGATGTATGGACCTTGGTCAGATGAACTATGTAAAGACGGTCACGTATTCAGTTGGACGGCCAACAAGTCCTTTGACGAACCCCCGGAAGGGATGCCCTGCGAATGTGGGTTGACCACGGCGCACTATGAAGATTACCCGTCTCATGGCGTACGAACATTAAACGCAAGACCGGTGAATGAACCATTGGAGGAGAGATGAGCGTTTCGTACATGCAAGTACAGTGCCACGGCTGTAAGGGCAAGGGATGGGTAGAGACCCTCGCTGGCACGATGGTTCATACCTGCCCGGTTTGTAAAGGGGATGGGAGAGCAAGGCTGGGGACGGTGACAGTGACGGACAATGCTGGAGGATGGCAGATAACGACGGTTCCACCTGATCCAGATGATACCGGCAGCAAAGATCCACGTCGGCCACGAACACCGCATGAGCTTGAATCGACGACGGGCAACGGTGAATCCAGAAGCAGCGACAAGCCGGTGAATCTCCATCTCCATTACTTCGAGTATAAGTAATGCCGAACATGCCGCAGAGTCACTCTGAGCAGAAGCAAGCACGCCGAAGGAGAACGGTAGATCAAGCGCGGGCATCGGCAAGTGAACGAGGATACGACCGGCGATGGCAGCGGTTACGGAAGCTGATATTACACCGCGACCCGATCTGTAAGATATGTGACCGCGTGTCATCAACGGATGTAGATCACATCATACCGAAGGCGCAAGGCGGTGAGGACACAGAGGAGAACCTTCAAGGTCTATGTCACGCATGTCATAGTAAAAAGACAACAGGCGAATCGAGACCGTCGATCCCGACCACGATCATAGCAGGGCCGCCGGGAGCAGGTAAGAGTTCATATGCCGCTGTGCGTATGCGTCACGGCGATCTGCTTGTTGATCTCGATATGATATACCAAGCGATTAGCGGGCTTGATCTCTATGACAACCCGGGGAACTTATTACAGTTCGCAATCGCGGCGCGTGATGGAATCTACTATCGCCTCGGCCACTTGTGGAAGTATACAGCGAAGCCTCGTCACGCATGGGTTATCGTAACGCTACCGAAGGCTGGCGATAGGGCAGAGCTTGGCGTGGAACTTGGCGCCAGCGTAGTAGTCTTAGAAACATCACCGAATGATTGCAGCTACAGACTACAGGCAGATACGGAGCGTGGGGCGAGCGAGGCGAGGATCGAAGCACAACGCACCCTCATCGACAAGTGGTGGAAGGACTATACCCGAGGTGAGGGAGAGAAAATAATTATATCGTAAATCAATACGTGAACGAATATAATTGGACATCGGGGGAGGGGGGATCGAATCTCTACAGGGG
>SDBU01005301.1_pt1 | contig 15478 bp, 30 predicted proteins | sample 2277071 | NCBI WGS metagenome assembly SDBU01 (sample SAMN10397929, study PRJNA504765) | marine sediment metagenome | isolation source: marine sediment core GS08_GC12, 126 cmbsf | place: Arctic Ocean: Gakkel Ridge, Loki's castle | collected 2008
CCCAGCCGCCGAAAAAGAAACACAGGTAGACCGTTGGATTGCTGCATCCCCCATTACCACCCCAGCTGCCAAAAAAGAAACACAGGTAGACCGTTGGGTTGATGTTTTCGCCAGGGCGGAAGAGGATAAGCCCGATCTATTCCAGAGGACGGAGTCCTCACGCCGGCTGCAGGAACGGTACCTATGAGTGAGAACGTTATTCTGAGTGAGAAAGCAGCGCAGAGGTTGGCGGGGTATCTGAGGCTGCAGCTGCAGGAGGAGCGTGAGAGCGCGCCCTACTGGCCGGCGCAGAGTCAGCGGATCACTCAACCTTACCTCGGCAGCAAACATCCCGGATTGGACATCGCTGCCGGCATAGGCGATCCGATTTACGCGGTGGTCTCAGGAGTTGTTGAAAAAGTGATCACGGGCGATCCGATTTACGGCAACAGGGTCATCGTGCGCGCACCCTCCGGAGAGCGCTTCTATTATTCGCACCTGAGCGGCTTTGCAGTTCGTGAGGGCCAGATTGTGAGCGGTGGCCAGGCAATCGCTGCAGCAGGATCCACCGGGCGATCGAGCGCCTCTCATCTGGATCTCGAGATCCGGAGCAAAGAGGGAAATATAATCTCTCCGCTGTCCTATTTCTCCGGCAAGGGAACCAGGCTGCCCTCGGGGGATGTGAGCTTCCAGGTGCAGTCGAGTTATGAAAATAAATCAGCGGGTATAACCCCCGAATCAATGAGCAGGACCTGGATCCAAACTGCGATTCAAGAAGCTAAAGGTGAAACCGGAGTTACGGATTCGGAAGGAACGAAAATTCTAGAGATGGGGATCCTGGGGGATGTGACGCTCGAGCCTCAGCCCTGGTGGGACATCGCCGCGGTGGGAGTCGGAGTCATAGGCTTATTTCTAGGGATCGTCATGATCGTGAAACCGTCACCTGGGCGGATCCTGGAGAAAATTCTGCCGGCGGTGAAGGCCGTCGCCGAGGCAGCGTGAGGTTTTAATATGTTGTATACCGTCGATCTTCCAGTTCCTAAAAATACTCCGATCAGCAATCCTGTCCGGATCGATTTCAACCCAACAGAGAAGATCTTGGAGGGTGGCGGGATTCTCTTCGACCTGAATTCGGCGAAGTTAGTGGGGGCGCGGATCCTGGACCGGAACAGCCGCGTCATCCCGGCTCCGAATTCATATACGACCTGGATCACGGGTGACGGCGAGGCGGTCCCCTTCGAGGCGAATTTTCCTCTCAGCGGCCCGCCATTCAGAATCAATGTAGAATGCTATAATCTGGATGACACCTTCGACCGGACGGTGCAGTTCAGACTCAACATCGTGAACTTCACGATGGAGGATCTGACCCGAGAATTGATCAGAGCGATGGAGGTGAGGAATGTCTTCGAAATGGATCAAAATATTGCTCGCGCTGCTGCTATTGGCAGCGCTGAGTCTGGGAGCGATTAGCATGGCCAGAGGACCGGGTCCCAGTTGGAATAAAATCGAAGAGAGAGAAGTCATCGGCTTTACGAATATCGAGGAGATCACAGCCAGGCTACTGCATGGAATGGGGGCACTCGAAGGAGGTGGCCGGACTCTTTGGGCCACGGGCTTTGAGGATGGTCTTGCCGAGGTCCAGGTCTACGGTACCGTCGCCGTCGATACTGCAGTCGCATTTCAGGAGGCGCAGTCGGCCAAGCTCACAACGGGGATCGTGGCAGGAGACGCGGCCAGAGTTCAGAAAATGTTCCTGCCCCTCGAGAACGAGAGAGTCGGGCTCGAAATCATGTACAGCACGGGTGAAGACCTGCAAGATATGCAGCTCAGGATACGGATCGATCGTGGTTCGGGTGATGTAGATACGGCCATGGTCAGAGCCTATGTGAGCGGGGCAACCAAGAAACTTCAATACGGTACTGGCGCAGATACCGCTCCGGTTTGGAACGATATCGCCGATGTAGGAATCCCATTACACACTCAAATCTTCAATCACTTTAAGCTCGTCGTGGACCCGGTCACGAGGAAGATCGTCAGAATTGTCTTCAACGGCGTGATCTATGACGGTCTGGATTATGACTTCACGACTGCATCAACCGTCGTAGATCCACATGATAGTTTTGAAGTCAGGTTCGTCACCGGTGAGGCGGCGGCCAAGGTCGCATATATCGATAATATGATCATCACCGGCGGGGAGAGATAATCGAGCGATTGGGGCAAATCCATGCGAGGCGAACCCCGTCAATTCCGGGGGTCAAAGGAGTCACAGCATGGATTTCAAGAAATGGATCGCAGGTGCTTTTAGTCTTGTAACAGGATCGATCGCAGCATACTGGCTGGGTCTAAACCCTCTCATGCAGCTGCTGCTCATCCTCATAGTCCTCGATGTCCTCAGCGGATTGATCGGGGCGTTCATGAAGAAGGAGATCTCGAGCACGGTTTCGTGGGCGGGCCTCGGCAAAAAAGCGATCATCCTCGTCATCGTCGCAGGCGCAGAGTTCGCCGGCAGCCTGGCTGAAATCCAGATCAATGAGACCCTCACGCTAGGGGCCATGGTCGCCGGTTTCTACGCGGTGAACGAATTCATCAGCATTCTCGAGAACGCGGCAGCTGCAGGGATCCCCATCCCCAAATTCTTGAAGGATGCCCTCCAGAAGCTCAATTCTGAGAAATTCGAATCACCCGTCCCACCTGGTGGGGACTCTTATCCTCCACGGGCTCAGGGCTGAGCGCCCAGATGAGCGAATTGATCACGATCGACACCTCGAGATACAACTCTCAGAGGCGATCGACCTATACCCCCATCGATTGGAAGAGGGTCAGGGATGAGGGCAAGGTCGGCAGGGCCATCCTCAAGGCGATGGGCGGATTCAGTGAAGCGGATCCGTTCTTCATCGGAGATCTCGAGGAGACGGAATATCTCGGGATCGAGCAGGAAGCCTACCTCGTCTTCTATCCGAATCAGGATCCATTCCTCCAGGCTGCAACGCAGTGGCATTTCCTGCGATCGGCGGGCTTTGCCGACAACGGCATCCGGGGCATAAACTGCGATTTCGAGCGCTGGGATGCGGAACCCGAAGCGGTGTACGCGTACCTGATGGAGCTCGGTGACCGAGCAGGGCGTGCTCCGGACATCTATACCTCGCCTGGCTACTGGAACGCCTATATCGGGTACCAGGAGTGGGCCAGGAACTTCGAGCTCTGGGTCGCGTTCTGGAATCTGCAGGCGTTATCGCCGATGCTGCCGAAGGGGTTCAAGACCTGGAAGCGCTGGCAGTATCGCGCGGATGGCCAGGTCCCCGGCATCGTCGGCCGCGTCGATCTGAGCCGTGAGAATACCAATCCGGATCCCAACGAATTTATGCCAATTTACCACGGCGTCGTGCGCGCCTTTCACCTTAACGTGCGCAGCGGAGCCGGCACACAAAACCAGATCCTGGAGACGATCGACGGCGGAGATCTCGTCGAAGTTTACGACGAGCTCGGCTCCTGGCTCATGATTTCACTGCCGCTCGAGACTCCTGAGCGCTGGGTGCATTCCTACTGGATCCGGAGGATCTGACCATTGTGGAACGGTGAAGGTGCTCGGATGATGGAAGGAATGGCCTGGGTCCTGGATGAGAATCAACAATGGAGACTCGTGAAGGATAAAAAAGCGCCGCCGGCCAGGCGAAAATGCTGCAGGTTATACGAAATTCTTAAACGATATCGTCGTGATCATAAAATTCATGCGGGGAAGTGATCAGCTCGAGCAGCTGCCAGGTCCGAGATTGCGGATAGTCGAATTTGATGGCCATGTCTGGACAAACTTTATCCGATTAGAGGTGCAAGATGCCAAAGAGAAGTAAGCGAACGGGCCGTTTCATCAAGACCGGGAGCAAGAAAAAGAAATCCGGCAAGAAGCGCAAGAAGCGCAGGAAATCGCGTAAATAGTTGAGCCCCCAGAATTGATGGGGGTTGAAACCCAATAGGGTGGGGGGGAGAAATGTCCAGGCTGCAGCTGGGGCAGCTCCCCCCGTTTTAATTTTATATGACCTGGGAAGCAAGACTTGACATAAAAGGAAAGTGCCGGCATTGCGGGCGGATCGTCCCGGCCAGGCTCAAAGAGCTCGGAGGCGTGGAGGCCGAGGGCGAGTGCCCGCGCTGTGGCCATACGCCTTTCTACATCGATCGGGTGATGGCCTACGTGAACGACATCGCCTCGATGGACCTGCAGCAGGCGCTGGATTTCGCCGGTGAAGTCGAGAGCCAGGAGGACATCGAGGTCCTTATCCGGATAGAGATCCTCGGGCCGGATCGGGACCAGGTCATGCACAGGCTGATGGATCGATATGAAGAGATCGACGATCGACCGGATATCCCGAAGTCGAAGCCGGCCCTGACGCTCGAGGAGCTCCGGGTGGAGGTCCGCCGGCAGTTCGACGAAAATCCGGATTGGATCTGGAATTACCGAGGGGCAGTGAAGGATCTCGGAGATGAACCTCTTTCAAGAATATGAGCTGGACCTGGATCCGGGTGAGACGGATCATATCGAAGCCACTGCTCAGCCTGAATACTGGCACGTCTATCCACGTGCGTCGATCGGGTCTGGAGGCGTTCGCCTCTGCAACGGTCCATCGATCAAAGCAGAGGGATCGAAAGAGATCGTAGGGCTGATGTCGATCCGGCTGCCGGGCCGGGATACCAAGATCACCCTGGAGAATAGGAGCAGCGCTGCGGTGCATTTATTCATCACCGCGGCGCGTGGATTTCACATTTCGGTTGAAAGGTTAGATCCTGGGAGCGGAGGCGGTGGGGCTTCGACGTTTCTGGATCTCACCGATTCGCCGGCGAGCTACGCCGGCCAGGCGGGGAAGGTGGCCGCGGTCAAGAGCGCTGAGGATGGCTTGGAGTTCGTTGCGGGTGGTAGTGTTTTTGCCCTAGTGAAGTATGGAACTTTTCCTTATTCCGGCGGCTGGATGTCGGGGGGCGAATTGGCCGATATAACCGAAACGGCATTATCTCCTAGTGCCGGTTCTTGGGTCGATATCGCTAACTTGCATGATAACAACGTAGGCTCATATGCCGGATTTAACTCAGCGGTAAACCAATACCCAAGAATGAAAATGGACTTCGGGCAGATCGTGGGGCTGGACCGATTTAGGATATGGCAATCTTTCGCCAATGACCACGTTTCGAACATATGGTTATACGGAAGCAATACTGGTGTCTTTGGCGGCGAAGAAACGCTGGTAGCAAGCAGGGGCGGTCTTGTTGCCACGGCGTCCTGGCAAGAGATGGACTTCGTTACCTACGGAATTGGACCATCAGCATGGCGTTATTGGTGCTTGAAAGGATACCGTGGTGTCACAAGATGGTGGAAAGCCTATGAGTTTAGTTATCGCTGGCAACCAAGTGTTGTCTTTGCTAACGTTCCTTACGGAGTGCTTATCGAAGCGTATAACGCCGCAAGCGCCCTGGTCGAGAGCCATAGGCAAGAGAACGAAAGCTGGTCAGAGTTTGTTCCATTCACAGATCCAACTATTGACAGGATAAAGATTTATGAACCGGATGGAGTTACTCTATTTTATGACACAGAGGCAGGTTGGTCCTGGACAACGGGTGACGTTTGGACGTTCTGGGGCTTCTCGTAGATCTTTCCGGATTAATGTCGAATGCCTATAATGGTGTTTATAGGCAGTAGCTGGTAAGATGGCTTTTTGGGCTCTGGCCAGAGCGATTGGAGTGGAGGAAATGGAAGAAAAAACGGAATATAAATCCGGAGATCAAGGGCAGATCTCCGGTGTTGCGCGGCCTGCCAAGCGCTCCGCAGCGCCCTCTGATGAGAGCGCAAAAGCTACGCTGCAGCCCGCCCACAACGGTCGAATGGTGAGGATTTACGAGGTATTCTGCCAGCATTGCGATCGGTCGGATTTCGTCGGATTCGACCAGGATCTGGAGGATGCTTGGGTCGAAGCCTTTAAAGTCGGATGGAAATCATTTGATGGAAAATGGGTTTGCCCCGATCATAGTAGCTCTGAGGTAACGGATCCCGGATCTTGACTCGGATCTAAAAATTTGATAGTGTGAGGCGGTGCAGCACAATTTTCCTGAGAAAATCAAGACCGTTTATCTGGCCTGGGTGCTGCACACCGAAAGCCATCGGCAATCTTGGGAGAAGCCGGGAGATACGCGGTCTTGATTTTTTATAAGATCCGAAAGGAGTCAACATAACACGATTTTTTTTGGGGTTTATGCTTTCGATAATGGTACATATCTTCACCATTCGGACAAAAACTATCCGAATAGACGCGTACGTATTCAGCCTAGAATAATCGTAGTTATCGTAAGCATTCCCCAAAATAAAAAACCAAATTAAACAACGAGCGAATCGATCGATTCGCCCTGGTGCTACGTTCCTTTTCTGTTGGGGGATCGAATGGGTGTCCAGGGATGAGATGAGAAGGATTTGCCCCGTTAATTACAACGGATAGCGGTTCGAATCGTTTCATGGGAAGAAAGTCTCATCGGGATCTGCACGGTGAATGAAACCCGAGGGGCCGCGTTTCCAAGGCGAATCACACACCAGGACGTGAAATTGGAAATACATACGTTAAATAAGCACGTTAATTCTTACATGAAATCCCCTCAGTATTTTATCGGAAGGATGGGCGAGAAATGACGGAAATAATACATGACGAGAAAATCTGGGTGCAGGTATATCTCTCCGACTTGATAGAGAGGAATTTTCAAACCGGAGTTTTTTCTGAGATGGTCGTGCTGGATGACCCGGATCTCGACGAAAGCGCTGCTAGGGAGATCGTCCTGGAGACGATCCTCGGACGGCGCTTTTTGATTTCGATCAGCGAGATGGAGGGTCCTCATGGCTACTAAGTGCCCGGTGTGCGGGAGACCATACAAATCGATCCAGACCTACAAGGATGGGTCGCAGCTGGTCATTCATAAGTCCGAGAAATATTCGAAGCCGTTTTCTCACATGGCGGTCACGGATGGGTGCTTCATCCCGGCTGATAACAGAAAAGAACCGGTCCGTGGCATTGGAAAGCTTGGAAGGCTTGAGCGCTCGAGATCCAACGGGAGGTTTTGAGATGCTGGAAAAACTTGCTTACGAAATTCTCCAGGAGACCACGCCGATGCTCGTCTCGACGATCAAGGTCCTCCTGGAACTTGGGCAGACGCCGAATAAAATGGCCGCTCAAGTGGCGAAGCGTGATGTCTTTCTGGCCGGCCTGGTTGAACTGGCGGCAGCGCATATCCAGGAGGCCGAGGAGCAGAATGCGGGAGGATGAAATGCTAGAGAAATTTGTTAAAAGAACCATCCGGGAGAGCGTATCGATGATCGTCATGTCGATGAAAATACTCCTGGATCTTGGACAGACTCCAGCAGATATAGCCAGCTTCATCCTTGGAGAATTTATTGTGGAGGTCGAGCAGGAAATCGGGGAGAACATCCAGGAGGCCGAGGAGCAGAGTGATGAAGACAATTGAAACCAAACGAGTGGAAGCAGAGATAGATAATTTGGAGTTTGGTTATTGGGATGATGAGGGCGATACGTTTGTGACTGAAAATGAATTGGTGCAAAAAAAGTTTGATCTTTCAGAGGATGCGATTTCGTCAATTCAGATGTTCACCAACGATCTAAAGGAATCCTTAGGAAGAGATCTAAGAGATATTTGGGAGCGACTGGACGGAATACAAAGCGAGATAGGCACCCTATGGAAACGGATTGATTGACGTCCTACTCGCAGGAGGGTGATTCATGGAAATCGGCATGCTCTGGTACGCGTCAGACGGAAAGATCGTAGAGAACATCTTGAAGGCGGCGGACTACTACGAATCTAAACACGGATCCAGGCCGAACCAATGTTTCGTCAGTCTACATGACCTTGCGGAAACAATGTCCGCGTCCGTCGATGATCCCATGCTCCTGGGTGAGTTCCTGATCGGATCGAGCCCGCTGATTGCGAAGTGGCACATCTGGATCGGTGAGGATGGCAAAGGCTAACCAGGTCATACCTCGAGATTCTGCAGCCATCGTCCAATCGCCGGACTTTCAGACGATTCGCGCCAGGTGGGCGAAGCACCTGGGCCAGGAATATTCAGAGCATACGCGCACGGCCTACCTGAGGGCGATCGATAAATTCGAGTCGTGGATCCAGGAGCGGGAAGACGACGCGCCGATCTCCCTGGCCGATGTAAAGCGGTCGCACGTGATCGAGTACCGGGATCACCTCCGCAAGCGATACGGCACGAGCACGGTGAAGATCCAGCTCTCCGCGATCCGCCAGTTCTACGATTGGGCGATCGGGATCGGCGCTCCGATCGCGAACCCGGCCAGCGCCGTGAAGACCCGCGGCCGCAAGAGCCTGGGTGTCCATCTCCGGGATCCCCTCTCGGATGAAGAAGTCCAACGTCTTTTGAAAACATGCTTCGATCGCCAGGCGATCGATCTCCGTGACCGTTTAATCATGACGCTCATGCTCTACTGCGCGCTGCGCACGGTAGAGGTCCAGCGCGCCCGCTTCGGAGATCTCGAGGTGCGCCAGGGCAGGCAGATCCTATGGGTCTGGCGCAAGGGACATTCCGAGCCCGATGACTTCGTAGTGCTGCCGAAGACGGTGGAGATCGCTCTGCATGATTGGGTCGCGGTCCACCCGACAGGGACCGGACCGCTCCTGTGCACGCTCGGGATAAATCAAGGGCGGTCGATGAGTCTGAGGACGCTGCGCTCCGTTGTGAAAAAGCGCATGCGCCGGGCCGGGATCCGGGGCAAGCGCAAATCAACCCATTCGCTGAGACATACGGCCATCACGAGCGCGATCAACCACGGATCGAATCCCATCCAGGTCCGGAAGATGGCCGGCCACGTCTCCATCCGGACGACGCTCGCGTACTTTCATGAAACTGACCGCATCGAGGACCCGGCGGAGGACACGATCCGCTACGGGTTGGAGGGCGAGGAGGATGGGTGACGGTTTATCACTGGACCACGGAGGAAAACGCCGAAGAAATAATGACAGATGGGCTGAGAGAAGGCAGCTTTGTTTGTGCTGATCCAGCCGTTTGGCATGGTGAAGTCTGTCTTGTTATCGAAGATCTGTTCCTCCGTGAAGAGGATGATGTTTGGCAGGGGATAACTCATAGGTATGTTGAGCCGCGAGAGATTCAGATTGCCAATTTAAGAGGTGAGTAAATGACCAGAGAACCTAATCCTAATTGGGAAATTATGTGTTTCAAAGATAGTTTGGCCGATCTTATCCTGGGTCCACCTTATAGGGGAGATCCGGAGCACGATCCTCCAATCGTCAAGAAAATTATCACTGTCGATTGGTCACCGTGGTTCTACGTAGAGACGACCAGAGGCCCCGAATTTCTGATCCTCATCAAGCCCGTCAAGCGTCACCCTCCGTTTTCCTTGTGGGACAGGATCCGCCGGTTCTTGATGGGTTCGAAAACACGCCCTCTAATCATTCGGAAATAAAACAGCCCGCCGGCTAATGACGGTAAGCCGGCGGGTTTACGCCTCAGAGCGATTGGGCAAGCGAGGCTGAAAAAAGCATAGCACGGCAGTGTAATTATGTCAAGTTACCTCCTGCAGGTAAAACGCCGCGCATGGGCTTGTCCTGGCCCCGCAGCTTCATACATTTCATAGTCGTAAACTCCGGGTCGACTCCGCAGGCGCAGGGACAATGCCCCGCCAGGCAGCGCAAATCTGGCGGCTGGTCGAGACACCGGCCAGGGTGATTCCTTAAAACAATCCCGAAGCGCGCAGTGGGCCGCGGCGATCCCGCCGCCCGGCATGCAGTGATTAACAGCGATCCGAATTCGACCTGGGAGCGGCCCGTAGGGCTGCCAAGATCGCCATCCAAGGGTAACGCGTAGATGGGTGCCAGGGGCAGAAAATCACGCGGGGTCAACGGCCCCTCCTAACCCGATTGGCGTTGGGGTAGGGGGGGCCAAGTGCATCCTCAAATACAAAAAAGGCTATGCGCAATTCTTGAGGAATTTAGGCCAGACTAATTAAGGCCGATTGCCTCCGTAATGATTTTCGAGTGAGGCAATCGGTCGGCGGAGCCGCCGAAGGCAGCGCGGAGACTGATCCCTCACCTGGCTCGAGATCTCCGGTCGCCGAGCGGCGCGGAGGGGGTGGGGTCCGGGGAGGGGGAGTTGACATAACGACATACAACAGTTGTTCTAGTCGTCGACGACCTGGTCCAGGGATCTACCAGGTGGCCACGAGCTGCAGCAGCCGGTCCAATTCGAGCGGAAAATCTCAGCAGCGGCGCTCCTGGGCGGTTTTCGACGTACCTCCTATGCAATATCCTCGGAAATCGCCTTAGAATCGATCTCACACAGGAGAATCGATTCTTGCCCAGTGGGCAGGACTTGACATAAATGGTTTACATAAAGTATCATGTTTTCGCCGGCAGGATCGATCGCCGGGGAGGAGCGAGCTCGATGGGAAAACAAGCGATCACGATGGTCATCGATGCGGAGGATCCTCCGGTCGAACCCCCGGTGGATCCGATCGAAGATCCCCCGGTAGAACCGATCGAAGATCCTCCGGTAGAACCGATCGAAGATCCTCCGGTGGAGCTAGAGGAGGAAGAGGAAGGCGAATGGAGAAGTCAAACAACAGCTCGGCTCGATCAGCTAGAAAAAAGCCAGAGAGGGACGACAAGTCAGGTCGATTCGCTTCTGGAAAAAGAGGAAAAGAGCCGGGAGAAATCGAAGCGAAAGGGCCGGAGACGGCGCCTGAGCTTGTAGTCAAGGAAGCTGCGAAAAAACCGAAGCCGAAAATCCCCCGGCGCGGCCGTCCATCGGCCAGCGCCGAAGCTGAGCTCGCGATCGCGCAGCAGAACACGGTGATGATCATCGCCATGCTCAACAGCATCGCCGTGCTTGCAGTTCGCGATGATGAAGCCAGGATGAACTCCGCCGAGAAAACAGTCATCGAAGATTCCATGCAGCGTACATTTGAACGAATGGATCTGGATCCAACGGGCAGGATGGCAGCCGTCATGGATCCGATCACTATTTTAATGGGCCTCTCGGCCTGGGGCATCCGCCTCGTCCGATTCGTACGCGAGCGCAGGGAGCTCGAGCGGGAAGATGGCAGGGAACCGATCGCCGAGAAGGACGAAGTCGATCTCGAGCCTTCAACCAGGTCGAAAAATCCCATCGAGGGCGGACAGGATGGGAAAGTGAAGATCATCGAGGCCACGCCGGAGATCGTCCGTGCGGAATCTCCGGCGTTCATAAGGATGGGCTCGTGAACAGATCGGAATTGAGACACATGCTTTTCGAGGAAGCGGAAGAGCTCGGGATCGAGATCTCGCTGGGAATGAAGGCGACGGCTCTCCTCGGCCTGGAGTTCATGTCAAATGACCAGGTCGATGCGATCGGGTCCGTCATCGATGAGGGGATGAAGGCGCTGAGAAATCGTGATTATGAAGAGGTCGGCAGGATCATGAGGCTCGTGGGTGTGCCAGATGATCAGGCGGACGAAGTGGTGAAGTATGCCAGAGCAGCTGATCGAGATCCAGCTTAACGAGCGGGTCTACATCGTAGGAAAGACCAGATCCGGAAAGACCTTCCTGGCCCGCCATCTCATGAGGCCGGTCCGGCGGCTCGTCGTCATCGATCCGAAGAACGCCCTCAAGGGCTGGGGTCTCGAGGAGTGGAATCCGGAAACGATCAAGGCTTTCCAGGAGGGCGAGGACATCCAGCTGCGGGTGGGACCCGAGCCGACTGAGGACATCGTCAGATATTGGAATGACGTTTTCTGGATCATCTTCGAGGCGGGAAATTGCGTCGTCTACATCGATGAAGTCTACCTCCTGTCGGAGGGGCAAAAATATCCCCAGGCGCTCATGTTCATCTGGACGGCGGGGGGGGAGAGAGATATCGGAGCATTTTCCGTCAGCCAGCGGCCGCGGTTCATTCCGAAGTATCTGATCTCGGAGGCTGAGCATTTCTTCGTTTTCAGACTGCTGCTGGAGGATGATCGGAAATACGTCGCCAGCTTCACCCACGCCGACATGGCCAACCCCATTCCGCGTGAAGATAAGCACGGTTTTTATTACATGGACCTGGACTCATTTGAACCGAGTTATATTTCGAAACTTCAGACAGAGCACGGCGACGAGTGGGGAGAGCTCACCGGGCTCGAGACTGAGGAAGAGCTCGAACCACACGAACTCGAATTGGAGGAATCATGAGCAGCACAAGTTTTTGGAGAGCCAGGGAACGCACGTGCGGCAAAGAAATCAACGTCGAGATCGACGACGAGAATGGGACCATCCTGAAACCGGAAGCCTGTCCTCGCTGCGGAGCGAAGCCGCTCACCGTCGATTTCATCGAGCAGCTCCCGGATGAAGTCGAAGCGACCACCGCCGCCATCGATCTGGCCGAAAAGCATGGGATCGATCTCCTATCGATCGAGCCCACCGGGAAGAACGGCAAAGTCATTTTCATCGATGTTTTGAAAGCCGTCCTCGCCGTCGAGGAGGCGGCTCAGGATGATGATTCCGAGGGAGCGGAAAGTGCAGAATCGGGCGAGGTGGGAGGAGCAGAATGATCATGGATTTGGCTGATATCAAGCCGTCGGTTTACACGTTTCTCATGGTCACCATCATGGCCGCGGTTGGCATCGTATTTTTCAAGTACTTGTTCAATCGCTGGCCCATCACAGGAGTCACCGACTTCTGGAACGCAGTCTGATCGAGCCCCCGGAATTGTCGGGGGTGGAGCGGAAGGGCAGGCAGTGAGGAATCAGAACCAAGAGGAGGTTCTAAAAGATGTCTTTCCAAACTGCAACAAGACGTAAGTTCGTCCCGGTACCCTCGAAGGACAAGGGCTCGAGCAGCCCGGTGAAATTCGAGATCACGCCCTCGGGGATTCTCGGCGGAGTCTATCTCGCCATACGCGGAGCCCTGGCCGGCACGATGTCCCAGCCGAACCCGCTGGGGAAAGCCTGCATCATCAGGCAGGTCAGGATGTTTGTGAACACCGGCGTCGATCTGATCCAGATCAGCGGCCCTGGCTATCACTATCACCTGCGGGAGCACATCGAGGATTACAAGGACCCGGTGCCGGCATCGGATGCGCGCTCGGCAGTGGCCATCGGGAACTACAATCTTGATATGTATCTCCCGGTCGCGCTGAGTGCGATCGACCAGCGCGGTCTGCTCAATCTGCAATCCGATGAGCTCGTGCTCACGATCCACGTCGAATTCGAAGCCGATGCCAACATCGGCACGGGGATCACCGGCCACACCTGCACGGTCACGCCTTCCCTCGAGATCTTCAGCATGCCGCCGGAAGACAAGGACAGGCCTGCATTCAACACCGTCCAGGAGATCATCGAGGAAACTCGAACCATCTCCGGATCGGGGAACTTTGAATACAAGTGGCCGTCCGGCAACGCCTACCTGCAGCTGCTGCTCGGGTTGGGCTTCGGCGTCTCGGGTTCCGATGCCTGGAGCAAGGTCGTCATCAAGGCAGCTCAAACCGATCGCCTGTACGAGCACACCCCCATTTCGCTCGACCAGGAGTACGGGCGTTTCCACGGGAAAGCCCGGCTCGCCGGGACGATTCCGCTGGACTTTGTGGGATCCGATGGGCTCGGCCTCTACGGGGGCGATCGAGATGTATTCTTCTCGAGCCTGACGACGGATCTCCTGTCGATCATCACTGCCACCGGGGCAGGGACTTTCTACGCGATCCGCAGAAATCTCGTCGCGATCGAATGAGGTGACTCATGGGAATCGATAGACACCGGATCTACCCGGGTGAAGCCCGGAAGATCACCGCGAGTCCGGTTGACGCCTCGGCTGGAAAGTCGATGAGCGGCGTCTCACGCAAGCGACCGGCCTACACGTGGGCCGCGATGCTCGGGGCGCTCGTCCTGGTCCGGGTGATCTATGAGCTCTCGCCTGCGGCGGACTGAGTACCCGTTAATTCCGGGCACTGAGCCGCGGCTCGATCAATCGAACGGAAATAATAGGAGGTCTTTGATGGGAATCGATTTGGGTTTCCTGAAAGAAAAGGTCTTTCAGGTCGATGGCGTCCAGGTCACGGTGGGCGTGGTCATCGTCATCATCCTGCTAGTCCTGGTCTGGCGCAACGCCAGGCGGTGACGGATGAGTTCCGTCGCCGTCATGATCATCAGCCTGCTGCTCATCTATCTCGGCGTCACCGGTCGGACTGAGCAGATGTGGAACGCGATCACGAAGCAAAAGGATTAAGGGATGTACGTCGATATCCCTTTCTGGCGCTTCTTTCTGGGGATGATGATCGTTGCTATCCCGGTCGCGGTGATGGAGCACAGCGGCGAGAGGAGAGCGGCCAGCGCGTACCTGGTCCTTATCCTGGTGGCCACGCTCGTGGCCAACTGGAGGGGCGTCGAGGCGTTCAGCGGCTTCGTGAAGCGAGAGCTGGGAGGAACCAATGAAAGAATTGGCTAAAAGATGGATGGAAATCACCTTCGTAGTTGTGATTACCACTGTGGTGCTCACTCGCGGCTACGCGTTCAGCCAGATCGTTCGTGCGCTCGGTGATGTGTACGCGCAGTCCATCGGCGCGCTGATGTCGAGGAATTAAAATGGGACGCTGGTATCCAGGCTACGAAGAGAAGAAAGTCCGCTTCGTCGATATGCGCATCCCGCACGCGCTGTTCGGGACGATGAGATCGATCAACGAAAACTCGAAGCGATTCGTCGGGCTCTACCAACAGGAGACCGGCGACGTGCAGACCCCTCAGAACAAGCTGCGCCGCCGGCTGCCGAAGCCTAAGTGAGAGTAGAAGATGGCGAAGAAAGGGACGATCAAACTCCGGATCCCCGGATCCAAAAAGGAGATCGAGGTCCCGCGCTGGGCGGCCTACGCGGTCGGCGGCGGGGCATTGCTCGCCTTGATTCTCATGAGAGATGGTAAGTCCTCCAGAGGCAACGGCGACGGCGACGGCCTGCTCGCGTCCGAGATGTCGCAGCGCCTCGAGGAGCAGCGGCAGTGGTTCGGGACGGCGCTCGGCGACGTGGCGACGCGCGTCGAGGAGATATCCCTGCAGGCCCAGGAGGAATTCTTCGAGCCGAAGACTCCCTCGACCCGGGGTAATGGTAAAGAAGATGACCCGGATGTATTCACACAATATGAATTCATACCAGGCTATGGCCAGCAGGAGATTGGAGCATTCGAATTCCAGGCTGTGAGAGTGGATGAAGCTGACATTCAATCGCGAGTAAAAGACATCTCGATATTGCAGAGAATCGTTGATGTTTTCGCCGAAAAAGAAACACAGGTAGACCGTTGGATTGCTGCATCCCCTGTCTCTATCCTCCCAGCCGCCGAAAAAGAAACACAGGTAGACCGTTGGATTGCTGCATCCCCCATTACCACCCCAGCCGCCGAAAAAGAAACACAGGTAGACCGTTGGATTGCTGCATCCCCCATTACCACCCCAGCTGCCAAAAAAGAAACACAGGTAGACCGTTGGGT
>SDBU01005302.1_pt1 | contig 15478 bp, 17 predicted proteins | sample 2277071 | NCBI WGS metagenome assembly SDBU01 (sample SAMN10397929, study PRJNA504765) | marine sediment metagenome | isolation source: marine sediment core GS08_GC12, 126 cmbsf | place: Arctic Ocean: Gakkel Ridge, Loki's castle | collected 2008
TACCAAATATAATTTCTTGGCAATTCAGGTAATCATCTAAGAGCGAGGAACTTAATATATTTGTAGTATAGCATAAGCAGGGACTAAGTCAACCCCCCCCCCTAAAAAACAGAAAAATTGAAAGTAGATACTGATTTCGGGATTTCAGGGAAAAATAGACTAAAATGAAAAGTTTTTGGTAGGAAAACGGAAAGGAAGAAAAGTAATTTGAAAGGATTCTATCTTTGCTGATGATCTATAAGAGGTGGCAGGTTTGCTCCAGAATCTACATTCTTCCGGCAAAATTTCTCAGGCTCCATCTTTGCAATAGACACCGTATCCCCTGATTTTCAATGGTCCATCTATCCTTATAGAGTGTATAAATCTTAATTAGGGGAACTTTCAAGTTCTGTGTGTGAGGTTTTGTACTCAAGCTCATTCTGGCCTTAACTTGGCCGAAACATCATAGATCGGTGTCTGTACCCCATCTGCAGTATCCTCGAGAAACGTTCTGGCAGAGACCATTCCGGGAGACGCGTCTCTTAACTCATCTTTTTCCCGATATCTCGAGAAAAAGAATACCGGCTCATCAGTCCAGTGAGTCACTCTATCAATGCTCCGGTGCAGCTGGATCCTAATCCGGCGGTGCAGGAATAACAATGTTCGGCCACTACAGTCTCATACATACCATCAATAGCCTCTTGTAAATGATCAATTTCTATTGTTCTTCCGGCTCGATCCCGTATAGGTAGTCCTGCGGCCAAGTTGAAATCACAGTTGTATAGAACACCCTGCCAGTCCACACTGATGAGAGCTCGGCACATAATACCCGCTGCCGTATCAGGGTTGAAGCTCCTGATTAGCAACTGGATGTATCGTTCAAATTGGCCATTGGCTTTTAGATAATCTTTGAAACGGCCGAGCGGAGCATTTGTAAGCGTAAACAAGCTATCGAATATTACTCCATAATTCTTGAAAAGTTCCCTCTTGTAGTCAGTTTCGAGTTCCTTTTGAGGAGCGGGTAGAGAATCTCCAGCGGGATTGTGTAGCAGGTTTAGTTCCAGAAAGTCTCCGTACCCGAATTCGTTTAGTTCTTTCAGTGCTTTTATGCTCTTTTCAAAAACTCCATTTCCTCTTTGCTTGTCGACATTCTTTTGAGTGTAACAGGGCAGAGAAGCCATTACAACCACACTATGATCCCTGTACCATCCCGGAATCCAATCCATACCCTTTTCGAAGAATACAGTTAGATTGGTCCTGACCATCAGGCGGAAAGCCAGCTGACGAGCCTTTTCAATGAGGAATCTAAAATTGGGATGGAGCTCTGGGGATCCGCCCGTTATATCAAGAACAAGTCCTTCTTGTTCTTGAAGGAAGTCTATAATTCCTTGAAGAACTTGCTTAGACATTATTTTGTTACCTGCCGGATTTGCGCGTATATGGCAATGCTTACAATGCTGATTACATACATTACCCAGGTTTACCTGTAGGGCTTTAATTTTCCCCAAAGATAAGAAGCCTGGATCTACTCTTTTTATTCTTTCCTTAATATCAGCGTTGATTGCTTTTCACCGTCTTTTCCTTGACGAGCGACCGCACACATCTCTTCATTGACTATGTCGTTGTTCTCGAGAGAGGTATGCAGGGCTCTCATTCACGGTCATCTCTTCTAGAAATACCATTTCCTGACAATATCCAGAATATGTGGTATTATTTCGTATTGAGAGATAGTTCGTCAAGTCTGTCACTCAAAAAATCTAATTCATGGGATCCTGCCTTTCTATACCTTCTCAAACTCAACCTAAGCCGGAGCAGATCTTCGATATCGTCTACATCAAAGAGTTTCTCTAGAAGGCTGCAGGTTAATCCCAGACGCTTTACCACCCCTAAAGTCTGATCCAGGACTTTATCTGTTCCCCAGTTTATGCCCTGAAAAATCCTTCCATCAAAATGAGAGAGCCCCAGAAGATAATATCCTCCTTCGAACGACGGTCCGATTACACACTGGCGGTTCTTTAACTTCTTGAATGCCCTAAGGATAATTTCTTCATCAAGAAAGGGGATATCCGTTCCCACAATCACAATTTCACGGGCTCCTTCTGCGAAAGAAAATTGGAAAGCGTTGGACATGCGCTCCCCTAAATTGTCGCCTTTCTGGGGAAATAGTTTTGAGCTATGATCAAGCCAGCTTGAAATCTGCTCTCTCTTGTCAGCGGGAGCATAAAATATGAATCTCTCAGAACTCATATTCTTCGTTCTCTTTAGGAGCAGCTCGACAAACAACCGATAGACAGAGACCGCTTTATCATTGCCAATACTTTGTGCTAATCTTGTTTTGACACATCCGGCTTCTGGATACTTCACAAATACAATCAAAATACGTTCTAAAGGCACGTCTTTTCCTCAGTCGGTAAGAAGCGTTTTTCTTCCCTTCTCGTGGTACGATTGTACTTCACTGCCAATCGAGATGGAGACACACCGACCAAATAGCTCAGCATATACCACATATCGCGGCAACACTGCCTGATAATTCCTTTTTCCACAAACCTTCGGGCCGATGTTACAACGGTCCCGGGAAATAGATAGACGTGTGTCCTCTTTCGCGCTTTTTGTAGCAGCCGTACATCCTCATATAAGATCCACTTGGGAAAACCGCCTATGGCATGAAAAAAGGATGTGCGTATTGCAATAGCTTGGTCGCCAAAGCGGGTTAATACTGAATCAAATCGATTGCATCTGGCATAGAGATCAAGGAAGGGATGTTTGACATCCAGTCTTAGCCTGAAAACACCAACGTTCACCTTGCGATTGTGAAAGAACAAGCCCAGTTGTGTAAAAGCGTGGGACGGCAATTTGGTATCAACGTGAAGAAAAAGAAGAACATCAGCCGAGGCACGGGTCGCGCCGGCATTACACTGATATCCTCGTCCCCGTTCGGAGGAGGCCACAATAGTTCCTAGTTCTGCCGCCACCTGAGCTGTCTTGTCGTCACTTTTTCCATCAGCAACAATTATCTCAACGTCTGGGTCAAGTTGCCGTAGGTGTCTAATGCAGGTGCCTATGAGCTTCTCTTCGTTTAATGTTGGAATAATAACCGAAAAAGTAATCAAAACTCCCTCCTCGGGTCATTTCTTTCCCGGCGAAGCACTTCCCGCATGGTACTCCCATCTCTACCAATATATCCATTTTTCCACACATTGCAAAGATTTGGTAGAGTCAGATATATGCCTTCTTTCCACCCCCGGTTTCCTACTTTTTGGACAAAGGCGATGTGAAGGTGTAGAGGTTTTTGGTCTGGCAAAAAGGTTGCAGCTGTCCAAGATAGGATTCTGAAGTATGGGGTTCAACAGTGTTCGATCTGATTCACGCCAGAACTCTTGAAGATCCCCAAAGGTTACGTTTATTAGGTGTAATATGGTTTAATCTGGAGATTAGAACCTCTCGCCACTATTTGAAGTAACTTTCAGATCTTTTTTGCTAGTCTCAGTCCCCATTTCATCCACCCACTGCTCAGTTTTTCTAAAACGACCTTGGTTGCAGTTGTTTTGATGAGCTCAGAAAGGGTAGGATAAACAAACATTGCCTCAGAAAGCTTAGCTAGAGGAATCTTCAGGGACGCGGCAATCAGTAAGCTCTGCATCACCTCTGCTGCTCCGGCACCAATAATGTGCGCCCCACGAATCTGACCTCTACCGTCGATAATCACTTTGACCAATCCCTCCCCTACTCCGTCAGTGAGCGCTCGGTCACACTCCGAAAATGTGGTTCTATACACGCGTATCCTTTTATATTTTTTGCGAGCCTCTCCCTCAGTCAATCCAAGATGAACCAATTCAGGCTCAGTAAAAAGGGCCCAGGCGACATTATTGTAGGTAACTTTACGCCAGAAAGCTCTCCTTAGCACAGCATTACGGACACAAATCTGCGCCTGATAACCTGCCATGTGGGCAAAGAGGTATGGTCCGACGACGTCACCACAAGCAAAAATATTTCTATCGGTTGTTTGCAGGTAAGAATTTACGGCGATTCCCTGAGAGGTAAAGCTTACTCCACTTTCTTCTAAGGAGAGATCTTCCGTATTGGGCCTTCTTCCCACGGCAACCAAGACTCGCTCGGCGGAGATGGTTTCTCTTTTCCCCTCCAGATTCTCGAGCCTGCAATAGACAAGCCCAAGTTTTTGACTAAAGCTCAGCGCTTTTCTTCCGGTTAAGACCTGAACTCCCTCTTCTCTAATTTTCTGCTCGAGGATTTTGCTTACTTCTTCCTCCTCGCGAAAGAGAATTCTTTGCCTCATTTCGACAAGACAAACCTTTGCACCCAGTCTGTTTAGAGCCTGAGCCGTCTCCACCCCTACCGGGCCGCCTCCTAGGATGATCATGCTGCCAGGTAGTTCTTTTAGACCGAAGAGGTTTTCGTTGCTTAAATAGGCGATTTTTTCAAGCCCCTCGATCTTGGGAATCAGCGGGCGAGAACCTGTCGAAATAACGCATTTCTTGAATTGAATCACTTCCCCACCCACCTCGATTTCCTTTTCATTCAGAAAACGAGGATTACCCAAAATGACGTCAATTCCTTCTTTCTCTAGAAGTTCGATGCTTTCATTCTTAGCCGCCTGGTGAACGACGCTCCTAACGCGTGCCATTACTTTGTCAGTCTTCATCGTACTCTCGCCCAAAACTGTCATGCCAAATTGTCTGCTTCTACTTATAAGATGCGCTACGGAAGCAGATTTAAGGAGTGCCTTGGAAGGGATGCAGCCAGACCAAGTGCAATCTCCACCCAGTCGCCTCTTTTCGATAATACACGTTTTGACGCCCAAATATTTTGCGATGAATGCAGCAAGTAATCCGCCAGCTCCTCCCCCTACCACTACCAGATCAAAATTACGTCTTTGCATGGAGCTCTCCTTGCCTGGAAGAATCATTTTTGCAGGCCTTTCGACTTACTCCCATCAATTCTATACCATAACCGAAAGACCAAGACCTGGAATTGTCAGTCCTTTGTCTCGGCACAAGGATGGAAAGCCAATTCTTTGTCCAAAAAGTACCCTATCACAGTTCTAATGGCCACCACTACTCCCAATAACAGAATCGCCTCTAGATTTGGGCTAACAATGGTATGGATGATGTCTGCTGCGACCAAAAATTCGATTCCCAGGAGAAGGTAGGAACCGAGATGGTGTCTGAGTAGTTCTCTGGGCCGGCAAATGTTCTCTCCCCGAAATCCTCTGTGTTCAAGGCGAATAAGCTCTAAAACTGCTAACATCGCTCCCCAGATAATCACGCCAGCACCAAGTACGCCAATTGCCAGAGCAATATACTGCAGCATCTGCATTTTATTCTCCCTACTTTTTCGAGTATCCCTATTTCCTTCAGGTTTTCTCTTTCGGCCACTTCAGAGAATAGAATACAATCAAGATCGCGACGATGATAGATGAGCCAATGATGATAAACTGGTGAATAGATGGGTCTTTGAGTGGGCACAATACAAAGTGAGCAATGCTGAAAGCTGTAGCCCCTAGCCCTACAATAATATTGGCCCACCGATTTATGAAATCTTTCAAACTCACAGATAGAACCGCCATGGTCAAAGGAACCAACCAGAATAGAGATAACACCACAAACATCCCCTCATCTAGGTCCCATCCTCCCGTTGTTATCTTTTCAATAGCACCAGCTTCAAATATATACAGGGCCAGATGGGCTGACATAGCCACCGCAATAAATACCCACAGAAAGGATATTCTTATCTTCCATCTAAGGTTTTCCATACTATATGACCTCCTCTTTCTCTTTAGTTTGGTACTGCGAGCCGTCGAAGTGGGGCATGCTTTCCACCTCCCTTGGCATGCACCATTCCCTTCCGTCCCCTTTGATGAGTTTGTCGGCTTCCTGGGGACCAAAGCTTCCTGCCCTATAATTTGGAAATCCTTTCTTCTTTTTTCCTGTAATCTCCAGGATAGAATCTGTATATTTCCAGCTGGCCTCAATACCATCCCACCTGGTGAACAGTGTTTGATCTCCTGAAATTATTTCGCGCAGCAATGTTTCATATGCCTTGGGGGAATTTACATAAAATTGGCTCGGATGACAAAACTCCATATTGGCTGGTTGAAGGTTCATCCCATGACCGGGATATTTGGCATTGAACCTTATTACTATTCCTTCGTCGGGCTGGATTCGTATGGTGATAACGTTCGGTAGTGGACCGGACCCCTGCATGGAAAAGAGCTTATTAGGTACATACTTCAGAACAAGGTTTATCTCTGCATAGCTTGCCGCAAGCCTTTTCCCGGTTCTCAGATAAAAAGGAACTCCTTTCCATCTTTTGTTATCTATACGAACCTTTAGCGCTGCATAGGTTTCGGTTTCTGAATTAGGAAAAATATGCATTTCTTTTCTGTAGGGCAACACCTTCTTACTATCTATCAGGCCCTTGCCATACTGACCTATTACTACTTCTGCCGGTTTTATCTTCTGAAGCGACCGGAAGACTTTCACCTTTTCATCTCTAAAATGTTCAGGGTCTAGCGACTCTGGCGGTTCCATCGAAGTTAAAGACAAAACCTGTAAGAGATGATTCTGCACCATGTCCCTGATTGCACCTGCTCTCTCATAGTAAGAGCCTCGTCCTTCAACACCGATTCTTTCTGCTACCGTGATTTGTACATGGTCTACGAATCTATTGTTCCAGATTTCTTCGAAGATAGAATTTGCGAATCTTAAGGCCAATATATTTTGTACCGCTTCCTTCCCGAGATAATGGTCTATCCTGTAAATGTCATCTTCCCCAAACACAGAAGAAATACATCCATTAAGCTCTGTAGCGGAAGAAAGGTCACAACCAAAGGGCTTTTCAAAGACCACTCTTTTCCATCCTTCTCTGTTCAATAGATTGGTCGATCGCAGTATGCCTACGGCGGGTTCAAATAGGTTTGGAGGTAAGGCAAAGTAAAATATTCTGTTACCTTTGCAGTCGTGTATACGATCGATCCTGCTAATGAATTCCGCAAAGAGTGAATAGGTCGTATTTTTTTGAATATCCATGGGATAATAGTACACTTGTTTCAGGAATTGTGATAAACGTTTTTGGTTCACTTGCGGTATGAACTTTTCAGGATTTAGTAGTTGTACAAATTCATCTTTGGCAATGAGGCGCCTGGCAACACAAACTATGGGGACTTTGCCCTTAATAATTTCCTTTGCATACAGATTGTAAAGTGCGGGTATTAATTTTCTCCTGGTTAGGTCTCCAGTGGCGCCAAATATTATGATGATGGTGCCGCTATCGATTTTCTTACTCACATCTTTCCTCTTGCCAATATCTTTCCTGTTTCGGTTTTGTACATTTCAACGTTTGGCTGATTAAAAGGGTTAACATCGAGCAGGAACCCGAGGTACATTATTTCCACCATCTTGAATTGCAGGAGGCGGCCTATCGAGTATTATGGTTTGTCAGGCAGGGTTATTTCCGTAAAAGGTCGCTGTCCCTGCCCAAAAGTTATCTTTGTTCCTTCAAGAATGGCATCCATCATTTGTGGTAGTGATTTTTCTGATCATTTTACTAGTACTCCATGTGATTGAATATATCCAGTAGCCTTATCTTTCTTACGGCCGTTACACTATCAGCCCCCCCATAATATATCAATAGATCTTTTTTATCTAAATCTACTATTGCAGCGGTGGGGAAAACTACACTATTAACGAATCCGGAAGTTTCGTAATCTTCAGTTGGATAAAATAGGGGTTCGTTTTTTGGCGATCTTGCCAAAATTTGTCCCGGGTTCTTAATGTCCAATAGAATAGCACCAGCGCTGTAAACTTTTTTGTCTGCCACTTTCTTAACGCCATGATATATTTCCAGCCATCCCTGATCAGTCTTGATTGGAGGTGCTCCTGAACCAATTCTTTCGCTTTCCCATGAATTTTCTCTTGGCTCAATAATACTTTTCTCTTTTCCCCAATAAACAAGGTCAGGTGAATAGGAAATCCAGATAGAAGGTTTGCTAAATTCAAAAAAGCCCTCTGGACGGTGCAATGCAACAAATTTTCCATCTATTTTTTCGGGAAAAATGACAACATCCTTATTCTGCTCTCTAAATATAATCCCCTTTCTTTGCCAATCTACTAGATTTTCTGATACAGCCAAAGAAGTAGATACCCCTTCTTTTACAGAAACAGTAACATAACTCATGGCGTACTGGTCTCTTAACTTCATGATTCTTGGATCCTCTACCCCATACTGTCCTTCCTGCGGGGTACCGGTAAAAACGGGCTTATTGTCAATGTATTCAACATCAAAACCATTCTCATTCAGGATGACCTTTCTAAAATGCGAAAAAGTTGTCAATCTACAGGTGCCATTCTTAAGATGAATTACATTGTTTTCTTCGCCTACAATGTCTAGTTTATTTATCTTTTCAGTACCTATTTTATAACCTTTTCCAGGCACTACAATTGGGCAATGAATTAATTTGCCCTTATGCATATGCGGTTGTTCTGCAACCCTGATATATAACATAATCTTACCGTTGGGGAGCCTAGTAGCGGCAGGATTTAATGCACCTTTTATTCTCCAATTATGGAAAGAAGGCTTCATGTCTTCCGGCCTTATCAAGATTTTATTATTCATTTTATCCACCTATTAATATCTTTTTGATTTCGATTTCATAACTATCCACCTTCCTCTGATTAAATGATCAACCTCCAATAAAAGAAAGCCGAGGCGGCCTACTCCAAATATTATGATGATAGGGCCGTAACCGATTGTTTTGCACACATCTCTCCGCTTGCCAGTATCTTTCGTGTTTCGGTTTTGTACATTTCAACGTTTGGTTGATCAAAAGGGTTAACATCGAGCGGGAACCCCAGGTACATTATTTCTATCATCTTGAACTGCAGCAGTTGACCTATCGAGTATCCTGATTTATCAGGCAGGGTTTATCCTCTACTTTTTCAGATAGACACTTATCCCTAATCCAGTTTGCCAGTTATGCTTCTCAATTCATCTCGTGAAATTAATGCACTCTTCTCGTATGAGAAGGTTATTTCTTTCATTTACATTTCTCCTCTGAAGACAGCATGGCCCTCTTCCCTGGCGATGGGGAGGCAAGTATAGCAAGTATCTGGACACACCAATGTGTTTTTGCCCCTCCTGTTTCGGCTCCTGTTATGGCCTCAGTTGCCTCGGGTAATTCCTTGTGCAAATACAGGTTATGTTTTATTTTGGAGATATCAGCGTCATTGTTCAGGTTCAACAGACTTACGCCGGTAATAGTCTGCAGCAGGTGGCTATTCCTCATCATTGTGACAATAAATATGTTCATGTTCATTGACGTAATGGTATGCAGAATAGGCGGCAGTTGTTCCCTGGGCTACCCCTGTGATTGCCTGCTTGAATGCTGTATCAACCACATCGCCGGCGGCAAAAACACCCGCTATGTTGGTCTTACTGTCTCGATCAATCTTGACTTCACCTTTCTCATTGACTTCAACACCTATCTCTTGTACCAGGCCTGACAGGGGGATATGTCCAATTTCAACAAACAGTGCATCCAGTTTGAATTCGGTGGAGCCTTTGTAGGCTTTATCGAGAGTAATGCTGCTAACAAATCTACATCCCTTGATCGCTGTTACGCTAGTGTTGTTTATTATTTTGATTCTCTTATGATTCATAACCCGCTCCAGATTGATCGGCTCTGGTCTAATCTTCTCTTTTCTATAGATGATATATACGCTTTTGCCATATTCTGCCAGCAGCAGGGCCTCTTTTGCTGCCGAATCAGAACCACCCACAACTGCAATAACTTTGTCCTTATACAGAGCACCGTCACATAACGCACAATAGTGTACCCCTTTATTGGCAAATTCCCTCTCTCCCGGGACATCGAGCTTTTTCCATTCCGTGCCAGTGGCAAATATGATACTACGTGGATGAAGGTATTCGTTACCGGTGAATACTTTAAAGCAGCCTTCCGGGCATCTTTCAATCTTGCTAACGACTTTTTCAATAATGTCAACCTCGTAGTCATTCACATGCGTCTCGAGTCTCTCCGCCAGATCCATACCCGTTATTTGACTGAACCCCGGATAGTTTGCTACATCGTTTGTCAAAATAATAGTTCCCCCCAGTGTTTTACCCACCACTACGGTCTTCATTTGAAATCTTCCGGTGTAGACGGCTGCAGCGAGACCGGCCACACCTGCTCCGATGATCGTGGTATCGTATATCCATTTATGCATAGGTCTTACCTCTATTTTGACAGCTTCGTTGTTCGGTCCGTCTCTTTATCGCTTACATTTTCAGAGCTTTTTTTATCTTCTCTACCTCGAAACCGACGATTATTTCCCCATCAATATCCAGAACAGGAACTGTCATCTGACCTGATTTGTTGATCATCTCAGTGCGTGCTTCTTCGCTCTCAGCCACGTTCAAGTCCTCAAAGGCAAAATTGTTTTGTTTCAAGAACTCCTTTGCCCTTTTACAGAAAGGACAAGTGGGCGTTGAATACACTTTTATGCTCGCCATTCCTTGACCTCCTCCGGCGTTATTTTTTCGTTATCTGACTTATTTTGGTTCTCTATACATTGCAAAGCCAGCTTCATGAAAATCTAAGGTAATAATGCCAAGAACTTTGTTGCATATGTTGAATACCCGATCACATCTTCATCGTTTCTAGACTTCCGCCCAGTGTGTGTCCTCACAATCAACAGTATTGTGAATTACCATTAATGTCAAGATTGACTTCCAGTACTTCAATCACAAAGCGTGTTTGTACTACAAGAATCTTTTTTCAAATTGACAGTTGAGATAGCAAATACGCTCTGGTATCAGTATTTCCGCCTGTGGTATGGAAAGCATTGCAGAAGAATGATCAAAGATACCTGAATCCACCTTCACGCGGACGATCCTTGAGGGAGGATTATCGAGTTTCAGGAGTCTATCGACAGATGCCAGATTTTCGCCGTCCAGAAAAATCTAACTGGCAGGCACTTCCCTTAGTTCAGGAACTCGTTTGGCATATAATTGTGTATCTGGATGGAAGGCATACCAGGCGAACCAGAAACCTCTTTGGGCAATGATTTCTTCTCCTGTTTCCAGACTGGCAATATGTACGGTACCAGCATCGTCTCTTTCGATCCTTATCCGAGTTTCACCTATGCTGTCTTCTATTAATCCTAAGTCTTTTATGTCTTCTTCTTCGTAAGCCTTGAACAGACCTTCCATCTCTATTCCTAGAACGACCGTTTTGGGATGAATCCGATCATCTTCGTTTTCAAGGGGAAACCAGACAAAGCTGTCCTCGTAGTATTCCCCATAGGGATCTCTCCCGTAGGCTCGTATATAACCGGTTTCTTGACTTAGTACTTGAGAATCTGGATGTTCTTTCTTCCATTCTCTCCAGGTCACCGTATCAATTGGCAGCAGGTTCAACCTGGCACCAGCCATCTCTCCTATGATCGCCAGGCCATCTATTTGGCTCCAGTAGGAGTTGGTCTTTCTATCATACATCACCAGGTTGGAATTATAGAGTTTACCGGACACACCAAATTCAACCTCCTGGTCATCTATTCTTCTTTCAAAGGCAATTCCTGAACCACACAAAGGACAGTAGGTGATAAGCACTGGATCATCTCTAATAACGTCATTAACGATCTCGTGCCATACTAGTATTTGCAGCGGGTAGACCCTTTTTATACCTTTGTAGATGATTGCCAAGACTAACTCATTGTCCTGAATGTACTGGTTCGCCTCTTCAACAGAAACGAATGTGGGGTCATCTATTGAGGGAATTCCATCCTTGGAAGCGCCAACGACGAGTTTTGCCGGATCAACAATATACTTCACTCCCCGGGCAGTCATTTTTATATCCATTTCCCTTTCCATCTCAATAATCTCGCTTATTTTCTCCATGGCACCTGTCGGCTGGGAATACCCGGGAAAAAGCATGGCCAGCATGGTTACTATGCCCACCATTAAGAACAGATAAGTCTTCTTCATTTTCTTATCCTCCGAATATTTTGAAAACAAATACCAGGTAGTAGACTGAAACGGGAAGCATAATTGCACCTGCTATAAGATTTATGACTCTGCGATATTTGGTGAGAAACCTGATTACGGTCGCGCTGGCAGCAGTGGAGATGAGTGCAAATGCCACGAGCGGAAAAGCCAGCCCAACACCAAAGAAGAGAAATTTCGTGATATTGCCCAGAAAATCAGCGCTCAGAAGGGAGCGGGCAAACATGGTAGCAATGAACAAAGGGTTGCATGGGATTACAATTGCCCCAAAGAAGAAGCCATTTATCAATCCCTTGCCTAGAGGGTTTCTTACCATAGGAAGATGAATTCTTGGAAGGAGTCTTCCCATATCGATATTCACAAGAAGCAGTAAACTAATGACAATCAATATGCCAAAAGCTATTGGAGATACAACTTCTATTACCCTGGTAAGTGATACTTGCAGAACTGTGGTGAACAAAAGGCCCAGCACCAACATAAACAGGATAACACCTGAGGTCATAATCAGGCCAAACAAGGCAATGGTTATACGGTGTGATTCTTTTTTGCTGGAAAGTTGGTTTGCAAGAGAAGCCACAAAGGCAGGGTACAGTGGTAGTACACAAACCGCTCCCAGGGGTGTGAGTAAGCCTAGTAGGAATGGTGTCGAAACGTCAGACAAAAAATCAATTCCCATTCTCACAATCCTTCTCAATCTCTGAGAGCAACGCTTCAGCGGATTTGACTCCGCCTCGAAGGAATCTTACCGACTGGTCCTCACAAATGAGTATGACTGGGGCGAGTGGAGCGCTCACAATGGCTAATCCCACCTCATCTATCAGAGCCTTGGTCAACTCAGGAGGGGCTACGGCAAAGTACCAATCGAAACCGTGTTCCTCCAGATGTTCTCTGATTTTGGCCTCGTCTTCATTGGGATCCGTGTTTAAGGAGATGTGAATTATGGTATCTCCTTCTTTCACTTTGAGTTTCTCTATTTCCTTTTGCTGCCTCAAACATGTTGGGCACCAGACAGCAAAACTCTCTAATAAGATGGGTTTGCCCTTGAAATCACCCACCTTGAACAGTTCTCCCGTTCTAATGTCCTTCAATTCTATGTCCATCCAGGCCTGGGCGGATTCAACCTCCTCTTCTTGCAAGACTAGTTGTCCCCGCTTGTTCAGGATGTTGTGTTTGTTATTAAAAGAATCTGAGGTAGCCATTGCCCAGATGAAGTTAAGTGTCTGCCCAGGGAGAAGGACTTTGTCGTACTCATCGTTGGTGTTCATTTTTCGCTTGAACTCAATGGTGGTATAGCCGTCTTTTTCGCTTCCCTTAAACTCAATGATATCATTGGTGCCTCCCAGCTCCTCATCGGGAGGATGGGGCCCGGTGCTTCCTGTTGAATAAAGATCGAGAAGCGTAGTTTTTTCATCCTCGACCCAGCCAAAGATCATATCTGCATCCTTCATACGAGAGGTAGGCTCAAATCCGATGGCGAGCCATCCTGTAGTCTTGGCCTTCAGTGCCATGTAGAGAAACTCATGGTCGTTTTTCCAAGAGATAATGAACCTTCCCCTTTCAAGTTCAAGCTTCCGAGGGTATTCTTGTTCTTCAACAATGCCATCAATCTCTGGGCGGTAAGAGCCTGAGCTTACTTGCGCTAGAGCTACTGATTGAGAGGACCGTTCTGTCTCCTGTGTGGTGCAGAACTCCAAAGAGGTGAACACAACACCGACTACGATCACAATCCCTGCCTTGGAACATATCTTGGCCATGATGTAATACAAGGAGTGGAACAAACTCCTCTTTGAAGAATTACCTCGCTTCACATTATGTAGGTTATTCATGGTTCTTCTCCTTAGTTTCATACATTTATCTTGTGCCCTTTCCAAGGGAAAGACGGACCAATAAGATTATCACCTTTCTAACAGCTCCTTTTCGGAACCTCTGGTACAATAATAATCGTGCTTGAGTTCCATTTCACCGGTTACCGGACATCTTGAGCAAATACAGCCCTTTTCATCGGTTATGCAACTGCTCTTGCCCATGGCGGATAAGCAGAATCCACCTTTTTCGCCACATTCTATCCAGCTTGGGCATCCAGAACAGATACACATATTGAGGAGTTCTTCGGTTCGTTGCTGAGTCTCATTAGGACTCAGCCTGTACGTTCTCCTTTTTACGTAGACCAATGCCACTATCAAACCGTGTGTGCTTGCAATGATCAAAGTGAATACTGCCATTATCCTATGATGCACAAAGCTCAGTCCAAGTATGCCATAGATGAGACTAAGTATCAGTAGCCCATAGGCCGTTAGTCCTAGTGGTCTAACAAACCTGTACAGTCGAATTCTTGCTAGCCTGGACTTAGGCTTGTTCTTCACGCTTATTCTCCCGCGTTTATCTGATATCTCCCACTCATTTCTCGCTGTTGACAGTTCCCCAGGATCACGAAGAGAGTGCCTCTTGCATCCCCAAATCATTCCTGTGCGTGCAATAGATTTCGATGTCGCGTCGAACCCCTGGCATTGGATCCTTCGGAAATTAACCGGATACCTATCAGCCTAGCTGGCCCACAGCGTAACCGAAAGCACATGGAGTGAACCTCCAAGACCGAAGGAACAGATCCGAGGTTCACCCCATGTGTCGCTATTCTGTCTTGATTGCTGCTTTGACCTTCTTCATCATTTCGGGGTCTTCCAGCTGTTCTTGAGTATATCCATGCACTTCTTTCGCGTGTTCTGCGACCTCTACCATGAGCTTTTCTTCAGTCTCTCCATGGGAAACATGGGGACAATCAACCCCCACATCTCGACACGCCAATGTCTTTCCCATTCTTATCACCTCCTCAGGGAGCGTATGACTAGCTTTTCTGAGTTCACGCCCGGTTGGTATATTCTGGGCGGCCCAACTGACGTACCACACCACACATCTTCACCAGTAATCTACAGGGTCAAGATTAACGGGTTAAAGAGTAAGTCACTTCATCTTGATAATCTTGCCCAGTTGGATCGGCATCATGATTGGAGCGATAAGGATGCCGATACTATTAGGAAAATTCCGGCAATAATTATAGTCAAAAGACTCAAATTCTTGACAGATATGTCCGTTCTTCCAGGTTTCTTCTATCTTTACCAGTAGACAACGATGGCATTAACCGAGAAAGGAGACAAACTCTGTTTTTTAGAGAGCTGGACTCTGGGTTCCATCATCTGATGGCATTGAGTATTCTGGTTTGGGCTATATGTGGAGGGGCTATGTTCTACTTTGGACAAGTGCAAAGATTCTCTTCGATTTTTCACAAGACAATACCTCCGCATCGAGATAGTGTTCTAGTAAAAGCACCGAGAAATCATTTATGACTATATTATATTAGAACAAATTGCTCGTTTCGTCAACCCCTTGTTACGTAAAGGCTTAAATTTCCTACTAATGTAAAGGCTTAAATTTCCGGTTTTAGGGAATTTTTGATTGGAGATTGGCAATAGTTCTGAATTTTAAC
>SDBU01005303.1_pt1 | contig 15477 bp, 20 predicted proteins | sample 2277071 | NCBI WGS metagenome assembly SDBU01 (sample SAMN10397929, study PRJNA504765) | marine sediment metagenome | isolation source: marine sediment core GS08_GC12, 126 cmbsf | place: Arctic Ocean: Gakkel Ridge, Loki's castle | collected 2008
CCCTTAAAGAGGGGTATAGGATGTCTCTTCCCATTCCCGAATTCAGTTTAGAATTTACTTGACAAACAGAAGTGATTGGCGTATAATTATTTTAGTTTAGTAGTAAATAAGTGAGTAGAAGTCTTTAGCCGTAAGGCAGTTAAGAATTCGCCTTTCGGTTTTTTTATTTTTCTGCCATTGTTTACTATAATTTTAGAGAAAGGAGGTAGTAGATAATGGCAAAAGGAACAGTAAAATGGTTCAATGACCAGAAAGGTTTTGGGTTCATTACACCTGAAGACGGAGCTGATGTATTCGTACATCACACTGCGATCCAGAGTGACGGCTTTAAGACTTTAGCAGAAGGCCAGGCAGTTGAGTTTGAAATTACACAAGGCCCTAAAGGCAACCAAGCTCAGAACGTAGTAAAGTTATAACCTGAAAACAGATGAGGCCTGCTATTTATATGCAGGCCTCATTTTATCAACTCCTTAATCACCGAGGTTAATATTGTCAATATTCAGAGCCTTAAGGAAGATAAAATGACAATTATAGTTTCAGCAGGAACATGGATAACTATCGCAGTTCTTACCATCACACTCTTTTTCGTAGAGTGTGTTTTAACTATACTTCTTTTTCCTTTTGATAGACAAAGAAAAATTATCCACTCGCAATGCTTTTGGTGGGCAGATGCAGTTATTGGTTTCAATCCATACTGGCATATTCAGGTAAGCGGATTAGAGAATATTGATAGGCATAAAACATATGTAGTAGTTGCCAATCATCAAAGCCTCGGTGATATTGCAGTGATGTATTTGACTCGCATGCAGTTCAAATGGGTAGCAAAGGAGAGTCTTTTTAAAATACCCTTTATTGGCTGGTGTCTTTTTCTTACTAAACACATAAGGCTGTCACGAGGAAAATTCGGAAGCATCAAAAAGGTATATCGGGAAGCTGCGCATTGGCTTAAGAGTGGTGTATCGGTACTATTCTTTCCAGAGGGCACACGAAGCAAAACAGGCAAGATGAACGAATTTCAGAACGGTGCTTTTAAACTGGCTATACAGGAAAAGAAGCCCATTCTCCCTATTGTAATAGACGGCACCAGAGAAGCTATTCCCAAGGGGAGCTGGCTTTTCAAAACAAAGATAAACGGCAAATTGATTGTGCTTCCGATGGTTGAAACAAAGGATCTTCAGCCTGACGACCTTGCCTTTTTAAAAGAGACTGTGCATAAAAAGATGGAATCTTTAATTATATAAAGAATCTCTCCCTCTCCGCCATTAATTTTGGCTTGCCTAACTGATTATTTTATATAGTTACAAACATAGATAAATTTCAAGTGCTTCTTATGTTTATTTGGGACGCATATAAGAAAATAATGGTTATATACAATACCATCCAATAATGTTATCATAAATTATAATGACACAAACATTACGCCAGACAAACACTTCTTTTTACGGCCTTGGGGTTGCCCCGGGAATACTGGACATACTGGGTCGAATGAAGTTTACAGTTCCTACGCCCATTCAACATAAAACCATACCCATCGCCATAGAAGACAAAGATATTATAGGAGTTGCGCAAACCGGCACTGGCAAGACACTTGCGTTTACCATTCCTATTATTCAGCGCCTTTCCCAGAGAAAGGGCCGCGCGCTGATTCTTGTACCTACCAGGGAACTTGCTATTCAGGTTAATGAGGTGTTTCAGGAGATTGCCCCGCCGTTTGGCATAAAGACAGCTGTTATTATAGGCGGCGCATCCATGTATCTGCAGCTAAAAGCGCTAAGAAAAAACCCGCGCGTTCTGGTTGCTACTCCCGGACGTCTTGTCGATCACATGGAGCGAGGCACAGTTCTTTTGGCTGATGTAAATGTCCTGGTTTTGGATGAGGCGGATCGTATGCTTGACATGGGATTTCAGCCGCAGATCGAAAGAATTATTAAATTTGTTCCACGAAACAGACAAACCATGCTTTTTTCCGCAACTATACCGGGAGAAATCGTTAGAATGGCAGCCGCGCACATGAAGCTCCCTATACATGTTGAAATCGCTCCCTCAGGAACTACTGCGGAGAACATTATACAGGAAGTCTTTATTGTTAAGAAAAGCTCAAAGCCTCAGCTTTTAATAAAGCTGCTTGACCGCTATCACGGCCCGGTACTTATCTTCTCCCGGACAAAAATAGGCGCTAGAAAGATTGCACGCGGCTTACAGGGGATGAACTACAGAGCTGCTGAGATTCACTCAAACCGTTCACTTGCCCAGAGAAAAGAGGCCCTGAATGGTTTTAAATCAGGAAAGTATAAGATACTTGTCGCCACTGATATTGCTGCCAGGGGCATCGATGTTACAGGTATAGAGCTTGTTATAAACTATGATCTGCCGGATGACACTGAGAATTATGTGCATCGTATTGGCCGCACAGGCCGCGCGGGGCACGAAGGCCGTGCTATATCTTTTGCGACACCTGAGCAGGGCAGGGATGTCAGAAGCATTGAAAATCTTATTAAGACTGCCTTGCCAATAGTAGAGCACTCTGAATTTCCAAAAGAAAAATTTATTGAAGAGTCAAAATATCACCAGAGCCCAAAACCGTACCAAGGAAGACGAAGAAGACGCAACGGATTCCACGGGCATAGATACCGCAAACACCACCCCCACAAACAATGAACATAGGGTCAGCCCTTGAAATGTGAATTACCGCTTCGCATTTTTTATCAAGGAAAGGAGATACTTAGGTGAAGAAGGGAGCGATATTTTTTATATTATTATCTTTATGCGTAATGATGCCTGTTTGGGCTGGCGGGGGAGTCCGTAGCACTGGAATGAAAACGCCACGGGTGAATTATATTGCTCCCCAAAATGATTCTGAAATAGATTTAACAGGCAAAGATTGTATTACTTTTAGATGGAAACCAACCCCCAGACCACAAGGTGGAAGGCGCGCTTATAAAATTACTCTGTATAAGGGTTTTAAATATGATGTAGTATTTAGCGAAGTATTAACTCGAGATACTTATTCAATTGATATACCATGCAGTAATCTTGAAAACGGCATTATATATACGTGGAAGGTAGAACAACGCGCTGAACATGGCGGCTGGAGCGCAGACCTCCGTTGGAGTTTCAAGGTAATCGTTGAGTAAACCTAATTCTAGCCCCAGGGGCTAGAATTGGTGAATATAAAACTATCCCCAAAACCTCAAGTTAAAACTTGAGGCTTTTTGTTTTTAGGAGTATAATCTTACTAATTCGCATCGCATTTATTTTAAGAACAGGGCAGGATTAAAAGGATGAAAAAAAGAGCAGATACAAGGATTAAACGTCGGTTTCTAGTTAGATTCCGAATAGAAAGCTCCAAAAAGTCTTACAAATGGGACATAGTGACGGTAAGAGATTTGAGCGCGATAGGCATATCTTTTAACTACGATAAGAGAATACCTTTATATACCCCCCTGGAATTCAATATTACACTGCCAACCGTTAAAGAATCAATTCACTGCAAAGGTATGGTATGTCGCGTAGGCAAGGTTACATCCCACAGGAAAGACATAAGAAGAAGGCCTATTTATGATATTTTTACCGCCTTTACAGAAATTGAAAGGGACAAAGAAAACATTATAGAGACTCTCGCTAAAAATTTTTTATAGTAAAATATTAGCCGCTTCCCTATAAAAATCTGAAGGGCGCATTTTTTATCGATATCTCGATAATGATAATATGGGGCGGCAGAATTAAAAGTATACTCCTCGCGGCCTGAATCAAACAACAGCCGCTCGGAGTAAATTCGACCATACAACTTACGTTCATTTCATTCCGTAAGTTGTGGTCTCATTTAAAGGAGAAAATATATGGCAGGATATTTAGACCAATTTAGGCAGAATGTAATCTCATCTGTTTGGAAAGACAAGCCGGATGAACCTAAAGTAAAAGATGAGGATATTGATGATAAAATTGCTTTAGGGGTATTGTTATGGGCGGTAGCCGAAGCTGATAAAAAGTTTTTGCCGGATGAGGAAAAGAAGATCAAGGAAATTCTCCTCTCGCATGCTAAAATTTCAGAAAAAGAACTACCCATTGTGCTAGCTACAATTAAACAGGCCGCTAAAGAAAGAATAGGTTTACAACGTTTTACCAGAGAGGTTAGCGAAAACTTACCTTATAATGCTAAAATGCCAATTATTGAAACTCTCTTTCGTGTGGCATGCGTTGATAAAGACTTAGATTATGATGAAAGTGAAACTATAGCAAAGATAGCGGGTTTATTTCATATAGACCATAAAGATTTTATTGATGCCAAGATACGGATTAAAAAAGAATACGGCATAGATACCGTAGGAGGTGACAATGGATAGTTTTCAAAACCGCATTATTCGCGCTGCCAAGCTGGATGTTAATCTGTATGAAGAGGTTGAGGCGGACACAACGGCAATGGGTCAGGCTATGGGGGTTGTTGTTCTCTCCAGTATAGCCGCCGGAATAGGAACCATTGCCCTAGGAGGCCTTGGCGGGATTCTTTCAGGCACAATTGCCGCCCTTATCAGCTGGTATGTCTGGGCCTATCTTACCTACTTTATTGGTACCAAATGGCTTCCTGAGCCACAGACCAAGGCAGATCTTGGAGAACTACTGCGCACTATTGGCTTCTCCAGCTCTCCCGGTTTAATTCGAGTATTAGTTATTATCCCAGGGCTTGGGGGCCTAGTTTTTCTAGTGGCCTCAATTTGGATGCTAGCGGCAATGATTATCGCGGTTAGACAAGCTCTCGATTATAAGAGCACATTACGAGCCGTGGGCGTTTGTATGATTGGTTGGGTTATTCAAATATTAATCTTTGTGTTATTGTTTTCTATTTTTGGCGGCGCTCCGAAATCAATTTAAAGAGACGTCCGCATTTTTTATCAATATCTCGGTAAGCAAAATAACTTTTTATGAATGAGATAGTAACAATTATATTATATTCCTTATTTTCGGGAATAACGGTATTTTTCGGAGGGTTGATATCGCGATTTTGCGAAGGATTAAGGGAGGGGATTTTAAAAGAGGAATTTATTCACGGAACTATCGCATTTGGAGGCGGTGTTCTGATTGCTGCTTGCGCATTTGTGCTTACCCCGCCAGCCATAGGCAAACTTTCCGTTCTTTATTTAGGAATTATATTTTTATCAGGCGCGATCTCTTTTTTTATCCTTGATGAATTTATCAGCCGTAAAGGTGGTTTTTTCGCGCAGCTAATGGCTATGCTCATGGATTTTATTCCTGAAGCGATTGCCTTGGGGGCTGTTTTTGCGCACAACAATCGATTGGGGTTATTGCTCGCCATTTTTATCGGACTTCAGAACCTTCCCGAATCCTTTAACTCCTATAGAGATTTAAGGAATAGTGGTTATTCTGCTAACCGCTCTTTATTGATCCTTGCGCCGTTGAGTCTGGTTGGAGTTTTTGCCGCACTTTCGGGCAATTATCTATTAAGCGATAAACCTCAATTAATAGCATCTCTTATGCTGTTTTCAGCCGGCGGGATTTTATATCTGGTGTTTCAGGATATAGCGCCTCTGTCAAAACTTAAGAATAACTGGATTCCAGCGCTCGGAGCTACCCTTGGCTTTTTTGTAGGTATGGTCGGAGAAAAGTTATTGGGATAAATTAACAGGTCTATTCCCGCCAGGGGGCTTGACATTTGAGATTTTTGAAATAGGCGACGTTTCTAAACCTAATTCTAGCCCCAGGGGCTAGAATTGGTGAACACATTTTTGGGAAAAAGCATGAAATCATACACTGAATACCTATGGTTCAATACAAAAAAAGAAAGGGAGATTGTTTACATAACGCCCCTCGTTCAGAAGTGCATAGATAAAAGCGGAGTAAAAGAGGGAATATGCCTGGTTAACGCTATGCACATCACTTCATCAGTTTTTATAAATGATAACGAAAGCGGCCTGCACCGCGATTTCGAGAAATGGCTTGAAAAATTAGTTCCGCACGCTCCTATATCGCAATACGATCACAATCTTACAGGTGAAGACAACGCTGATGCGCATCTAAAAAGGACAATAATGGGACGAGAGGTTGTTGCAGCTATTACTAAAGGCAAGCTTGATTTCGGGCCGTGGGAGCAGATTTTTTATGGCGAATTCGATGGTCAGCGAAGAAAAAGAGTGCTGGTTAAAATCATCGGCGAATAATTTGGGACAACCTATTCCCGCTGGAGTTTATCCCCACGAAACTTGTCCCCGCGAAAGCGGGGAGTGGGAACGGGAATGAAAAGTGGCAGGGCAGGATTGAAGACTCCTCGCGGCCTGAGTCAAACGATTGCCGCTCGGAGTAAATTCGCACCTATGATTTACATCAACCGTCAAGGTTGACGTAAATCATGTGCTCATTTAAAGGAGAAAGAGCATTATGAAAAAAGTATTAAATGTTTTTATGTCTGTATTTTTAATAGTATCTATACAAACTCTGATTTCACAAGCAGAAGATATGAGCGCGGTTATGGATAAATTCCATAATGGATTGGCAGTGATTATTGAACGCAACATGAATAATCCTGACAGATGCGTAATAGAAGTAGATAATTATTACAATGCAAATCGGGCAACTGTAGAAAAAGTTCGTAAGGCCTCAGAAAAGCATATGGGGCAGGCGATGGCCATGGCGGATAAATACAAATACATGAGCGAGGAAAAGCTAGAGGCGCTTGAAAGAAGCGCTATGCAAAAAGGTATGGCAGAACCCGAGATGTCACCCGGAACAACAAGATACACAAAGGCCTTGGAATCCTTTATGATGAAATACCCTCAACGCGCCATGAAAATTTCTATGAAAGCTATGCAATTTATGCCTGGAACGAGCAACAAATAATTAATGACCGAGAGTTCGCATTTTTCAGAAACCATTCCACGTCCGGGACGTGGAATTCGCAGACTCCTCGTGACCTGGCGCAATAGGCGGTCACTCGGAGTAAATTCGGCCATATGATTTACGTCAACCCGTATGGTTGACATAAATCATGGCCTCATTTAAAGGAGGAAGAACATGGCAGAACAGGCAGAATCAAAAAGCGACAGATTTAAAAGGTTAGCGACAAAAAGGGTAAAAAACGCAATATCCAAAATCGAGCTTATAGGAAACCTTGCTTCTCCAAGTTATGAATATGCTTCTGAGGAAGTCGAAAAGATTTTAAGCGCTCTCCAGGAAGCAGTGGACAAAGTTAAGGCAACATTTTCCAAGCAGAAACCCGGAAAGACAGAATTCGAGCTGTAACCTATTAAAAATAGGGACATACCCTATTTTTAATAATATCTCGATAACGGTAAGCCAGCCGATAATAAATGTCTGAATATATTTGTCCACATTGTAAGAAACCGGCTTATGATGACGATGCGCTTTTATGCCTTTACTGCGGAAATAACTTGAATCGCAGTCTCGGCTTTATGGGTAAGATAAAATATCCAACTCCAAGAGCTATTATAATAATTGCTGTAATAATAGTGTTGTTAAGTTTTGTAATATTGATAGTCAGATAGGGCAGGATAAAAGGTATGGTAAAAACAAAAATTATTGCCACATTAGGCCCGGCAAGCAGTTCCGAAACAGTATTGAGAAAAATGTTTGTCAGCGGCCTTGATATAGCGCGCTTGAATTTCTCTCATGCTACGCATTCTGAACACTTAGAGAGGGTTAAACTTATCCGTATCCTCAATAAAAAGATGAAACGGGCAATAAAAATAATGCAGGATTTAGAAGGATACCGTATACGAGTGGGGAAGTTAACCGGGCCGCTTCAGTTAAAGAAAAGGAATCTGTTTTATCTCACCCAGGAAAATATCGTAGGTAACGAACAAGAAGTGCCATTTGATTATAAAGGTTCGTTAAAAGCAATAAAGAGAGGTACCTTGATTTATATTGATGACGGTAAAATAATGCTTGAAGTCAAATGCGTTGAAAAAAGGCGCCTCAAGATGAAGGTTCTTGTCTCCGGCGTGTTGAAGGAACATAAAGGGATAAACATTCCCGGCGTGAAATTAGATTTTGAATCATTGACCCAAAAAGATAAGAGGGATATAGAAGTTGCAATAACACATAAATTTGATTACGTCGCCCAGTCATTTGTAAGGAAAGCCAGAGATATAAAGTTGCTTAAAAATATTATTACACATAGGCATGCGCAATGTAAAATTTTTGCCAAAGTGGAAAGCAGAGTTGCCCTTGCCAATATAGAAGAAATAATAAATGAAGCTGACGGCATTATGATTGCCCGCGGTGATTTAGGTATATGCATCCCTATCTATAAAATTGCTGTGGTTCAGAAAGAAATTATCAAAATTTGCCGCCTGAAAGAAAAACCGGTGATTGTGGCTACACAGATGCTTGAAAACATGACAGAAGAGCGTCTCCCTACGAGAGCCGAGGTAAGCGATGTCACCAATGCTATTTTAGATGGAGCAACACATCTGCTTCTTTCAGGAGAGACAGCTGTAGGCAGACACCCCCACAAGGTGGTTGATATGATGAATAAAATCATCAAATATACAGAGAGCAGGAAAGAGATTTCTAAACAGCGTCCCCTAATTTCTTGAAATTACTAAATAGTAAAGGTATACTGATACATAAGTGTGGTGGGAAATATGGTGAAAAAGCCGTTTTTAATAGAAATCGTGAGTAATCGAACAAAATTACTATTTATATTTGCCTTACTTATTCTCCTCCTTCCGGGATGCGCGTATCAGAGCGCATACGTAATGCCGCACTATGAATATACTGCGACGTTTGGCGGGGTGCGATATGTTTCATTAAGAGAGTTTTGCGATACCCACGGTTTTAATTATAGTATTGATAAGATTTCGCATATAGCCAAAATCAGATTTAATAGTAATATTGTAAAAATTATGCCTGATTCTAATATATCGTTGGTAAACGATTCTGTGAAAAAATTTTCACCTCAGGCGAGACTAAAAGGCGATGCAATTTATATCCCTCCTTCGTTAGCAAAATATCTTGAGGATATATTTAAGAGAAAAATAGAAATTCCTTACATAGAAAAAATTACAATAAAGAAAATAGTCATAGACCCCGGCCACGGAGGAAAGGATCAGGGAGCCATAGGACGCAGTTATAAATTAAAAGAAAAAACCGTTGTTCTTGATATCGCGAAAAAATTGAAAGAAGAATTGTCACATATTGGCGATTTTGAAATAACATTAACCCGCGAAAGTGATAAATTCATATCATTATGGAGGAGATCGGATATTGCCAATAAAATAGGCGCAGATTTGTTTATCAGTGTACATGCAAATGCATCCAGATCAAGAAGGCCCAAAGGTTTTGAAGTATATTATCTTTCTAAAGCAACCGATGATTCAGCCCGCGCTATAGCGGCCGCAGAGAATAAAGCAATAGCTTTTGAAGATAACTCTGACACTAACAAACCACATTATCTGGATGCTACGGTATGGGATATGACGCTTACCGAAAATAGGGCCGAATCTCAAGAATTGGCTGGTTTTATATGCAAAACTGCAAGAAAAGATTTGCGCGTGAGGGATAGAGGCGTAAAATCAGCGCGTTTTTATGTCTTGAAAGGGACGCTTATGCCGGCAGTCCTGGTTGAGGTGGGATTTATTTCGAATAAGGAAGAAGAATGGAAGCTGCGCAGTTTTGCATACAGGAGAAAAGTAGCAAAGGCTATTGCAGGGGGAATTCTGGCATATAAAGATAAATACGAGAAAACAGAGGGCTTTACTAAAAATATAGATTAAAATAGAGTAACTATGGACAAACGACCGATAGGCGTTTTTGATTCCGGCGTGGGCGGGTTGACGGTAGTTAAGAAATTATCCGAGATATTACCCTATGAAGACATAGTTTACCTGGGCGATACAGCAAGGGTGCCTTACGGTAACAAGTCCAAAGAGACGGTAACCCGTTTTGCGATTGAGTGCGTCCAATTTTTAAAAAAATTCAATATAAAATTACTGGTTGTTGCCTGTAATACCGCATCCAGCTGGAGCCTTAAGACCTTAAAAAGGGCTTTTTCTTTTCCCGTAATAGGCGTGATTAAGCCGGCAGTAAAGGAAGCCTGTTTTAAAACCAGGAATTTTAAAATTGCTGTTATAGGAACCAAGGCAACGATAAAAAGCGCGTCCTACATAAATGAAATAAAAAAGAATAATAAAAAAATAAGAATATATCAAAAGGCATGCCCTCTGTTTGTGCCGCTTGTAGAAGAAAACTGGTTAAAAGACAAAATCACATCCGAAGTAGCATCAAGATATTTAAAAGAATTAAGAAATAAAAATATAGATACGCTAATACTTGGCTGCACGCATTACCCGCTTTTAAAAGGAATTTTCAAAAAAGCCTTTAAAACCGGAACAAATATTATAGATTCCTCTTTGAGCGTGTCCCGCGAAATAAAAATATTTTTAAAAAAGAAGAATTTAGAGAATAAAAATAAAAGAAAGGCAAATTTGAAATTCTTTGTGACCGATGACCCCGGGTCCTTTGCGAGAATTTCAAAGTTTTTTTTAAAGAAGCCTGTAAAAGTAAAAAAGGTAAATTTGTCATGAGAAAAATAAATGCGAGTAGGATTAAAAATATAGTAAGCGAATTGTGCATTTCGGCAAATACCGTCTTAAGGAAAGATATAGAAAAGGCTATGAGGAGCGGATTAAAGAAAGAAACCAAAAGACCCGCAAAGCATATTTTAAAGATATTATTAGACAATGCACGCATAGCAAAGCGCGAACAGTTAGCCATCTGCCAGGATACGGGTATTGTGATTGTCCATATCCAGCTGGGGCAGGCTGTAAGAATTATTGGCGGCGATTTAAAAAAAGCCGTCAATGAAGGCGTAAAAGAAGGGTATAGGGGGGGATGCTTTAGGAGGTCTATTATTTCAGATCCAATTTTAAGGGGAAACGCAAAATATACCCCTGCCATTATCTATATAGATATCGTAAAGGGTCCTCATGTAAAAATCACTGTTTCTCCGAAAGGTTTTGGAAGCGAGAATAAAAGTAAAATTAAAATGTTAAGTCCCACAGATGGGGTAGAAGAAATAAAAAAGTTTGTTCTGGATACGGTCAAAACCGCAGGGCCCGATGCCTGTCCGCCGTTTATTCTTGGCATAGGAATAGGCGGCAGTTTTGAAAAAGCAGCAATATTAGCGAAAAAGGCATTGTTGCGGCCGATAGACAGAAGAAATCCAAAATCACACTTAAGAAAATTAGAAGATGAAATTTCCAGAGCGGTTAACAGGCTGAACATTGGCCCGATGGGCTTAGGCGGAAAGACCACATGTCTCGGAGTTAATATAATAGATGCACCTACGCATATTGCAGGGCTGCCTGTTGCGGTAAATGTAAGCTGCCATGCAACAAGATCGAAATCAGTAGTTATATGAAGACTTTGAAAGCAAAGCTAACAAAATCCATAAGAACTAAACTAAGAATAGGCCAGGAAATCCTTTATTCCGGCACGATATATACTGCAAGGGACCAGGCGCATAAAAGATTGGTTGAGGCTATAAAAATGAAAAAGAAACTACCCATAGATTTAAAAGACGCTATTATTTACTATTGCGGTCCTGCGCCGTCTAAATCTAAAACTAGAATTGGCTCTGCAGGCCCGACGACCAGTTCGAGAATGGATAAATTTACACCGGTTTTATTAAATGCAGGAGTTGGCGCATTAATAGGCAAAGGAAATAGGTCTAAAGAAGTTGTAGATTCAATAAGTAGAAATAAGGCTGTTTACTTTCTTGCAATAGGGGGTGCCGGAGCGTATTTGGGTAAGAGAATAAAAGAGGCAAAAATTGTTGCATATAGGGAATTAGGTGCGGAAGCGATATATAAGATGGAAGTAGAAGATTTTCCTTTAATTGTCGGAGTTGATGCGAGAGGAAAGAATATTTATAACAAGTAGTCCCTCGTGGCCTGAGTCAATCGAAAGCCACTCGGGATAAATTCGCACTTACAACTTATGTTCACTTTGTTCCATAAGTTGTGTGCTCATTTAAAGGAGAAGAAAATGAGGTTTGACGGAAGGGCGAATACGGCTTTGAGGAAGGTAAAGATAACAAAGGATTTTATGAAATTCGCGGAAGGCTCCTGCCTTTTTGAAATAGGGAATACCATGGTTATCTGTACGGCATCGATAGAAAAATCCGTTCCTCCGTGGTTAAAAGGCAAAGGCACCGGATGGGTTACGGCAGAATATGGCATGCTTCCGCGTTCATGCAAGACCAGAGTTATTCGCGAAGCCTCAAGAGGAAAGCTTGGCGGAAGGACACAGGAAATTCAAAGGTTAATCGGGAGGTCAATGAGGGCAGTTTGTGACATGGCCCAACTCGGAGAAAGAACTATATGGATGGACAGCGATGTGATACAGGCCGACGGCGGAACGCGATGCGCCAGTATCAGCGGAAGTTTTGTAGCGTTAATATTGGCGCTTGAAAAACTTAAAAAAGAAGGCCTCTTCAATAAAATCCCGATTTCTGATTACGTAGCTGCTGTAAGCGTAGGACTCTTTAAAGGTAAGGAGATGCTCGACCTTACCTACGAGGAGGATTCTCGTGCCGAAGTGGATATGAATATAGTAATGACGAAAGGCGAACGGTTTATTGAAGTGCAGGGGACCGCTGAGGGAAGGCCTTTTACCGATCTTGAGATGGATAAAATGATTTCGTCGGCTAAAAAAGGCATAAACTCTATTTTTAAAGTACAGGAAGATATTTTAGGCGGCTTGTTAGATATATGAAAACCCTGGTAATTGTTTCAAGGAACAAAAAAAAGAAAAAGGAATTAGAAAAACTTTTAAAGGGCGTCAGGGTAAACCCCGTTAGAAGTTCGGGTCGAAAAAAGAAGGGTAAAACTTCTAACGTGGTAAAGGTTTTATCTTTAGATGATATCGATATTAATGTACCGGAAATTGTAGAGGATGGCAAGACCTTTAAGCAAAATGCTATAAAGAAAGCAGTCACAATTTCTAAAATAATCAATGCTTTTGTAATCGCTGACGATTCAGGATTAGAGGTTGATTATTTGGATGGCAAGCCGGGGGTTCGCTCTTCGAGATTTGCGCGGGCAAAAGCAACCGATGAAGAAAACAACAGGAAACTAATAAAGTTGACGAAAGACGCTCCTCAAAAGATGAGGGGCGCAACCTTCGTTTGCACAATAGCAGTTGCAGATAAAGGTGAATTAATAAAATGCGTGCAGGGAACCTCGAGGGGCAGAATAGGTTTTGAATCAAGGGGCCGCAATGGATTCGGTTATGACCCCCTTTTTACTCCGGATGGTTACAGGCGCACATTTGCCGAAATGAAACCAAGTTTTAAAAACAGAATAAGCCATAGGGCGAAGGCCCTTGAAAAAGCAAAAAAGGTTATTCAAAAATATCTTTAAGCACGTCGTTTATTTTTCCGCCGATCACGTTTTTAAAACTGCTAAAATACTCAAATTTCCATTTCGGCTTGCTTAAAGTTCCTACAAGACGGGCCCGGCCGATAAATTTTCCGAAACCGGCTACCATTTCTACAATTGTCTTCCGCCAATCAGCTATCTCTTCACTAATTTCTTTAAATTCGTTTTCAACATCAAAGTTTAAATTTTTATCGAAATCTATATAGCCCCGGGCTTTAATATTTAAAATATCTCCCCAGAGCAGAAGATTATCAGTAATAATTTTTCTATTTTCAATAACAAAATCGCATGACCCCGATGAGATTTCAATGCTTTTCAATCCAGGCAACATGTATCTTATAATCCCGTATATATTGCCGAGAAGAGGAGAGAGTATAGGCATGGGGCCGAGGTTCGCTTCTGAAATGGAAATACTGCCTCCTCCGGTTATCATGCCTCCGCCATAACCCTTTAAAAAAAGTTCCGAATCAAGCTTCCCGTATATGTTCTTATTCTTTAGTTCTGAATCCTGGGCCAGGCCATTTACGTTTATGCCTTTTAATCTGAAATCCATAGAATAGGGGGCGCCTTCTCCGGAAAGGTCCATTTTAAAGGATGAATTCAAAACCCCGTTATACGGATAAGCAGTTAAAAGAGGTATTGCGATAACGTTATTATCCAATTTAAGATTGAATGAAAGGTCTTTAAAGTGATAATCCCATACCTTAAGCATGGGAGAACTCACCTTTAACCCTAATTCCCATCCGGCCGGTTCATTTATGCGGCCTTTAAAATAGATTTCATTGGCCAATGTGCCGTCAGGCCTTAGGTAATCGCAGATATTTTTTAATTTAGGACTTGCATACGATATGTTTTTTGTATTTAAGTTTAAAGAACCGTGCAATAACAATATGGGATTTTTCCCCGCTATTGCTTGCGCGTGGCGGGGCCCCGCACTTGTGTTGCGTAAAGTCGGATATGGGCGGGAAAATTCTTGTATTTCTCCCGCGCATTCAAGATAGGAATCCAAAAATTGAAATTCTGCCTTGTCTATTTTTATTAAGTCACTGTCTATTTTCCTGAAATTGCAGTTTGCCTTGATATGGGTGTTTGTGATTTTAACCGAGATTTCGTTTTCTTTAAAAGTAACAAGACCGGAGATATCTTTTAAATTAAGAAGAGGGGTTGAAAGATTGAAACACGATATATTTATTGTGCTTAAAGAAAACGCTTTGAGGGGTTCCAAAATATTTTCGAAGGGCCCGGATTCTACAAGAAAAATACCACTCCATTTTACGAGGCCCTTTTCTATATCCTTTAATTTAAACGTTACAACAACCTGTTTGGACTTTATCATTTTGACAAGATGAATTTTTGTATAGATACTGCCTACGGATATACCCTTGGCAGGGAGACCTTTTTCATAAATTCTGACATCTCTTAATATAATTACTCTGGGAGGCAAGTAAAAGATGCCGCCTATGTCTATTTCCTTATTTATCGCATCTTCTATTTTTTTAATTATGGTAGATTCTATTTTTGCGAGAATAAAGCCTTTGGTGAGGAAGAATGCCGCTGTTATAATTAGAGCGAGGCAGAGAAGGGTTATGAGTAGTATTTTTATAAAACGCATAATTATATTAAGAAAGTCCTTCGGCAATGATCAATCCTCCTTAAGGATCGGATTGATAACATTGCCTCAGGATCAAATTTGCTTTCGCAAATTTGGCGCGCCCGGGAGGGATCGAACCTCCAACCTACTGGTTCGAAGCCAGCCACTCTATCCAGTTGAGCTACGGGCGCTTGTGATTTTATCCGGCAAGTTTATCGCTATCTTCCTCAGTCAGTGACTTTTGAGCTTTTTTGAACTCATTTACGGCTTTCCCCAATGATCTTGCTATCTTAGGCAGGCTCTTGACATCAAAGACAAGTAGACATATAACCAATACTATTATAATCTCTGGTAGGCCTATGCCAAACATAAAATTATATTAATCCAATAACTCTATAGCGGTTTTAAATTTCCTGGCTGCCTTTCCGTACTTCCCTTCCTCATACAAGGCATCGCCTTCTTCCATTAAATAAT
>SDBU01005304.1_pt1 | contig 15477 bp, 21 predicted proteins | sample 2277071 | NCBI WGS metagenome assembly SDBU01 (sample SAMN10397929, study PRJNA504765) | marine sediment metagenome | isolation source: marine sediment core GS08_GC12, 126 cmbsf | place: Arctic Ocean: Gakkel Ridge, Loki's castle | collected 2008
TGATAAATGTATTAATATATGTGTAAGATCAATTAAGGGGAAATTATATTGTAATAATTGTATGTAAAAATAAAATATATAGTTTAAAAAATTATTTTCTACACTAAATATATAGAAATGATTATGTCTTGTTGTATCTGTAAAAATAAAAATAAATCTAAAGTATATTTTACATGTTGTTCAAAATATGTGTGTTATACTGGAAAAAAAAGAGCAGATGAAAAATGTAAAAATAAATTTGAAAAAATTCATGAATGCATTAATTTTAGAATTAATAATAATGAAGAATTAGAAATAAATAATTTAAAATAAAAATATATAGTTTAAAAATAATTTTCTAAACTATATATATAGAAATGAATTATATAAGTTCTTTTGGAAATAGAAACAGAACAGAATACGAAAGATATATTTGTAAAAAAATATATGATAATTGTATTATACATCCTTCATTATATTCTACATTTAGTGATAATAATAATCATGATTATTATCATGGGGATCAATTGATTATAAAAACAATTGATAATATATTTTTACCTATTATAACGGGGAGTATTACATGGAATATATTGAATAAGCGTGGAATTACTGGGGGACTCCATGAAATTAATTGTACAAATAAGGAATTTTCAAAAATAAGAAGAATATTAAACTTATCAGAAGATTTAAGGATTTTTTTATTTGAAAAAACTTCTTTTAAATTTCATGAAATTAGAGAATTAGTAATACTTGAAGATTATCAAAAAGAATTATATATAATATGTGAACTATTTGATATAATTAAATTTAAATTTTTAGAAATAGCTGAATATTTTGTTGATATTTCTGTAGAAGATATAAAAAAAATAAAAGATGAATATAATTTAATTAAAAAAGAAAAAGATGAATATAACTTAAAATTGAATATAGCTAGAAAAGAATATCAAACTTTATATGAAAATATTAAAAAAATTAAAGGAATAAATAAAGAAGATATTGAAGAATTTATAAGAATAAAAATAAATAAAAAATTTACAATAATTACTTTAAATATTGAGATTGATAATTTAAGAGTAAAAATACAAGATGAAACAAAAAATATATTTAAACAAGAAAAAAAAAAAGTTGATACAAAATTAAAAGATTTAAAAATAAAAATAGAAAATAAAAGGAAAAAATTGGATATATTTAAAAAGGAAAGAAATGAATATTTAAAGTGTACAATGTTTGAAATGAGATTATTTTTAAATAAGAAAAATGGAAAAGAGGATTTGATAAAGATATTAGATAAGGAAATAAATATAAAAGAAGAAAATATAAAAAAAATATTGAATATATCAGAAGAAAAATATAAAATATATTTAGAAAATAAAGAGGATACTGATAAATATTTATGTAAAATTTGTTTTGCAAATGAAATTGATTGTTTTCTTGATTGTGGACATACATATTGTACAATATGTATAAATCAAATTTCAAATAAAACTTGTTCATTCTGTAGAAAACATTTTAATAAATATAAACCAATTTTTTTATCTTAATCTATATTGGGGTAACTCCCTAGGAAATTTTAAAATTTCTGAAAACCACAGCAACAGTAAAGGTATATTTTGTTATAATTCATTTAATATAATTAATATTATAATTATATTAAAATATATAGTAATTTAATTTTCATTTGATATAATCATATGTTCAAAATCATTTAAATACTCAACTGTATAACCTTTATTGATTAATGTATTTTGTAAAACATTTCTATTATCTTCAGAAATATGTTTTATATATAATTCTAAATTTGGTTTACTTGGATCAACTTTTTCCATATCATCATTATTAAAATGTTTCAAAATAATGTTAGCTATATGTTTTAATTTATTTATATCATCTCCTAAATGTGTTAAATGTGCAGGATCTGCTTGATGTATTTCAACATCATTTAGATAAATATCATAATCAGCTTTTGTTCTTAATGTAGGTAAAATAAAAAAACTCATCTATATATATATAATATAATTATATATTATTTAAATAAATTATTTTTAAAATATGATATAATATTATAATAATGGAAAAAATAAATAATTTAAAATATAAATATATGTATTTATCATTTATTGAATTAACTGAAAACCAATTAAATGCTAATTGTGATAAATATGTAGATAATCGTATTAACAAAATTAAATATCGCAAAGAAAATGATAGAATAGAAAATATTTTACAATATAGAAGAAGGATATACGGAATATATGATAGTATTAAAATGATATCTAGATATGATGATCGTGAAGTTGTTATGTGTCCAACTTGTAATTTGTTTGTATCGAAATTAGAAGGCTGTAAAGATTATTGTGGTATGATATATTGTATTGGTTGTGGAAATAAACATTTTGATACTTGTATTAGTTACGGATGAAATAAAAAAACTCATCTATATATATATAATATAATTATATATTATTTAAATAAATTATTTTTAAAATATATAGTTATTATATATGTGGATTATTACAGCAACAAAGGATTATTACAATGTTCAATTTAAAAAGTTAAGGAGAACAGAAACAATAAAAAAAATCCAAGCAGAAGATGTAAAAGAATGTCAAAATAGATTAATTGGAAAATGTCCAGATCAAGAATTTTTCAATATAATAAGAAATGAATTTTTTATACATTTATTACAAAATATACAAGATAATATGTGTATTTTAATAAAAAAAATTAATACATTTAATAATTCTTACAAACTTGAACTTTATCAAAAAGATAGATTTAAATATACAACATTGAATAAATATATTATAAGAATATAATATACAAATGGTTAAATCCAAAGCACAAATTAGAAAATCCAGACTAAGAAATCTAGTTAAAGCAAGGAAAGTTTTAGCGCGTAAAAGACGAGGAAAACGAAAAGTAAGACGAAAAAGGCGAAGAAAACGAAAATAATCTAATAAAAAATAAAATATATAGTTTTTATATAGATAATGTCAGGTAAAAAGATTTTAAACCCTAAAAGTGGACGTTTTATTCAATATGGTGGACCAACACATAGAAGACTTATTAGAGAAGGAAAAGTTGATAATATTGTTTTAAGAATGCCTCCACGAGATAAAAAAATAAAAAGAAAAAGACAAAGAAGTAAACCAATAAGAAAAAAAAAACAACGACCAATAATAAAAAAAAAACCAAAGAGGATTATACCAAAATCAAAACGTCGGAAGAAAAAAGAACCATCATATTCGACTGAATCAGAAACTGATTCATTTACAGATTCTGATAGTTTCACTGATAGTTATTCAGATAGTTATTCAGATTAATTTATTAAATACTTAAAGCAATGATATATATAATATTATTGCTATAGTTTGTTTTGTATATGCAACTATGCAAATAAGGGATATTTTTTTCAAAGGAAATGCAAACCGTGAGAAAGAAAGAAAATTATAGTATTAGGAAAGTTAAATATTGCAATTTAATAAGTACTTGTGGCCTATTACACTAAAATGGCAGAGGGCTTGGAGTAACCTCCTGGCGAGAGGTGGTTCGATTCCATCATAGGTTTCCCTAAACAACAAGCGTTTTTGATCTAATGGCCAAGAGGTCTTCTTTCCAAGTGGACAATGTGGGTTCGATTCCTACAGAACGCATTAAAAATACAAACAATTAATAATATATATTAATTGTCTGTAAAGCTTAATATCCAGCACGAATTCTAAAGGTATTAAGAGATATTCCCTCAGTAGGGGGATTGTTGACTGATCAATCAACTACAGATAAATAAACCTCTTTGATAATCTAATTAGGCAAGAAACTTGGCGATAACGGTTCGATTCCGTCTTTGTTCTACGGTTGATACCTAGGTGTTAGTTGGTTCGATTCCAACCGAGAGGAAAAAATAATTAGAATTAATAAAATTTTAATTATTTTCTTTTTTTTTTCAAAGTTTCAACAGGTATTCTATGAAAACTAAGTCTTTGACTGGCTGGATTAATATAAATAAATCCTCTATTTTTAGTAACTTTTTTATAAAATAATAATCTTTCTATAGGTGTTAAAACACCTAATTTAATAAATGCACTTTTTAAAAAAATATTAATAACTTGTTCAACCAATTCATCCGTATTAAAACTCAAGCAAATAACATTATTTATATTACCACGCATATTAGGATTAGCTAATTTAGTAGCTTGAAGAGAACCAACAAATGACATTTTAGAGTTCCTATATGTTAGTATTAAATTATTTAATAATCTATTAAATCGGATATCAATAATATCGTCAAAAAAATTCACAAAGTCATATTGATTATTACATTCCTTATTTATAAATTTCTCAAGTTTTACATATTCTTCTCCTTTATTTCCAAAATTTGAAGCTCTTATTAAATTTTTTCTACCTTTATATAAACCAATTTGTGAATTACTTGAAAATAAAGTATTGATAAATTTAGGTTTATTATAAAATTTTTCGAAAATAAACATCTGAAGCATCGTTTTACCAGCTTTACTTGATCCTAGTAGAACGGTTGTATTTCCAGTATCTCTGTCTAAAATCAATCTTAAATTTTTTAAAAAATTAACTTTTGGAAATCTATTATTAACTAATTGATTTGAAAATTCAACAATTTTATTTTTATTCTTCTCTTTAAATTCTCTATTCTTATCTCTTTGATCTTTTCTTGCTTCTTTAATCTTTCTTTCTATTTCTCTTCTTGTTAATCCACCAATTGGTATATTTAATGTTGTCATACCTTTACCCATTCTCATATTTTTTTCACTATCAAACAAGGTTATCTTTTTAAATTTACTCATTATATATAATATCTATAGATATTATATACGAAAATGAACAGAAATATCATTGATGATATAAGAATGATTGTTGAAGATGAAAAAAGTATAACAGAAGAAGATTTTAATTCAGATAAGGAAATAATAGATTTAAGGTTTATTGTTGAAGAATGCCCACCAACAAGAATTGTTAGAGAATGGATGCAAGAAAATATAAAATCAGTAAATGAAGATGATCCATTTTTTATAATGTTACAAGAACAAATTAATTAATTTATAAATTACAATATATAAGATGAGTAACCAAGTTTTCAAAAATTCAACTGTATTATACAATGATGATGTACCTCGTCCGTTTCCATTACCAACAACAAATACAATTGCCGTATTTGCAGATGATGAAGGTAATTTATCAGGAATACAAGAAACAATTTTAACCCCAGATGGCGATTATTTTGGTCCTGCTGGAGCAACTATAACAATTGATAATATAGATGCAACAAATTTAACTGTTGCAACTTCAACAGTTGATGATATTATTTGTAATACAATAACTGCAAAAGTTACAGATATAACAATTAATTCAGATATGAAAATGTTATCAGGTGCAGAATTTAAAGCTGATATAATTAGTCAAAATATTGCATCAAATACATTGGTATTAAATGAATTAAACATAGCTGATAATTCATGGAGATTCTTTTTAAATTCTGGAAATCCTACAATTCAATTTAATGGTGGAGATTTCTTAGAATATGATAGAACTTTAGATATATTAAAATTTCAAACTCCAGCAGCTCCAATGCCAGAGCTTCAAATATCAAATGGTGTTGTTTGTGCAAATTCTAAATTACAATTATCACAAGATGTAAATGTATTTCTAGAAAAAATAACAACTGGACCAGATCAAGATTTAACAATTAGTGGAGCATCTGGAAAAGTAATAAGATATGATACATCAGCTGATAATTGGGAATTTGATAATTCTGGATCAATTGAATTAAAAGTTGATAATGGAAATAATAGAATAGAAATTAATAATCTTTTGTTCAGTGGTTTAAACCAAACACAATTATCAACCTATGAAGAATCTTCATATAATACAACTTGGTCGGGAGCTATTCCAACAACAGCATTAACAACAATATTTATTATTAGAATAGGTAATACTATAACTATTAGATTACCTACTATAAGTACAGCTGGTAATAATACAAGTAATTTTATTTTTAGTGATACAGCAATGGACGCAAGATTTAGACCATTAAATAATTTAACAATTATAATTGAAACACAAGATAATACTGAATTTGTAGGTAGATGTCTTTTACAGAATACTGGTATATTTAATATATTTCCAACTGTAACATCAAGTTATATTGCTGATGTTAATTTAAAAGGCTTTAAGAGAACACATTTTAGTTATATGCTTATATAAATTTAAATAATTTTAATAATAGAATTATTTAAAAATTAAGTTTCAGTAATTAAAGTAATTGCCCAATTAAATCCTTCTGATCCACCACCACATGGGGTAATATGAAGAATATCTCCAAATTCATCACGGAGTGTAAAATCGAGATTATTAAGTGTTTGATCAGGTTTAAAATTAAACCAAACAAGATTTTCTACGATTTCTTCCTGAAATCCAGGAGCACCCAATTGATTCTCTAATCCTAATCTAAATAATAAACTATTTGTACCTCCTGTATTTGAAGTATTTGGGTTTTTTCTCCATTGATTTAATCCTGTACTAAATATTGATATATGTCTTGTATATTGTCCATTTATTGCACCAACTTTTTTAGTAAATGTTAAAGTTTGATCTTGACTAATATTAAATAATTGTTCACCTTTAACAATCATTGGACTTGTTATATCAAATCTAAAAGTAAAATTCCCATTAATTTCTGCACATAATGGATTAAGAGGAAGATCTATTGATCCAACAAATGCAATACCTGATGGAACCGTTGGATTATTTAAAGCAAATATTAAGGCATCCATCATTAATTGTCTTGTATTATAAAAACCTTCTGGAATTGTTGAAATATGAATTAGACTAGTTACAGAAGAAAAAAATCTTATAACATTATTTCTTATATTTATATTGGCTGTAGTCCAATCTACAAAAACATTAGTAACGGCCATTCTAACAACATTCTTTAAAAATAAAGTATTATTTCTTGAACTTAATCTAATGTCAACTGGTGGTAAATCTTTTCTTCCTCTTTCAGATACATTTAAAAAAATCTCTGAATTATTTTGTGCCCTTATTTTTAATACTTGTGGTTCTAATTCCCTATTATCTATATTTTGAAGTCCTGCTTTTGTTCCTTTTTCAAATATTACTCTTACCGTATTATTTTTATTATTTAACATTTTTATATATATTTAAATAACATAAAAATATTTATTTAATTAAATTGCTCTTTTAAATCTTCTATTAGCTGGAAAATTTCTTTTTCTTTTCTTTTTTTTTTTTCTTTTTCGTTTTCTCCTTCTCCTTCTCCTTTGTCTTATTATAGGTCTTTGTATAGCTAGGCCAGCTGAACTTATAGATTGTAATCCAATACTAGGAGAAACTGGGAAACTTCTTATTTGAGGGATAGATTTTGGTCTTAATTTTTTTAAAATTACTGGTGCTACAGCTTGAGCAAATGGTAATACACCACGTGCTATTTTTTCAATAAAACCGGGTTTTTTCCTTGGTGTAGTACGTGTAACAATATCAACACCTTTCATTTCTTGAACAGCTCTTTCTGCTGGTGGTTCTATACCTAAAAATTCTTTTCCTAAAGATTGGCCAATTGGTTTCCCTTGTGCAATATCAGATATTGATCTTATTAAAGGTGGTATTAATGTAGAGGCCAAACCTGAAATAATTGGAATTAAAAATGACATGTTTATATATATATATATTATTTTTTTATTTTTGAATAAAATAATAATATATATTTAATCAAAAAATATATTTACATTTTTGTTGATACTTGCAATAGCATTGTAATAGTACGTGGCAAAAAGTGTATAAACGTCTCCATCTGGTAAATTAAATGTTAACTGCATAGTATTATTTGCAATTCTGAAAGTATTAAAGAAATTTCCAGTAAATGAATATGAAGGCATCATTGAAAAATCAATTGTTACAATATATGTATCAACTGGATCACTTGAAAAAGGCGATACCGCACCGTCAGAAATAACTGAATTTTGAAAGAAACTTGCTCCAGCTTCATCGGCCATATTAAATAATTTATAATCAATATCTTTTGAATCATACATAACTAAACCATTATTAAGTAATCTAAAATCAGTAATTCCAACATTATAATTAAATGGTGATGGTGATTGAGTTGATCCCAATGATGATAAAAATGAAGTTTTAACAATACCTATAGATATAGCCAATAAATCTGCATTGATAAATGAAAGAAGATCAATAGTTTGAAAACCAATACCACTAATATTTGATTTAGTAAATGATTGTTTATGGATAAATGGATAATTATATCTTTCAGTTGGGTTTTGTGTTAATGCAGTATTAAGACTATTAGCTTTATTAAAAAGATTTCCTTGTGCTGTTCTTATGGTTGCATCTAAAAATGCAGTTGGTGCTAATGCTAAATTTCCTCCATACATTTCGGCAGCTGAAGCTAATTCAATTGAAATAGTGATTTGACTATCAAGAATATTAGTATCTACCCCTTTTTTTCCTATTGCTGATGTAGACCAAGGGAGGTCTAAGAGAACTGATGCGTGTATTGTTCCAGATGTAGGCAGTAAGTGTTCTTCTCCACCTATACGTGCTAATTCGCTCCTTTTTTCTTCAGTTGCGGCAGCAATCATTATAGACTGTAGATGGCTTTGGGAATTTACCTGAATTTGAGAAACATTTGCACTTCCAAAGAGGTATGAAATATTTTTCACAGCTTTGTACCCCCATAGACGACAAATAGTTTGATCTGCTGCAGCGATTGCTGGTAACTCAAGATGTAAATATAGATTTCTTAATTGTGAACCTTTTGTAATTACTACAGTTGATTGACTTCGAAATTGACTATTTGTTAATGAAGAACTAAAACGACCGATGTTATAAGTGGTTTCTACTGGCTCAACTGTAGAATTCATATTGCTGTAATACAAGTTGTTGAGGGCAAATCCAGGACTTGCTAAAACAATTCTTTTATCTGTAATAAAATTAGCTTGTGACATTTATATTTATATATAATATAATTTTTATTATATTATATATTTTTTTTAATTTAATTTAATTTATATATTTCCAGATTACTATTTGTATTTGGATCTGCTGTAAAACCTTGTATATTTAAGGCTCCTCCGCTTGTTTGTCTAGCTATAATTTCCATAATATCTCCTACTTTATCTAAAACAATTGTTGCAGAACATAAATTAACATCTGAACTTGTTCCACCTATTGATGACCTTCTATCTTCTACTCTTGTTATTGTTTCAATATTTTTTCTAATAAAAACTCTTCTAAATCCAACTCCTCCACCTTGTGCTTGCCACACTATATTAAGATTTATAATATAAATACCTAAAGCATCTGGGGCTAACACTGTAAATACTCCATTTGTATATTGAAGATTTGATCCAATTTCATCTTTTACAACTGTATCAAATTGTACATTTATATCTGTATCATTTGTAGTTACTATATTTGCAGACAGTCTATATTCATTCACTTTTAATGCTATATATCTTTCTGTTTGATTTTTGAAAACTTGGTTACTCATCTTATATATTATACATATTAAGTTAATTTTGTTACTGTAAGATTAGAAAAATCTGTAGCTGTATCACTACCCAAAATACTTATATTTCCTCCTGCAGATTGTCTTAAAAAAATAACAAGTTCATCATCAAGATTCATATTTACAGTTGTTGATGCATAACTTGTAATTAGAAGAGTTGAAGATGGTAGAATTATATTATGACTTCTTTTATTTAATTCTGTATTTTTTTCAAACCATATTTCTCTATCACTATTACCATTTATAGCCCATTGTATATTAACATCAAATGTATATACTCCTATTGCACTTTCATTAACAATTTTAAATTTTCCACCTGTATATGTTAAACCACTTCCAATCTCATCTTGTACAACTGTATTATATTGAAGAGCAAAAGGAGAACCACTTGTAACTGCTATTGCTGCAGATAATTTATACAAATTTTCTTTTCCTGCCACAAAATAACGTTGTGTACTATTTTTAAAAACTTGATTAGACATTTATATATTATATTTCTATATTTTATTTTATTTATATATTTATTTTTTAAATCCAATAACTGCTTTTATACCTCTTCCAAAAGGTTTAATTCTAAATCTTTTAAATTTCTTTGGATCTTCTTGTCTAAATCTTAATGTTCTTCCATCTTCTGGAATATCAATTTTTTTAACTTTAAATTGTGGATGTCTTTTTATCCATACTTTTGCTCCTGCAACTGTCCATTGTGGACGTTCAAATATCAAACTTTGTACTTTACTCATTATCTAATATTAGTTAAGATTCTTTCTATAATTTTTCTATTTAATTTTATTAACCATATCTTGAGTTATTGTAAATTTACCCATATTTATATTATTATTCTATATTTATTTTTTCAATTTTTAAATTATTCCATTTCTTTTTAATTGCTCCTCTACTTACATTTAATAAAGTTGTATAATTAACTCCTTTATCTAATAAATCTTTATCTTTTGAAGCTTTTTTTAATGTTGGATAAATTTTTTCAAACTCACCAATTTGAATTTTATATTGATGTAATTTATGTTTATAATCACTTTTTTTATCCAATGGTCTTCCTACTCTTTTTTTTTCCATTATAAAATTTGTAATATAAATTATTTTATTGTCTTTTTCTTTTATTTGTAATGGTTTAAAAATATATTCTTTTCTATTATTCTTATCAATAACTATAATTATTTTTTCCATATATAATAAAACTATATATTTTTAAAATATAGTTTTATTATTTTATTTTATTAATATATTGTTGATATACATTAAAACTTTGCATTATATCATCATCATCATATATATTAATACCATTTATTGAAACTCCCTTAATTATTGTAAAAGGATTTCTATTTACCATTTCACAAAATTTAGTACTTATTTCTGATTCTTCACCAGATTGTTTAATTTCTAGTTTAAAATTTAATTCTGGTTTATTATCCATTTCCATATATAATAAAACTATATATTTTTAAAATATAGTTTTATTATTCTTCTCTTAAATAAATAAAAAGCATTTGATCTTCAAGTGTACTTAATTTATGTTTTAATTTCTTTATTTCTTCTATTTCTATTACTGATAATTCACAATTACATTTATATTCTGTCTTGCAATTATTGCAAATCATATTACAATTATTACAATTTGAAAATTTAGATTTATATTTAAAATCATCACAAGAATTACATAAATAAAATTGTTTTATTTCTTCCATATATAATAATACTTAAAAAAATATTAATATTATATATTAAATGGTGTAATTTTATTATTTTCATCAATATTACCTTTTAGATACATTTTCTTAAAAGATATATTATTTATTACTTTATTTACATCTTTATCTTTATAAATTATATTTGATCCGCTTTCAAATGTCATACATTCACAAGATAAAGAATAACCATTATTTAATAAATCAAAATCTTTTTCAGAAAATTTTACACAACAATTACATTTATTTTTACATTTCTTTTTTAAATTTCTAAATTCTATTATTTTATTTTTATCATCAACAATTCTTTTTTCATAATATTTTTTAATATTCAAACCTTTGAATTTTAAGAATTCTTTCTTTTTTTCTAAATCTAAATTTTTTAAATAATATATTTTACTTCCTAATGTTATTAATTTTTTATAATATCCTTGTTTTTGATCTGATTCATTAGTTAAATCTCCCAATCTTACTTTTTGATTTATTGGAGTAATATATTTTTTTCTTAATTCTGGATTCTTTTCAATATTAAAATTTGTTATTACTGAATCAGTATCACAATAATAAATTAATCCTTTTTTTCTTTTTATATCATGAAATAAATCATATAATTTTGTCCTTGCATATGCACAAGTAAAAAAAGCAATTCCAACATTTGAACAACTAACTTTTAATTTATCTTCAAATTTAAAAAAAGAATATCCATTATTATCTAATTCAAAATCAATTAATTTATTTGATTCAAAATAATCATTAAATTTATTGATTATTCTCATTTTTTTATTTTCATCTTTTCCTTTTGGTCTGAATATTTCAATATTTTCAATTTTTCTTTTAATACCCCAAAATCCATAAGCTGAATTTATTATTATTTTTGCTATTTGTCTTAAAGCTGTATTTTTTGAAATTTCAGCATCAATTTTTAATTTATATAGATGTCTTATCATTTTTTCATAATATTTATCAAATTTATAATGAAGTACTTTTTTAATTTTATATCTATAACCTAAATCTTTTTGTAAACTGTATTTCAATTCTTCAGTTGTAATTATTAATTTATGATAATTTTTGAAATATGGGAACAATAATTTATGATCTTTTTTAATTGCATGATAAGGTTTATTTCTTTTATGAATATGTTTTAATTCAACTTCAACAAATCCAAACCAATCTTTATAAATATTTTCATCTGTATTCTTATCAATTATTAAATCATCAAAATTTTGTATTTTTGGTGTTCCATATGGCATATTTTTTAATAAACAATATGGATATAAAGAACAAAAATCATAATAATATAATTTTCCTTCAATTAATCCTAAATGTTCAAAACATTCATTTCTTCCACCATAATAAAATTCTCTTAAATATTCATCTCGTTCATCTGTAATATTATAAATTGGTGTTTTATCTTTTTTATAATATTCAGATAAAAATATATTTCTTGCAATTGATGCATTTGTTAAAACTTCTTTAATTCCAAATTTATTATTTGTTAATTTTTCTTTTATTATTTTATCAAAATTTATTAAAAGTTCATATAAACATAAATTATCATTTTTTAAATATTCTTTTGTATATTCTTTTATTTGTTTTGTTCCACAATTATTAATATTTATTTTATCATGATCAACATCATCAATTAATTTTTTTGTTTTTGTTTTAAATGAATTACATAAATCATCTAATGAACCTATTAAAAAACATATAGAATCTCTAAAATATATTTCTTTTCCTTTTGATCTGAATAATAAATTAATTATTCTTCCATCTTTAACAATTATATTTGTTATTGTTCCATAACAATTATTTAATAAATGTCTTAAAATTAGCCATAAATCAAATTTACCACCATTATGAGCATATATAATTATTTTTTCTAATTTACCATTTATTAAATATTTAATAAATTCATTTATTGGATCTTCATAATCACATTTATAGAAATGTTTATAAATATTTCCATCATAAAAACCAACAGCATAAGTTATAGCTTTATTTTTCTTTTTCTTTTCATCTATTTCATCACAAGTTTCTAAATCATATGTACAAATTTTGAAATCATCTTTTTTTTTTATTATTTTACTTTCAATTACTTCAGCTCTTTGTTTTGGTAATTTTCCTTTTTCATTGAAAAAATCACATTTAATACCTTCTTTTTTATCTATTAATGCGTAAACATGCGAACCAAAAACAAATAAATTTAATGTTTCATCATATCCATTCGTTTGAAAAACTCTAAAATTAATATCTCTAACTATTATATTAACTTTCATTTTCAAACTCATATAATTTGTTAAATTTTCAATACTTCTTATTTCATTACTTAATTTATTATCTTTTATAAAGTAATTTATCATAAATTTTAATTTTTTATCGGGTTTCCTTTTATATTTTGCAATATAACAAGCTGTAATAAAACAATTCTTTTTGGTAACTGGCGTAATTATCGAATATTGTTTTATTAATTCTTGAGTTTTTCTTATTATGGTTGGATTTGTTATTTTATTATTTTTATTTAATAATTCTCCTAAATATGTTTGTAAAAATCTTTTATTTTTAATCATTGAACCATAAACAATTTGCCCACGAAAATTAAATCTAGGTAATGTTATATTTAATATTATTTGTTTAATTTTATAATCTTGATATCGTTGTACTAATTCTTCTAATTTTCCATCAATAATATTTCTTATTTCATTTGCATTCATAAATGGTGTTCCAAAAAATTTTGGTCTTCTTGCACCATCTGAAAACGCTACTTGAATTTTTACAGCGTTGGCTCTTTGTCTCGCTCTTTTTCTTGGTAAATTATTAATCATATCAACAATTTTACTCATTATATCTTGTTTTGTATTATCATTTAAAAATATGGGTCTACCTTTCATGGTGAAAGTTCTTGAAAATCTTCTTACTTCTAATTGTCCTATTCTTAATTTTTTTAAAATTTTTCTTTTTGTATCATTAGGATCAATTCTATCTATTCTAAATATTCCTCTAATATATTGATCATCTGGAGGAGTTAAATTTCTTTTTAATGTTCTTGTTGAAAATCCTCTTACTCCTGGATGTTCAACTCTAAAATATCTGTCAACTTGTGGAAATGTTTTTACCATTTTTACCAAATTATTATTATTGAATATTTGGAAACTCATTTTTTCTTTTCTATACTATATATTTAGATAATTTTTTAATTTTTTATAAATAACGCACTTTTTAATTAAATCGTGCCAAATATACTTATATATAAAAATATTTCTTTAAGTGTTTTTATATATTTTTCTTTAAGTGTTAATTAAAATTTAAATGTGGTCTTTTTTTATAATTATAAGTTTTATGTAATTGAATAAAATTCTTACAACTAAAACAATATTTTTTTTTATCAATATGTTTACATTCATGTGAACAATCATCATTATCACATAATGCACAACCATAACATAACGCATCATCACAAATTTCACAATTTAATTGTGATTTTAGAAATTCACATGATATACAGTTATTATTTATTTCTAATTCAGGACAACAATAACAGTATGGGGCAAATTCATAATTATATGTTTTTTCCATTTATATATATTTAGTTTAGAAAATTATTATTTAATCTATATTTATATATTTTATTATAATTATTTTTAAAATCAAAATTACATTGTTTTAATGGAATTCCATAAAAATAACCAAAACAATAACCACGATATTTATATTTATTGTTATTGTTATAACAATTTTGACATAAAAAATTATTATGACTAAATCTAAATCCAAATTTCCAATTATATAAAAATAATTTTTTACATTTACATCTAAAAACTCTTTCAAATCTATATTTAAGGGATGATTTCCATAATGCTATAATAAATTGTCCTTCAAATATTGTTAATTCTACACTATTTATGCATTCTGTCCTATGATCATATATTTTATTATTTTTGTATATTCTCATTTTTTTTCTACTATTAACAATATAACTGTTTATTCCATATTTTTTATTATTTTTATGTATAATTTTATTAAATTTATATCTCCAAACTGGGTTATTATCATAAATAGGAAATTTTGAATAATCTATATATCCTCTCCAGTCTTTAATAATATTTGTTCTATTACCTTTTAATCTATACAATCCTTTTTTTTTTTTAATTTCCATTTACTATATAATAAGAAAATAATTTTTTAAAATAAAAAAACTATATATTTTATTTAGATTTA
>SDBU01005305.1_pt1 | contig 15477 bp, 26 predicted proteins | sample 2277071 | NCBI WGS metagenome assembly SDBU01 (sample SAMN10397929, study PRJNA504765) | marine sediment metagenome | isolation source: marine sediment core GS08_GC12, 126 cmbsf | place: Arctic Ocean: Gakkel Ridge, Loki's castle | collected 2008
GCGATGGTTATCATGGTGTTAGGCGAACCAAGATGAACGCTGGTGCTTTTATTAGCGATATGTACGAGTTGTATTAAACACATAGATGTGGGGTGGCGTGAAGTCGCCCCAGAGAGGTTGATTATGATCAAGAAAGGTAAAGAAAAAGAGGCAATCAGAAATAGGGTATTAGATATAGTAAATGATTTCGAGGATAAGCTACAAACCAAGCCAGACTTGAGCAATATATGGGCTACATTAGATGAAGACGCTCAACAAGACATACTTGAGTGCTGCGTTGGGGTGCTTCTGGAAGAGTTTGGGTATTGAGTTAAGAGGTATTGAGTAATGAAAGTTCTGATAGCATGTGAATTCTCAGGAATTGTTAGAGAAGCATTCTTAGCCAAAGGGCATGATGCTTGGAGTTGTGATTTGTTATCAACTGAAATTCCTGGGAATCACATTATAGGCGATGTATTAGCAGTGTTAGATAAGGGATGGGATATGATGATAGCTCATCCACCATGTACTTATTTAGCGAATAGTGGTGTGAGATGGCTATATGAGCAATCAAAACGATGGATAGATTTAATTGATGGTGCAGTTTTCTTTAGACGATTATTAACTGCTAATATTTCACAAATAGGGATTGAGAATCCAATTCCGCATAAATATGCCGTGGAAATTATAGGGGAAAAATACGACCAGCTTATTCAGCCATATCAATTCGGTCATGGTGAAACTAAAGCAACATGTTTATGGTTAAAGAATCTTCCCAATTTACAACCTACTAAATTGGTAAATGGTCGCGAACAAAAAATGTGGAAGCTGCCGCCAACAGATGATAGATGGAAGCTTAGAAGCAAAACATATCAAGGTATTGCTGATGCAATGGCTGAACAATGGGGATAACTCAGAGAGGTGCGTGATGAATAAACAAAGAAATTTAATACAAGGCCCTAAGGCTCGCGCACAAGAAGCCTATGATTCCTTTTCCAGCTTCGCCAATAGTGACAGAATGAATAGCGAATTGGTAGGCGAAGCCATGATACATGACCATCCATTGCTACAGTCTTACACATTAGGTATCATGCTTGATTGTATCAAGGCTATGGCTAACAATGACCATATTACGCCACAGAATGAAGCTGCTGTCAAGTTGTGTAAAGAGATTCAAGAGGTCGTGGGTGAATATCCACAGTATTTGTGAGGGGATATATGCCAGAGATGTATAAAGAAATGGTGATTAAACAAGGTTATGTTCCATCTATATGCGAATTAGATGGTCGCGTAGTCTGGGCATTGATAAATAAGTCTATCGATCCCTGTGATGGATGCGCTATTGATCGAAATGAATGCGATGGTCGTAGAGCAGTGTCGTCAGAGAAGTGGGCAGAAGCCGCGAGGTTACATATAGATGCTGAGAATCGCATATTATTTCCACATTTATTTCCACATTTATTTCGATAGTAATTTAGAGGTGCTTTAATGACAGTGAAAGAATTGATTGAACAACTATCTAAATTTCCAGGCGATATGAGAGTATTCCAATTTGACACCCAAGATGATCATGTATTCTATCAAGAAGCCAGACATATCAACGAAGGTTATTTCTCAGAAGATAGCGAAGGGTTATATTTTGATATGGACGATGCTATAGAAGGGGAAGATGAAGATTGGGGTGGCGAATTAGAGGAAGTCGTGGTTATTAAGGGATAGGAGGCAGCGATAAGCAATGAAAATAGTATACATCCACAAACGTTGTAAAGTTCCAGATGGTCTAATCTACAAAGGTGAGTTGTTGTGGAGTTCGTTCACGAGGTATTGTTTTGTGTGTGAGAAGCGTTTAACGAGTGGTAATATATATAAGAGGAAATCGTAATATGGATAAAGAAAATAGACCAGTAAAAGTTAGGGATATTGTGCTAATTTTGATCGCACTTATGGGGATAACATGTATGATTATTTCTATAAGAATTGGTCTACAACGAGAACATAATGATATTCATGACCACATAGTAACAGAACGAAAATTATTACAAAGAGAAATAACCAAACTGCGCGAAGAAATGAAAGCGCATGACGAGAAACCTGAATGGTTTGAGAGGAAGGAATAATGGACATAAAAGCTGAACATACTAGTGGTAGTCTCATAACTAAACAACGAAAACGCAATTGGGATGTGCGTAGCGAAGAGCGCAAGGAACGTAGACATAGGACTAAGTTGAGAATAACTAGACGAAAGAGAGGATAATAAAAAAAGCCTAACGCCAGTGCAAGAAACCTACAATCCCCAACCAGTCAAAGTAAAGGAAGTAGGCCAATCCTGGCGTTAGGCTTGGTACTACGAGTAACTACACGCTTAATATATCATTACATAAGCACATTGTCAACTAGAATCGCTTTCAGTTTCGTTTATGGGTAAAGGGCTAAGTAATGAGCCAAGATAGCCGTAGAAGCCAATATAGACGCCTTAAACAGTTCGTGTAATATCCTCAGTAACGCTAAATGTACCACTTACTACAGTTTTCACGCCCCCTGATGCTGGCTGTACTTGAACATCGTAGACATAGCGTTTAATGTCAAGAGATTGAGTATTGGCATTCGTGACGAATATCCTAGCCTTACCATTACCACCATCGTCTATGTCTATTTGTGCAATATTATCAGAAGAAAGCTGGAATTCACCAGGATCGGCTACTGAATTACTTGTTTTTACTGTAAAGTATACTGTTGCGCCAGTTATATTTAACACATTATCATCTTCATCTGTGAGTTCTAAGCGATATTCCCTAGAATCACCGCGTGGTATTGATAGATTCTCTGTAAGCATAGTATTCCACCTTCCTTCTAAAGTTTGTATACATATAGCTTGTCCTTTTAGAGTCTGTATATTAACAGCTTGTCCTTTTAGAGTCTGTATATTAACAGCTTGTCCTTTTAGAGTCTGTATATTAACAGCTTGTCCTTTTAATATCGTGCGCCGTGTTGAACTAGAGCTAGAACTTGAAGACGATTGTGAACTAGAGCTACTTGAACTTGAGGATGAACTAGAACTACTCGACGAAGACGAGCTAGAACTACTACTAGATGAACTTGACGATTGAGAACTGCTAGAACTTGAACTTGACGAGGAAGAGGATGAACTCGAAGAACTACTGCTCGATGAACTGGAACTGGAAGATGAGGATTGCGATGATGAGCTAGAGCTAGAACTGCTACTGCTGGATAAACTACTTGAGCTAGAACTAGATGAGCTAGAGTTGCTTGATGATGAACTACTGGAAGGACTTTGCGAACTAGAACTAGAACTTGAAGACGAGGATGATTGCGAACTACTACTGGATGACGAAGAAGAAGATGAACTAGAACTTGGCGATTGGCTCGATGATGAACTGGATGATGATGAACTTGAGTTTGAAGAACTAGAACTACTGCTGGAACTTACAGAAGGAACCAAGATGGACACGCGTCGCCTCAACATCGCCGGGCTTGCCCCTGCCGCCATTAGCTGGATTCGGCTTTCTGGGGGTGCTATGTTATAAATAGAGACAGGCCCTATTTGACCAGTGAAAAACCACCCAGATGTAAATCCCCGCCCAATATTTAATGAGGATGTATTAGTAATATTCGTGCTAGAATTAGCACTGTTTACATTTCTTACTCTACCATCAATATAAATGAGCATCTCGGTATTGACTCGCTGCGCTATAACAAGATGCCAATCACCATCGTTAATTGCCAAAGACGTATCAACTCTATCTTCGCTTACTCCTGTTTTAATCGCAAAACTTATTTGCCCCGCCGTCCTACCGGTATCCTGCATAATCAATCTATATGATATTTGCGATCCCCCGCCAGACCATTTGTTAATCAATCCATCCCTAGATGACGATACTGCTGTGCGACACCATACCGCTAGAGCGAAGTCATTTAATCCAAAATCAAATATATCACTAGAAGGATCGCCTATATCCACATAATCATCGACCCCATTATAATCCAGTGCATACCCACGCTCATCAACGACCCAATCATCCGCCGCGACCATATTGGTCAACACGCCGTTATTGCCATTCACAATATCAAACAGCGTCAGACCAGTCGGGCCTAATGACGGATCCCAATGACCCACCAACCCTTCCCAGAGTTCGGGGAACATGGCTTGGGTCTTATTTCTAGCAAAGCCTTGACCATATGAGGGGGGTATTATTATTCCAGCCATAATTATTGAATCTCAGGTACGATAGGTGTGAATATAATATAATGATGTATAGCATCGCCTACGAATGTTTCGCCGCTATTATTAACAACTACTAAAGTGCCAAATCTAGCATGTGGTGAATATGCGAATGCTTGTATTTGCATAACTGGATCAGCGTCAGATGTACATACTACTGAACCAATGAAGTCAAGTTGTTTTAAACTATCGACTAAACTATCGCCAGCAGTTCCAGTATATGCTGAATCTGATCCAGATACACCACCTGGGTTATCCAACGCGGGGTCTGAATTGATAGAAGGTGCTAAATATACCTCAATAATTGTACCAGAAACAGGCGCAACATCAACCTCGAAACTGCAAGCCACGTCATAGACTTCTGACCATTCACCAACGTCTACTGATTCACCAAAGTCAAATTGGTCACTTTGTCTTGCTGCTGCGTCTGCTAATGAAGTCATATCCATTTGATCAGTATCAGGAAATGGTAGATTGTCAAAGTCAGAAGCATTAGCCAATACTACTCGTAATGGACTACCTATCTTTCGTAATACTTGATTGTTAGCCATTTATACCACCTGCCTTGCTAATCCAACATCTGTATGTGTAATTACCACGTTAATACCAAACAGTACTTCACCTCTAGTTGCGTCTCTATCTTTTAGCAAATCTAAAGCTGCTCTAGTGATAGGCGCATCAGCTTGTGTGAAAATATCAGCTACTTGACTTTTAATACGACTATTTTGTGAAATATCTACAGAACCTTTATTTCCTATCCTGTGTAGAAAAAAAAGCATTTTATTGACGTGAATACCAGATAGTTCGTCAGGATCGATAGCATCATCTATATCATCAACTAAGACTGTTGTATTTGGAATCTTCATTCCTGATAAACTTGAATCATTCAATAAGTCAGCAACGCCCTGTGTGTTAGGCTGTCCTGCATATCCTAACGTCAAAGGATCAGTATCTAACTCTGTTTTTAATTGTGCTAATTGAGTATCAGTCATTGTTATCACCGCCTATATATAATTCCCCGCCCGCTATGCCATCAATCCAACCAGATTGTTCTTTAGAAACACAATCAACTTGACTATACGGGATTGAACGTCTACGAGACAATGTTTGAAGTAGCTTTCCATCAACCATTTCCCACATCCCAATTAAACCTAATGTTATATCTTTGGCAAAAGAGATTTCTTCATCTAAGTAATCATCGCCATCATTTATATTCAAACCATTTGCTTCTGTCATATCTTCACCTCATTTATTACCTATGCCCAGACACATAAACCTCACCACTACCTGTTACAGTTTTTACAGCAATAGTAGTTGTCAAAACATTACGAGTATGATTCTCTCCTGCTGGCAATTCCATAGAATCATCACTAGTTACACCATTGATAGTGTAGCGAATTGCTTGAGTCTTTGCATAGATTATGAATCCAAACACAGGACTAGTAAATGTAATGGTCGTCTCGTCAGTAGTTATATCCTCTCTAAACTCTTCTATTGCAGTACCATACGTTAAATTTTGATGTCTGCCACTACCCATTGTAATCACCTCTCCTCTTTCCACGTAAAAGCTGCCGCGCAATCTGAGTCCGTACCTGGCACAGCAGGAATACTTATAACTAAACTTAAAATATCGCCTGTGTCACCAGCAATATTATTAGCTAACATCAATTTATTCATTAGTTCTTCACCAATATGACCACTCTCGTCTTTGTCTTTACCGCCTGATAGAAAACCACTATCAATAACCAGCCCACCGCTTATTGCTGTGGCAGCTATATCAAACTCAACCATACTATGGGTAGCATTCACATCATTATAGGATGGATTAGTTAATATTCCATTTAGAACAACATCATATGTGATAATAGAATCCTGTGAAAGAATCTGATAACTTTTGAGAATCACTAAACCTCTGTTAGTAATGCTATTGAATGTAGCTTTATTGCGGATAGACAGTATAGGTAATGGATCATTCGCTGCGGTAACTTTTATCAACTGGGCATTTTTCGTTGACCCAGGAATGCCAGTTGGATTAAAACCACTTTCACTCGCAATCGCCATACAAGTAAAATCGAATGTAGTAGTACCCGAAGCCGCAGCAGTATTTTCAATCTCTGTTCTGAATGGAAGATTACCTGTCACTGTAAATGGAACTGTATCAGTATTGGCATATTTGATCTGATGAACATATTGAATTTGACCACCAAAGTCAAAACCATAGCGTATACGCCCAGCGCCTAACCATTGCATGTCCACAATGTATAAATTATCTTTACTTTCATCTAAGGTAATACCACTAGGCCCTGTTCCATCTAATATATCAATATTCCAATCAGATTGATTTACAACATTATCTACAATAGAACCAGAGGTCTTTGTACGTCTTACTACTTTTAGGTTGGAGCCATCTTGTTCAAAGAAGAAACCATTTTCAGCATCGAAATATCCTATACGTTTTCTAACATTACTAGTTTTAGCTCCTAAAATACACGTCCAGACGACAAATTGGCTTTTTCCCGGTTGGTATCGAAAGTATTGTTTCGTCTGAAAGATCGCATTATTGCCAGAAGCTGTGCCACCTGTAGATAACCGCGCTGCGCTAGAGGCTGGAATATGCGTAATGCTACCATTAGTCAGAGATTCTTCCCAAAATAATGGCTGTTTATCGTAATTAAACTGCATCTCAAAAATATTAAAAGGCTGTGATACTCTAAGCCTACCAAATGCATCAAGATTTTCTGAGTCAGAATATTTGATCGCGCGAAGTTGTGTCATTATATCGCTCCTACATTATATGCCAATTTGTACCATCTGTGATAATTCTAGCAGCTTCTTGATCAATCAAAGTAAGCGATGATACACCATCAATATTAGCTCCATTACCAGCAATCGTTACATCCTGCCCTGATGATCCAATATTTTTGATTGAGTATTCTGTGCCATTCACACCACCGCTAGCTGGCAAAGTGACTGTAATTACGCCACTGCTAGTATCGCACAGCAAGCGCGCTACATTGCCAATAGTATGAGGTGTATCGCTATTAGTTACAGTAGTTGGTGGAATCGTAATGCCGCCTAGAATTCTCATCACGCCACCGCGCAATTCCAATAAACGCGTTATAATAACGTCTCTATGGCGCGCATCAGTTTGGCCTAGTATAAATAGTGCTACTGGTGGTATTGTATGCACAATAACTCCTTAATTCTCAATATAATCTATGTCAATTACGAATGCTGATCCAGATTCACCAGACTTGATCTCCATAGTACCCCATATTGTACCACCTGCTTCGCTCGCTGCGTCATCGTCAATATATGTTTTATTAGGTATTACAGATTCATGATTAGTATTAGCTAAAGTCGCAGTAGACCAGGTGTCTTCATAAATTAAACTATAATCAGTATTCGTAACTGTTCTATTTCTCGTCTCTTTGGAATAAATACGTAACGCCCTAATGGTTGATACTGATGGTTGAGTAGTAATGCCAATTAGCTTGAGACGTTTTGGTAACTTATTACCTTGAATATCCTGATCCATTATCCAATTTACTTCACCTGAACGTGGATCAAATGAATCAATAAATATACGATTATGACGCGGTAAAAATGGGCCTCGTGGCATAATAATCACCTCGTATTGTGGGGTAGCAGAGAATATAGACCAATCTTGGGTGACTGGTTTTGTTAATATCCTCTTGCTGGATTGGTAGGTTATGCCGCAGGCTTAATAACGACTGAACCACTAAAGCCTGTATCTGGCTCAACCTTTGTTGGTAGTGACACTACGAATGGTATGTTTGAGGTTACTGGAATTACCATGCAACGGCACGAGAATCCGTTAGCGGGAAGCCAGTCATTCCATATTGGATCATCTCTTAGATAAATTCTACCATCCATGAATGCGTGAGTTTCGCGTGTCCTACTGTCCAGAATTGCGCTGTATTGATAAGCTGGCACAAACTCTACAACATCTGGATCATTCATCAACGCCCAACGCCCACGATTATATATTGTCGTGAAATTGGTTCTTAAAATAGTTTCAGCATGGAATGGCTTAATAGGATCGCCAGCTTTAGCAGCAGTTCCAAAAGCAGTTCCAGTATATTTTACGTTAGCTTCTCGCAAGCCACGTTGGAAGTCTTCAATACTCCAACCTTGATCTATAGCTTTCGATATAAGTAACCTTGTTGAATTGAGCAAGTCCTTTTCGACAATACCAGCTACAGTGAACGACCTGGCTCTTTCCCTAGCCAACATTCTAGTAAATTCAGCTTTAGAAACCAACTGACGCTTACCAAATTCTTCTAACGCTTCATCAGGTGCTAAACTCGTAATGTCTTGGAAGTTGGTGAATCCACGAATAGGCACACGATGACCTAATGAAGCCTCAACTTCCATTCTGGCGTCTTTTTTGCCCTTGAAGTAGGTAAAGCCAAATGCGTTTAGTAAGTGCGCTTTCAGCTTAGTATCATTTACTGTGACTTTCTTGAGGTTGTTTATTTTACCACCTGAAATAATCTTGTGGCGTTTAACCTGGTTGACTATATTCTGTTCAATAGCCATCACATCATTAGCGAAAGTCTTTGCAGAATCGCGCACATTGGATTCGATACGCGCTTCTCTCTCACGAAAGTCAACGCGGCCAGCTTCCTCGTAAATAGTTAATTTGCGTAATATTAGTTTGTTTGGAATCTGCTCTATTGCCATAATGCCTCGCTAAACAGCCTAAACATGCCCTAGAATCCATTTCGACCCATTTTGTGAGTTATGGATAAGTACGACTTCTTGAAGAACGTCTACGCCCACCACTACGCCTACTGCGTGTTCTTTTGGTAGTTGTAGATTTCTTTGGCTTTTTGTGACCTTTTCTGTGTGGCATAATGATAATCCTTTATTGATTAGCTGGCTTAGTAATTGGTATTATTCGTCTAAGACCTTGAATATCTTTAACGTGCTGATAACCTAATGTTACCAATATATTATATGTTTTCTTGCCTTCGATAAGATTACCGCCAACATCATAACAACGTTGTCCATAAAACGATACGTGATTATTGCCAATTCTCTTCATTATTTAAGTCCTCTTTTTTCTTGACAACCTACAATTTATCAAAGAATCAGGCGTTTTGCCTCGCTTTCTGCTAATATTACGCCCTTTCAAACGCATCCATCATCAATTCAGTTCTAGCAGCAGTTTCTTCTATTTCAGCTTCTATTTCTTCCTTACCATCTGGACTTGTAAACTTCCAGAACTCATCATAGCTCATTGCATCTTGAACCATCTCGCTTGCTTTAGTCATAGACTCTGGCAAAACGCCAATAAAGTCTACTATAAGCTCTTTAATGCCTTCGTCTTGTGGATCAAGTATGCCAGATGATACTAATGTGGCAGCTATCTTAGCCTTTATCTCTGGTGATTCTTCTGTAAGTGGCAGGAACTTAAACTCTGGAAACTGTGTTACTGGAAAGTTCCATTTGATGAATGGCATGGTTAATTGTTCACTAATAGTTTCTTCTAGCTTATTACCAAGCTGTTTGAGAATACCTATATATAGGTCAAACTGTTTCTTACCTAACGCAAATGAGCCACTTGAACCTTTATCAGAGAAACCTAACAATTCAGGAACTAACATTGCTCTGGCTATTTGCGTATCTCTGTATGTAATGGCTTTGGAATATAAGTCTGAACCAGAGCGATCCATCTTGAGGTCTTCAACCTGTAGTGTTTCAGGTATTATAAACTCAGTGTGCATCTGCATATCTTCTAATATCTCAAGAAATTCATCTCGCTCTGTTTTAGACGTTCCTGGTGGATAAGTACCTTTCAATATTGGGCCTGCATAACGTTCCAAAAAGATAGCTTGAAAGCGCATCATCACGTCTTTCTGCCACCACGCGCCATATGCTGAACGCAAATCAGCAATACCATAAGGATTTTCCCATTCAGACATCCACGAAGTAATTAGAAACTTATCAGGTGGTAATTCTTCGTCTTTGTCGTTCTGTTCTTGAACTAATGCTAAAATATTAGAGAACTCATCTAACTTAAACTCGAAATCATGAGGCTTCTTAGACCTAACACTTGCTAGTCCTATCTTACCAGCATCATCACCTTCGTTGAGAAAGACGTAATTCTCTTCCATGATTGAGTAACCATAGTCCAAAGCAGTCATCATACCTAGCAACATTTGGTCAATAGTACCAGGCATACCTTTAAGCTGATCTTCGTAGAACTTAGCAATTGCAATATCTTGTGAGGATTCTGAGGCTGGTTTGATTAGGAAGCCAGTTGAAAGCCGAGTAAACTTCTTTACGAACAAAACAGCTTTGACAGTTGCGTCTCTTTTCATATCATCGTATATGACAAGACCTTTTTTCTGCACTAAGGCATCTGGATTCGTCTCTTTATCAGACATACCTACTAATCGTTCAGTATCACCAGTGGCTAACTCTTTACCTATCCAATCACGCTGAATCAATCCAGATTGTTCAGGGTCTTCGACTTCGCCGTCCACCAGATGAATTATATCTAACTCATGAGCATTAACACGCGGATCAGCTGGTTTCTCAGTTAAGATAGTCACTAACTCTGCGACCAGATTCTCGTCCTGCATCAGAGCTTCTACGACGACGCGTCTTAATGCTAGCGAGGTCTTGTTTGTTTTCTCTATAAGCTGTGTCTGTTGAGGTTTCTGATCCATGTCCACGATCTCCTGTTTGGACTTCCTTTAAGGCCTCGTTCAATGGCTGCAACTGTCCTCTCATCCATGCTACAATACCACGTCTGGCTGCTTCAACGCAATGGTCATCTTTCTTAATAGGCTTCTCTGTGTCGCCTTTTTCAGGATAGCTTAGTTTGGTTAATTCGTTTATAAGTATTGGACAATCGCTAGAGACGATAAACGCTGGTATATTGCCATCAATACGCTGTCTCATTAAGGTGTGCATGAAGTTAAGCCCTTCGACTATTTCACTTACAACTTCCTTAATCAATATGCCTCTTGCTCGTAAAGTAGCTATTTCAGTCGCACCAGCAGGGTCGCCAAAGGTATTTAGGAATTTAGTATGTTTACGCCCTGCTCTTAGATCATCAGCTATTTCGTCTAAAGTCATACCAGACTTCACGAATTCATGATAGAATATTATCTGATCTCTAGGTGTTATGGCAAACCACAAGTCAACATAGGGGGCTGTCCAACCAAAGTCAGTTGTTCTAGCTTTAGGCCATTCAGTAGGTATGTTAATTTGGTCAGCAGATACTACGTGAAAAGCCTTATTGAATTCAGGGAATACTAAACCAGTTCGCGAAGGTCGTTTACAAAACAACTCAGCTTCTACGTCTAACGCCTTAATATTACCAGTTCCTTCGTCTTTCTCATAACCTTGTCGTACCTTTTGCCTAACTGTCTCGATAGTGTTGAAGCCTACAAATGGCTTTTCGCCTATTTCAATTATGCCTTGCTCTTGTTGCGCTTCCTCTTCTTCTCTGAAAATGTCCTTGAGGCGTCTTTCACAATACTGATCCAGGTTACAAGTCTCGCAGTTATAATCACCAGAACATGCTTCCAATGTCTCTAAAATACATATAGTATATAGCTTATAACCACGCTCAGAGGCGTTATCTACCCAATCAGACATCAAGCCCCCTACTTTGTGCATGGTTGACAAGATAGCGGTGCTAGGCTTATGTCCATAGCCTTCACGAGTCTGATTCAAAGCAGCCCTGAATGTTGAATAAGGTATTTGATCCAATTCATCTGCGAATAACTGATTTGGATGCAAACCACGTTGTGCTGTTTCAGACGATGTAGTTATCTCATACTTAGAACCATCAAGAAATTCAGTATACGTTCTCAATGGTTCTTTAGATAGCACAACCCTCCCGCCAATGTCGTCTGTGCGTGTCCAGAATAGGTCTGTAGCATCATAAACGTTTCGTGCCTGCGCCCCAGAGCCAGCACACACATTAGCTCGCCAGTAAGGGCGTCTCAAGTCCCTGCCCTTCATCCAACACTCTAAGCCAGCCATCATACTTTTGCCACATATTCTAGCACCCCATAATATTGTGTCATATATCTTATCATAATATCTATCTGTGAAGTATGCTAATGGCGAATCATGACCATCGCACACCTGTCTATGCGGCAACCATAGTCCTAGAACGTGTAAAAGCCACAACTGCAAGTATGGCTCATCAGGCATGGTTTTAATCATCTCACGCCTAGCTGCTAGATATTGTAAATCTTGTGCTTCACTTTCTTCGTATGTGGTTTGCAAGGTCATAGAGGTCATCTGCGTTTCCTAGTTTTATTTCAATACCTTTACTATCTTCTGATTTAGTCTCTGGTTGAGGTATGCCAAATAGTGTGTAGTATTCTTTGATGATGAATTCGCTGGCTCTGTGCAAGTCTGCTGGCTTTATATCCATTTCGTGAGCATTTAATTTGCTCAATCCTTCTGTAAGCACAGCTAATTGAATCTTTAATAGCTTGCGGCGCATCTCTACTATGTCTGGTAATTCCTGGGCCTTCATTTCCTCTAGTTTTTGCTTGAGAGAGGCTTCATCGGTCTTTTTACGCAATTCTCGATCTTCATTCCATCCTTCTTTATCAGCACGTTTTCTTACTGATGTGCCACTCTTAACATTAAACATAGCAGCTAATTCGTTATAGGTGTATTCTTCACTCGCGCCTGTCTCTGGATTGAGTTTGCCTATAATATATACTTGCTTGATTGTAGGCCAGTTGTATTTGCTTCGTGAACGCTTAGGCATTTACCACTCTTTCGTTTTCTGGGCGATGTAATATCATCCTACAGTCATTGATCTTCTTTCACCCAACTACCAGTCAAATCCCAACCATTCTTAAACTGTGGCGTTTCAACTGCTCTAAAACCAGCATTTTCTAATTCCTGCATTATTTTCTTGGCCCATAGTAGCCACGGGTGTTTTACTATAGGATGGAATTCTAATAATATCACTCTCAATTGAGGTTGAATTATATTGTAAGTATATTCCGCCCCTTCAACATCAATTTTAACGACAGTTGCGTCCTTTATTGCTTCTTCATATCGAATAGCTGGAACAGTTATCGCTCTTGGCTTTTCTTTCGCAATGCTATTAGTAACCCCAACGCCTTTGGATAAGTAGAATTTTACAAAAGGACTATCATTGCCTACTACTGCTTTATTGATAACCTCCATTGGGGGTTGTGCATTAAGTTTTAACAGTTCAAATGTTTGTGGGGTCGCTTCATATGATCGTACTTTAGTAACGTGTGATTGGGCTGCATATAGGGAAAACTCACCAACATAAGCCCCAATATCCACAACTATATCAGAAGGCAATAATGGAACACTACGATTAACACCCATTGGATTCTTAAATGCTTTTTTACTATTTTCTGTTTGAAACGCCTGATACTGGCCAATATATTTATCTTTTACAGTCACTATTCGCTTTTCCATATTCACGCCTCTTGCCCTGGTCTGTGCAATACCATCCCATAATCATTGACCTTATCGCCACTTGGCTTATAATCATCTTGATATTCCAAAGATCGTTTCTTGAATGAGCTATAATCTACCTGATGATGCCATCTGCCATAACGCCATACGACTGTTACTAACTCTGGATGTTGGCGTTGTAGGCTCTCAGCAAATTCTCGTCTATTATCACCTGTATTGTATATAGAATCTGTATTGCCCCCTTTGTCAACCATGCTTGATGTTTTACCACACAGAAAAGCGCAAAACAGAATCGTATTCCATCCTGCTTTCAAGCATCTCAACGATAGGTCTGTATCTTCATTATATCTACCTCTCCAACGAAAAGGTATATCATGATTGATCAAGATACAAGAATAAATGCGTGTGTTTTTACGAAATGGATTGCACTTCGTTTTGTGCGTTATAAATTTATCGTAGTGCATCCCAGAAAGAGCAACATTCTTGAACCTATCAGTGAAATCTTCACATGCCCTGAATGTGGCATTAGTATCAACTTTCAATATAGTATTTTTATTCAACCTATAGAATGTGTAGATATTGTCATCTAAAATCCAATGCTTGCTGTGTCCCTGTGATATTGCATTATCAAAAACCCAATTTCTAACAGGAATTGATCCTTGCCCTCTTTCACTAAAATTCTCTGGCAAACAGATGATTCTATCGTTCTTGATTGTGTGTTTGTATTCATCATATTCTGCTGGCTCAACGCATATGTTATATGGAACATTCATAATATCAAGCGCATTTGCTGTTTTTGGATTTGCCCATCTTCCTTTTGATATAATATATATTGGATATTTAAGTGTCATAACGTGTTTCTTGATCATATCCTAATTGATTTGATTTTGGAAAATTCAAGTATTTAGTCTTTGGCGTTACTGTTCGCTCTATTAACTCGGTAAACTTTTCTAGCTCTTCAACAGAATCAAACCTACACACGATCTCTTGATATATATCTGCATCGTCTTGTTCAAATCCAGGCATACCTTCCCATAAATCATCAGGACTTTGCCCATCATCTAAATCAATATTAAGCAAAGCTATCAAGTTCTGAATCTCATTATCTTCTATAGGCAATTCAAGATTCTCATACTCATCGGTCATTTCCTGCAATAACTTAGCAAATTCGACTTCAACAAATGGCACTTGCTGTTGATAAGCAATAGTCAATTCCTTCGCTTCTTGGTCTGATACATCAGGCCCTTCATTATAGATTAGAATCTCATGCTTGCCTAGCTCTTTCCAACCACGCCATCGCTGTTCGCCGTCTATAATCTGAAAATAATCATCTATCTCTCTAACCACAATAGGCTGTCTCAAGCCCTTCTTTCGCAATGATAATACTACACGTTGATATTCGTTAGTGTCTAAGCCTTTGGGATTCCAGGGGTTTGGCTGTACTCTCTCGATAGCTACTGTGGATATTTTATCAATATCAAATACTATTTCAATCTGTTCCATAGTTAGAATTCTTTACCTCACTATTATCTGAGTCAAGGTTTCCTAGCGAGCGAAGACTTGATTTTCTTAATTATCTCAATATCACCCTCAATATATTCAATAACCATAACTATGCCCCATCTCGCATATATATTTAGTCAACTCTGCGTCTCTAAACTCTAATTCAGCCCACGTTAAAGGCAAATACTTATCCTTGCGTGTATGTGTGTTTGTAGGAATATCTGGCAATGGTTGATTAGGTATTCCAATTATATCCAATAACTGCGCCCACTTCTCGCCAATGTCTTCAA
>SDBU01005307.1_pt1 | contig 15472 bp, 13 predicted proteins | sample 2277071 | NCBI WGS metagenome assembly SDBU01 (sample SAMN10397929, study PRJNA504765) | marine sediment metagenome | isolation source: marine sediment core GS08_GC12, 126 cmbsf | place: Arctic Ocean: Gakkel Ridge, Loki's castle | collected 2008
CCATCACCTGATGATTTCGGGTGGAAATCACCCGAAAAACCAAACTGTCAAACTCCAATTTCAGACAAAAACAGAGAACAAACTGTCAAATTTGGGATAGACATTGCTTGGAAACCTATCAGAGCAGCTAGGGTCGTTGTTCCCATAGGTATTGAGACGACTCTGATGGTCTCTGCCATGGCCTCGCTTATCCCCCTCTTTTTCAGCTCTATCCTGAACCTTGATGTTACCTGGATGCCAAAGTCAATACCGATCCCCATTATCATCGAGGATGCGCCGCTTGTGGTATTCGATATGCTCATGCCCATCAATCCCATAAGCCCAAATGACCATATCAGACCGAAGATGATGGCTGAAAGCGATGTCAGGCCGTACCTTATCGATCTGAAAAGGATGATTATCAAAAACAATATCCCGATCATGGATGCTTGTGAGGTGCTTGACATATCATCTTGCATGCTCCTTCTCATGGCAGTTGATATCGCGAACGCTCCATTGAGGGCGCTTGTTATGCCCGGGGGTGCAGGAGTCGATGCCAAGACCTGTTCAAGGTCCGAATATGCATCCTCTTCTTGCATGCTGGATATGAAATCGAGTTTCACAAGGGCCATGGAATAGTCTTCTAACAGATATGTCGCATAGGAAGGGTCTTTGGCAATATTGGCATTCACACTTGATGGTGTTCTTGGTATCCTTCCATCCTCTTTTGCGATGTCGGCAAGGGATGTGGCACCGACCACTATGTCCAAGCTCTTTGCCCTTTGGGCCAGAAGGTCCATGTATCTGAGAGCTTTCGGATCCCTGAGGTCCCTGACTTCATCAGATTCTGATGTCGCAGGCGATATCTCCAAAACGATATTGCCTGAGTCGACGCCGCCGAATTCATCCCCCATGACATTCATCGCCTTTATCTGGGCGTAATGGCCTGGAAGCATATCCTCATTGTCTTCAACTGTCATGGTCAAGAGCGAATTTCCATACTGGCCGATGATGGTGAGGATGATGAGGACGAGCACCATGGTCTTTGGATGTGTGCCAATGAATCTGCCATAGGAATATGCAGTGTTCTCGATGATCTTTTTCACCTTTGACCCTCCGCCTTGCCTATCCTATTCTGCAAGAATTTCTGAAATACGTTCTCTTCAAAGATGATGAATGCGGGATTGATGACCAGGGACGATATCACGCAAAAGAAGATGCCCAGCGCAAGCGTAATGCCAAGATCATGCATCATGGGCATTATGGACAAGAGCAGGGCGAGGAAACCTATCATGGTCGTTGTGGATGAGCCTACTATCGCTGTTCCAACCTCATCAAGGGAGTTGAATATCGAATCCTCCTGGGAAAGTCCCTTCTCCCTTTCCATCTCATACTTTGAGACAAGAAAGATGCTGTATTCCACACACAGCCCGAGTATCATGGCACCAAGGCCGGCAGTGATTATGGAAAGCGGGATATTTGCCCAACCCATCGATCCTATTGTCCATACTAGGGCGTACATGAGAGGATTGAAGACCAATAATCCCCTTATTATGCTGCCCTGAACGAGGATGAGTATAACTAGTATGATGGCGGAGGAGATGAGGATGGTCTTTATCGCATCGGTCTGGATGATGTCTGCGACAAGCACCCTTATCGATGGGCCTCCTGTTATCTTTATCTTTATCCCAGGCGGTTTGGGGGTCTGTTCTATGTCCTCTTATATGGAATCGATGACCTTTTGCGCCTTGACATTAGCTCCCCGATATTCGCCCTCACAATGGCCATCGTCGCTGTATAATCCCTATTGAAGAATTGTCTGGATGCAGGATACTTATTGAATATGTCTATCATCTCGTCGATGTCATCTGTTATATTGTCCTTTGGGAATCTGGCACCGACGGAGAAGACCGAGTCGACAGCAGGATCTTGCAATATCTCATCGCCAAGATCCTTGAGCATCCTCACGACCCTTGGGTCCCTGATATCTTTGACTGCATTATTGGAGTCGATATCCGGGTCGAGTTCGATGACAAGGAAGATGCTGTCTTGGCCTGCAAATGTGTCTTGCACTTTGTTATTCAATATCACCGCAGGTTCTGTTGGAGGCTGGAACTTGCTAAAGTCAGTTTCCATGTACATGAATGTTGCTCCATAGACCTGAAACACCGTTATGATAAGGGTTAGGGCGACTATCTGCTTGTAATATCTTGCCTGGACCCTTGCAAGAGACTTGAACATGCGCCTAAGCATCCTCTTTCACCTCAAGTCCCCTAAAGATGGTATCCAACTGCTTTTTGAATGCTGATTTAACACTCACTCCCTGTAAGCAGCTTATGAGCATGCCTGCAAGAACAGTTATCATAAGTACTGCGGCATCATCAGGGTTGACATGCATTGGGATATCTCCCTTCTCTTTAGCATTTGCGATGAAGCCCCTGAAAAGGCCATAAAGATCTACATCACCTCTGATCTTTTCCTTCCCATCGTATTCTGGCAGGACCATCTTTAGCTCTGCTTGGGTGATCTGGTCAAATCTGGTGATCTTTCCCTCCTTCATAAAGAATGCGATTATCTCATTTCTGACCCTTGGGACTTTTTTTATCTTCTTTGCTATGGAATCGAAAAAGCAATAGATGGCATCTTTTCCTTTCTTGCCTTGCTTAATCTGACACTCATAGTCGGCTTCGATGACTATCATCTGGGTCATATAGACCAGAAGGTCAGTCTTTTTTGGGAAATAATTGTAGAATGTGACCTCTGATATCGGAACGGAATCCGCAAGCTCTTTGACGCATATGTCGTCAAATCGCTTTTTGGCGAGCATTTCCATGAGAGTATTCAATAGAGTGACTTTCGTCCTCGCATGCTTTCTTTCCCTCAATGGAATATCTTTCATTGGAATCTAATCACTTTATATGTATAAAAACTTTAAGTTAACTTAAGTTTTTTGATTATCTTGATATTTCGATTTTTAGGCTCTTACACAATAACTAAATCAAGTCCAAGGAGTCAAAATGCCAACAAAAGGCCTGAACAAGATATTCTATCCGGAGGCTGTCGCTGTTATCGGCGCATCAAATGAGGTCGGTAGTGTAGGGCATTCATTGATGTCGAATCTCATAGGCCACGGCTATACTGGAACCATATATCCTGTGAACATCAAACATGACAGCATCCAAGGCATACATGCGTATAAGTCTCTATCAGATATTCCTCGGAAGGTTGACTTTGCGCTAATCGCTGTGCCCTCAAAGATTGTCCCTAAGATAATGGAGGAATGCGGGCAAAAAGGGGTCAAGGGTGTCGTGATAATATCTGCAGGATTTAAGGAGATAGGTGAGGCTGGAAGGGAGCTTGAGAATCAGGTCATGCAGGTCGCAACAAAATATGGGATACGTGTGATCGGCCCCAATTGCCTCGGGATAATCAATCCGCGTATAGGCCTGAATGCAAGCTTTGCAAGGAGCATGCCTCTTGAGGGTTCAATTGCCTTTATTTCCCAAAGTGGGGCATTATGCTCATCAATTATCGACTGGGCGAATGACCGTGGGATCGGATTCTCATATTTCGTCTCCATAGGCTCGATGCTGGATGTCGACTATGGTGACCTCATAGATTATTTCGGGCGTGATCCCAAGACCCGGAGCATAGTCATATATATGGAGTCAGTGAAGAAGGCAAAGAAATTCATGAGTGCCGCAAGCGGTTTCTCAAGGCAAAAGCCTATCGTCATTGTGAAATCAGGCAGATTCGAGGAGGGCCGCAAAGCTGTAGTGTCCCATACCGGTGCGATAGCCGGAGGCGATGATGTATACACCGCTGCTTTCAAAAGAGCGGGGATAGTCCGGGTCAAAGAGATAGACGAACTCTTTGATATCGCTGAAAAGATAGCATTAGGTCCCATTCCAACCGGCCCAAATATAGCGATCATCACCAATGCCGGAGGTCCGGGTGTCATGGCAACAGACAAAGTGTGCGAGCTTAATGGAAAACTCGCAAAGTTGTCTTCTGAGGATATCGAAAGCCTATCCAAAGATCTGCCTGTAAACTGGAGCCACAGTAATCCCATAGATGTGCTCGGCGATGCGGATTCCAAAAGATATGCGGCTGCAATGGTAAAATGTATCGGATCAAAGGATGTCGACAGTATAATAGTCATATTGACGCCCCAGTCGGGTACAGACTGCGATCTGATAGCAAAGACCGTGGCAGACGCATGGGAGGGTTCCAACAAACCCATAACTGCATGCTGGATGGGGGGTTCATCTGTAGAAAAAGCCAGGCAGATCCTCAGAGACCGTGGAATAGCTGTTTATCCAACACCTGAAAAGGCGGTCAAGACACTCATCAGTGGATACAATTACAAGCGTAATCTGGAACTCCTGCATGAGACCCCTGAGAAGATCACTGCGGGCATCAGCCCTGACAAGGCGAAGCTGGATTCAATAATCGAAAGGCACCTCACCGCAAAAAACTATATTATCTCTGAGAGGGAATCCAAAGAGTTCCTCAAGGAATACGGGATCCCAACAAATCACGCAAAACTCACGACCTCCCCTGATGAGGCGGTCTCTGTGGCAGAGGAAATGGGCTATCCAGTGGTCATGAAAATAGACTCCCCTGACATAACACACAAGACCGATGCAGGAGGTGTGATCCTCAGCATATACTCAGAAGACGATGTCCGAAACTCATATGAGCGGCTAATAAAAAATGCGAAGGATTACAAGTCTAATGCTGAGATCCGAGGGGTCGCAGTAATGCCCATGATAACAGATAGGGGATTCGAGCTTCTTTTAGGCTCCAAAAGGGATGAGGTATTTGGGCAGGTCGTCGTCTTCGGTGCCGGGGGAACGCTGGTTGAGGTGCTGCAGGATTCCAATATTGGATTGCCTCCGCTGACCCAGACGCTGGCGAAAAGGCTCATGGAAGACACGAAGTCCTATAAGCTCTTGAAGGAGGGCTCAAGGGATAGGAAGCCAGCGAACCTGATAGAGATAGAAAAGGTGATCATCAAGTTCAGCCATCTTATCACTGATTACCCTCAGATCGTGGAGATAGACATCAATCCCTTATTGGCAACCCCTACAAAGGCAATCGCCCTCGATGCCAGGATAATACTTGATGGAGGAGTCCCAAAAACAGGCAATGACCATTTATGCATAGTCCCCTATCCACGAGAGCTGACTGAGGAATTTACAGCAAGAAATGGGAAAAAAGTCGTCATTCGGCCAATAAGGCCATATGACGAGCCCCTGGTGAAACAGCTGTATGAGAGCCTAAGTGAGGAGACCCAGCATTATCGCTTCTTTCACGCCATAAAGGACATCACACATGAGCAATTGATAAGATACTGCCATACCGATTATGACCGGGAGATAGCACTAGTTACCGAATATGATGGAAGGCTTGTCGGCATGAGCAGGCTGATGTTCGACCCTGGAAGTTCCACTGGGGAGTTCTCTGTTGTTGTCACAGATGACTGGCAAAAACACGGTATAGGAAGGAGACTAGTCGAAAAGATCATCGAGATCGGCAAGACCAAGAAGCTATCGATGATATATGCCACTATCGTAAAGGACAATTTCTCCATGAAGCACCTTGGCAAAAAGCTAGGCTTCATCATAGAGCCTACCGATGACCTTAAACTAGACCGTCTCATGCTCACACTTGAGAGCAAAAATTGAACAATGCTCATCTAAATTCCAAAATCTGGGAGGATGCGCTCCAATACGGAGAGATAAAGACTGAAATATTTTTATATGAGAAATTATAATCTATGACCTGTAAGACTCAAATTCAACAGGATAATGATAAAAAATGGCAATCGAATCTATGAGTGGTGAGGGCAAGCAGTTCGCCCCAACCCAAGAATTCTCTGAAAAGGCTCATATTAAGAGCATGGAGCAATATGACCAGATGTACAAGCGCTCGATAGAGGACCCAGAAGGCTTCTGGGCTGATGTTGCAAGTGAGTTGCACTGGTTCAAAAAATGGGACAAGGTCTATGAATGGGATCTCGCAAAGCACGAGGTCAAGTGGTTCCAGGGTGGAAAAACCAATATGTGCTACAACTGTGTTGATGCCAACCTCGAAGAAAGGGGGGATAAGGTGGCTATCATCTGGCAGGGAGAACCAGAAGACGATGTTGTCAAGCTCACATACAAAGACCTTCACAGAGAGGTCTCAAAGTTCGCAAATGTTCTCAAATCAAAGGGTGTAAAAAAAGGCGACAAGGTCTGCATCTATCTGCCCATGATACCTGAGCTTGCGATAACGATGCTCGCATGCGCTCGGATTGGCGCTGTTCACACCATAGTCTTTGGAGGTTTCAGCCCACAATCAATTGCTGACCGTGTGCACGACTCTGAGGCATCGATAATCATCACATCAAATGTTAGCCTAAGGGCCGGCAAGAAGATACCACTCAAGACAAATGTCGATGAGGCAGTAAAAACCTGCCCCTCGATAAACAGCGTCATAGTCGTTGACAGGACAGAGTATGAGGTTCCAATGGTCGAAGGCTTGGACACATGGTATCATGAAGAGATGGAGAAGGTTTCAGCAGATTGTCCCGCAGAAGAAATGGACGCAGAAGACCCGCTTTTCATCCTCTACACATCAGGGACAACTGGTAAGCCAAAGGGTGTCTTGCACACTACTGGCGGATACATGACCTATACCTATCTGACCTTCAAGTACATCTTCGACTACCATGAAGAAGATGTATACTGGTGCACAGCAGACATAGGCTGGATAACAGGACACAGTTATATCGTCTATGGACCACTGAATGCGGGAGCAACATCCGTCATGTTCGAGGGAGTTCCCTCATACCCGGAAAAGGACAGGTTCTGGCAGATTTGCGAAAAATTCCATGTCAACCAGTTCTACACAGCACCAACTGCTGTACGTGCGATAGCAAGTTACGGGGATGAGTTCGTGGACAAGCACGAGCTTAAGGACCTTAAGCTTCTAGGATCAGTTGGTGAGCCCATCAACCCAGAAGCTTGGATGTGGTACTACAACAAGGTCGGAAAGGGCCGCTGCCCAATAGTCGACACATGGTGGCAAACAGAGACTGGCGGCATCCTTATAACGCCACTTGCCGGTGCACACACCCTAAAGCCTGGTTCCGCATCTAGGCCATTCTTTGGCGTAGAACCAATGGTCATAAATGACCAGGGCGAAGAGGTCGGAGTAAATGAAGGTGGATATCTGGTCATCAAGAAACCATGGCCTTCCATGATGAGGACCATCTACGGGGACCACGAGAGATTCGTACAGACCTACTGGAGCATGTATAAAGGACTATACTTCACAGGCGATGGTGCAAGGGTCGATGAAGATGGAGACTACTGGCTTATGGGCAGGGTCGACGATGTCATCAATATCTCAGGTCACAGGATAGGTACAGCGGAGGTCGAGTCAGCTTTAGTCAGCCATCCAGATGTCGCAGAAGCCGCAGTAGTGCCGTTCCCGCATGACATCAAGGGACAGGCTCTCTACGCATTCGTTACACTGAATGCAGGAGTGGAAAAGACCGATGATCTAGTCAAGGTTCTCAGAAACCATGTGAGCAAGGAGATAGGCCCCATAGCAAAGCCTGACAAAGTGCAGTTCGCAGACTCCCTGCCAAAGACAAGAAGTGGAAAGATAATGAGAAGGATCCTAAGAAAGATAGCAGAAGGGGCAGAAGATGTGGGTAATGTTATGACCTTGGCTAACCCTCAGGTTGTCGAGGATCTGAAAAAGGAAAGGGTGTAGAACACCCAACCTTCTTTTCTTTTTATTTTTTTTAAAGATAAAATGTCAGACACAAAACCCCCACTGAACCGTTGGTTGGTCGTCTTAGGAGCGCTAGTTATCCAGCTTTGCCTTGGAGCAATATACAGCTGGAGCGTTTTCACAAAGATCTTGACCAAGCCACTCACAGAAGGCGGGATATACGGATTTACAGCATCAGAGACCGCATGGATATTTTCAGCCGGCCTTGCGACATTTGCAGTCGTCATGGTCATCGCAGGAAGGCTACAAAAGAAGATGGGTCCAAGGCCCATAGCGATGGCGGGAGGTATAGTGTTCGGGATGGGATACATCCTCGGCGGCATGTACGGTGAGACCTTCCTGACACAGCTGCTTTTCATTGGCATAATCAGTGGAGCTGGCATCGGACTGGTATATGTCGTGCCGATCGCTGTCTGCATCAAATGGTTCCCCGACAAAAAGGGGATGATAACCGGCCTTGCAGTCGGTGGATTCGGATTTGGCGCGACCCTTTGGGTCAAGCTCGCAGGAAGCTGGTTCGGAGGCCTTTTGAACACGACCAATGTGATGGGGCTTCCCGGCGTCCAGTCGGTCTTTGTCATATATGGAGCGGTCTTTTTGGTTACAGTCGTTTTGGCATCAGTTGTGATGGTGAATCCGCCCGAGGGATATAAGCCCGATGGATGGGAGCCACCGCAAGCTACAGCTGCAAAGGCAACAGGCGCGGTTGACATGACCAGCGAAAAGATGCTCAAGACCCCACAGTTCCTGATGCTTTGGACCATGTTCTTCCTATCCGCTCTTGCGGGTCTCATGGTCATCTCATGCATAGGGCTCTATGGCGTAGATGCCCTTCAGGCGTCTGGTGCAGTTCCTGATGCAGCTGAAGCTGGGATGGTCGCAGGCACCGCCATGGCATGGTATGCGATACTCAATGGCATTGGAAGGATAGCCTGGGGCACAGCATTCGATAAGGTCGGCAGAAAGACAGCATTGACTGCGATGTGCCTTTTGCAAGGTGTGATGATGCTCTCGTTCTATTATATCGGAGGATCATACTATGGTCTGATAATCGGCGCATGTATAATCGGCTTCAACTTTGGAGGCAACTTTGCATTGTTCCCATCAGCCACGGCTGACTTTTTCGGCAATAAGAATGTGGGCACTAACTATGGCTGGGTGTTCCTATCCTATGGCGTAGCAGGCATAGCAGGCCCGCAGATCGCCGGATATTTCAAGGACGCAGCAGCTGGTAATCCCGAGGCATGGCTGACCCCTTTTATCATAGCAGGGGTTGGATGCATCATAGCAGCAGGGATATCGCTGATGCTAGCACCGCCAAAGGAGTGATGGGGCTTTTAGGCCCCATTATTTTCTTTTTTTTCTACTGCCCTCCAAATCATCTTAGATGGAAAACGATAGAGCCAAGGATTTTTCCCTTGTGGTCATCGATGTTCAAGAAAAGTTCGAACCATCGATACATGAGTTCGACAAGATGGTGGGAAACATCACAAAGCTCATCCGTGGTATGAGGCTCCTTGAGGTTCCAATCCTTGTCACAGAGCAGTATCCCGAAGGCCTTGGAAGGACCGTGGAAGATGTGGCTTGCGCTCTCGGTGATTTCACACCTATATCTAAGCTCTCATTCTCATGCATGGAGTCAGTGGGATTCAAGACACTGTTTGAGAGGCTTGCAAAAAAGGAGGTCGTCCTATGCGGCATAGAGGCGCATGTATGCCTTTTCAATACAGCCAAGGATCTTTTGGATCAGGGATATACCGTTCATTTCGCAGCCGATGCGACATCTTCTAGAAAGCCCTATGACAAGGAGATAGCCCTTCGGCGGGTGGAATCGGAGGGTGCCAAGTTAACGACCGCTGAGATGATACTCTTTGAGCTGATGCATAAAGCAGGTACTGATAAGTTCAAGAAGATGCTTGAGATCGTCAGATAAGGCGCTGATAAAAAAAAGAAAAAATGGAGCTTATAGCTCCACGACTGGTTCTTCTGGCTCTTGGCGCATTTGTGCTTTTGGCCTTTTGCGTCCAAGGACATAGCACACGATACCTCCCATAGCAAGGACAATGGCTATTGCAAGTCCCCGTATGTCAAGTGCTCCCACAGAGTATATGATCGTGTTCATCCCGTAGATAAATGCACATATGGTTCCGATCCAATATATCGAAGCAATAGACCTGAGATTGTACACTATATTGGGTCTGCCATATTTGCCTGACTTTTGCATCACGACCTTGGTCAGCACATAATATGCGATAGCCATCGTGGCAAGCACAATCAATTCGATGATCCATGAAAGGTCTGCAAGCTGAGCCTTTGAGCTCATAGACAAGATGCCAACAACTGAGCGATATGGGTACATGACCAATGCGGTGTATGCATATATCGTCAAAATGGGTGCGGTGACCGCCGACATCAGCGCATTTTTCGCCCCAAGCCTCATGTTCTCTACTTCTGCACCTATGTAGAGCCCTGCTCCCACGATCCAGTATACAATAGCCTCCAATAGCCAACCATATCTCAGCCTTAATAGCATGTCTGGATTGTCTGGATTGTTCACGACATAATCGATCCCGAAGATGAATATCATCGTTGAACAGAGGAGGAACATCAAGGAATAAAGTGCCATTAGATGGACGTGCTGTGACGCTGTCATGCTCTTGAGGACCCTGTCAGCCTCGATAAGAGAAGCTATGGACACTATCACCACAATAGGCCACCATGCCCCGAAATCAAAGCTTTTGTGGAGCCTATAATATGCAGGTCTATAATTTGATGAGCTATAGCTAGATGGCTGATAATATGGGTTATAGTCCGTATATTTACTTGGCTTTGATCCATATCCACCCTCCAGAGGGCCTCGTAAGCGCCCTGTCTCTATATGGTCTGATACCATCCCTCCGATGGAGACTGAATATCCGATCTTGACATTTGCATCATAAACATCTCCTGGATAGCCTTGTGCACATCCCTTGGCTTTCATCTGAAAGTTCTGGCCGGCAGCCACACGGCTCTTTTCAGCAAATGCGGTCTTACAGACAACTCCGTTTACGGTCACAGTGATATCCTCTATCTCAATGGCTGTGCCCACCCCGTTTGTCAAAACGCCGATGAATGTCCCGTCTGCATTCATCCCTGTCCCTGCAAGCTGGGGTTTTATCTTGGCGAAACCAGTTGCAGTAACTGTTGTGCCCCCCATATTGAATATTCCCATCTGCCACGTGAACAATACCAACAATGTGATTATCGCAGCAATCAGGGCGATGCCCGATGACTTGGATCTTTTCTTCATGTATAAAAGAAGGGTTGAAACAGTCTAAGATATGCATCTGGAACCGTTCCATCAGGTCTTATTCATCAAATAACAGGCAGTCTGGCAATTCTTCGATGGTCTCAATGATATCATTCGCACCTGCCTGAGAAAAGTCCATATCCATTGCCTCCCCTGTCAAGACCCCTATAAAAAATGCTGATGCCCCTCTTGCTGTGGCAAGATCGACCAGTGTGTCACCCACATAGACTATCCTCTTAGCAGGTATTGCCAATGATTTTGCGACCTTCAAAAGACAATCAGGAGCTGGCTTTTGACACAATACATCGTCCCTTCCGATGATGACATTGAATAGGTCTTCGTCTATACCCAATATTTCAAGGTGATGTAAGATAGCATCTTTTAGTCTCCCCGATGCAATTGCTAGGTGATAACCCTCAGACAGGTCCTCAAGAACCTCCGGAACTCCTGGCATGGGCTCAACAGCCTCATTTTCAAGCCTGTAGTTCGACAGGTATTCCTCAACATCAGCATCTGGCAGGTACTTGGACACGAATTGGGCCCAGCTCATATTCCCCCTTTGGGTGAACATCTCCCTGGGTAGTGGCACAAGGCCCATCGACATCGCAATTCTACGGTTCTCCAAATAGACTGTGTCAAGAGAGTCGACAAGTGTCCCATCAAAGTCAAAACAGATAACCGCGACATCCATCTATTGAACTATGCGTGACAGACATATAATAGGAAAAATACAAATCCTATTACATGGACAACCTTCCCTTTCAAGATGAAAATGGCAATATGAAGCCGCTATACACAGGGAAGATAAGCTATTTCCTCGATGCAAAAACTGATTCCAAGATCAGGATAAGTGTCAAGGTCGACATCGAAAAGCATATTCGAAAGGTCATACAATCAGGGACTGAGGGGTTCATAGAGGTAAACAAGACAGAACAGACCATCGGTTTTACAGACCGGGATGGTCTTGTGATACCCTTTGACTTCATAAAGAGCGTCAGGCTCATGTACTGCTACAGGCGTGCCACATATGGCTCAAATATTGGTACTATGCACTTTCGCGGACCAGAGATGGGACTGGACCTGGCTGACGGGCTCTATCTGCCCATAGCTCTTGATACTGTTGAGAACACAGTATTATCGGATATCAAAAAGGATAGGGAGATGTTAAAAAAGACCGGCAGACAGGCAAAACTCATCGCTGATTTCATGGGAAAGCCCCTGGTCCTTGGAAGGCCAAAAAAGATAATCGACGAAAAGACCAAGGCTTTAAAGACCAATGAGAAGGGAGAGCTCATATCGATGGCCATACTCGTTATGGCATTTATGATACCTTCCGCATACATAGGAAATCTCATCGCCAGGGGAGAGATATCAGGATGGGATGTGGTGTGGGGCATCTTAGGTATTATCGCTTTGCTTGGCATTATGTACTCTATGGTCTTTTTTCCAACACGGAAATCTAAAACTTACGATGCCATTATAATCCATTCAATTGAATAGTTCGGGGCAGTTCATATGCATTTAAGACCTGATACGAGCGGGATGCTAATTGGGGCAGGAACTCTACTCTCATTCATGTTCTTTAATCTGGCATATGGTGGCCTTCTGCCAAGCGCATTTTTCGCCGGAGCCCTTGCGTCCATAGCATATGTCTGGGTCGGTGGAAAGGCGTCAAGGGATATGTATCTAAAGGTGAGTATCTGGGCTGTCATCCTGGCTTATATGGTTATAATGGTCGCTATTGGCATTTACGCAATCGCATACACAGTTTCATCCCCTGATATCAGCTCTGATGCTGATATGGCCGTACAGGTGGCGATGACGCTCTTTATATGGGGGACTTCAACAGCATTAAACATGGCTCCTTGGGGGTTTCTCACAGTTGTGGGCGGCATCATCACAGGACTTCTTCTTGGTACTGAAAAGGCCCATAAACCTGCAAGAAGGAGATAGGATACACGTTGCTAATGGCCTACATGGGTCTGAGTATAAACTGCTAGATGCTTGTTTTCAAGTTCTTAACACGGGCTGGGGAAGCAGTTGAGTCCTGGACGGGGTGTATATCCCATGGATATACACGTATCCGACCACATGATGGTGCAGATGCCTGATGGACTCATTCCAGTCCAGCAGCAGGCACATTCGACATTGGGTAAGGTGGTGGTCGGTGGGATTGTTGTTGGGATTGTTGTTGTGGGTATTGTTGTGGGTATTGTTGTTGTTGGTATGGTTGTTGGTATGGTTGTTGTTGGTATGGTTGTTGTTGGGATTGTTGTTGGTATTGTTGTTGTTGGTATTGTTGTTGTTGGTATTGTTGTTGTTGGTATTGTGGTTGTTGGGATTGTTGTTGGTATGGTTGTTGTTGGTATGGTTGTTGTTGGTATTGTTGTTGTTGGTATTGTTGTTGTTGGTATGGTTGTTGGTATTGTTGTTGTTGGTATGGTTGTTGTTGGTATTGTTGTTGTTGGTATTGTTGTTGTTGGTATGGTTGTTGGTATGGTTGTTGTGGGTATTGTTGTTGTGGGTATTGTTGTTGTGGGTATTGTTGTTGGGATTGTTGTTGTGGGTATGGTTGTTGTGGGTATGGTTGTTGTTGGTATTGTTGTTGTTGGTATTGTTGTTGGTATTGTTGTTGTTGGTATGGTTGTTGTTGGTATGGTTGTTGTGGGTATTGTTGTTGGTATTGTTGTTGTTGGTATTGTTGTTGTTGTGGGTATTGATGTTGGTATGCTTGTTGACGGTATGAAAGTGGTTGGAATTGTTGTTGGGATTGTTGTAGTGTGTATATCGAGCATTTCTGAGACTATGACTATTTTTCCAGTGCTAGACTTCTCTATGAGGATGCCATCCCATTCTTCAAAGTATTTGATCTTTATATCGATCTCGAACTCATGTGTGCCTGTAAGATTTAAGATCTCTAAACAAGGATCATATGGTGTAAGGTGGACATAGAGATAGCTCATGACCTTTACGACCATCTTAGATGACATAGGTCCCACTCTGAGCCTGCCATCTTTACAATCGGGGCCGGGTCCCTGGCATGGTACGATAATGTCGAATTGATTGTTTCGGTAGAGGGCATTCCAATTGGCGATCATGTCGTCATCGTTGACTACATAGTTGAAGTAGCATTGATTTCCATTGATTGTGGCATTGATGTCATCGATGTAGATATCGACAGGTAGTGCATTCATGAACTGGCATTTGAATCCGCTAAGTGGTGGAATCCACCCCCCGCCACTGTGAATATTTTTTGACACCTGGCAGTTCACCAATAATGGTTTAACATTGTGAAAACCAGAGGCTGTGGGTCCCGTGTTTGCAGAAACATTGAAGACATCCAGATACCATAGTGTCACGCCAATGACCATCACTACGAGGACAGAGAATCCATATATCATTATGTGTTCCATGGAACCCTGTGACCTATGGCCTAATCTGAATCTTTTTTTTCTTCCTTTATCTGGTCTATTTCCTGACATCTACACCACTTGGGCGACTCTCATAAAAGGGCCCTTTTTATTACTAATATCTAGGACGAATTAGAAGAAAACCCTTATGATTTTTGGCGAAAAAGCGGATTTTCCAATATTTCAAAGAGATAGACTCGTTATGACCTGTTTAGTGAAAAATACCAATATTTGTGGAGTCGATTCTTACTATTTCGGAAAAAGATAACCCTCAAGACACTATTTTATATTCTCCAATTCAAAGGGAGATGTCACCATCGATTTTATGATGTCTGGCTTTATCATCATCGACCCGTCTATGTCATGCCAACTTTCCCTATGTGCATATCTCCCATCATTGAATGATCCATATGCTCTTTTGTACTTCAACTCAAGGAGTTTTATGCTTCCAAATCCCTTCTCTCCCGTGATCTCTCCCATTACTCTTTCGATTGTGAAGTCCCTTCCAGCAACATCGATTTGGATGATATTTGTGAATGATATCTCAGAAAGTTCTATGGCGCTGATTATCGATGGCTCTTGGAGCGGTGTTTCGACAGGTCTTTGATCCTGGATAGAAATGGTCTTGATCGATGGCCATCCCAGTGCGATTACCATCCCTTTTTTTGGCTTTCTCCTAGCGACCGAGACGATCTTGGTTCCAGTCTTTGGGTCATATCCCATAGACTTCCTCACATATGCTAGCTCATGATTCATCCCATTGTAGTTCGGGATCCTGTGCCTCATGTTCTTTACCACGTTTGGCAGAGCTGCCATGAGCTTGTCCATGTCTGGGGGCATATCATCATTAGTTGACCTTGCGCAATCGCTAAGGGATGTCCCACTTCCATAATATGCAATTCGCTCATACCTGACCTCAGTTGTGGCGATCGATTCTACGTCTCCACTATCAATTACATCAACAGCATTTCTTATCGTATCTGCAAAATATATTTGATAAATA
>SDBU01005308.1_pt1 | contig 15471 bp, 15 predicted proteins | sample 2277071 | NCBI WGS metagenome assembly SDBU01 (sample SAMN10397929, study PRJNA504765) | marine sediment metagenome | isolation source: marine sediment core GS08_GC12, 126 cmbsf | place: Arctic Ocean: Gakkel Ridge, Loki's castle | collected 2008
CTTGAGTCGGCTGAAAGCACCTCTGCCTTTTATTTCAAATATAATTTCCTTGAAGGCGCCTATACCGCTTTCATTAACATTAATAATATCTATTCCCCACCCTTTAGATTGAGCATACCGACTATACATACGGAAGAGGTTAGCGGCAAACAGTCCAGCTTCATCTCCACCAGCTCCAGCCCGGATTTCCATAATGATGTCTCTTTCATCACTAGCATCCTTAGGCAGAAGGGCAAGCTTTAGCTCTTGAAGCAGATTCTCTTGCTGCGACTCAAGGCTTTCTATCTCTTGCTTGACTAAAGCTGCCATGTCTTCGTCCAGCCCATCATTTAGCATCGCCCTTGTTTCTTCCAGCGACCTGGAGGCTGCCTTATATTTCCTATACTTTGTTACCAGGCTTTCAATACTGGCTCTCTCCTTAGCTAACATCTGCAACCGTTTCAGGTCAGATGCCACCTCAGGCAGGGCTATTTGCTGATTTAGCTCCTGGTAACGCTTCTCTATCTGTTCTAATCTGTCCCACATAGCTATATTATAGCATAGGTACAGATGGCACTCAAAGTAGAGGCAGTTGCGAAACTCTTATTGTCTTCCACAAGACAGTGGGGTAGAATTGGGGTATGTGGCAGTCAGTTCTGGAATATATCCCTGCAATATTTAAATATTGGTGGGTTATTGTGATGGGGTTTGCAGGAGCTGCTATAGGGGCAATTCTTAGTGTTCGGCAAGGGCTGGGCATTCCGATTTGGGTATGGATTGTTATTGCCCTTGTTGGGCTTTTTATCGCACAGTTTTTGGCTTTCCACAAAGTTGCGAGCCGATTAATCCCAGCCGAACAGACAGAAGAGAGTCTGAAAAAACTAGGGGAACTTCGGATAGAGGGTGTTAAAATGCGAAATAAGGGGATGAAGCTAAAAACAAATGAGGAAGTAGATAAGTGGATAAATAAAATCGGGGGGTGGCAGAGAAAAGTAATTTCGGAAATTGAGAAAATATCTCCAGCCGAAGCTCAGATATTTAAATCGATAGACCTTATTAAAGCCAAACGCTTTAAGAATGCTGTTAACGCTCGTCACCAAAAATATTTAAGGATACTTAGCGACCGAACGGAAAATATAAAGCAACTGGTGCAACGGATTACACCAGAAAACCTAGCTGTGAGGTCTAGGATTGAGAAATAACTTCTCAAATGTATACACATTGTCTAATAGAAAATACTTGATTACTCATAGCACTATGCAATAGTTGTCCCTGGCCAGATTCGGCTGCCTGGTTCAACTTTACAACCACTGGCTACTGTTACATTATCACCCAAAATTGAGTCCTCAATAATACTATCGGTATTGAGGCAGCAATTGTCAGCCACAATAGAGTTCTTTAGATTAACATGTTGTCCTACCTGAGTATTTCGCCAGATAATGGATTCTTCAATAACAGCCTCTGACAGAATTTGGCAGCCAGCACCAATAACCACCGGCCCGATTAGCTTGACATTTCGCCCAATTGCGCAGTTACCGCCTATCACTACCGCTCCCTTTATTTGGGCTGTGGGATGGATATAGCTTTGCTCTCCAATCACCACCTCCTTACCCGGGTCAAGAGTATACTGACTACTTTTGCCACCGAGCAAGTCTCGGTGTAGTTGGAGGTATTTCTCTGGGGTGCCTATATCTATCCAATAGGCAGAGGAAGGATAAGCATAAACTGGCTCCCCCTCGTTTAGGAGGAGGGGAAACGTCTCACGCTCAATGCTGACTTTAGTTTGCGGTGGGATTCGAGTGAGGACATCAGGTTCAAGGACATAGGTGCCAGCATTTATCATATTGGTAGTTACCTGACTCCACTTAGGCTTCTCTAGAAATCGTGTAACCCTGCCCTGGGCATTGGTTTCTATTAAGCCGTAGCTGGTGGGGTCGTCCACCGGGGTAAGGGCAATAGTTGCTTTGGCTTTTTTCTCTCGGTGAAAGTCTATCATAGCTGTAATATTCAAGTCAGTGAAAATATCGCCGTTTAGCACCAGGAAGGTCTCATCTAAATACCTTTCAGCATTTTTCACTGCTCCAGCCGTTCCCAGAGGGGTATCTTCAACAGAATAATAAAGCTTGACCCCAAACTGGCTGCCGTTACCTATGTAGCTCTCAATAGGCTGTGCCTGGTGACCTTGAGCCAGGGTTATGTCTTTTATCTGGTGCTGGCTAAGGTGGCGGATGACATGCTCTAGAAATGGGATATTAAGCACAGGAACCATAGCTTTTGGTATATTATAGGTAAGGGGGTATAGCCTGGTTGCCTCACCCCCCACTAGGATAACCGCTTTCATTGCTATTCCTCAACTGCAGAGTATGTCTATTTTACCATAATCTATACCATCTCTTGGCAAAATGTATACTAATAAGCTAATATAGCGGTAGGTCTGGCTTTGATAGACCTAGGAGTAGCTTCTGGCAAATGCAGATGAGAAAACGAATAGCTAACCTAACCTCTAATATCCTGAATCCTTTCTTGGTGAGTCTTATAATAATCCTATTGCTTTCCTTTAAGTCAACATCCAGCACACCCGATGCCCTTAAATGGTCGCTGATTTCCGTAGCCCTTAGTGTATTGCCAGTTTTTTTAGTTATTACTTATCTGGTTCGGAATGGGAAGCTTGATGGCATCTTCATTAGGGTTCGTGGACAAAGGTCTAAGATTTACTGGCTAGCAGGCGCTTGTGCTAGTCTGGGCTGTGTTACTCTTCATTACTTGGGGGCACCACTAATACTGGTAGCTACATTTGTCGCTGGACTTTCAGCAATAGTCATATTTATGTGCATAAATTTCTTGTGGAAGATAAGCCTTCATACTGCCTTTATAGCTGGTTCAGTAACAGTGTTGGTTATTTTATATGGCTGGATAGCTGCGGTAACTGTATTGCTAATCCCTTTAATGTCCTGGGCAAGGATAGAATTGAAGCATCACTCACTAGCTCAGGTGGCTGCTGGTGCTCTTCTGGCAGCTTTAATTGTAGTTGTGGTGTTTTATCTCTTTGGTCTGGTCTAGATTTGTGTATTTCGCGGACACCGCTGGCAAATGTGTCAGAGATATTCTCAGGTGAGGCATCATCAGTTATCTATAACAAAAAGACTACTTCACAATCTCAAAGACAGCTACCAGCCCATGCCCGCATCCCTGCCCCCGCTGAAGCCCCATCTCGAGCTCCCTGAGGCAATAGCCCAGGTGAGGCTCTACCAGGCTAGTCCGGGGATTTCCTATTTTCATCCTGGCTGCCGCTTTCACTACACCTTTCATGGCGCTGAGCACCCTCCTGAGGGGCAGAGGTATCTCTGCCAAGGCTTCCGGGAGCTTGTTTCCCTCGAGTAGCGTCTTGGTATAGTTTACCAGGTAGTTCCAGCAATCAGCGAGTTGCTGGTGATAGGCATTTACCTCGGCGAAGCCATCCTTGGGAACATAGAGAACCAATACCTCATCTAGATTGGTGCACAGGTTGGGCTCAAAGAGTGAATTGACCAATCGGCGCAGGGGCTGACAGTGGGGATTATATTGAGCTGTGTCCATGTGGCGCCCCACGAATGAGGAGCGGTCGGTTAGCTTCCGCAATACAATGCCACCCCCAGCCTTCCTTTTGGTTTGGCGATAAATATGTAGAACCTCCTGACGCCCCATGAGCCTTAGTGGGAAAGAGGTCAACTGCTGCTTTCCCCCCATACCGTCTGAGTGTATGTAGGAGATGGCATAGTCCATCCACTGGTTACTCTCAAGAGCTTTTGTCCACAGTGTTTGCCACTCGTAGGAGAAGCGCCCCAGCCAGTCAACCATGATGAGAGTACCATTTTTGCTGTGCTTGACGATATTACTCAAGAGTTCTACAGTCTGCTCATCGGTGTTGTGGGATAGTGTTCCATAGTTGGCCAAATACAGGTCATAGGGCTCTTCACCAGAGAAATCATAGTCATTGAAGTCTGACTGGACGAAGACCATATTTTGTCTGTTACTATAGCTAGCCTGAGCTTGCCTCAATAGACCCTCGTTTATATCAATCCCCTTGTAAAGCTCAAGCATGTCAGGCTCTATAACCTTTGTATCATGCTCTGAAATCAGGGACTTGCTGGTGATGTTGGTGACGAGTTCAAGGCCATCCCCACTTCCGCATCCTAGGTCTAGTAGGCGAAGCCTTTCGTCACGCTCCTTCTTTCGGGCTACCAGCCGTTTCAGGTATGGACTCAGGTAGAGTCCAAGTTCCTCATCCTCCCAGAAGCGGCGCACGTTATCATATTTTCCCAGAAGCCCACTAGGCTTCTGGTAGAGTCCGCTTTGGAATGCTTCATTGTAGGCATCTACCTCAGTCATAAGCTCCTCTAATTTTCCAGACCGGTGTTTAAACTATCTACCACCCTTACTGCCTGAAAGCCGTCAGCACCGTAGCCATCGGCACCTATACTTTGAGCGAATTCCTCCGAGACAGCAGCCCCGCCGATGATGACCTTCACCTTGTCCCTGAGCCCACTTTCGGTGAGTGCCTGGATGGTGTCCTTCATGTGTATCATGGTGCTGGTAAGCAAGGCAGATAGCCCCAGAAACTGAGGCTTCTCCTCCCTCACGGCAGCTGCGATAGTTTGAGGGTCAATGTCATTTCCTAAATCCTTGACCATGTAACCGGCCCCTCGAAGCAGTATTGAGACTATGTTCTTGCCAATATCGTGAAGGTCTCCTTTTACCGTAACTATAATTATCTTGCCTTTGGACTTGATGCCACTCTTGGCGAGGTGGGGCTCCAGTATCTCCATAGCTACCCCCACCGCTTCAGCCGAGGCTAGCATATCCGGAATATAGTATTCCTTCACCTCGAATTTCTGCCCCACAATGTTCATACCCTCGGTGAGTCCCTTGTTGATTATATCCTTCGCACTTATGTTCAGGGCAAGGGCTTTCTCGGTAAGCTCACTGAGCCCAGGCTGCCCCACCATCCCCTCCTTAAAGCCTTCATCATCCTGGGTTACCCTTCCCTGGATGACATTTTCCTTGATAAGTGCCAGTATATCCTCAGTCACAATTACCTCCGAATCTTATCAATTTCTCAATCTTGTCAGCAGACCAGGCACCTCCAGAAACACTTTATCCACGACCTCCTTGGCTATATGAGGTGGCGTCAATGACAGAATCTCCTCCATCCTCTCTCGCGCCCGAAGGAGTGTCTCGTCCACCATGTCTTTGCCCTCAAAGGGATATGGGGGTGCAATCTCTCCAGAATGAAGCGCGCTCCGTACAAACCGGACATAGAGCTTATGGGAGGTGCCCATGACCTTTCTTATTTGCTCCAGAGATTCCGAAATCCTATCAGCGGTCACCGTTGGCTGTCTGACGAATCTCTTTACCATACCTATGTGGACATCATCCAGCACCGCCTGAACGGGGCAGAAGGTATTGGTTCGCTCCAGGAGACCAAAGGCATAGTGAATATACTGAGGGCCGGCGAGCGTCACTAGGATGTGCGAAAATAGCCTTTCCACCGAGGCTTGTATTCCAGGCACCTTTGTATCGGAGATGCCCCCGGTGGAATAGCAAGGTAGACCGTAATAGCGTGCCATCTGGACGCAGTCGATGTTATATTGGTTGAACTCAGGGACTCCGTAGGAATCATAAAGGTCGACCATGCTGGCTCTGCCCGGCACACTGCCATAGAGTACAGGAGTACCCTTGTTTACCAATTGAGTCAGAGCTATGCCCACCAGTATCTCGGCGTTGATCTGAGCTACCATACCCTCTTCTCTAATGGGAGCAGTAGAGCCGCCTTGGGGGGAGCTGGAGATGACCAGGGGTATACCTGTCTTGGCTATCTCTATCGCTTCCTGTGTGGTATTGTCTACCATCTGTAGAGGGCTTTTTACCAAGGAGGTGATAAAAGAGATGATGGGATTCTCCATCAGCCTGTCCTCTCCGCCGGCTATGAGCTGAGACATCCTGACCACATTGCTCAGTTGACTAAGCTCCGTTAACCCAGCCATCACATGCTTAGTGGTATTGTTCAGTGAGGCGAAGAACTTGTTAACATCCTTGTTATCGTCGGTGATGTCATCGTCCTGAATATTGACTGGGCGCAGGAAGCCATCCCAGGAATCCAGGTGTTCACAGAGACGTGCTGCCTTGGCTAGCCTGTCCACATTGCCCTTCTCTATCCTGAACACAGGGAACTCAACCTGGACGCTTGGGTTACGCTTACTGACAAAAGCTTCTATATCCACATCCAGCCAGTTGTTAGCCTCGGAGCCTGAGGCGAAGTATACCCTGGGCTCATGTCCGTCAAGGACGAGGCAGTTATTCTCATCCCGTGCTCCAAGCTTTACCACCTTTGGTGCTGCTTGCACTGCCTCGGTGATTACCTTCTTGGGTATCTTGAGCAGCCAGCAGGCGGCACCTCCCTGAGGGATGGACAAGACCTCAGCGCCGTGGTCACCAAAAATTTCAGCAGCGCTGCGGTTGAAACACACCACGCCAGGGTCGGTCAGTATAGCCAGAGAAGCCTGGTGTATCTGTTCCACCTGCTCCAGTTTGAGCCGCTGGTAGGGTTCTACTAGTACCCCTTGCCGTGCCACTGCGTCCCTCCTAGTCTACTAAAATACCCTTCCTGTGCGCCCTGATGTATCCCCTACACGAAAGGTCCTTACCCGTAAGCATATCAGCTACCTTGATAAAGCTCATCATTTTGGCGTCAAGCGGATTTAAGATTACCGCATCCAGTCCAGCGTAGGCTGCCATTAGCAGGAAGGCACGGTTGACTAGCCTTCTACAGGGTAGCCCATAGGAAATATTGCTTAAACCTAACACGGTCTTGGCAGCTGGATAGCGAGATTTAATCTGCTCCAGGGTCTTCAGTGTGACTATTCCTTGGCTGGCATCTGTTGCGATGGGGAGCACCAAGGGGTCGAGGAATATTTGCTCCGCCTCCAAACCTAACTGAAGCAAATCTTCCATTATTTGCTCACAGACGGCTAGTCGTTCTTCAACATTATGGGGTATCCCATTTGTTCCTATAGCCAGTGCCACCAGCCAGGCTTTACGCTTTGCTGCCAGAGAACCGATGGCTACTAGTCTCTCGGGCTCGGCAGTGACCGAATTGATCATTAGCCCTTCACTACGGTATTTGCGCAGCGCAGCCTCTATCACGCTCGGGCTGCTGCTGTCGATAACAAGCGGCTTGTCCGTAGCCCCCTGAACCACCTCCACCAACCACTCCATGGTTGCCGCTTGATGCTCCTGAGAGCCATGTCCTGTGTCAGCGTTTATATCGATGAAATCAGCCCCAGCTGCAACTTGAGCCCTAGCCATATTTTGCAGGAATTCCCTATCCCTGCTGGCAATAGCTTCAGCCACAGACTTATTGGATGCATTGATGTTTTCCCCAATTACTAGCATATCAGTCCACGATGCCCACTATCTCCGAGAGCACTTGTTGTCTTGTCGCTGCGGGTAGGCTATAGTTATGGTTGGCTATAATCTCCTTCACCTCTTCCGCTGCCCTTTCCCAGGTGGTCTTTCCTCCCCTGGCTTCCCACTCCTCCCGGCTATCCCTATCACTCAGGGAGGGCTGGTAGTGCTCGCCCCGCATGAAGTGCCTAGTGTGCTTGGCGGTGACAAAGTTACCTCCTGGTCCTACCTGTTTGATGAGGTCAAAGGCCAAGGTGGCATCGCTGACCTTTATGCCCTCAACAGCTCTCATCACCATTCCCAGTATCTCGTTGTCTATAACATACTTCTCATAACACGCGGTTAGCGCGAATTCCATGAGCCCCGCAGCATCATGGATGAAATTGGCACCCGCTAGGGCACAGAGCAGGCTGGTGAGAGCAGACTCATAGCCACTTTGCGCATCCAGCATCTTGGAGTCGGTCATCCCACCGGTGGCATAGAAGGGGAGCTTGTAGAACTGCGCTATTTGGGCGCCAGCCGCATTAAGGAGCCCCATCTCCACGGAACCTGCCAGGTACTTGAGGTCCCTGAGATCAGTGCTGGCGGCTACCGAGCCAAAGACAACCGGTGTCCCTGGATTGATAATCTGGGTAAGCATTACACCCATTAAGGAGTCCACAGTCTGGATAACTAGGTTTCCCGCCAGTGTCACTGGTGAGGTAGCCCCGCACAATGGCTCGGCGGGACATACCAGGGGGATGCTACTTTTGGCAATGGTCGCCACCAAGTCGCCATAGTGCTTGTCCATCTTCAGAGGGCTTATGCTACAGGTTATCATAGAGATGAGAGGACGCTGGCGAAGTCTCTCACTAGAGCCAGCGACAAGCTCTGCCATCCGTATTACCTGCTTCACTCCATCAAGGGTGTAAACACCCCCCATGACATGCTTGGTGGAATTGTCCAGCCCGGCAAAGAAGCGGTTTACATCCACTTGCTCTACGGGCAGCTCACTGGGATAGGTAGGCAGCATAAACAGGTGGATGTTATCCAGTTTATCAACCAGTTTGGCAATGTGCTTTAGGTCATCCAAGGTGGCTAATTGCTTTTGTCCAGTGTCTGGATGATAGATATAGAGGGCGGTCCCCCCTGTTCCTGTGTATACCCGCTTTCCACCCAGGAGTATATCGTGCCTCTCATCTTGACCACAGAGCCTGACCTCAGACGGCGCCGTCTCAATAAATTCTATGACCCTTTTCTGAGGCAGGCGCACCAGCCGCTTTCCCTGATCTACCCAAGCTCCGGCTCCCTTGAAGAGTTCCAGTGCTGCTTCCGAATTTACCTCAAAACCTACTTCCTCAATCACCCGCATTGCAGTCTGGTGAATTCTATCTATTGACTCTTCAGTGAGGGGCTTGAAACTACCCCCAGGCAATCCCTTCCGAATCATATCCTTAGATTCTACCTTCTGCCCGGACAATCGTGTTTGTCGCAGGTCTTGCAGGGGTTATAATTCTCTACCTCACCATTGGAGGGACCGATACCGATAATCCCCGATATCGACTTTCGGGGAATCATCAGATGTCCCTCGGTCAAGCGAACCCCCATAGAATCGCTGTTCACAGCCTGGAAGACTATCTTCTGTTGCCCTATGTCCCAATCGCAATAGCCGGGGCTAAAGCGCTGGCTTATAGCGAGACCTTGTTCACTGGCTATCTCTCCTATCCTGCCCTGGACAAAGTCGGCTACACTCTCAGCAGCAACTGACCCTATTGCATCTAGTACAGTTGCTTGGAGTATGAGTCCATCCTCAGCCAGCCGGTAGGCCGTTTCCTCTAAGTGCTTGCCTATTGTCACTAGGAACACCGCAGCCTTTTCACATTGCTCCAGCAACCGGGCGATGACCTGGCTTTTGAAAGCAATCGAACCATCAATAAAAACGCTAGCGCCCTGAACCCGCTTTATATCCCTGATGACACCTGAATATGACGGTTCAATAAGGTGGTAAGCGTTCTCTACATACTCATTGACCAAAGACAAGATACGTGCCGGCAGCTTGTAATCAGAACTGTATCCAATATTATGTAACACCTGCTGCCTATCGATATCGATCTCGTTGCTAGCAACTGGCATATTACCTTGAACCTCCCTTCATCTGAAATACCGAGAACAAATAAATGGTCTTGCCTTATACAGGGCAAAATCCGGAGGATAGATACTCAGTACAGGGGTGATTTAGGGATAGCATGTAAAAAGGGGCATTCTTGGTGAAGTCCAGAGGAGCTTAATGACGAGGGGAAATAACAAATTACGTTACCGGTGCATTGTAAAGGGGAGGATTGAACTATTATCTATCTGTACGGGAAAGGTAGATAGAAACCCCCGGATTATATATCATCCTTTTGCTTCAGATCACTTTCTACCCCCTTGTGCGATTCTTCGTTCCCTCCCAAACCTATATTTTAACTTAATATCTTACCACACAATCCACTGCTTGTCTAGTCCCACTGAGGGTAGCATCTACCTTAACCGGGCAGCCCCTTTTCGGTGTTGTTCAATGTCAAAATCTAGTGTCAACCCTCCTCAGCAGCCATCAGCAGTGCTTACGACTGAACGACTTTTCATTGCCAATGGCGAGTAACATATCATTAGACTCAGCCCCTAAAGCCACAAGGGAACATTGCACAATCTGCTATGAAAGAGTAATACAAGCCCTCTTATTTCTTATCTAAAGAAGGCCTGCACAAGGCGGTATTATCCGAAGACGAAATAAAAATCGCTCTCTATGGGAGACCTCTCGAAGAAGGGCGATTCGCTGAAATATTGAAAACGGATAATCCGCACTTTCCGCCGTTAGCTCGGCTCCCCGAGCGGATTCGAACTTGTGTTACCTCTGAGTACCCTACATTAGTTATGCTAGTTGCAATCTGTCGGTTACCTTTCAAACTGTCTCTGATAAATAACCGCTCTATCCTTGTCTAGTCTTCTGCTCCTGTACAGCTAATTGCTTGTGCCTCACTGCTTCTTTGATAATCCGAACCCAGACCTTTACTGTTGTGATTTCTAACTGAAAGAGACCCTTTAGCAGCGGTATTGTAAACATAAAACTTACGGTCTTTACCTTCTTCTTTTCACTCCTGTAAGAAATACGAAGACATGGGCGTGGGAAGGGTAAAATAGAATATATACCAGTCTTTATTGAAATAACTGAGGATAGTGGAACTTGGAAGTTCTTTTTATGAAGAGTGAAGGCAAGGTCTATCATTCTCTTGGTTGCCGCTTTTTTTGAGAATTTTTGTAAATATTCGACTTCCTCCTCATCGAGTGGTACCCGGTGTAGGAAGACAAGGCGCTCATTGGTTAGAATCAAGTTGCCAATTCCTATTACCTCTTGTCCTTCTAGCCAACGAGTAGAATGGGGATATTCTTTTAGAACAACTTCCTCAGAAGCTAGCTGTTCATCTTTCATTGGCTTTACTTTTGCCTCATCCTCCGCTGCTGTATAAGCTTTTCGCCGTACTGGAGTGGAAACTTGGCTGGCTACTTCTTCTTGACCGGATACCTGATGATGGTCTTGGGCACTTTGGCATCAGGGCGGGTGAGGTATTCTTCTTCATGGATGCCGGCTATCTCATAGCCGCTGTCTTCAATGAACTTATTCAGTCGTTCAACAGTGGGTTGTTCCTGGTCATAAGGTCCGAGGTGAAGAATCTGAGCTACCGTTCCGTAATCCCAAGTCTCAATCTTGACCTCAATACCGGCTACTTTCTGCGGCAGGGAAGTAGTATCCTCAGGGATAGGCAAACCTATAATATGAGTCCATTCCTCCATAGGGACAAGATGGGCATCAGGATAGCGGGCGCAGAGTCCGCTGACCTTGAAGGTAGGCAGTCCCTTCTTCTTGAGGTCAAACTTCAGGGTGTAAACTGAACCATAAAGTGCCGGCATAAACTCAGGGAAGACCTTATCCGGCGCACCTTTGGCATAGACCACCGCCATCTTTTGCGATGGCATTTCCAGGATTTGAGGCTCTGTCTTGGATGACTTTCGCGGCGTCATATGATTAACCTCCCCACTAGCTATTGTTTAGCACAATATAGCACGCGGACATGTGGTTCATAGACCGTTACTTTGGCATCTGCATCAATTCAATGGTAATATCTTCAGGGCCCCATAAATAGGCTACCCCCATACCATAACGTGGATTCCCCTCATCCGTGTTCCACTGTGGCGGCGATTTAAACCTTACACCCTGCTGCGTAAGGGTCTTATACATTTCTTCGATGTCATCTACCTCGAAGCCTATATGGGGGCAACCAACATCGTTGGTATTCCCTTTGAGCTCCCTACCTGGAGGAGATAAATACTGTATGAATTCTAGGGTAACGTCCCCCACATTAATCTTGGACACTTTAAGATGCGTTCCAGACAAGCCAACGATTTTGTCAATCTTCTCACCCTTAGCCTTGTACGAGGGCACGATGTCGGTAAGGCCAAAGATATCCCTGAAGAAGGCCGTCACTTGTTCCACGTCTTTCACTGTTATGCTAAAGTGATTCACTCTCCGGATCATAGTTAACCTCCTTGTCCAGGTAGTTACTGCGATTCACCTCCTGACTCCCGATTATCTACCCCAGTATAACACGCAGGCAAGACCTGTCAAAAGAGATAGGAGTGAGATTATTTATCTACCTCACCCCTGTGTCCCCCTCTCCATGATATGGATATTTATCTTCCTCCTGCATACGTTTTCTAGAGAGATCTCGAGCATCAGAAATAGTGTTACATGTGAATAAAGTATCGAGCATGCACCACACACGCCCACTGCGATAGATGTTGCCCGTTCGGACTTCCCTCTCAGGGCTAAGGGCTGGGCCAAGCGTATAAAGAAAATGGGGCTCCCATTCTTCATCCTTGATCTCAGGAATCCGTCTGTGCATATTAGTGAGGACTTCATAGCTCTCAATGTGGTGAATTGACTGTAACTTGCCGTAGTAGCGAAAGGCAATGTAGTTTGGAGGTTGCTTAGGCCAACCGCTTCCTCCTACCCGATGAAAGTATTGGTGTCGTTTCTTTACAATATCAATCCACGAAATATGCCAGCCTCGTGGTGTGCCCCAGCCGAGTGCCACAACATACACCCAGTTAGAATCAAGATTCTGCATAGTCATCACCCCTCTTAGGTAGGTTAATAACTCACTGATGAGTCGCTTCTCGGTATACGAACTAGTCTGGTGCGCTTTTTGGGCAAGCACTGCTAGCTCCTTCCATGAGATTGGTTCTACCTGCACGCCTGCCACCTCATGAGCTTCGAGGTGCAGCTCCGCATATTCTTGACTACACTCACTAAGAACCACAAAGCTCTTGAGCAAAGCACTGCTATGCTGGAAACGACCAGCGTATTTCTCTAGTTGTTCACGCCTCGGTAAGTTCCAGCCTCGTTTCGCCTCCACAATGATATAAAACTCGCTATGTAATTCTATCTCTATGTCAGTGAAGCCAACATCAGTTTCATATTGCTGTAGGCGGATTATTGTGCCACTAACCTTTCTCTTATGACCGGTTACCTTTCGGATAAAAGTCTGCAAAAATGAGGGACACTTAACAAGAGCCCATGCGACGCTGTAGCTGATGTCATTTTCATGTTCACCCAATAGCTGAAATATACTATCAACTTTACGGTTATGAAGATATAGCTCAGTCATAACAAATTTCTCTTACAATGCCAATTTATCCCTACCTAATCTTCTGCTCTTGTATCAGCTTCTCCCCATATTCCAGCAGAATTTTGGTTCGTTCTGGGGTTACCTTCTTTGATTCCAGGTAGGCTTTCAGGGCGTCGAGGGGGGTTATTTCTTCGGCTGTCCACTTGCCCAGTCTGAGGCGTGTCTCCCGCTGTATATCCTTGGCAACGGTAAAGTAGTGAGCTTCTTTTACCGCATTCCTGATGTCATTGTCTCTAAGCTGACCTTCAGTCTCCGCTGGCAGACTAATCTGGAGTCGGACTATAGCATCCCTGACCTTGTCTTCCTGCTCACTGATAGCCCTGAGCACCGTTGCTGTCGGGTCGGTATCCTGCGGCTCAATACCGATGTTAATGCTGAGAAAACGGCGCCCGGTTACCGGGTGAAAGTCAAAGGAGACCTGTCTTTTACCTGTTTCCCTATCTGGCTGTATTTCTACTAGGTAGAACCCTTTGTTATCTTCTTCCTCGCTAAAATCCAGCCGCTCCAGGCTACCGGAATAGACTACCGGGGGATTATGAGACAGCACCTGGTGCTTGTGAATATGACCCAGGGCTACATAATCAAAAGCGGGATGGGCGACATTACTTATTAGCAATGCATGCTCCTGCCCTATGGTCATTAACCTCTCCGAGCCTACCTGAGCCCCGGAGACCCAGACATGAGCAGCTAGTATAGAGGGTAGTTTCGGGTCAAGCTTTGGGGTATTGGCAGCAATGATATTGGTTAATACTTGCTGTAACCTTTGATTAATCTGGTCAAAGTTAAGATTTTTAGTCTCCTCTTTACTTAATAGGGCACTGCGTCTTAGCCAGGGTAAGGAGGCTATTTGGATAACGCCACTGTTGGTCGGGATTTGGTAAATGTCAGGACGGTTGGAGACATAAACATTTTTGACGGCTAGAGTATCAAAGATTTCGGTGGTGGTAGCCCGACCTATAGCATTGGGCAGGTCGTGGTTGCCGACAAGGAGGAAGATTGGGATACCGTTGGTGGACAGGCGATTTATGCGTTTGGCAAATTCCCGCTGCTGAGTCTGACTCGGCTCGCGAGTCTTATAGGCATCACCACAGAAGAGAACAAGGTCTACCTTGTTCTCCAGGGCATAGTCTATAACCTGGTCAAGGGCAGATAGGAAATCAAGGAGGCGTGTGGATAACCCGGTATCTGGGTCAATATGCCCATAGCTTTCAACACCGAGGTGAAGGTCAGCAAAGTGGAGAATCTTCATTAGGTAACCCCATCCCCCTTTACTTGACGGTCTGTCCCCCTACTATTTTCCTCTCTTCCTCAGTGAATCCATATAACTTATAGACAAGGCTATCTATTTCCTTATCTATTCGCTCAATCTCCTTAAGCAATTCATCACGCTCATAACAGTATGTATCGCGAATTGGCGCCAGCCGTTTATTCAGTTTCAGCATCCTATCTACCAGAGCCACCAAATCATCATGCATCTTTTTCTCTTTAGGGTTATCAAAGTCAATACGACGGATGGGGAGTTCTTGCAGGTATTGAGTTCTAAATCTGAGAAACCCTCCACCCATATGTATACCACTATATAGGCATTTGAAAATAAATATAAGTAGTTCTGAATTAAATAGAGAAAGTAAGTATTGCAATGAATGGCTTTGGTCTTTCAAGGTAGCAAAATATACTCCACCCTGACAAAGTCCCTGCGACTCATCCATCGTACCTTCTATCCTTAACGCATCTTCAGCAAATATGAGCTTTGGTTTTCGGCAATTCAATACTCTCTCTGCATTACTGGATAGAAATGAATCAACTCGATTGTCCGACAAGTAGCTTGCTTCTTTAATATCGGAGTATCTTGAAAACTGGAATTGTTTTATTATAGGTATTTGTCGTTTGCCTTCTCCCTTTTTTGATTCCCATGTTGTCGGTATACGAAGTCCTTCTTGTATCTTTACAAATTGTTCGGCAGGACTGTTACCCTTCAGAAGTCTCAATGCTATTTTCAGTCTTTGGGCATCAACATTAATAGGAATAACTGCTCGTGGTAATAGTTTTAACTCTTCTTCGGATAATTCATAAGAAGGAGACATTGAATGTAGTTCTGCTAGGTTGGTCACATCGAAATAGGTGAGTTTCTTCATTCCAGCTTTAGGTGCTTTATGAACAATCGTTATCACAGGATAATTAGCTGCATCCTCGAAAACAGGTAAGCGACTAACGCTTGTTACTGAAACTCTATTGCTATTCGATATGGGGTGCCCCCATTTTTAGTACCACTTACAATGAGAGATTTCCTGCCTTCTCCATTTGTTGCTTAACCTCTGTTACCCGGATCTTTTCGTAGTATCGC
>SDBU01005309.1_pt1 | contig 15466 bp, 16 predicted proteins | sample 2277071 | NCBI WGS metagenome assembly SDBU01 (sample SAMN10397929, study PRJNA504765) | marine sediment metagenome | isolation source: marine sediment core GS08_GC12, 126 cmbsf | place: Arctic Ocean: Gakkel Ridge, Loki's castle | collected 2008
CGCTTGTGGAAGAACCGTGATTTGATAGACATCGGGATACTCTTCGCCCCAACGCAGCCCTTCTTCTAGAGCGTGACAGACAAATCTTTTGCCCGAGAGTCCAAACCCAAGAAATGAGCCTGTATCTTTTTTAACCACGCGATACGCCCCTCTAGCCTCAAGAAGCACGGAGTTCGTATCTTTGGCAAGAAGGACCTTTATGACGGGCCCCTCTGAAAGATCTGCAGGCCTTCTCTCTGCAAAGAGAGAGCACGTGAGCAGAAGACAAGATAATGTGATAAATGAAACTACTTTCATAGTGATTCTCCAGTAATTAAAATAATGATTGTTGATCTGATTTTTTCTTTCCCTTTCCAAGATGTTCATAGGCTAAAGAGGTGGCCACGCGCCCACGAGAAGTGCGTTTGATAAAGCCTACTAAAATCAAGAAGGGCTCATAGACCTCTTCTATCGTTTGACTCTCCTCGCCAATGGCTACAGCTAAGGTATTGAGACCTACGGGACCTCCATCATAGTGGTCGATCATCACGGAGAGGATTTTTTTATCCATCTCATCAAGCCCCTTCTCATCGATAGCTAACATCTGAAGAGCTTTATCTACCACCGATTTATTTACCCGGTTTCCAGCTCTCATTTGCGCATAATCTCTCACCCAGCGTAGCAGATTGTTAGCCACTCGTGGAGTACCACGCGCCCTTTTGGAAATCTCAGCAAGCCCCTCATCATCGATTGCGAGATTTAAGATCTTGCTCGACCTAAAGAGAATTTTCTGGAGCACTTGGGGCAAATAATAATCTAGGCGACAGCTAAAACCAAATCGAGAACGCATAGGCGCTGTCAAGAGTCCAACTCTTGTCGTCGCTCCTATGAGCGTAAATTTATTGAGGTTGATCTGCACAGAACGAGCGCTGGGTCCGCTATCAATCATCAGATCGAGCACAAAATCTTCCATCGCAGGGTAGAGATACTCCTCAACCGTTCGATTCATCCGATGGATTTCGTCAATAAAAAGGACATCACCGGTGTTGAGATTGGTCAAAATCCCGGCAAAATCGCTCGGTTTTTCAATTAGCGGCCCAGAAGTAGTGACGATAGAGGAGCCCATTGTTTTTGCGATGATATTGGCAAGCGTTGTCTTTCCAAGACCCGGAGGACCCGAAAGCAAACAGTGGCCCAAAGTTTCGTTGCGTTGCTTCGCCGCCCCAATAAAGACGTCCAATCGTTCGCGCACCTTTTCTTGACCGTAGAACTCATCCATGGACTGCGGACGCAAGGGAACCTCAAAATGGGTATCCTCTTTTGCCAAAGTTGATTCTATAAAACTCTCTTTCACTGCAGAAAATCCTAGCAAAAAAGGAATTCGATGGCTATAGGTATTGGCAAAAGGAGTAAGAAATGGCTATTAGAGAAGACGAATGGATCCGCAAAATGTCAGTTGAATCAAAAATGATCGAACCTTTTGTTTCATCTCAGGTTCGATGTGGAGAGGATGGGGAAAAACTGGTAAGTTATGGATTGTCGAGTTATGGCTACGACTTGCGCATCGCCGATGAATTCAAAGTCTTTACCAATGTCTACAACTCCATAGTCGACCCCAAAAATTTCAATGAGGATTCCTTTGTCGACATTCAAGCCAAAGAGTGCATCATCCCTCCCAACTCTTTCGCCCTCGCCCGAAGCATTGAATACTTTCGTATCCCCCGCAATATTTTAACGATCTGTGTAGGCAAATCTACCTATGCTAGGTGTGGCATTATCGTCAATGTCACTCCATTCGAACCGGAGTGGGAAGGCCATGTGACTATAGAAATATCCAACACTACCCCCCTGCCAGCCAAAGTTTACGCCAACGAGGGGATAGCACAGGTCATCTTTTTTGAGGCTGCCCAAGAGTGCTCTCTCTCCTATGCAGATAGAAATGGAAAATATCAAAAACAGCGAGGGATCACCGTTCCCGTAGTCTAACTGTATGCATAAGAAACGTTCGCGACTTTTTGAAGAGCTGATCTTAAAATCGTGGTGGACCATTGTTTTTTTTCTCATCACCCTTTTTGCTTTTGATCAAGCAAGTGCGCGACGATCTCGTGAAGAGATACTCCTTCGCGACAAAGTAGCCTCTCTCACGCAAAAAAAACATGAAGCCATTGAACTACAAGATGAGCTAGAGCAAATAATCGCCAGCCAAAATGACCCAGCGTGGATTGAACTGGTATTAATGAAAGAGCTAGGACTCGTGCCTGAAGGCAACACAAAGATTCTAATTATTACTCCCCAAGCCACTGGCAGACAGCCAACTCGCAGCGAAAACTATTGACCTAAACTTCGGGTTATTGAGTTGGACAAGCAAGAACGTCAAAGACAATCAAACGGTTAGGAGCAATATCTAGCTTGCCCAAACCAAAGGCTAAATCTGGATGCACATAGATCGTACGTTCCTCTCCAACTCTCATCCCTTGAACTCCCCTAAGAAATCCGGGAACAACGGCTTCTAAATCTACTTGAAGGGGCTCCCCCTTATCCTCATATGTTGAGTAAATAAGATGTAGCTCTCCCTCTTTCCATTCACTCATCTTAAAATGAAGCCAAGGCTGACCTTGAACCTCCAGTCCATTCCCCTCCTGTTTAACAAGATAAAAGAGCTTTGAGCTTTCATCTTCAACAAGACTGGGTTGATTCGTCACGAGAGCCTTCAAATAACTTTCTGCTTCTTGCAGATTGTATGCCGTTTGCTTTTCAACAATTGATTTCTGCATGCGTTTGATTAAAGGAACAAGCTCTTCTTTTCCCTGAACAAAGTCTCCTGCTATTCCTGCTTTCATACCCTCTGCAAGCTTTTCAAACTTAATAGGGAAACCATAAGAATTCTTGGCATGATCTCTTCCAATCAAATAGCCCATATAGAAGGAGAGCTGTTCGAGTTCTTGGTCAAGAAAAGGGGTGGGCCTCCCTTCGGGGTACAGATTGGACGCAAAAAGAATTAAAATGATAACTAGAAATCGATTCAGCATAAGACTATCCCTATTTTAGATATTGCTCTAAAAAACCTCTTAAGAAGGATTTTGTTTTAAATGACTCTCTAGCCACGTGCATGGCATGACCATATTCCTTTTTTAAAGTGTCTGTTTCTTCCGCGTTTTTGATACAGAAGAAATTTGGGGGGAGGATATCAACTATTAATTCTTGCAACGGCGGATGAAAAAAGCTCCCCATCTGCTGGTTCTTTTTCAATTCTTCATAAGGATCTTCCGCATCCTCAACATGAAAACAAGGAAGCTGATGCCACAAAGTCCCTTTTCGGCAAAGTCTATGTGCTCGCAGTGTTAATCCAAGCCGAACCTCATTTGGAAGTTTGTCATGGACATTAGATGGAGATAAAGGATGGAGACTTTTTCTTAATATTTGAGTTGTGACGGACTCATCACGATAGGCACATAAACTCGCTTCTCTGCCATACCCCAAAACTAAACCTACCAATCCCTCATGATCGTTTAAAACTTCGCCGAAAGTTACCTGCCCTTCTTCATAATCATGAAATATCTTTTCGGCAGTAATCTGAGAGCCTAATGCCTGTTGGAAAATGTCGCGATTCGCATCAAACATTTTCTCAAATACACCCCTATTGATGAGAATAATGAATTCGTACCCCCCCTTAGAAGGGATTTTGGCAAAAATGAAGTTTTTTGAAGGAAACAATGCCCGATATTTAACCCAGGTTTTCCATCCCTCTTCCATATAAAAATGGTAGAGAGGACATGCCATGCAATGAGAAGATAGTTTCCATGGATCATCATGGAATTCCTGAAAAGTCATGGGTTTGTTACCAAACAGGGTACATGCAAAGTAGTCTCCTGTCATCATATGATGAAATAATGTTTCTAATTTCTGTTGATCTTCAACAGGAATTTTGGATAGCTGTTCTTCCAAAGAGATTATTTTCTGATCTGGCGAATAACAACTTGATAAGATGAATAAAATAAACAGAACGATAAATTTCATCTAGAAATGCTTACAAAAAGGCGAGTGTTCAGATAATTTACTAAAAAGCTAGGCCAGCATCTTATCTCATATGCTGGCCTTTTTCAAGAAATTAAGAAGGTTGATGGGGACAATCCTCTCCTACTGGGTGGTTCTCACGAGGACACCGACGACACTGGTCGCACGCCTCAGGGCTTTTGATGGCACTAGCCTCAGTATTCACTTGATCACACTCCCTGGATTCAGTGCCGTACACAACTGCTGTAGAACAGCATATAAAAACGAATAATGACTGAATAAATTTCATATTTCTACCATTGGTTGATTTAGCTACTAGAAGTAGCTGAATCACAATAAAGTAAATTTTTCTTTTCACACAATTGAAAAGTTCTTCGCTCAAAGCGCTCACCTCTCTAGCGGGCCCGAAGACGAGTTACACTCTCAACAAGAATAGATAATGCCTGGTCGAGCTCCTCTTGTGTGGTATACCTACCCAAAGAGAAGCGGATGGAAGAACGGGCAGCTTCACGAGAAAGTCCCATATTCAAAAGAACGCGGGAAGGCTCTAGTCCTCCGGAAGAACAAGCCGAGCCGTGACTCACAGCAACACCCGCAAGATCGAGTGTCATCAGAAGTGTTTCGCCGTCTACACCCTGGAAGATGACGCTGGAGGTATTGCAGATTCGGCTCTCTTTTTGGCCTAGGATAGTCACATTATCGATAGTATCCATGACACACTTTTCAAAGTAATCTCGCAGCTTTTTTATCCGAGAAATCTCCTCATAAGAAAATAGCGAAAGCGCATGGGATAAACCAACAATTCCTGGAAGGTTTTCAGTTCCGCCCCTTCTTCCTTGCTGTTGTGGCCCACCAACAATTAATGGCTCGAATTTCACCTTCTTGCGAACAACAGCCAACCCAGCACCAAGTGGCCCATAGATCTTGTGGCCGGTAAAACAGATCGCAGAGACTCCTTTGGGTAAAATCAAAGGCGCTTTACCCAAGAATGCTACGCCATCGACAACCAAAGCCACCCCGACTTCTTCAGCAAGAGAAGCAATCGCTTCGATGTCGCTTATTATCCCCGTCTCATTATTCGCAGCCATCAACGCAATTAATGATGTATCAGGGCGTAGAGCTTCTTCAATTTGACGTGGTGAGATCGATCCGCAGTTAGGCAGCGGATCGAGATAAGTCACAGAGATCCCTTTTTTTTCTAACCGTTGCATCGGTTGCAAAACCGCCACATGCTCAAGAGAAGAGGTAATCACATGTCCGCGTGAACCCAACCCGTTGATGAGCATATTGAGCGCCTCAGTAGCTCCCGAAGTAAAAATCAACTCCTCACCACTCACATCAAAGAAAGAGGCGATCTCTTTTGTAGCCTGAGCCAGTAGCGCTTTTGCCTTCTGCCCATATCGATGGATACTTGAGGGATTGGCAGGAGGCCCCGAAAGAAGAGGGAGCACTCTCTCAAAGACACGGGAATCCAAGGCAGTGGTGGCATTATTATCGAGATAGATCAAAGTCAGCTCCGAGATATTTTGACTAAAAGAACGGTAATATTGTCGCCTCCTCCGTGCTTTTTGGCAAGGTCTACGAGCAGATACCCTCCTCTCTCGAGAGTTTCTTCGCCTACCAATATGCCCCGAATCTCCTGGTCAGACACATAATTGGTTAACCCATCGGTACAGAGGAGAAAGAGGTCGTTCTCCTCAACTGGAAGAGTCGTAATGGAAGGCTCTACCGTCGACTTTGTTCCAAGCGCTTTGGTCAAAACATGTTTATATGGAAAGTGCTTTGCCTCCTCAGGTTTCATGATATCGAGAGACATCAGCTCCCCAAAGAGAGAGTGATCTTTTGTCAGCTGCTTTAGCGCCCCCTCTCGCAAAAGATAGATCCGACTATCCCCCACATGGCCCAACACAGCCTCCTCATTCTTAAAGTAAAGACAGCAGATAGTGGTACCCATTCCACGTAGAGTAGGATCGCCTTGACCTTTCTGATAAATCCACGCATTGGTCTTTTGAATCGTACGGGCCATTTCTCCTTTCTCTAAATCATGAAAAGATTCGCCCAAATAACTCACCGCTTCTTGAGAAGCGACCTGCCCTCCAACTTGTCCACCCACCCCATCGGCAACCATAAACAACCCCATCTTAGGGATTGCCTTCCACGCATCTTCATTGTTTTCTCTAACATGTCCGATATCAGACATACCGAAACAGTCGACCTTTAACGTTGTCTTCAACACGAGTTACATCCTTTATTCAGGTGTACATTCGCCAAAGTATACGTACGACAATCGTTCTTTGCTAATGGATTTTCTTGTTCTTTACCAGACAAACACAACTACATCAACCTGGTTTTCAAAAGTTTGAGGATTCACAAGAACTCAAAAATACTTCGTAAATAATGAAGAAATAAAAAAATAAACAGGAATAATTGCTGTAAAGAGACAAATTTGCTATGGTGCTGATTAACAAGCTATGGTGCATACAGTGCCTTCGCAGAAGTTGCTCCCACACTGCTATCTGGTTGCGGTGTGAGGGCATTTTCTTAAAGTCGTAACTAGGTGGAGAGTCACTCTCGATGTTAAGGTTACGTAGCAAAAACGAAGACGCGACCAGCACTAAAATAGTTCATTAAGAATTTATAGATAACCAGAATTTATATTGAGGTGAGTATGAAAAAACTCTTCATGACAATGATAAGCGTTCTGGCGTGTGGAGCAGCATTTGCGCTTCCTGTCGGAAACCCATCCGATGCTAGCTTGCTATGCGACGGTGTAATTTGGGAAGGACATTGTGGCGATCCATGTGATCCTTGCTTAACTATGTGTGATTCATGGAGTATTCGTGTCGGTTTTTATGGAGATTATGTTTTTAATCGCCATTTGGAAGTTGATAATGACAACAACGGCCAAAACTACGACATTGAACACACAGAGATCTACACAAATGCGGGATTGATTGCCTTCAATTTGTGGGATCGTTTCGATATCTTTGCAACGCTTGGAGCTTCCACGCTTTACATCGATACGAATGCTAGGGCCTTTTTGGGAACCCCAGGACAGCGTTTCGAGTTAGAAACCGAAACTGATTTCTCCTGGAGCATAGGTGCTCGTGCAACGATTTGGGAGTGCGGCTGCACTTCATTTGGAATAGAAGGTCAGTACTTCTACACCAAACCCGATATCAAGCGTATCACAACTGCTGCGACCTATTCTGCATACGTTGATGATCAGTTTGATGCGAAATATCGCGAATGGCAGATTGGTATCGGTGTTTCACATCGTATCAACTTGCTTGTGCCCTATGTTGCAGTCAAGTGGGCAGGCGCTAAACTTGACCTAGATGATGCAGTTATTAGCTCCCCAAGTATTACTCTTTGGGACGCGGAGTCCAAAAAAGTATGGGGCTTTGCTGTAGGTGTTTCCCTAGTTGATTGTGAGAAAGTAAGTCTAACCGTAGAAGGACGCTTTGCCGACGAAAAAGCTGTTCATGTCAACGGACAGATCCGCTTCTAGTTTTGCTCCAGTAGCAGAACAAAACGCATTTGAGCGCATCTTAGGATGCGCTCTTTTTTTTGGCATGTCCCAAACTTGGAATTCTTTTGCGACATGCTTTTTTATTCTTTGCATAAAATCGAAAAATGCGTTATCAATAGGATAATTTTAACAGTTGGCTAATCCTCGGGTAGGCCAGCAAGATTTAAACTCAATCGAGGTAAGAGATGAAAAGACTCATTGCATTAGGATTAACACTATTAACCTGTGGTGCAGCATATGCTCTGCCACTAGGTAACCCTTCTGAGGCAAGTTTGATGTGCGACGGACTCTTCTGTGAAGGACGCTGCGCTGATTTTTGCGATCCTTGTGTGGATTGGTGCGACGCACTAAGCTTCCGCATGGGATTCTACGGAGATTATGTCTTCAACCGGCATATGGAAATCGATAACAATCACAATAAAGGCAACGATATCGAACATTTCGAAATCTACACCAATGCTGGCTACCTTGCCTTCAATGCTTGGGATAGAATCGATATCTTCGCAACATTGGGCGCTTCAAATATCCGTTTGGAGACCAACTCTGTATCCCTCGCCGGTTACGGTTCAGGTGCTATTGCAGGAGATAGATTTGTCCTTGAGACTGAGACCCATTTCTCATGGAGTGTTGGCGCTCGCGGAACTCTTTATGAGTGCGGCTGCTGCTCGTTTGGTATTGAAGGACAATATTTCTACACCAAACCCGATATTACACGTATGACTTCACGAGCTATAGACAGTGTCTATCCAGATAATTTAGATATGAAATACCACGAATGGCAAGTAGGTATTGGTATCTCCTATCGTATCTGGAACCTTGTTCCCTATTTTGGAGCTAAATGGTCAGGTGCACACGCCGAAATGGGCGATGCTGTTGTAGTTGTTTCGTCTGTCACCCCTGTATTTAATACTCTACTATCCGATTTGGAGAATAGATTTAATGGTGGCTACGTCCTCGGGGTCTCCCTCGTGGATTGCGAGAAGGCTAGTCTGACTGTTGAAGCCCGCTTCCCTGACGAAAAAGCGGTCTACGTCAACGGACAGTTCCGCTTCTAGTTCATTCCTCCACAGGAATAGCTTAAAGAGCGCAGAAAATCTGCGCTCTTTTTTTTGCCCTAAAAAAGTTGTTAGGTTATACGTAAGCAAATTCTACAGCGGAGTCAAAGATGAAGAGATTGATTGTATTAGGATTAGCGCTATTGGCCAGCGGTGTTGCCTATGCTCTGCCACTAGGTAACCCTTCTGAGGCAAGTCTAATGCATGATGGAGTCTTCTATGAGCCACGCTGTGTTGATTTTTGCGACCCTTACGCCGATTGGAGTGACGCCATTTTCTTCCGTTTAGGTTTCTATGGTGACTATGTGCTCAATCGCAATCTCGAAGTGTATACTGGCATCCATAAAGGTAAGTCTATCGAACAATTTGAACTCACCACCAATGCGGGTGAATTCACCATTAGCGCATGTGATAGAGTAGATCTCTTCGTCGTTCTCGGCACTACGAATATAGATCTCACGACCAATGCTGCTAGTTTGGCTGGAGCCGGATCTGGGGCGATAAATGGCGACCGGCTCCACCTCGAAAGCGAAACCAGATTATCTTTGAGCTTTGGAGGGCGTGCCACCCTCTTTCAAAGCGGTTGCTGCTCGTTTGGCATCGAAGGGCAGTATTTTTACACCAAGCCAGATATTCGACGCATCACGGCTCGTGAAACAGTGAGCGTCAACCCGGCTGGCAATATTCAAATGAAATATTCGGAGTGGCAAATAGGTTTCGGGGTCTCCTACAGAATATGGAATCTGGTCCCCTACTTTGGTGGTAAATGGTCTTCGGCTGACGTAGACCTAAACCACGCCTTTATTAACGTCTCGTCAGATGCGCCGGTCGTCAACGTGATCTTAGATAATTTCAAGAACAGATTTAATGGCGGCTATGTCATCGGTGTTTCGCTTGTGAATTGCGAGAAGGCCACCCTTACTTTTGAAACACGCTATCCTGACGAAAAGGCCTTCTTCTTCAATGTGCAATTCCGCCTTTAGAACGCACCACTATTGGGTAAATAGAAGTCCGATAATCGTGATGCCATTGAAGGTCAGGTGAAGTCCCACAGGCGCCCAAATAGTCCGCTGTCTCTCATAGATGAATCCAAGATAGCAGGAGAGGACAAAGAGCGAAAGAATCAGCTCGAAATTTCCAGTCTTTTGACTGGGCGCAAAATGAACACAAGCAAAAAGTAGACTGGTAATCGCAACCGACCATCCCCTACCCACGAACCGTTTCAACCAAGTTTGAAAGAACCCTCTAAATAGCAGCTCTTCCATAAAAGGGACTATGAGAACCACGGAGAGGGCTAAACACGCAAAGAGAAAAGGCTCATCGAGAAACTTTAAAAGCTGCTTCACAGCAAGTTGTTCGATCCCCCTCACACCCCATAGTTGGAATGAAACAAAGCCAGCAAGGAGGGAGGTTGTGACCACGATAGGATAGCTCACTAGCCAAGTCATGGCCCCGAATCCAATATCCTTGAAAGCCGTGGAGAGATATTGCTTACGTTTTCCTCCCCAGAAGACCTCAAGAGCATCCTCTTTTTTAAGACACTTACAGTAGAAGAGAAGGGCCACAAGTAGAATAAAAAATGCGGTGACCTGTATCCAGCCAAGCCATACTTTTGAGAAGCTACTTATCGCTATGATAGAACCTGTCTTAAAGTAGGCTAATGCGAGAGCAAAAAGTGGTAAGAGAAGATAAGAGATCAACAGAAAAGTAGCGAATACCCCAACTGTCTGCCAAAGCGGTAGTGGATGGGGCGATTTCTTGGGTGGAAGACGGTAGAAGCCACCTCGTTTTGCCACCCAAGTGACAACAAGGCTCATTAGCAGAGTGAAAAAAAACGCCCCTCCAAGGTGCTCTGCATCCGGAAGAGGCGATGGAAGTTGAGGGGAGCTCATCCTTTGCGAGCTACAACATAGCCCTCTACACGGCTGACAATCTCGCGAACCACTTTGCTATGCGCCAAGCCGAGGGGTGTTCGATCAAAAGCTTCTGTACCCCAGTGAGCTTTTGTGTAGTCGGTTTTTAGGTAGGGGCGGCTGACCATATGATCCTGGTTAATAATTTCTTGCAGGATAACTTGAGGCTCGCCTTTTCGAACATCGATCACTCTAATGCGCATTGCGACCGATAACACGGATCCAACTTCTTCCAAAAAGGGGCGATTACTATCTAGCCCGTATGAAGTCTCATGTTGATCGATGAGTTCAGCAACAACGACAAACTCCGCAGCACCTAAGTTCTCTCGAGCATTTTTAGGCAGCCCTGATGGATCAGGTGTATTGAGTTCCTGGGCTGTCACGACAGATCCCCCATCACGAAGCAGATAGAGCTTTGGGGAATCAAAGATTCTTTTCCGTATCTCTTCGGTAAGTTCAAGGGCTACATCCCATGTGGGAGTATCCGCGTCTGAGCTATTGATGACTGGCATCACCGCCACTATTGGTTTCGTCCGTCCACTTCGTTGATAAAGAGTGGTATCACGATAGTTGTTGGCGCATCCACTACACAGGATAGCAGCAGCTGCAAGCAAGATGATTATACGACCCATATTCTCTCTCCATTGGGTTGCTGTAAGTGTTCTGAACACTCACAGGTTGCTTAATTTAATAAGAGGTGATTATATGAAGTGAGGTATATTCAAAACAAGGACGATGGCTAATCTAGCAGGAATTATTCACCCCACCGCCTTCCAAATCACCGAACTTATCGGCACGATGTCTCGTGCCTTTAGTCATACCACTCCCTTTCAGTTTTTTCGATACAAAAATCTCGAACTCGGCGTTTGGGATGAATCGTTTGTCACAAATGAACACAAAACCATTTGGGTGATGGTCGATGGAACCATCTTAAATGCTGGTGAGCTTAGAGCCGAACTCAAAAAACTAGGGTTTTCCTTTACAACTGAGAACGACAACGAACTGATCCTTCGCGCTTATGAAGCTTGGAAAGAGAGTTTTATGTCACGTCTCAACGGCGATTTTGTGATCATTCTCTTTGATGAAGAACACGAGCGGCTCTATATTATAAGAGATCGAATTGGGAAGAAAAACCTCTATTGGACAATGAAGGGAGAGTACTTTCTCTTTTCTACAGAAATAAAAGGATTGCTCGCTACCGAGATGGTACCTCAAACCCCTTCAACAGTAGGACTCGGGAGTTACCTCTACTTTGGATACATTCCCCAAGATATTACTCCAATCAAAGAGGTCAATAAGCTCCTCCCTGGATACTATCTCAGGATCAATCTAAGCAGACAATTTTCAATCGAACAGTATTGGTCGCTCAGCCACCATTTTGAAACTAAAGAGTCGCTAACCAAAGAAGAGGCTTACCAGCGGTTTGGTGAACTTTTTGAAGAGGGCGTACGGACGGCTCTACCCAAAAATGGGATTATCGCTACATTGGGTTCGGATAATTTAGGATCTACAGCACTCAACTGGCAGGTGAACAAGATAGCCGGTAGCAATACCCTGCGCTCTTATCAGGCTAGTTTTGAAAACATGCAACCTGAAGAGCTTCTTGCTGACCTCGTAGAAATGGTCTGGCATCTCGATACACCTATCGCTGATCCATATATTTTGCAGACATGGCATCTCGCAAAAATGGCTAGCCGGGAGACAAAGTACGTCCTTGCCGATCTTGGATGGCAGGAGATGTTAGCTGGTCATCGGCGCTATTTTCAGACCAATCCCATCGTCTCCCCTCCCCTGGCCCATAGATTGGCAGCGCTCCTCCCCACTAAATTCCTGAAGCAATTTCTTATTCCTGGACTGACACGCTGTCATCTCAAACAGCAGTGGCGGATATTACGCAACATCGACTTCAACAAAGACCAGATTCTCTACTTGATGCAACTCGCCCTCTTCAAAGGGTCTCGCCGAGAAAAAGTCTCGCCGCTACTCTGCCATTTTTTTGACCCCGAAATCTTCACCCAGCGGTTTCATAGGCTCAAATCGATTCCTGGGAATGTCGATCCCTTTCTCTATCTCGATATAAAGACCGAACTTCCAGATCAGCTGCTCTTTCAATATGAGCAACTCTTAGCTCCCTTCGGTCTCAAACTAGCCACCCCCTTCCTTGACTATCGCATGGTTGAGCTCATGGCAAAGATGCCTGAGGAGATAAAAATCGAAGAGAAAACTCCAGCTGCAATGCTACGCAACTATCTGCAACAAGTGGCGCCTGAACTCACCCTTCCTCCAGTCAAGAAGGAGAGCTTGATCTCCAAATGGTGCGCCCTACCTCAATTTCGAGAGCTATTTACCCTGCTCGAAAAAGGACTGTTGGTAGAAGAGGGATTGATCTCAGCAAAATGGCTGCGAAGTTTTCTTCGCTATCCCCATCTCGCCGAGACTACCTTTCGGCAGTTTTGGGCAATCTTGATTCTTGAAATATGGTTCCGCCTCTTTATCCATCAGCCGATCGGTTCACAATCTTTCGATGTCGATCTTAAAGAGTTTCTGCGAAGGAAAATGTAAGTGAAAAAAGCCGGAGAGGACTCAAGGCATAAAATGGTATCCTTAAGGCTGCTATCTTCCGATCCTGACCTAGTTCGGAGCATCTCACTCCCCGAGGTCCCCGGCAACGCAACATTATATCTCAGAAGAGTCTATTTTAACAAGCTGAGAGCGAAGAGCCATTTCTGGATTTAGACCCAATTTTTTGGCCTTAAGAACCATCTCCCAGAGTAGCACCCCCAGTTCCTCTTCATTGGCAAAAGCCGACGTCTCAAGGTGTTCCGACGGTTTGATTTTTCCCGCCAGTTTATAAGCCCGAAGCAGGGCTGGCATCCCCTTTGGTAATCCATCCGTCAATTTCTCGCGTTTAGCCGCTTTCAGCCTCTCCCACTGCTCTTTGACCGCCTCTGCACTCTCAATCTGAGTCTCTCCAAAGACGTGTGGATGGCGGTAGACCAACTTATCGTACATCGTTTCGATCGGATCTTTGGTCTCAAACCGGCTCTCTTTTTCAGCCATCTTGCAAAAGAAAATTACGTTGTAGAGCAGATCTCCGAGCTCTTCGACGAGATGGCCATCGTCCCCTTCATCGATCGCCTCGATCACCTCACACGCCTCTTCAAGCACCGACTCCCGCATCGAAACCAGAGACTGCTCACGATCCCAGGGACACCCTTCCGGTCCCATCAGCTGGTCTGAGAGTTCCAGGAGTTTAAAAAAGGCATCAGCCGCATCTTTATTCATAAACTCACCTTACACAAAAAATGGTGTTGAGAGAGTGAGCGAAGTAGGTGAGATACAAATATCGCGACGATGGCCAACTCCTCGTGAGTTGGGTGAGAAGCGATATGCAGTAGATTGCCTGCTGGAGCCGCTATATCAACGGCATTTTTTGCGTAAGGCGAGTTCATAACGGCATGATGCCAAAAAGAGTTCTATTTTAGCTATTCTGTTTTTGGAAGAAGATCGGTTTGTAACTGCTGCAATTTCCCCCCGACTGAAACCGCACCTCCTCGCTTCGAATCAGCTTTCAAAGCTTGTATTAGAGCATCGTACTGAGTTTTATTAGTTGAAAAATTACATTTAAGATCTTCCAACTTCTGATCTCTAGTTTGTTGGAAACGATTTCTCAGAATTGTCCACAAAGGAATAAAAGGCCCCAGAAAAGGCATGACAACTGGATAGGTATCATAACATAATGCTTTGGCCAAATCACACTGCCAACGATGATTATAAACAGCTGCAAGCACAAGAGTGGCTCCAAAAGTTCCAAATCCTAAAAGAAGGTCACCACCAGGCAATCCCGCGGTAGCCGTAACCCAATAATAGCCCATCGCCCCTCCGATCAAAAGAGTGATAGCTAGAGCAGTCTCTAAGAGCGCTTCTAGCTTCATTCTCACGGGATGATTTTTGGCTTCATTACAAAGATTGACGCTCTTTTGGTATGTCTTGAGCCCGTCGCTCAGTTTCCATATATCAGGAAAGTTGGCCTTGCCCTCAGACACATCCGTCATTACTCCCAACTCAGCTCTTGTAAAAGGAATTTTTGAAGCTGGACCACTCACAACACAAACCTCATTAGTTTGTTAATAACATTAACTCAAATTTAACTATTCAGTTTTTGAAGAAGAATTGTCTGAAAACTGATTCAGTTTTTTTATCCCTCTAACAACGACGAAACGAATGCTCTGTCTTCGGTTGAAGAATAGTGCACAATACTTCCTTTACACCGTTCAAGGCTCCTGTTCATATCGTCCATTTTCTCGCTTTTGGTTGTCTCGAAACGATCTCTCAGAACTTTCCAAACTGGAATAAAAGGCCCAACCACAGGTATAACAATTACAGCCATTCCTCCGGCATCTCCCATCATACAATATAGGTCGTTCACGCCGACTTGCCAACGATAGTCGTAATAACTACCTAGCAGATTACTAGCAACGAATGTTCCAATTCCTAAAAGAACGGCACCGATAGGCAATCCCGCGGTAGCCATAGCCCAACAGCCTATCGACCCTCCAGCCAACAGAGCAATAGCCAGAGCAGTCTCGATAAGTGCTTCTAACTTGATTCTCACAGGATGATTTTTGGTTTCATCACATAATTTCACGCTCTTTTGATATTCCTTTATCCTATAGTCCAATTTCCATATTTCATGGTTATCGGTCTTACCCTTAATCACACTCCGTATTGACCCTAACTCCTCATTGGTGAAAGAAACACCTACAATTGAACTACTCATAATATTTAACCTCGTTAGTTTATTAATAATGTTAACTACACATATTATAAACTAACGCTGCAAAAAAAACAGTGTTTTATTAGATCGAAGACATTAAAAATTTTACTGGTATATCTTTTCCATGCCGTCGAGAGTGTGGCGGAGAGTAAAATTATTTTTTACTCTTTTGTGCCCCTCTTCTCCCATTTGAGGG
>SDBU01005310.1_pt1 | contig 15465 bp, 18 predicted proteins | sample 2277071 | NCBI WGS metagenome assembly SDBU01 (sample SAMN10397929, study PRJNA504765) | marine sediment metagenome | isolation source: marine sediment core GS08_GC12, 126 cmbsf | place: Arctic Ocean: Gakkel Ridge, Loki's castle | collected 2008
GACGAACGAGCGGCTCGCGCTCGAGATCACGCAGAGCTCGGTGATCCCCGGCCCCGCCGGCGAATCGATCACCAACGTGTTCCGCGGCACCGCGTCGGTCATCGTCAGCCCGCGGCTCATCGGGGCGGACGCCGGCAAGTGGTTCCTTGCGGACCTGTCGCGGTCGGTCAAGCCGATCATCCTGCAGATCCGGGAAGCGATCACGTCGGCGATGCTGCCGGCCTCGGGCAGCCCGAGCGACTTCTCCGGTTCCGAGCGGCTATTCATGCAGAAAGATTTGCTGTTCGGCGCGCAGGGTCAGCACGCGGTCGGGTTCGCTCTCTGGCAGTTCATTCACGGCGGCAAGCCGTAGACACGATTCAACGCCCTTATCGGCGTGGAGTGACGCGCCCGGCGGGTTCGCTCGCCGGGCGTTAGTCTTTCGGGGTAGGCTATGGGCATGGCCGAGACCGCCCCCGTCAAAGTGATCTGTTACATGCGCAACGGGTTCGAGTTGCACTATGGTCGGCTGCCCCTCTGCCCGCGGATCCCACCGACGCCCGAGGAGATCGAACTGCACCCGGTCGCGCTCAAGTCGCTCCGGCAGGATCCCCGGATCTGTTTCCTGACGGCCGACGAGCTCAAAGCGCACAACGCCGCGATCGAGGCGAAAGCGGCCGACCTGAAAGAACGGCAGGCCGCAGCCGAGGCCAAGCGCAAAAAGGCTGAGCGCGACACGACGCCCGACGACGACACGAAGCCCGGCAAGCCCAGGCCCAAGCGCCGCGTGCGCGAGGAGTAGCCGGTGCCCCCGGTGTACGCGACTCGTGCGGATGTGGTCATCGCCGCCGGCGGCACGGCGCGACTCCTGCAGCTCGCGGATCACGACGCCGACTCGAAAGAGGATGACGACCTCGTCGACAGCGCGATCATCGAAGCCGAATCGCTGATCAATACCTACGTGCGGAAAAAGCGCGAGGTCCCGCTGCCGCCGCCGGTGCCCGACGTGATCCGAACCATGACGGCCAACATCGCGGTGTGGGTGCTCAAGTCGCGACGCGACGCGCTGACCGAGGCCGACGCGATGCTGCAGGAGCAGCGCGTGCAGTGGCTCGAGAATCTCGCACGCGGCAAGGTCGACCTCGGCGTGAACCCGGCGCCCGCGGCCTCGCCGCACAATCAGCCGTCGGCGACCGCGCGACCGACGTCGAAAGCCGTCAGCCGGGAGAATCTCAAAGGCTTCGCGTAGCGTGCCCGCCGAGATCGAGATTGATCTGCGCGCGCTCGACAAGGCTATGAAGCGCGCGGAGAAAGCAGGCGTCGACCTGCGGCCCGTGTTCGCGAAGCTGCGCACGCCGCTCCGCAAGGATCAGAAAGATCACATGCGGACGCAGAGCGGGCCGAGCGGCAAGTGGCCCGGGCTGTCGACTGCGACGCGGGAAAAGCGCCTGAAGAAGGGCGGGCGGCGAGGAGCGCTCACGAAAAAGGGCAAGCGGCGGAAGTCATCCAAGCGCAAGCTGAATTTCATGCTCACGAGCAAGCTGCTGAAGGGCGCGAAGATCAAGGTGCGGCCTAACCAAATCTCGATCGCGTCGAAAGTGCCGTGGTCGGGCGCGCATCAGGAAGGGGGCCGCGTCGGTCGCGGCGTTACCCTGCCGGAGCGCGAGTTCATGTGGGTCAGCGATCCGTTGTTCCGGCAGGCTCAGCGCAAGTTCGCCAAGCACTTGGCATCGGCCTTTGAAGGGCGGAAACTGTAGGCCGTGGCTAGCGTGCGCCAGACGATCGAGGAGGGGCTGATCGCCGAGCTCAAGCGGTCGCTGTCGCGCGAGCTCAACCCCGGCGGCGGGTACCTGCAGGCGGTCGAAATCTACAACGGCGAGATCGAGCGCAGCGAGGGGCCTGACGATTTCCTGCGAGCGCTGCGCGGCCGGTCGCCGGTGATCCTCGTCGGTGCTGCCGGCGCGAGCATTCGGGCGGAATCCGTATCGCGGAACCGCTACGCGCGGCGGATCAGCATCGAGCTGTACGTCGCCAGCAACCACAACCGCACGCGCGAACACCGCACGCGCTCCGATGTCGTCGCCGACGGCGACCCGACGGCCGACCCGGGGATCTACCAGATCGCCGAGGACGTGCAGCAGATCCTGAGCGGCAACGATCTCGGCCTCACGGGCGTGGGGCCGCTGAATCCGCGCCGTGAGGATGTTCTGTTGCAGGAGCCGGGCTTTACGGTGTGGCGCCTGATCTACGATGTCGACACCGATGCCCATGTGAGGGCGCACGACTTCGCCGATCGGCAATTCACGGATTACCAGATCGACGGCAATCTCGTCGACGAGGACGGCGAGACCGTGCTACCCGAACCGCCGAACCCGTTGGTCGAATCTGACGGCAGCCTGATACCCTAGGGAGATCCCGATGACCGACAAGAAGATCCAGGTGCGCGCCGGCGAGGGCCGACAGGTGCATTTCCCGCTGCGCGTGATCGCTGCCCCCGGCCGCAGAACCCTCGTGCTCGAGGGCGATCGAGTGATCGAGGTGCCGCTCAACATGAGGTTCGTCCGGCGTTCGCTCCGAAACGGGGACCTGCTCGTGGTACAAACGGAGGAGCCAAAGCCCAAGGCGAAGCCGAAAAGCAAGCCCAAGGCGAAGCCGAAAAGCAAGCCCAAGGCCGAGGCGCCGCCGCACAGCTGGACCGATCCCGAGGAGCAATAAGCCATGGCAATCCCGTCGACGATTCGCAAGCCCGGCCAGTTCCACGAGATCGACCTCGTTAGCGGCGCCGGCGGCCTGACGCCGCTGCCGAATCCCGTATTGCTGATCGGCACCAAGCTCGCCGGCGGCAGCGCCGCGAACGACGAGTTCGTCGAGGTGAACGACGAGGCGCAGGGCGACCTGTTGTTCGGCGCCGGGTCCGAGATCGCGGTCATGGTCCGCAAGGCGTTCGAGACCGGCAAGCGGATCGGCGCCATGCCGGTGCTGTTCGGCGCGGGCCTCGCCGATCCTGTGGGCACCGCCGCGCTATTCACTCTGACCGTGACAGGAGGCCCCGCAGCCGAGGCCGCCGATATCGTGTTCCGCATCGCGGGCCGCACGATCCGCGCGGGCGTCAGCGCGGGCGACACGGACACCGAGATAGCCGCAGCGATCGTGCTCGCGATCGACGAGGTGGTCGGCCTGCTGCCCGTCACTGCCGCGAGCGCGCTCGGCGTCGCCACCCTCACCACGAAATACACCGGCGTCGGCGGAAACGACATCGTCGTCACCGTCGACGACGTCGGCCTCAGCGGCGTCGCGATTGCCGTCGCGCCCAGCGTGCCGGGCGTCGGCATCACGGATCCCACCGTCGCGCTCGACAACTCGCTCGCGCAGTATTTCGAGGGCAAGGTGATCGCGAATCATCTTGCCGCCGACGTCGCGATCCTCGAGGCGCACCAAGACGAGGCGTGGGCGCCCGCGGCGAAACGCTGGAATCACGCCTACCTCGCGGAAACCGGAACGCTCGCGACCGCGAACGTGTTGTCGACGACTTCTGACGACGAGCGGATCCAGGTCATCACGTACGAGGACTCGCCCGCGATGCCCGGCGAGATCGCCGCGGCCGTCGCCGTCGCCGTCAGCTCGCAGGAGCAGGCGAATTTCAACTGGGACTTTTTCGATCTCCCCCTCGCGCTTCCGCCCGACGCGTCGGTCTACACGGACACCGAGATCGAGTCAGCGCTCGCCGCCGGCAGCACGCCCCTCGCTCCGAACGACGCTGGCGACACCACGCAGATCGTCCGCCTCATCACCACGAAAACCACCGAGGGCGGGAGCCCGTTCGAGAACGCGAAGGATCTGGCGACAATCCGCGGGCTCGTGAGAGTCATAAGGCAACTCGACGTCACCTTCTCGCAGCAGTTCAAGGCGCAGAACAAGTCGGCGCTCGTGCTCAAGCGGATGCGGTCGGTCGCCTACAACATCCTCAAGCTGTTCGAGGATATCGGCGTCACGCAGAACGTCGACGCGCTGTTCCCGCAGCTGCTCGTGTCGACCGATCCGGCGGTCGCGACCCGCGCGCTCGTCAACGTGCCGGAGTCGATCATTCCGAACCTGCATCAGATCGTTTTCACTCACGTGCTGTTCGTCGAGTAAGGAGCCGCCATGAGTCGCGAAGTCCAAGATATTGCCGTACTCGACTACAACGGGCCGCAGGGCAACGTCGAACTGACGACGGTCGAGTCGTCGACGATCAACCGCACGAAAACCAAGGCGCGCGTCAAGACGATGAATCGCGGCCGGCGCGCGATAGCCTTCCAGACCGGCACCGAGGAGGCGTCACTGACGCTCACCGTCGTGCCCGAGCTCGTCGACCCGGAGGTCAATTGGGTCAAGGCGTGGAAAGACGACGAGGAGTTCACGATCACGATCGAGAAAGGCCTCGACGGCGTGCGCGAGCAGCTGCAGGACTGCCAGGTCAGCGACGTGAACGACACGTTCAACGAGGCCGGCGAGGCGAGGCAGGAAGTCACGATCGAGGGCCTCGTGCCGATCGAGGAGCCCGCGTAGCAGGCTGAGCTCGCATGGCGAATCGCCCGATCATCAAGCAGATCCGCGAGGCGTCAGTCGGCGCGGCGATGCTCGAGCGGCTGCGCAAGGGCAAGGATGAATTCCGCATCGTGCGCTGGCCCGGCGACGACAGCGCGGATGCCGTACCGTTTGCGCTGGTCCCGCTGACGTGCGACGAGCTGCAGGAGGCATACGCCGCCGCCTACCAGCGTTTTGAGCAGCTCAAGCTGCCGATCACGATCTACACGGCCGACGATCTGCATTCGGAAACAAACATGCAGGTTCTGCTGCGCGCGATGGTGCTGCTCGGCGACGACGGAAAACCCACGGCGGAGCAGCTGTTCGCCGACGGCGAGGAGCTCCGCAAGTTGCTCCGCACCGACGTTCGCGAGGCGCTCGCTGGCGAGTATCTCGAGTTGCAGAGCGAAGTCGATCCGGATCCGGCAGACATGTCGCCGGACCTGATCGAGCAGATCGACGAACTCGTAAAAAAAAAGGACGCGGTAGCGTTGTCGGCTACAAGCTCAACAACGCTGGCAGCCTTTATCATTGGTACGGCAGGCCGGTCGCTGAGTTAACGTATTGGCAGGTGAGACTCCACGCGAACCTGCAAGCCGGCGCCGCTGAGGCAGAGCGGGCGACCCGACGGCGCCGAGGCCGCGCATCGCCTGCCACCAAGGGCAAGCGCACGATGTCTAGCTCGTTCCGCTGCGTGACTCGTGAGGAGCGGGAGGTGCTGCGCCGGCAGTATGCGGCGCCGGGAATTAGACGCTAATGGCCTGCGCAGAAGCCACAGCGCTAATCCGCGCGAGCAACAAGAAACTCCGCGGCGACCTCCGCAAGTCGCGCAAGATGTTCGATAGTTCGTTCAAGAAAACGGGCAAGAACATCAAGCGCTCGTTGCGCGGCGCCCTGTCGCCCCTCGGCGCGGCCGTGGGCGTCGCTGGCATCGCAGTGCTCGGGAAACAGGTCCTAGATTTCGAGGAGTCGCTCGTCAGGATCCAGATCCAGGCCCGCAAAAGCGATGCACCGGAGTTTCTGGCGAATCTTCGCGAGGAAACAATCGCCCTCGCCAAAGCGACGGGGCAGAGCCGCGAGGCCATAGCGGCCGGAAACACGGCACTCGTCGGCTTCCTCGGTCATACGGAAACCACGGCCGAGCGCATGGCGGTGCTCGCGAGGGCTAGCACCGCGACCGGCGCGACCATGGACGATCTCGCGGGGATCGCGTTCAAGCTCGACACTGCTTTCGGGATCGTGAGCGGGAAGGATCTCGAGGCGGCACTCGACGCGCTCACGTTCGCGGGTAAAGAGACGTCGATCCCGCTGGATAAAATGGGCCTGCTGCTCTCGAAAACTGCCCCGCTGTTCAAGAAGTTCGGCAAGAGCGGCGTTGAGGCGGCCGCGGATCTCGGCGCGTTCCTCCAAGTGGTGCAGGCCAGGGGTACGGCCGCCACGCCCGAGGAGGTTGCCACACAATTCGCGTCGTTCGTTCGCGCGCTCGAGAAACAACAGAAGCGGATCAAGAAGCTGACCGGCGTCGATGTTACGGAGATCGTCGCCGGCCGAAAGCAGCTCAAGGCGCCACGCCAGATCTTCGACGAGCTCGCCAAGTCCCAGAAGGTGCTCAGCGACAAGACGCTCCTGACGGCGGCGTTTGGTCGCGGTGAGGCGGCGGACTTCGCTGTCGCGATCCTCGAGAATCGCGAACAGTTCGAGGGCCTCGCCTCAGCCTCAAAGCAGGCCGGCGGCACGATCCAGGACGATTTCAAAACATTCATGGAATCGCCGGCGGGACGCGTCGAGGTCGCGTTCAACGATGTCAAGGAGGCGTTGCTCAAGGCATTCACGCCCGAGCGGATCGAACGGTTTGCCGGCGTGATGGAGTCGATGGTAGACATTCTCGAAGTTCTGATCGACAACGCTGGCGTCTTCGTCGGCGTGTGGGCCGCATTCAAGATCGGCAGCCTCGTATCCGGGTTCGCGGCGATTGCAACGTCAACCGCTGCCGCATCCGCGAGCTCCGCTCTCACACTCGGCAGCGTTGGCAAAATGGCGGGGCCGCTCGCCGCCACCGCCACCGCGGCGTTCCTGCTGGGCTCGGCGCTCGACGAGGCGCTCGGAATTTCTGATGCGATCAGCGACTCGCTTGTCGAAACAGAGGAACGCGCGATCCGGATCGAAACCGGACTGCTCGTCTCTCAGGCGGAAAAGCTGGGCTTTGAAACGCGCGCCCGCGAGGCCCTCGCAGCGCCGCAGGGCAAGACTGCGCTCGGTCGGCGTGAGCAGCTCGCGGCGGCAGGAATCATCCGCTCCGCGCGAGAGGCCGGCATCGTCGGACCAGAGGGCGAGATCGATCCGCTCGCCGCGATTCGGGTCGCCGAACGCCGCGAGCCCAGCCTCCCCGAGGCATTGGCGGCGGAGGTGTCACCGACTGCACCGTTCGCCGATCTCCCGGCAACGGCCGAACTGATCGAGGCGATCAAGTTCGCGCAACAAGTACAGGAGCAACAACGCGTAGCCGTCGACGTCAACGTGTCCGTCGATCAGCAGGGTATGCTCCGGGCGAACGAAACCGAGGAGAGCAAGGCGCGGAGGTCGACGCAGTAACCATGCCCCCGGGATTCACATTCGAGGCGAGCTACGACGGGATCCGGATCGACGTGCTGTCGAGCAACATCCGCCACGGCCGCACCGTCGTCGCTCACCAATTCCCGAAACGCGACGGCGCGACGAACGAGGATATGGGCCGCGAGCAGTTCGTCTGCACGCTCCAATTTCTGTTCGTCGATCACCGTTTCGTCGCCGAGGGCGAGGGCAACTATCTCGATCGCTTTCTCGCGTTCGACCTCGCGGTCGACGATGGCAAGCCGCGCGTGCTCGTGCATCCCTACGAGGGAGCGGTGCGCTGCAATATTTCGGATTTCTCACACGACGCCGATGGCTCGACCGCGCCGGTGATCAACGCCTCGGCGACGTTCCGCGAAGAGATCACCCTGCCGCCGGTGTTCGTCGACGGCGCCGGCACGCAGACCCTCGCGAGCGCGCAGGCTGTGTTCGTCGAGGCGGCTGAGGCCGAGTCGTCGCTCGAGGAGATCGGGTTCGACCCATCGACCGTGCGGTTTGCGGCGACCGAGGCCGCGCGGTGGGAGGCCGATCCGGATCTGTCGGCGCGCGAGGTACAGCTGCAGATGGCAGTGATCAATGTGAACCTCAACAGAGAGCTCGACGAGCTCGACGTCGCCACCGACCTGAGCCGGCACCCGATTCACAAGCAATACACGCGGCTGCAGCACAGCCTGCGGCGCGCGGCCGAGGCGTTCACGACGACGACGACTCGCATCGTGCAGATCAACGTGCTCGAGCCGCTGCCCCTGCGCGTGATCGCTGCGAGGTTCTACGGCGCCGAACAGGCTGAGCGGCGGTTCCGCGAGATGCGCGAGCTCAACCCGGCGATCCGCAACCCAGCGATCATCCCGGCTGGCTCGGTGCTCAAGGCGTACAGCCGAGGGACGGCGCCGCGCCGGTTCGTGCAGTGACCCTGCCAAGCCACGAGATCAACGTGATCGCCGCGCGGCAGCGGATCCCGGGCTGGAAGGAGTACACGATCTCGACGGACCTGCTGCAGCCTGCCGACGAGTTCAGCCTCGCCGTGCAGTTCACGCGCGAGGCGTGGGATCTGCTACCGCCGGATCAGATCGTGTCGGTGTTCGTCGACTCGACCAAGATCCTGACCGGGTTCGTCGACGAGCGGTCCAAGACCTCCGACCCTGGCAGCGGGACCGGCATCGAGTTACGGGGTCGCGACAAGAGCGGGCGCCTCGTCGACGAGTCTGCGCCGCTATTCCGATTCGGGGGCCTGAAGATAAAGGAGCTCGCTGAGAAGATCGTGGGCATCGGCGTCGACGCGGATCCGCTGTTCGAGCGCGTGACCCTCGTCAACACGCGCAACCGCTCGCTGCTGCGGGATACCCGAGCCCGGCAGGCCCGTGCGATCCGCGAGCCGTTGGTCAGCGTAGCCTCGCAGGCGTTTCGGTTCGCCGCGGCGCCGCTCGGGTTCGCGTCCGGGTTCGGCGCACAGATCCCGCGCACCGTCGAGCGGCCGGCCGTGATCGATCCGGGGATCTTCCAGGGGAGGGCCGCGCCTAAGAAGGTGGCGCCGGGGACAACGCGGTGGGCGGTGCTCGAGAAATTCATCCGGGAGGCGCGGCTGATCGCGTGGTCGACCGGCGACGGGCGCGAGTTGTTCGTCGGCCTGCCGAACTATGAGCAAGAGGCGCAGTACTACTTCTTCGAGGCCGCTACCGACTCGGACAACCGCGATCAGACGAACGCGAAAATTACGGTACGGCACACGGTCGCCGATCGCTACAGCAAGATCACCGCGGTGGGAGCAGCCCGCGGCACGAGGTCGAACTACGGGTCGAACGTCACGAAAAACCGCGGCGTTGTGCGCAACAACCCCGACGATCCCGACGGCGTTGGGATCGCGTTCTTGCGGCGCAAGGCGCTCGTGATCACCGACGACTCGATCAAGAATCCGCGCGACGCCCTCGAGCGCGCCGAGCGCGAAATGCTTGAGCGCGACGCGAATGCCCTCGAGGTGTTCGTCGACGTGCCGGGGCACTCGCAGGTCTACGCCGGCGAAACGCCGACGGTATACGCGGTCGACACGATCGCGCGCGTCGAGGACGAGGACACGGGCCTGCTCGGTGACATGTACGTGACCTCGGTCGAGTTCACCCGCTCGCGTGGCGGCGGAACCCGCTCGACGTTGCGGCTCGTACCCCGTGGTACCCTGCTGCAGACGTGACTCGGCAGCGCACACGCACCCTGCGCGAGCGGACCTCCGAGGCCGTGCTCGAGGCGGCGAACGCGATCCGGCGCGTGATCTTCGGCGATACAGCCGGCGGCCTGTGGGGGATCCTCGGTTACGAAACCGACGACGATTCCGAGGGCGAGAGCGCCGAACCCGTCGAAACCTTCCAGGGGATCGGGATCTACGCGCGGCCGGCAGCGGGCGACAAGGCCGAGGGCATCATGCTCCATGTCGGCTCGCAGACCGAGCATCCGGTGCTTGCTGCGTTCCGCAACGAGGACGCGCGCCGTCGCATGATCGAGAAATTCGGCGACATCGGGGCCGGCGAAGTCGCGTTGTTCCCGAGCACGGGCGACGTGCGCGTGCTGCTCAAGGTGGACGGGACGATCGAAATCGGCGGAACGGGGACGCAGCCACTCGCCACCAAGGCCGATCTCGAAACGCTGCGAGTATGGCTCGCTGCACACGGCCATCCACTGCCGCCCGGCTCGCCGCCCAACTCGCCGCCGCCCGTGCTCCTCTACTCCCAGATCCTCAGAGGGGAGTGATCTGGTAGGCTCGGACAATGCCCGGCGACGACCTGTTCATCGCGGATGACGGCGACTATGAGCTCGGCGCCGACGGCCAGTTCGTGACGACGCCGACCGCGCAGCCGGCGGTGCGACACCAGATCCTCGACCGGATCGGCGAGTGGATCGGCGACCCGACGAGCGGCCGCGAGCGGCGCGGCATTGCCGGGCGGAGCAACTCCGAGGCCGAGCTCGAGCAGGAGGAGGATACCGTGATCAATGCTCTGCAGGTGCTCGAGCTCGAGGGGCTGATCACCGACATCGAAACCGAGGTCGACCGGGACGAGCGCGGCCGATTCGGCATCGCTGCTACGAGTCGCGACACGCAGGCAGGCGGCACGATCAGCGCGTCGACCCTCACCGAGTTCGGGGTCTAGCCATGCCGTTTGATCTGCCGACATTCGAGGAGCTGCGCGATCTGTTGGTCGCATCGTTCAGCGGACGGATCCCCGGCGGCAACACCAACAAGCGCGGCGATATCCACAAGCGTCTGTCCGTCGTCGCTCTCGGGATCGTCGACAATCATTTCCACATCCAGCAGGTCGGCCTCGACGTGCTGCCCGACACGGCCGAGGGCGATCAGCTCAGGCGTCACGCGACGATCTACGGCATCACGCCCAAGGGGGCATCTGGTTCTGCGGGCGACACGGCGCTGCGCGTGTTCGGCGACGTCGCCGCCGTGGTGCCCGTGAACGAGCCCCTGACGCACCTGCCGAGCGGGCTGTTTTTCGAGACTCGATCGGGCGGCGTGATCCCTGCCGGTGGTTTTCTCGACGTCGACGTCGCGGCCGATCCTAGCGTCGGCGAGCTGACGAACCTCGAGGTCGGACAAGAGCTCACGTTCGACGTCGTGCCGCTCAACCTCGAGGCCACGAGCCGCGTCGTCGTCGAGCTCACGAACGGGCAAGACGACGAGCGCGACGACGATCTGCGCGACCGGCTGCTCAATCGCATCGGACAGCCTGCAGCCGGCGGCAACCGTAACGACTGGGAGCAGTTCGCGCTCGAGGCCGCCGCGTTCGTCGACGCCGCATTCGTGTATCCGAACCGCAACGGTCTCGGCGCCGTCGATATCTCCGCGCTCAAGGCCGGCACCGGCGCCGCGCGACTGCTCGACGCGGGCGAGCGGGCAACGGTGCTAGCGCACATCGACACGGTGCGCCCCGTGTCGGCGATCGCGCGGGTCCTCGAGGTTATCGAGGCCGAGACCGACGTCGAGATCACCGTCGACCCGGAATCGGATCCGGCGTTCGCGTTCGACTGGAACGATCAGACGCCGCCCACGGTGTTGCTGTGGACGCCGGCAACGCGCACCCTGCAATTCAACGCGGCGCGGCCCGTCGATATGGCAGTGGGGCACCTGCTCGTGATCGACACGGCCGGCAGCAGCGGCGCCCCGCAGGTGATCGAGGCGCTCAGCGGCGCGGACTCCGTGATCCTCCGCGACGATCTCTCGACGGTGCCGGTGCTCAACGATCCGGTGTACGCGGGCGGCCCGCTCACCGCTCCGGTGCGGGACAACGTGATCGCGCTGTTCGACGAGCTCGGCACCGCCAATCCCGACTCGATCAAGTACGGCCCGTGGGAGGGCAACCTGCGGCTGTCGACGCTGTTCGAGCGGGCGCAGACTACGGAGGGGGTACTCGACTCCGAGATCCTCGACCCGGTCGCCAACGTCGAGGCCGACGATCCGGCATTCCCCGACAACGATACGATCGGACTGCTCACCCCGGGCAAGATCCTGATCCGCAGGAAATTCTAGCGTGTCGTACCGACTCCGACCGACAACGGCCGCGCTGTTCCGCTTCCTCGAGGGCGCCGACGAGGTGCGCCCGGTCGAGGCGCTCGGTCGGGTCGCCGATCTGACGGAGCTCCCCGGCGAGGCGATGCCGGGGATCGTGCAGACCGACCGCGCGAATGAGAACAAGTTGACGAGCCGTGGCCGAGCGTTCGGCACGGACCTCGCGCTGACGGGCGTCGACAATGTAGTCAGCGGGATCGGGGATCACACCCGCCTCGTGCGCGACGTGACGGTGCGCGCGTTCGTCGACTGGAAGATCGAGAATCACAACAACGGCGACAACGGCGTGCTGTGCGTGCGCGGCAAGTCGATCATCGCGTCCGATCCAGAGCTGCAGCTATACGGCCTCGAGATGGAGCGCATCGACGCGAACAACCTGCGGATGCGTGCTCGATGGCAGGACAAGATCGGGACGCAGGCGGTGCTCGCCGGCGCCGCGTTTCTCAAGCCTGCGGGTTTCTTCCACGTCGCCGTCACGCGCCGGTGGAGCACGACCACCGACATCCTCGTGCGCTACTACGTCAACGATCAGCTAATAGGCGAGGAGACGATCGCCGTCGCCGGCGACATCGGCGAGGGGTTCGGCGGCACGCTGATCATCGGCGCGCGCAACTCGTCCAATCCGCTCGTGGGCTTTACCGATTTCATGCCGCTGGACTCGGTGATCGACCACATCTCGATCGAGGGCGATGAGATGTCGGGCGAGGAGCTCCGCACCGACTACCGCCGGCAGGCGTTGCATTTTGTCGAGGGCGGGGCATTGCTGCGCGCCTATATCCCGCCGGGCGACGCGTGGAACCCGAACCCCGACTCGCTCGTGCAACGCTGGATCGCCGCCGAGGGCGACGGGATCGGCGACGCGCTCGCGGAAGCGAACCGGCTGCGCGATGACTTCCTGCCAGATCGCGCCTACGGCAACGCGCTCGCGCGGTGGGAGTTCATCACCGGCCTCGCGCCCGGACCGAGCGACTCTGTGCAGACCCGCCGCGACCGCGTGCTCGGTTTCTTGCGCAAGGTGCTCGGGTTTTCCGTGGCCGACATCAAGACCTCGCTCGAGCCGCTGTTCGGCCTCGACTCCGCCGACATCGAGATCGTCGAATACGACGCGCTGCGCACCGACGATTTCGCTACCGACGACATCGCGGCGCCGCCGTCTCGGATCTGGATCACGGAGATCGGCGTTGGGAGTATCGCCATCGCTGCGGGCGTCTGCGCCGTGAGCCTCGAGCACATCAAGCCCGGCGAGTGGTTCCAGGGGGCAGCAATCCCGCACCGCAAGGCGAGCCTGTCAGCGCGGCTGGGCCAGGAGCCGAACCGCGCGATCCTGATCACCAAGCTCGCGGCCATTGTCACCGCAGACACGCCGGCGCTCATCGGCCACTGCTGGATTACGCCGGAGAAAGACGTGATCTGGTTCGGCCTGCGCCAGACCGGCGGCGTACGAGAGCTCGCCAGCTTCACGGTGATCGGGGGTGTCGCGTCGGGATTCACGACGTTGCTCACGCCGTTCGCCACCGATCCGTTTTTTCTGCTCACGTCCTACCTCGGCGGCGGCGTCTACAATTTCAGACACGCGGTTGCGGCGGGTGGCCCGTACTCTGCCGACGTCGCAATCGCGGGCCCCGCGGCGCCGCGGTATGTCGGTTTCGGCGCCGTGCATCAAGCGCTCAACGGCGCGGGTGGGACGATGAGCGCTGATTTTGACGACGCGCAGATCTACGAACCCGAAGGCGTGCGCGGGCTGGCGTGGCAGGCCTTCCGCGATCCCGGGCTGCCAGGGGAATTCTCGATCGAAAACGCGCAGCTTCAGCTCGACAAGCAAAAACCGGCGCACACCGAGGCCTGCGCAGTGATCGAGAAACCGCAGGGTTTCGAGCTCGGCCCCACAGGCCTCGGCAAGCTCGGGTGCGATCCGCTGTTTCCCGCGGACCAGATCATAACGTAGGCTAGGAGCATGGCACTCCCCGGCTCGCGCGATCTCAATGCTGTCGATTCCGGCCCGCTGCCGGCGGCGACGGTCAACAATATCCAGGACGCGATCGTCGGCCGGGGTCACGGCGACATCGACATGCTCGTCGCGCTCAACCCCGTGCGACAAGACGGGATGACGCTCAGCCCCGCGCAGGCGTTCTATCAATTCGTCGGCGTGGAAGGAACCAACCAGCTCAGGTGTCTGTTGCCACTGCGACCGGGCGACCGCCTGCTCGAGTGGGCGGTCTTTGTCCGCGACGATACTGCGCCTATCGACCGGGTGGCCGCCGCGATCTTCGAGGCGGATCCGAGTGCAGTGTGGGCGCTGACCGTGATCGGCGTCCAGCAAACAAGCGACGGCACCGGCACGGATCAAAAGATCGGGGAGGACCTCTCCGGCACGCCGCATATTGTCCTCGCGGACAAGCCGATCGACATCAGAATTTTCCCGGATCCCACTGGCGCGCTCAGCGCTGGCAACACGCTGAGCATTTATCCCGCGATGTACCTGCGGTGGGATCACCCGTAGCGATGGGACGGCGCAGCAGAAACGGCGACCCGAGCGAGGACACGGGAAGCCTGGCCAGCGCCGCCTTTCCCGCGGTCGCCGCTGTGGGCAGCGCGGAGCCCGTTCACGCCGACGCGGCCGAACAGTTCGCGGCCCACCTGATCCGCAAGGGCCGCAAGAGCGGCTGGCTTACCACCGTAGCCGTCGCAGCGCTGTTCGGAACGGGCGGCTTTTTCGGCATGAAGGCAGCGGGCGAACGGCGCGATGAGAAGATCGGGGCCGTTGAAGCTGACGCTGCGGTACACGACGCGAAGCCAGCGCACGACGGCGCGGCGACGAGGGTCGAGATGAAGGCGCTCGAGGGCAAGGTGCGGCAGCTCGACAAGTCGGTGGTTGAACTCGGCACCAAGATCGACGAGCGATCGAAGGCGCAAGAGAAGCAATACGACGACATCAAGAGCGAACTGCGAATCATCCGGCGCAGGCGCAGAGATCCCTGATGGCGGAAACGGTCTACGATTACCTGCGCACCGATACCCTGTACGACACGTGTGCAATCGGAAGGCTCGCCGCGGACATCACTACGCATCCGTGGATCACCGAGACGTTGATCAGCGTGACGATGCCCGATCCCGACAACATCGCGATCAAGTTCGTCAACGCGCTGAGCGCACTCGAGAAAGCGCGAGTCGACGGCATGGTCGCCGGCCACGAGGGTACCGATCTCAAATTCAAGCGGCTGGCGTCTCGCGGCGTCGTCGGTCTCGAGGTCAGCCTCAACGATGGACCGATGGCCCCGATCGACGGGTTCGTGATCGATCCGCTCGAGCTGACCGGCACCGTCGCGCGACTCAAGGTGCGGCTGTCCGGCGAGTGGAAGGCCGTCGGCGCCGGCGCGCAGCTGCAGGTGATCGAGACGGCTGACGCCAGCAACGAGGACAAGTTTTCCGCGCCGATCGCGGTCGTCGATACGGCGGGCGCGTGGGCGTTCTTCACGGTCGATTCCGATGTCGCGCTGCGCGTACCGGGCGCCTCGCCCAATCGCTACCGCCTCGACGGCAAACGATCCGGCGGCACAACGGCGAGTATCCGCTACTGCGAGCTCGCGCTGGTTTGGGTGTAGACTCGCCTGTGATGTTCGCGAAAGATGAAGCCACCGGTAGCCGCCGCGTCGTCACCTTTAAGCTCGTCGATCGTATCGACAACCTGACCCCGGAGCTCGGCATCGTCCTCGCGGCTGCAGAGATCCAGGTCTCGAAAAACGGCGCAG
>SDBU01005311.1_pt1 | contig 15465 bp, 12 predicted proteins | sample 2277071 | NCBI WGS metagenome assembly SDBU01 (sample SAMN10397929, study PRJNA504765) | marine sediment metagenome | isolation source: marine sediment core GS08_GC12, 126 cmbsf | place: Arctic Ocean: Gakkel Ridge, Loki's castle | collected 2008
CCATCAGCTATATCCTTGAGTATTATATCTCCACCGCTGGATTCCACGTCTATATTCTGGCTCCGGCATCCTTCCAGCTTTACGCTTCCGCTGCTGGTCTTCACATCTATATCGCCATCCATATCTCTGAGAACAACATTACCTGAACTTGAATCCAGAGAGATTTCACCGCGACAGTCCTCCAATGTTACATCGCCCTCAAAACTGCTAACCTCTATGGAGCCACTTGCCTCGCTAATATTTATCTCCCCAATGTCGCTATCAATAACTATGTCATTTGGACATTTTCTAATATCTATTGGGCCTGAGCCATTGGTAATATTTATTTCCTTAATGACTGATGGTATATAGAATGTGGCGCCATTCTCGCTCCAGATATTTATACTCTTTACCGTTTCCAGAACAGTGGATGAACCTGGCTTGCCTTCGGCTCTTATGTAACTTTGGTCCCACCCTTGAATGGTAACTTCCCCGATTTTCTCCAGCATCAGTTGCGTTCCATCAGGTATGTCCTCTATAATGCCTATACCATCGTCGCCTAACAGCGGTCTCTCACTGCTGGCGTCCGACAGGACTGTACGCTCCAACGTTGATCCATCAGCTTTTTGTGGGACTTCCGGCGTCGTTTCTATTGCTTTTGGCGTTTCCTCTGCAACTGTCGAAGCTGCCTGCTGCTCAACTGTCGAGTTATCTACAGATTCACCTCCCTCGGTTTTGCGCAGAAGTTCCAGCGCCCGCAATATTCGGTCTGCGAACCGGGCAGAGATTTCCTGTGCCGCTAACTTCTTCAGAATCCATAGACTCTCTTTATCCATATTTACTCTATCTCGCTATAATTCCAACGTATATGAGTAGTCTCTCAGTTCCATCATCAGATTCAGGTATTAGCCACCGTAAACGTAAATCTCTTTCCCCTCGAAACTCCCTTTCGGGAAAAAGCGCTTCTTGATTTGCTCCGACAATTCGCCAAACACGTCATTCGAGATACAAACAGTATTCTTCTCGACCGCGTTTTTTTCCATGCTGGAGACGAAGTTAATTACTTCGCTGTGAATGCTCCCTTTCTCGCCCGTTACTATTACATACCCCGTATGGATGGCGATACATACATCCAGGCTAACAGGAAGCAAGCTCTGCTCCATATTGAAAACCTGCATTCCAGTGAGAATGCTTGCTGCGCTCAACGTTGCGCGGTCCTCGCAATCGCAGCCGTTAAAAACACACAATCCACCATCCCCTTGCCAACTCCATACATCGCCATCTCTCATAGTTATTTCGCTGCACACAAATGATTCGAACCTGTTGAATGTCTGGTTCACCAGTTCAGTCTTATGGTCTTTTACAATTCTGGAGTGCTCCGCGACATCCACTTTCAGGAAGGCGTGCCGGGTTGGGGCTAAGGCGCTTTGCGACTCGCTTATATTATATACATCTTCCGCGTATGCAACCGCTGGGGCATGGGTAGTAGCGAGATTCGACTGATGGCGAAGCCCAACAGGTTCGTAGTATTCAGTCTTCTGAAGAGATTTGCTAAGAACTGCCCGACATAATCCGGCCACCTTCGGTCTATTTTGCCCAACCGACGCGGCCACCATTTCATTGTAAACATCTGGTATTATATTTGGGTTGTATTCCAGCGCTCTCCGCATAATCCTGATCATAATAGCTGTCGCATTCTTCTTGCAATCACGAGAACCAAGAAGATCAGGGCGAATCTCCTCTATCAGCGACTCAAGCAAATGCAAATCATCATCCTGCGACAATTGATTAACCATGTGTACCACTTTATCTCGTTTCGATTCCCTGGGCAATTCATCGTAATCAAAACCGAGAAAGAGGCACAGTACTGCCATCTCATTATCATCAAAGGCATCGCAGAGCGTTCTGGTAATCAAGGCCAGATCGACTTTGTCCAGTACCACATCGTAAATGTCCCTGGCGCCCAGATGTTCTGGGGTTTTTCTGATGTAATCGAAGGCCCCCAGGTGCATGGCTGGAACCGCTGTTTTGACCTCAGCATAAGCTGTTAGCAAGATCACCTCCACATGCGGATCTAGCTTCTTGGCCTCACGCAGCACCTCCAGCCCGCTATCCGGCTTCCCCATTGACATGTCTGTAACAACTACATCAAAGATATTCTCTCTTAGAAGCCGTTGAGCCGTCTTCTCAGAATATGCAGGGACTGCATCATGCCCTGCCTTTACCAGAGATCGAACCAGGCTATCTGTCGTATCTTGCACATCATCAACGACTAGAATTCTCACGGTCAGTTTTCTCCTCTAGGAATGGGCGCCTCTAAAGATCTCGGCGGCGGCGAATCTAGCCTGCCCGGAGTTCTCATGGCCATTCTGATCACGTTTCTTTGCCCTTGATTCCTTGATCAGGCAATAATCTACTCCATCGGGAACCAATAGGCCATATCGCTCGTTTCTGAACAGGATCTTTATATCAGGTAAATCCAATTTGACCCGTAGATTTGAGATCCGGGCTTTCACCCGATTCTGCAATATCTTTGGATTTCGCTCGGCTAGAACCCAACCATCAGGATCATCCCAGACATCCTGATAAAGTCGGGTAGGACTCCTCAAAGCGCCGCCATTCTCCATTAGATAGACCAGAACACGATATGGTAGATCGCGAATGTCTATCTCGTTACCGGCAGTGTAGACCATACCATACTCATCATCCACAAAAATCGCGTAATCGCTTTTCTGCTCTCTGTAGATCTCGATCTGCCGTGGATAGGCCAACTGGACGCTGGATTTAAAGATCACTTGATACATAGCTTCATTCTGCCGGCGCTCAATACAGCGGGTGACGAGCATATTTATATTATCATAGACGTCATTCTCATTGTAATTATCTGTGACCTTTTCGACGTAGTCGAAGGCGCCTAACTTCATAGCGGCAACCGCCGTCTTGACTTCTCCGTATGCCGTCAACAGAATTACCTCAACATAGGGATCCAGCCGCTTCGCCTCCTGGAGTACCTCCAGCCCGCTATCCGGCATTTCCATAGACATATCTGTAACAACCACGTCGTAGGCATTCTGTCTCAGAAGATAAAACGCTTCCTCCGCAGAATACGTTGCGGTGGCGTCGTATCCTATCTTCACTAGTGACCTGACCAGGCTATCCGTAGTATCGCGCACGTCGTCAACAACCAGAATTCTTGGCATATTTTTTCCCCTGCTAATTCTATTTTGCTGCTGGTAGTAAGATCAGGAAGTCCGCTCCATCCTTCCCTATCTCTACTATTTTCCCTTTGTATCGCTCAATATCTCTCTTTGCCAAAGAGAGACCCAAACCTGTCCCCATAGAACGGGTGCTAAAACCGAGGTTAAATATCTTAGATCTGATATCATCAGGGATTCCAGGGCCATTATCACTTACCTCTACCGTCACGTATTGCCCATTCAAGACGGCGCCAGAGATCTCCACTTCCTCATCAGATGCCAAAGCCGTTCTAAGCAATATACGACCATCTCCGTTGAGATGTCGGGTGGAATTCAGAATAAGTTCCTCAATGACTGACCGAAATATGCTGATGTCTATCCTGGTCTTTGGCAGATTCTGAGAGTGCTCCTCCGCTATCAGGATATCTTTCCCCAACAATTTGAGGGATTTGCGGATATCTTTAGCAACGTCGCCAACAACAGATGAGACATCTGCCTCTTCGTTTTGTGAATGCGCAGTCGCAACGTATCTCAGGAAGCCGGAAACTACATTGCTTGAGTCCTGGTAGTTCCGGTCTATTCCCGCTAACGCTGCTTTCAGCGCCTCCTTGTCTATTTCCTCTTCTGCAAGGATGTCGTGAAGCCACCTGACATTTCCCCTCATGGCAAAAAGCTGATTACGCATCTTATGAACCACTCGGGCGACAATTTCCTGTTGCTTTTCGACGGAGGATTTTTCCGCGTTGATAACTTCTTTGGTGAGCTTAACGTGTTTCAGCACCATGCCCAGTGAATTCGTCAGGCTTGTTACGAAATTCTCATCATCTGCCAAGAACACCTCCCCGTCCTCTTTACCAGCCAGAATGATCGCCCCAAAAACATCCTTGCCGGTTCGGATTGGCATGGCAAGTATGGATTTGATGGAAGTGTCCAGGCTCCCTGTCCCTGAATGTCCATTATATGAGTTTATGAGTACCGGCATACCCTGTAATGTCTTTTCCACAATTCTATGGTAAATATTGGTGCTAAATAAGCCCGTCTTCGATTCCGACCCAGGCGAGCCGCCGCTATAAGCTACCTCTTCGAATTCTGCGGACTCTGATGGAACTACGATACACGCTTCCTTTGGTTTGATATGATTCTGTATTAGCTCCAGGGCCTCCTGGAAAAGCGAATCAATGTCCATGTTGTCGCTGGCAGCGTTGGAGAATCTGTAAGACATGGTTAGCTCATTCTGGAATTCCAACAATTGCGAGACCAACTCTCCCAGATTCTGACTCCTCATAGCGGTCTGCTGGAGGAGGCTCTGGATAAAAGTAAGCATAGTGTGAGTTTGACTCTGGTCAGATTGCATATCCGTGTCACCATTGCCCCAGGACGGAGGATTGAGCCATAACATGCCTATAAAATGTTTTACCGTCCTTGTAGGAAGCTGTCTTTCCTGCTTTATGGGAACAGCGATTATTTCGACTCCAGCGTCACACTTCTCCATAACAGGGACGTCATATACGTCCCGGAACCGATTCCGCAATCGTTCGCAGCATTCTCGGCAAGTAGATGCTTGCGCTTCGCCTTTCTCTGCTACAAATGAACAGGGAGATGGCTGCATGGATTGGCTGAAGATGCTTCCGTCCGCATCAAAGAGCGTCATCGGCGTCCCAAGATGATTTGACAATGGTTCGATTAATCTCGCGATCTGTTCCAGAGTCTCTTCAGAAACAAAGCGTTCATGCTTAGTTTGTTCAGACATCCTGGATTCCTCCTTTTACTCTAAAGATTTTTCGGCTATCCCAAGTGAATTTTCTCTATCAATTAGCTCAATAATGCGTCCTCGGGATCCAGTCCAAGTACTTAGGTTTCCTCTAAAAGCTCATTAATCGCCTCTTTGAACTCTAACATATTTGGTGGCTTGGTAAAATATCTATCTGCTCCAGCATTCCTGGCCATCACTTCATCCCGAGCCGGCCGAGCCGTGAGTATAATGATGGGAATATCTCTGGTAGTTTCGTCAGCTTTCAACCTCTCACACAATTTAAAACCTTCATCACGTCCTCCTGGAAGCATGACGTCCAGAATGATTACGTCAGGCTTTTCCGAATCTATGATAAGGACTGCTTGCGAAACGTCCTCCGCCGTCAGAAATTGGTAACCATTTTGACTGAGTCCATATTTTAGAGCAAAACGGATTGCCGGCTCATCCTCAACGATCAGGATGCTTCTTTCTGTTGCCATAATTCCTCACCTCCTGCTGATTCCTGATACTGCATGTCCTTCTGATCACATGGTATTGTAAGGCTTATGGACGTGCCTACATCCAACTCGCTTTGCACCTGAATCGTTCCGCCATGTTCTTCCACAATTCGTTTTACGATGGCAAGTCCCAATCCAACACCGCCCTTTCCCATGTCTTGTGCCTTATCGCCACGATAGAACGGCTCGAAAATCGAAGCTTCTTCGGCTTCGGGGATCCCAATACCAGTATCCACTATATTTGCCACCACGCTGCCATCCGATTGGGCTGCCGTGATCTCCACTTTTCCGCCAGGGCGATTGTATTTTATGCTGTTGCTGATCAGATTGACCCAGACCTGTTTCATACGGTTCGCATCACCATTAAGCGGGTCTATATCTGGTGAAATCCGACAGGACAAGGTAATGCCGCTTTCTCTGGCCTGCGACTCAAAGAGCGTCGCCACTTCCGCAATCAGCTTGCCCAGATCCATGGGTTCACGCTTTATAGGATTACGATTCGATACGACATCCATATCCGCTATGAAATCCAGGCTATTGATCAGGCTCTGGAGCCGCGTGATCTCTCCCATGACAACCGAGATGGCTTGCTGATCTTCTTCGCTATTGTCCATCTTATTTCTCAAAGCGCCCACGATCATTTTAATGGGTGTAAGGGGCGTATTCAGATCGTGAGACATCCATCGCACCAGATCCCATTTGAACTGGTTAGCGGATTTTAGTTCCAGGATTAGTTGAGCCCTCTCAACTGCGAAAGCGGTATTGTGCGCAGCAATACCCAGTAATCGTCTGTCCTCTTCCTCAAACCTACCGCTTCGCTTACTTCCACAGACGATTATACCGCTTAGTTTACTGCCAGCGTAAACATTCAGTTTTTCCTCTTCTTTCCTGACGACATACGTTTGTGTGTTATTTTTGTCGCTTATCAACCACTTTCTGTGTCTTTCTTTAGCTAAACAATTAACGTTGGGAAAGAGCGAAATCCCATTATTCTCGAATTCTTGCCTCAATCGCTCTGAAATACTGCCGCTGGTTAGCTCTCTCTGGAAATTCGGATCTATACCAAACAATAACCTGTCCGTAACCAGAGGTACACATATCTCCGCTGAGAGCATCTGGAATTCCTTATCCAGAGCAGAATATACGTTCCGAAACTGTGGAAGCACCGGTAGATCAGCCCGAAAGATTGTCTCTTGTTCCTCTCTGAGAGATCTGACCAGGAGAGAATCTCCAGAGATCCTCTTTGCCTCAGTTTTCTCATCCGCCCTAACGGTTGTAAAATACTGCTCCTCCTTACCGATCTGGGTTTCCAGAAGGAATACATCCACATTCTTGAGCTTCAGAGAATCTTCGAGCCAACGGGCCAATTTCAGGACGAACGAAGCGGGATCAACCTCGTTCATGATCTCCTGATCGAGCCGTTCCAGAGAAAGCTGATATTGATAGCTTTTCTTAAACATTACTCTGTCAATGAAGACCTCCAGTTTCTCTCGAATAACATAGAAAACAATGGCAGCGAGCAGCGCCCATAGAATAGTCAAGGCGGTTGATTCCACTCCAAAAGGGGTGAAGTTGTAGGAAATCATAGCCCCTACAAGAAAGAAAGTCGTAATAGGCACTGTTAGAGCTATGTAAGCAATACTTTTACGAATCGCAACCTGAATCCCAAGAAAACGATACTTTACGATAGCATAGGAAAAATATACTATATATCCCAGACAGGCGACAGTTGAGAAAGGAAAAATCCCCTTGTTCCTTGACATAAAAGCAAAATCTGAGACCGTGGCAGGGACAACTACAAATGACGCCCAAAAGAGAGCGCGCAGCGTTTTTCTCTGTATAGGTGAATCTGCATCACGATATGCTCGTCTCAAAGAAACAAGTCCCCAGGTGACCAGAACGAAAAAAAGGCAGCTTAATAGAGGCCCAACTATAAACGGGGGTGGATAATAATGAAATTTCCCCACGCGCAGTTCATGTATCCGCTCATGCCTGATGAATATGGGAACAGTTACGGCTATTATCCCATAGATCCCCCAATACCATCTGGGTCGGCGCTTCGCGAAAGACAGTAAAAAGTCTGCATAGATCGGCGGGATAAAAGCGCCCATTGTATTGGAAATATGCATAAAGATCAACAACCCTCTTGGGGGTGGAGCGTTCTCACGAAACATGATGAATTGCATCATAATCGCAGAACTGTAAACAGAAAATGCCAGCCAGGTCAGAGTAAAGCGTTTGACAGCCGGAGTCCTTTGCGCCACTCTGAGATACACGAAAATAGTCAGAGCCAGGTAAGTAAGTGATGCAATAAACGCCGGAATAACGTAAAGAGCCTTAATGCCTACCGGGAAAATATCCTCACGATATAGACCAAACACTGCAAGCTGTAGCATGTGCACCAAATCCCTGGTTGCGGCAAGATAAAACGTCCAGCCGCTAATGTTTCACGAGAAATCCCGAAACCAGTCTACGTTCAGAGTCTTCCAATCGCCAAACACGCGTTCTTCCCACCAAAACCAAAAGAGTTGGATAGAACAAACTGTGGCTGCCCTCGCCTGGACTTGTTTGGAACATAATCTATATCCGGGTCACACTCAGGATCTTGCACTTCATAGTTAATGGTGGGCGGCAGGAAACCCTGATCCAATGTGAGGACTGATACCACTAGCTCGATGCTGGACGCAGCGCCAATAGCATGTCCTATCATTGACTTTGTTGAACTCATTGCAAAGCGATCCGAATATACGTGCCTGCCAAAAACGGATCTGATGATCTTTACCTCCGTCTTATCATTCAGGGGAGTTGAGCTTCCATGAGCGTTGACGTAATCTATGTCTTCTGGCACAAGCCCTGCATCTTGCAGCGTCAGCCTGATCGCCCTTATGGCTTCGGAACCCTCCGGCGCAGGTCTCAATACGTGGAAGGCGTCATTGGTTGCGCCATATCCCATAATCTCTGCATAGATACAAGCACCGCGTGCTTTCGCTCTCTCTCTCTCCTCCAGCACCAGAACTCCTGCTCCCTCTCCCAGAACAAAACCATCCCGCTTCTTGTCAAAGGGACGCGATGCTCGATGTGGGCTGTCGTTTCTCGTAGAAACCGCCCCCATAGAGCAAAAAGACGCAATAACAATTGGCACTATAGGAGCTTCCGCTCCCCCGGCAAGCATGATGTCCGACTCTCCACTGCGAATAAACCGACATGCGTATCCCACCGCATCGCTTCCTGAAGCGCAACCCGTCGCGATGGTATGACTTGGACCTCTCAAGCTTAGTGAAATGGAAACCTCGCTGGAAGAGGCTCCGCCATAGACTACGATAGCTGTATACGGGCTAACACGTCCCCTGCTGCCTTCTTTTATGAACCGATCGTATTGTTTCGCAGCATATTCCAGCCCACCAACTCCTGAACCAATCAAAACACCAATCTTAGTGGAGTCTTCCTCGGATAGATCAAGCCCCGAATCTTCCATTGCCATCTTTGACGCTGCTACCGCAAATTGAGTAGAGCGTCCGGTTCGCATAACGCTTCTCCTATCCATGTATTTCAACGGATCAAAATCATGCACTTCTCCTGCGATCTGACATGGTAGTGCCGAAGGGTCGAAAGCAGTGATCCTGCCAATACCGTTCTTGCCTTCACGCAATGCCTGTATAAAGGCAGGTATACCGATGCCAATGGGTGAAATAATCCCCAGCCCCGTGACAACAACGCGCCGCCCTTCTCTACTATGACTTATCACATTAACAGAACGCCTGTTGTCTTCTGTTTTCTCGCTATATGCGGCGCTATCTAACTTCGGAGATGAACTCCGCGTATCAGTCACGACTTGCTGGTTGATGATATCCCGTTGCCGCAATTTCTACCCCCTGCGATATTTCTTCGCTACTGCAAATTGCGTCAACAGTTGCCCTTTATTATAGACAACCTGACGTTACATGAGAGAAACCTATTGGTAACAAATTGGTAACATAGCGTATTTGATATGCCCTACAAAGCCACAAAATAATACCAAAGACAGCCACCCGCCTTATTACTTGCACTATACTTCAAAATTCCGGTGAAGTGTTTTTTTAAGCCTATGCTTCCCCTGCCAACAATTCTCAAAAACGCACGCCATTACATATATAATATATGTAATATATGTAATGTATTATACCACATGAAGTATACGCTTGCAAGTAAAAAGGGGCTTTGTAGTGCGATAATATGACTGACGCAGACTGCTGTGGGGCAAGCAGAAGTTATAGTGTATGCATGATCAATAGCGGCGGTTTTGGTGGCATCACTTCAGATGGGAGCTTCTCTTCAGCCTGGCACAGCGGGCATTCAGGTCGTTTTGTGGGGGAGGGAAGTGGACCTGGGAGTTCGGCTTCAGTAATGTGGGCATCGCCTATCAGTTTACCATGTGTACGGTCTGACGATGAATCAGTAGCAGTATTCTGATCACTATCAAATCGCCAATAACCGACTAACATCTTATCTCAAAGAGATAGAAGCTCCGCTGCCTTTCCGCCCAGTATATTCTCTTTATCCTCCGCGCTGATCTTTGATTGCTCAATCACCAGCTTTGCTGCCTCCGCGTAGAGAATAGGCGTGCGCGTCCCGAAGAGCAGCTTTGAGCTATCGGTCTGCTCTATCAGCGTTCCCAGGCCGTCGAACGGACCGCCACACCCATCCGTTACTATGTACAGGTTCTTATTCCGCCGAACGGACTTAACAAGCTGTACAGCTTTCTGCATGAACCATTGGCCTCCGGCGACTATGAAGGTATTCTCCGAATGCCTATCAACGACTTGGGCCACCTCTGATATAGGTACTTCGGATACTAAGCAATAGCCCGGATGATGTCTCATGTCCTGTAGGCTTGTCTGGATATAGACCGGGAGCATAAGCCTCTTTGCTTCCCGCATTACCTCGGCAGCCCTTCCTTCCAACAGGCCGAACTTGTGGTAGTCTGGATGGAGCTTCAGGCCTTTGACTCCATACTTCTCGATGCACTCCTTAAGGTGATCCTTCCAGAGAAGGAGGTTCGGGTTTATCACAGCTAATGGTATAAATCTGTCAGGATATTGCTTGCAGGCCTCGCCCACCTCTCGGTTCCCGATCTCACAGTCGTAGTAGAAGACGCTGTTCAAAGAGGTCACGACACCTTTATCAATACCAGCCCTGTCCATCAGTGTAAGGACACCCTCAACATTGTCATACTTCAGCGGCGCAAAAGGCCATCTGCCAAGGAGAACGTTCATGTCCACGATCATCTTTATCACCCCAAATCTAAAAGCGTAATTGCGTTTTCGCCCATTATCAGCTTCTTATCTCCCTCGCTGATATCCGCGTATTGCACCTTCGCCAGTTGTGCCGCGTAATTGCGACCAGGCGCGTCTGAGCCGAAGAAGACCCTCTCAGGCCCCAAGACCTCCACGGCCTTCTCCACGATGCCTCTCTCTGGGTCGAAGCCACTCATATCGAAGCACAGATTCGGGTACGGCTTCGCAGCCTGAAAAGCCTTCACCCATAGACCTCCTGCGTGAGCGAAGATGAATGTCGTATCAGGGTGTTGCTTCCCCAGTTCCGCCATGATACTCACAGGAAAATACGCATCGTGAAACCTGGGTAACACTTCTGATACACCTTCCTCTTCATGCCAACTGTGAATGATTACAGGAACTCCTAGCTCCTCTGCCTTCATGAAGATGGGATGGCCACTCAGTAGCGCCGTTAAGGGCCAGTTTGACTCCTGATGGATCTTCACTCCTTTGTACCCGTGTTCCTTCACATATTCTTCCAGGATCGCTGGACTCTCTGGATCGGTGCATCTCCCTCTGACAAAGCCTATTATTTCGTCGGGAAACTTGTCAATCAGCTCCTTTTCAATACCCATGAATACCTGCTTATTGATTCCAGCCCTGCGACCTGCTTCCAGCATTTCCTCTACCCCAGAGCCACCACCAGACGGGTGCACGTGTATGTCTACAATCATAATCAACCCTCCTTTTGTGGTCAGTTATTTCTTCAGCATCTCCAGCAATTCCTGCACGGCTCTATCCGCAAAGGCGGGGTCATTGATGCCCATATCCATCTCGATCACCGGGATTTCTGCTCGCACGTTTTCTTTGATGGCGTCAAAGATGGCCTGGTTCGCTTCTGGCCAGTAGAATATCTCTCCCTCCGGGTCCAGCATGGATACGCCTTTAAGCGGGAGCATGAATACCACCGGGCCGCTGGATGCGTTCGCTTTCTCGGCGAAGATGCGTCCCATTTTTGCGTTCTCTTCGGGGGTGGTTCTCATGAGGGTCACGTTGGGATTCCACTGGTAGAATTTCCTGTCCTTATATTTTGCAGGCACTGTGTCCATCGCTCCGAAGTTCACCATATCCACGCAGCCGGGGACGATGACCTGCGGTATTCCCGCCTTTGCGGCGGCCTCCAAACGCGTTGGCCCTGCGGCGAAAACACCATCGGCTATCTCGTCTGCCCATTCGGTAGTGGTTATGTCCAGCACCCCGGCGATGAACCCATCATCTATGAGATCTTCCATAGTTCGGCCGCCGATGCCTGTGCAGTGGAACACCAGAACTTCGTATCCAGCCGCTTCCATCTTCTCCCTGGCGAGATCCACGCAGGGAGTTGTGTTCCCAAACATTGTAGCTGCAATGAGGGGCTTCTCCTCCGTAGCTTTCTCCGCGTCTGTTTTCACCATACCAGCGATGGCTCCGGCGGCATTGGCGAATATCTCACGGCTGATGGGATTTAGTCCCGCCACATCCACCACTGACGGTATCATGGTGATGTCACGCGTGGCGACGTAAGGCTCCACGTTGCCTGATGCCACGGTGGACACCATGACCTTTGGCACGCCCACTGGCAGAGCGCGCATACCAGCCGTCGCGACTGCGGTTCCGCCGCTGCCGCCCATGCCGATGATGCCGTCCAGCTTCCCTTCTTTGTGCAGCCGGGCTACCACCACCGCAGCGCCATTTGACATGACTTCCATAGCCTCGCCGCGATCTTTCTTCTCCAGAAGCTCCTGGATGCTCTTTCCGCCCGCCAGCGCCACTTCCTCGCGCATGATATCCGGCTTCAGCTTCGGCTCTTCCAGCACCCCGGCATCCACGATCAGCGTGGCCAGACCGTGCCCTTCGATCAGCCGTTTTACGTATGCGAACTCTTCCCCTTTAGTGTCCATAGTTCCCAGAATAACAATTGTCTTTGACATGATATACCTCCTCAAATCTCCCCAAAGCCATCCATCTTTATACAGCTATTTAAGATCTTCTGGATAATTCTTTAGAGAATTGTTCACAACATAGCTGGTGGGGAATATAGCACGGAATTGTGGGCATGTCAAGCATTTGATGCTACTGCCAGGCATAAAGTTTTGATACGCGGCGCCGCCATTGGGACGCGGAGGGCCGCGCCACAAAAAACTCCCGCAGAATCTAGCTTTGTATCCAATTCCGACTCATTGGAGAGTACCTGTCAGACGGTTTCAAGGCTGATTTACCACTTTAAGTAGATAAGTTTTCATGATACAATAGAATCCGTGAACTGTTAATTTTATACGAGTTTTTCAGTTAGATGCAGTAGAACGTGCGGCCCGCTCGTCCAGATCACTGGCGAAACGCCAGGAATAAGCCAGCGGCATGTTCTACTAAGAAAGTTTCCTCGTATCTGAAAAAAAGGAGATTCTGGATAATCAGGGTCTATTGCGGTTGTTTGGCTCAGTGCTGACTTAAAAAGTAGATTGCAGGTTCTGTGCGCGTTACTACGAATGACGAATGCGACTTCAGATGGAAGAAATGTTAAGCGGGACACGTTAATAAGATCAAGAGTCCCTGAACAGAACGAGCTTCCTCTAAAGGAGAAATCGCATGAATAGGAAAATAAGCTGGATTTACGCAGGTCTAATGATTATGGCGCTATCAGGATGCGCAAATCTCACACGGCAACAGGCTGATACCGCTACAGCAGACGCCAGTAGAGATTCGACTCCGGTATTCAACCCTCACCGCGTTGTTCCATCGCAACCTGCTATCATCGACGCGCCTTTTGTAACGGCTTCAGAAGTCAACCGGCAGGTCTATGATAAGGAACTGGTGATTGGCGTGGAGATCAATGGAGAGGCCAGGGCCTATCCCATCAACGCGCTCACGGGGCCCAGTCGCGAGATAATCAACGACACTCTGGGCGGCCAGGCTATTGCGGCTAGTTGGTGACATCTATGTCACAACGGCGTAGTTTACGACCGTACAGTAAATGGACGGACACTGACTTTCTTGGTCTCCGGTATGCTCTGGAACAGAAGTTTGGTGATGATGGACGCGGAAACCAGGTCGCTCTGGAGCCACATTTTAGGCAAAGCAATGCAGGGGGAACTTAAAGGGACGCAACTGGATATTTTCCCTGCTGAAATGATCACCTGGGAAAGGTGGCGCATAGATCATCCACAGACAACGGTACTGGCCCTCTCACGTGTACGCAGGAACTATACTGTGGATTTTTACCGCCGGTCGGCTGAATTTGTGTTCGGATGGCTGGTGAATTGGAAGGCTTACTCCGCCACGTTCAGCGTCCTTCGGAAAGATCCCATCCTGAATCTCGAACTGGATTCCTGGGCGCTACTGGTCACTTTCCATCCGGATAGCACCGCTGCTCATATCTTCTCGCGTGAAGTTGATGGCAGGGATCTTTATTTCGTCGCAGATGAGGACGTTTTAATGCGCGACGAACAGACAGGCTCCATCTGGAATCGAAACACGGGGCTGGCTATTGAGGGATCACTTAAGGGCAAGCAACTGACACATGAGATCGGCATCGTTTCTTATGAGCAGGCATGGCAGACCTTTTATCCGGATAATAAAAAGATCACCAGACAGGAGGCATTATTGAGGTAAGTAGTCAGATTGCACAAATCATTCGTGCTATTCGTTTATTCGTGTCATTCGTGATTAATCCGTTCTTCCCCGTGTCTCTGTGCCGCCGTGATTCTCTTTCGCTCTATTCCGCCTGTTGCGAAATCTGTTCCATGCTGGATATTTCACCGGGATTCTGGTATAATAAGTGCTAGAGGGAGCAGTTATGAGATCTTTTGGTGACAGGATTAAGGCGCAGCGACAGAAGCTTGGACTGACGCAAAAGCAGGTTGCAGATTCTATTGGGGTAAGCGATGCTTACATCTGTAGCCTGGAAAGTGGCAAGAGATGCCCGCCGCCGTATCACACTGTTGTCACCATTGGCGAGGCTCTTGAACTTAACGTGGAGCGGCTTTGGAAAGTAGCCGTTAAATGCCGGGAGACGCAGGCGGTGGAAAGGAGCCAGCGCAGGGCTTTAACCCAAAGGAAAAGCGGTGGCGCTGACGACGGACCTGAACAGCGGAAAACGATTCCTGACAGTCAGATCAATGCCTTCTTTGAGCGTCCTGAAGTTCAGATGGCCACCCTCGGACTTTTCGGAAAGCAGCCAGATAGCATGAGCATGGAGGAGAGACGAGCCGTATTTCAGGCTATAAGCGAAGCGCAGGAATTCGTCTCAGAGCAAGCTGATTAGAAAGCCGATTTGTCAACTCACATTCGTCTATATGTTGTATAAGGTGGTGAGACCAGCGTGGAATGGTGTTGCAGTTGTCAGCAAAATGTCTCTGTTCATACGAGAAAGCGGCTCTCTGATGACAGCAAGTATCTCTGTATTGAGCAGACATGTAGCAAATGCAATATGACATTAATACTACAACGATGGTCCTGTCATGGATTCCCGTTTTCACGGGAATGACAAAACACACAACCTGTCATTCCCGTGAAAACGGGAATCCATACAATGCGCCTTCTCGCTTCGCCTTTACCAAACCACCGTTGTAGTATTAATACTACTTTGTCGATTAGGCTAAACATCGGCATTTAGAGCGGATTCAGGAATTTCTTGAGAAAGACTGTGGTATACCTCTATAGGAGGTGTGCCAAATGAAAAAGAAAATAACATCTGATATACCACTGCCGGAGTTGGCAGACTACCTTTCTTCTTTTGATAAATACTTCGT
>SDBU01005312.1_pt1 | contig 15465 bp, 11 predicted proteins | sample 2277071 | NCBI WGS metagenome assembly SDBU01 (sample SAMN10397929, study PRJNA504765) | marine sediment metagenome | isolation source: marine sediment core GS08_GC12, 126 cmbsf | place: Arctic Ocean: Gakkel Ridge, Loki's castle | collected 2008
CACCTTTGAGATATCAGAGGGGTTGGTCGTCAAAACGGAGACCGACTTTATTCGCCGTCTGCGCAAGACCGTACTGGAACTGTTGTTTTATGAGCATCGAGGTGTATGTACGACCTGCGACGAAAACGGGGACTGTAAACTCCAGCGTTATGCCTATGAGTACCAGCTCGATGATGACATATTCCAGATTTCCACCGTCAACGCCGCACAGGAGAACTACACAACCGGCAATGAAGCGATTGAATACGACCCTAACAAATGTATTCGCTGCGGCAGGTGCATAAGAATATGTGAAGAAGTGCAGTTTGACAGCGCTTTGACCTTTAAGGGCAGAGCTGCCGATGTGGAGGTTACCACTGCTTTCGAGATGCCGTTGAACGACTCGACCTGCGAACTGTGTGGTCAGTGCATCTCCACGTGCCCGACAGGCGCTTTGTATGAACGTGCAGCGAAAGGAATGGGCCAGTGTAAGGACTTCGTGCGTACGAGAACTATCTGTGCATATTGCGGTGTCGGCTGCCAGATTGACCTTAACGTAAACCCGAAGACAAACAAAATTGTCCGCGTAACCAGCGAAGTCGGTTGTATCCCGAACGATGGCAATTTGTGTGTCAAGGGCAGATTTGCTATGGACTTTGTCGCAAGCGAGAAAAGACTTACCTGTCCACTTATAAAACGAAAAGGCGAGTTCAAAAAAGTGACGTGGGACGAAGCAATAAATTTTATCGCTGAACGTTTGACCAAAATAAAAACACAGAACGGCCCCGACAGCATCGCCGGGCTTTCATCTGCCAAGTGCACCAATGAGGACAACTACATCTTTCAGAAGTTCATACGTGCAGCGATTGGTACCAATAATGTTGACCATTGCGCCAGGCTCTGCCACGCATCGACCGTTGCCGGCCTTGCAAGGGCATTCGGCAGTGGTGCTATGACCAACTCGATTGATGAGCTTAAGAATGCCGGCTGCATTTTCGTAATAGGCTCGAACACCTCTGAGGCCCATCCAGTGATTGCCCTTTATATAAAAGAAGCAGTGGTGAAAAATGGGGCCCACCTCATAGTAGCCGATCCGCGAGCTATCGACTTGGTCCGGTTCGCCAAACTACATGTGGCACAAAAGCCCGGTACTGATGTGGCGCTTATAAACGCTATGATGAACGTGATAATAAGCGAAAAACTGCTTGATAGCGATTTCATAAATGACCGAACAGAGGGCTTTAGTGAACTTGCTAATGCTGTAAAAGATTTTACGCCGGAGAAGGCCGAAGAGATCACGACAGTCCCCGCCGAAAAAATTCGCCAGGCCGCGAGGATATACGCCGGTGCCTCAGCGGCCACTATCGTTTATAGCATGGGCATCACTCAGCACACTACCGGTACCGACAACGTCCTCTCACTTGCCAATCTCTCAATGCTCACGGGCAACCTCGGCAAAGAATCGACCGGCGTAAATCCGCTCCGCGGCCAAAACAACGTACAGGGTGCCTGCGACCTCGGGGCTTTACCCAACGTTTATCCCGGCTATCAGCCGGTCGAGGACTCTAAAATCCAGGCCAAGTTTGAAAAAGCCTGGGTAAAAGAGCTTTCTGGGAACAAGGGGCTTACTGTTGTCGAGTTCTTCCACGCCGTCGAGACAGGTGACATAAAGGCCATCTACATAATGGGCGAGAATCCCGCACTTTCCGACCCAAACCTCAACAGGACGCGAAAGGCACTGGAGATGGTCGATTTTCTGGTTGTGCAGGACATCTTCCTCTCTGAGACGGCCCAATACGCCGACGTGGTTCTGCCCTCGTTCTGCTTTGCCGAAAAGGACGGCACATTCACAAACACCGAACGCCGCGTTCAGCGTGTCCGCGCTGCCGTCCCTCCTCCTGGACAGGCACGAAGCGACTGGGAAATAATCTGTGATGTCTCGACCAAACTCGGCTATCCTATGAACTACGACTCTGCTGGACAGATTATGGACGAAATCGCCTCAGTCACACCCATCTATGGTGGAATATCTTTTGACAGGATTGATTCTGTCGGCTTACAATGGCCCTGTCCTGATAAGGACCACCCCGGCACAAAGTATCTACACAAGGGCCGCTTTACCAGAGGAAAGGGCAAATTCCACCCCGTCCCCTTCAAGGCCCCTGCCGAGACTCCTGGCAAAAAATTCCCATTTGTCCTTTCAACCGGCAGGCAATTGTATCAATTCCACACAGGTACTATGACCAGGAAGTCAGCCGTTATAAACCAGGTTTCACCCACCGGCTATGTCGAAATACACATCGAAGATGCCGGCAAACTCGGAATTGCCGATGGTGACAGAGTCGAAGTAGTCACCCGCCGCGGCAAGGTATCCACGCTGGCAAAAGTCACTAAAAATATCGAAAAGGGCTGGCTGTTTATGCCTTTCCATTTCTGCGAGGGTCCCGCCAATATGCTCACTATCGACGCCCTGGACCCCTTGGCCAAGATACCAGAATACAAGGTATGTGCGGCGACAATACAAAAACAGGGTCGATAAGCGATTGGACGATAAAGATTTTAAAATAGCTTTACGTTTCAACACAACGCAGCTCCTTATAAAATAAGGGCTCACAAAATTTTATTCACTACCCCTTATATCATCATTTAAGCAGGAGAGAAAATCCTTGACTTATTTTATTCTTCAAGGTAAGAATTCTTTGGAAGCAGGAATGAAATATTAACAGGATTGATGGCCTTATAATGCGGCCTGTACATAAAGTAGATGCAAGTGAGTATTATGGTGGCCACGTTAGAAACTAAATACAAAGAACATAAAGACGATGTCATTAATTTAGTTATTCTTATTCTTATCGCATCCATACTCGGAGTTTACCTGATTGCCACAACAGTCCTTATTGCCAAGGACGGTGTCTATTACATTGAACGGGCACAAAAGCTTTCAAGCGATCCTGTTGGTATTATAAAGGGGCATCCTCCTGGTTATCCATTTCTCATTTTTGCGGCTCATAAATTCGTGATTCTATTTACCGATAACCCATCAGTATTTACTTGGATATATACGGCCCAAGTCGTAACGTTGTTATGCAGATTAATTGCACTAATTGTTTTATATTTTATAGGAAAGTTTTTGGTTGGAAGCAAAAGAAGTTTCTGGGCAATTCTCATCCTCATAATACTGCCTTATCCTGCGGAGTTTGGAAGTGACGCATTGAGAGATTGGCCGCATCTTCTATTTTTGGCCGCGGGTTTTCTACTTCTGCTTTGGGGAGCAAAGCAAGGCAAATGGTGGATGTTTGGAATAGCTGGGTTGGCAGCAGGACTTGGGCATACAATACGAGCGGAATGCGCGCAAATAGTAATATATGGAACCTTGTGGCTGTTAGTCAGTTTGTTTCTTCCAAGGGGGAATATAAGTAGGCTCAAGGCTATTCGCCTAACCCTGATTCTTCTAATCGGATTTGCAATTCCCGCAGCGCCTTATATGAAGGTAAGAGGAAGAATTCTGCCACCAGCACTAAAAAGTGTTATCAGCTGTAACACCCCGTGGCAGTCCAGTGGGCTTGAGCAAAGTGGCTTTGATAATACCATAGGAGTATACACAGCTTCTGGGATGCCAATCGAGATACTAAAAGCCCTTGGCAGGCTTGCCCAGAAAATCAGTGACAACCTTATGTACTTTTTTGTACTCCCGCTGATGGTTGGTCTTTATTGTCACTTTCGAAAACTACGAAGAGTTTTGCTTACTGAGAGGTTCTTTATATTTGCTTTGATAGTTTTGTATGTGGTAATTATGGTAATGCTTCATAAATATTACGGCTATATAAGTAGAAGGCATTGTATGCCTATCATTGTATTTACTGCTTTTTATGTTCCGGTTGGCTTGCAGATACTTGCACGCTGGCTAAGTAAGAGGACTTCTAAGAACGGTTTGGCCGTAAGGAAAAATAGACAACGCTGGTTTTTTATACTTGTGGCAGTAGGCTTTAGTATTTGTACGGCTAAGTTCGATAGGATAACACCGCTGGGTTGGAAAAAGCAAGGCTATATTGATACGGCGAAATGGCTGAAAGAAAATACCAGCGAAAAAGATCTGATCGCAATGGCAGATTCGCGGATTGGCTTTTATGCACAAAGGTCAAACAGGAGAATGGATGGAGAGAAAATCTCCGGAAATACCACATACGTAGTAAAATTCTTAGATGGCAAGCAAGCAGAGGACAATATAACCTTCAACAGAGAAGTGCAAAAACGATATTCGGTGTGGATGAATAAGAAGGAAAGGAAAAGAAGGATTGTTATTTACGAGGTGCTTTAGCTTTACCAGCCTTTCTTTAAAAATACCACTGGAATTGTTTGCAGCATGATACCTATATTCAGCTTAAGCGACCTTCTTTGAATGTATAAATAATCATACTTGATTTTATGCTTGGGATTCAGGTCATAAACATTTTTTACCTGGGCAAGACCAGTAAGCCCTGGCTTAACTGCAAGTCTTAGCCCCTGCAATGCCTTGTGCAGTTTAACAAAATGCGGTCGTTCCGGCCGGGGCCCTACGAGAGACATCTGGCCGCACAGTACATTGAATAACTGCGGCAATTCATCGAACCGGATAGTTCGCAAAACTCTACCTACTTTTGTGACGCGGGAGTCATCTTGTTTAGCCAATACCGGGCCAACCTTTTTTTCTGCATCTTTTACCATAGTCCTGAATTTATACAATGTAAATGTTTTGCCATCTTTACCGACCCTTTCTTGCTTGTACAGAACAGGCCCAAAGGAGGTTAGCTTAATCAGTAAAGAAACCAAAAGCATTGCAGGCCAAAGAACAAGTAAGATACATACGCTTGCTACCATATCAAGCATTCTCATTAGGAATTCATCAAGGTCGGATTGTCTGCCCACGAAAGTATGCAGCAACTCAACTGAAGAGTTGCCGTTTATTCTTTCGGGAAGAAGCCCCATGTAAACGGATGGGCTGAATAGAATTTCGGCTTTTAACTTTCGCTGCAGATAGAGCAGTAGGTTCAGGTTTTTTGCATTAGTGATTTTTTCACTTATTACTATTTCGTCGACGTTTGAGTATTCAAGTAACTCTCTAATCTGGTCAATTCGTTTTCTTTCTACATTTGCCTTTTTGCCGACAATGTCATCTACTTTGTCCTCGCCGAGTATTACTACCTGCTTTTCTATCTTCTTTTTTGCTTTCAGAAGAAATTGATTGACCTTGAAAATAAGAAGAAGATTAACAAGAAATGAAATAGCAAATGCACTTGTAGGAAATGCCCCCCACTTGACTCTAAATACATAAACAAAAGCCACACTTAATAATGTCCCGAAAAACAGCCCTAAAAAAATCCTTTTAAACAAATCCCACGATGATTTGAACCTGCTCTTATAAACCCTGAAGAAGAATAGAATTGATACGTAAATCACTGTCAGAAATACAAAGCTCTTTTTGTAAGGAATGAAATTGTGCCGAGGAAATGGCAAGCCATACCTAATCAGAAAGGATAGAAGAAAACCAGCATTAATCAGAATAATATTTGCCAAGAATAAGATGAGTTGCGTTACCATAATTAGTAACTCTAATATAATCTTTGTGAATAAGATAGAATTTTAGGTATTACTTCGCTTAATACCAATTCTATCATAATAATCGAGCAGCATTTTATTGAAAACTTTCCGATCAAAATATTGCTCCACATACTGACGCCCGCGATGCCCCATACGTTTCCTCAAATCATGATTATCTTTCAGAGTGACAAGTGTTTCAGATAGTGCCATGGGATTATTAGGAGGCACAAGTAAACCATTTCTATTGTCTTCTATTATCGAATCTATGCCAGGAATATTACTACCGACAAGTGCTTTACCCGCAGCGGCACCTTCTAACAAGGAATATCCAAATCCTTCGTGCCAGCTTGGTAGAACAACAACGTCACAAGCGGCATAACAAGAACGCAAATCTTTTACGTAACCAAGAGCAATCACATTGTCTATTGGAGAGTTCACAGTGCGTGCTATGTCATCGGCCGTACAACCCGCGATTAACAAAACACATTCGTTATTAGATGCCCCCAGGTATTGCCAGGTGTTTAGCAGCATATGGAATCCTTTCCTCTTGAATGGACGACCTATATACAACACCACGTATTTATCGAGGGCGATTCGAAGCTCTTGCCTAGCTTTCATCATATGCTGTTTACCAAATTGTTCTATAGCAAACTCAGCCAAATCAACTCCACAGGCAGAACCTTCTCCTAACACACGACACTTCGATCTTCGGACAATATGATGTTGGATCATTTTTTTGCGAATAGATTTTGATACAGTTATGACATGTGTTGCAAATTTACAATTGAGAAACTCGAGTAACCAAAGACAGATACGCAGAATCCCTTGGTACCCTAAATATGGAGTTCCATGATTATGGTAAATACGAACAGGAACCCGTGCAATCAGCGCCGCAAGCAAAGGTATAAAAGCTGCACGTGTCTGATGAGCATGTATTGCTCTTGGCCTCAATTTAACAAATCTTTTCAACAGTCCAAATAATCTCGCTAAAACGAAGAATGGGTTAATTGATATATCAAATTTTGCAAAGCTTTTGGGGCAGTCGATAGCAGAAATAAAGTCTCTTAAATCTTTTCTGTTCTCAATCCATAATTCTGCCTGAATGCCATTAGAATTTAGTGACTTGACCAATGGCTGGACAAATCTTTTTGCACTTACAGGATAGTGTATCAAGTGAATAACCATTTTACTTATACATATTTTGAGGCTCTGAATATTTTTAAACAAGCAAAAACAGAAGCACTAAAAAGATAAGGCGATTTCTGGACTAATGCTTCTTTAAACAATATGCTTGCCACACCTGCATAGCCCTCCATTAAACCTTTAATTTGACCCAGGCTCATCCTATATTTAAGCAAAGGTTCACGTAAATTAGCGAATTTCACAGCTTCATCCCGAGAAAGCCGAAGCCACAGATCAAGGTCTTCACAGTGTTTTCCACCCAAATAACCACCATGCTTTAAGATAACTTTTCTTCGAAAAATTACAGTTGGATGGCAGATGGAAAAAACGAAGGGCAAGCTCCGGCGAATTTGCTTATCTGTTGTAGGTAAAGTGACTACTTTAGTTTGTATGTCGTCGCCAAATAATTCGAAAGCCGTCCCTAAAACTGTAATATCAGGACGGGCATCTAAATATGTAATTTGACGTTCAAGCCGCTCGGGCTTCGAGATATCGTCAGCGTCCATTCTCGCTATGAACTCTGCTTTTGTTTGCAGTAGTCCATAATTCAAATTAAAAATTAGTTGACTTATTCTTAATCAATGCATCATAGATTCTTTCTACCTTTTTTACCATTTTTCGATTCCAAATACGGGCGGAAATGCTTTGACAACCCAAAATACAAGGTAGAAGGTTAGGCCTTAACAGCTTGTCTTAGAAAACTACTAAACGATCTGTGAAATAAAACTATTAGGGAAAGACAAAAATAAAGTGTTACGAATTGCAGCAGACCAAAAAGAAGGGTGGTGAATGCACTATCAAATCCCATATTTCCGATAACTCCAAGGGCCACATAAAAAAGAAACCATATTCTTAGATAAAACTGATAGAGACCAGAAAATAGCATAATTATAAGAGTGTACAGAAAATGTAGTATAAACCCTACAAAAAATATCACTAATAGCCCCCCTATATAGTCAAAATACACATATGCAAGACCCCATAGAGTCCAGTGTTCACTGAAGTAACGTGAATACATAGGCGGTTCACTAGCGCCCCGGTAAATAACATCAACAACTCGGGATGTCATAATCTTAGCATCGGGAAATGGATTGCCGGGCATAAGCATATTGATAATATTTTTGGTGGGGTACAGTAAATTTATGTATTTTTCCTTTGCTTCGGGATCTCCTTCTTGTGTAACAATCAATATCGGATAATCTAAGACGGCCAGTCGGTTTAAAACTCTGGCAGTCAAGTTTCCGTACATTTTAAGGTCTTTGGTTTCAGCTATTGCATATTCATAAGCATAAGGATTATCACGGTGCGAGGCCGTTATAACGAGCCTACTCATCGTTGCAAACGGAAAGATCGCTAGACTAAGACCGCCTAATAGAAGGATGGCAGTCAAAAACTTACATAGTTTCAAACGGAAATTTCCTTGAATGACTATCGGTATGATCATAAGCGCCGTTACAACTCTCAATACACCGGCTCGTGAACCGCATAAAGCGGTAACAAAAATATAGCAAAACAATACCAATATTACGGCTCCCCGCTCACTTTTGTTGACTATTTTGCTTCGAAACAATAGCGTTGCGAAAACGAAGAAAAAAGCGCTGTCCAGCTCAAGACTAGTTTTTATGAACTGGAAAAGCGTATTGTAGCTCTCTGCACGCATCTTCCCGTAGGGGCTAATTTCCATTATTATACTGGCATATAAATGGATGGCAACAACAACGAGGAAAAGTGTTATCAGAGCCCTGGTAGAATAGCATGATGGATCACCGGAAGCTGCAGAGGATAGCGGTAGAGAAGGTCGAAAAACTATATCGGCAATCGCCATACCGATTATAAAGAACATGGTGCCTATAAGAACATACAAGAGACCAGCATTGATTGTACTCGCGTCTATGCCATATCCAAATGGCCAAATAACCACTGCGGGGGCAAATAAATAGGTAATAATGCGAGGTAAAATAAAAATCAAAAAAAAGAAAGTAATAGTTGCTATCTGGTTAAAAAGGTATTTCCTGGAAAACTTTACCGCAAAAAGAAGAAGAAGCCCTATCCCCAGGCTGAGTAATAATGTAAGCTCATCAAACAATGGATTGCTATCAAGCAACAAAGACAAAGAACCGATTAAGATTGCTACTATATAGAGAAAGATCAATACAATCAGAAGAGTTCTGAGGCTAAGAGATTTTCTTAATTTTATACGATACTTATATAAATCCAAGTTCATCAATTTATTATCCAAGTCTCAACAAAGTGATAATTCACCCTTTAGCAGTAATGCTTTTACAACAATGATAGATTATGTCTAGCTTCGATAAAGCAAAAACCCCCATGTCTGCTGCTATACACTCTACACTCTTTCATCGTATACAAAGGTCATTTTTGATTGCTAATAGTATACTCATTCAAGAAAGACAATAGATTTAAACCACGAAGTAGAGCTGTCAGCCCTATTACGGCCCCTTCTATCTGACCAATAGCATATTGAATATGTCTTATCCGAAACGAAAGGATACCCAATATACATCTACCAGTAATCTGACCCAGCAACATCCATAAAAAAAATATTCGGGAGAGTTCAGCATGAGATTCCACGAAATATAGGCGCCACAATGTAACAGTACGTCCATAATATCGGTACTTCATTTTAGATCTGTGATCATATACGTGTTCATGTCTGACCTTTGCATCAGCACAAACATATAAGGAAAATTTCTTCCCTATCGGATAGCTAAAAATAACATCCTCGCAGATAGCCCAACGAGAATATATTTCTTTATGAGGAAAGTTCTTAAGAATTTCCTTTCTCCAAACGGTAGCTCCGCCACACAGCCATTGAACTTTCAAGTCAATATCGACAGGTGATATAGCAACGTTGTATCCGGAACGAAGCACCTGGCCCTGTTGTGGTGAACTCATCCCTATAACAGCTCTCATCCATGAGTGACGATAGGGAGGATTGTTTTCAATATTGAACGAAACCCCGGCCGTTTCAGGTTCAGTCCTATTCCAAAACGCAAGCATCTTTTCAAGCGCATCCGACTCAAGGACAATATCATCGTCCAGGCTGCCCACGAGTCTTGTTCTCTCGTCTAATAGACGAATACCCATATTCCTTTGGCGGATCTGCCCAGGAGGGTCACACTCGTAGTATTCAACCGGCAAACGGTCTACAAATCCCATGCAAATATCTTTTACACTCTGCCCACCATCCACTACGATTAGCCTGCCACATGACATTGTCTGTGATGCTATACTTTCGAGAACATTCTTCACTTTTTCCGGGCGATCTTTAGTAGGGATTATGAAGGCAACGTCGTGGCCTGTATAAGTCTTTTTCGTTTCATTCATGGCTCAGTTCTATCAAATCTTTTTTATTGAGAATGATCTGTTGTGTTACAGTGTCTTATCATCTACAAAAAACCTCATGAGGTTTTCTTTCAGCCGCAATAATCCAGCTATTTCGATATCTACCACATTCATAATTTTTGCAATTGCATCAATATCCATTGTTGTCCCCCACTTTCTTTATTATATCCTGATAGGTGGTTGATAGCTTGGTAACTCTCTCATTTATATTAAATTTCGAGTTATAAATCATCACATCAGATTTATTCGAGTTCCTCTGATCGCAATTCTCGCAAATTAAATCACTTCCTTCGAAATCTCCTATTGTATGATGCTTCAGTATTCTTTTAAACATGGGAGAATCAAATATTTCCTCAAGAGTCTGCGTTTTCAAATCTCCCAATAAAAGTTTTCCGTCGAAATCAAAGCAACACATATTCACAGTCCCATCTACTTGAACCTGAAGAGGTGTGTGGAGCGGGCGACCGCACGTCTTCAACTTCTTTTCCTGCAAGGCTCTATAGTTTCTACCATTAACCCAGTTGTGAGGTCGCCAAACTTCCAATAAATCAGCTTTGTCTTTCCAATACTCTATCCATGATTCCAAGTCTGAATCGTTATATCCGCTCACAACATTATACGTTAACAAAAGACTTGTATTGCTCTTAACCTTTGCAATTTCCGTCAGATTCTCCTTAACCTTATAGAATATTTCCTTATCCTTCACCCCGTGCACAGCGGAATATTTTTCCGGGGTATCTCCATATATGCTAACCCTTACCGAATTCAATCCTATATCTTCAAGTCGTTTAAACCTGTCAACCGTAAGCAAGGAACCGTTTGTTAGAATGAGGACGGTAAAACCAATCTTTTTTGCATAGCTGATTTTGTCATCAAGGGACTGGTCTAATAAAGGCTCCCCCATACCTGGAAATGTAAGAGTATAGTATTGTGAGGTTTCTGAGTTGATTTTATCAAAAATAAATTTGAACAGATCAAAACTCATGGTTTCTTTTTTTCTTGTCAGCTTGTCCCTAGGGCATATATTACAATTAAAGTTACATTTTGTTGTCGGTTCAATTCTAATTTCATTACTTTTAGGGATCATTTAACCTCCAAAGTTAAATGAATATTATTAGACAGGTTAACCTATATCTTAACACTTCTTAACTAACCCTTATCGATTCCAGCCTATCTCATACATCTGTGTACTTTACAATGCGATCCGGAAGAATGGAAAGTTATATAGGCATAACAGATCGTATACGTCGAAGATTTACTTAGGGCAGATGTCGCAAAGATTATTGTAAAAAAATATGCATATTCCAAATTGGGTTTCACTATTCTTTGGTATTACAGTAAAACTCCTCACTGGGCAAAAATTTAGACATGGCATCATTATCCGCTGGTAGGAAATATTTCATAACATAGTGCCTCGCCCTTTCCTGCAGCTTACAATATTCTAAATTTGACAGCGCACGTATCGTACCCAAAATATTGCCTAGATCGGTTCTGGCGGTTGCCACCCATTTGAAGTCCTCAAGTTCAAACAATGGATCATAACTGAGCAAATCCCCCCTGTCAAAATGGATGACAGGCCTTCCCAACATCAATGCCTCAAGAGCTACCGTGGACCCCCAATAGAGAACCACATCGCAATCTCTTATGTCCTCTAAGATTGAACGTCCATGTGATATTTCCACATTGTCATGTATTTGGGTATCTCGTCCCAGAAAAGACAATAGCCGCTCAAATGGAAGAACTGGATGCGTTCTAATCCGGAACTTCAGGTTGTGGCAATCTGGGGCATTGTCCAGCACGTACTTCACAAGTGGGAGGACATCTCTTACCCCTTCCAAGACAACCAGAGCACGAAATTTATCTGGGAGATTCCGCCTCGGTAGGGTGTCGTAGTTGTAAAGGTATCCGAAGCGAAGTGCACATACCGGCTTGACACGTCCATTTGCCAAAGATCCGTATCTCTCCATAATGGCGGCAGGGCCAGGTCCAGTGGTCAAAACGATCGAGGGAAGTGGAATGTAGCCCTCTTCCCACTGGCTCAAAAACATACCGGCTGCAGACTGCGGTATAACCGCATGCTGGTAACCCATTATGAAAAGTTCAGGGCAAACATGCTGGAGTCCCTTGATGAACATCCGCTCCCAGGGATTTCCTTCGTATGTCAGTATACAAGCCAAGATATTGTAGGTTTTAGCGATACGCATAGCAGCCTTAAAATGTATGTAGTGAGACAATGGGATTCTCCAGCCCCCGGAAGCGAGACTCTCGCGTAAAAGGCCGGAAATATTATGCCCTAAAAAAGGAACCTTTTCTGGCACTCGAAATGTTTTTGTGATACGGCCCCATGCTATTTCAACGAAACCTTTCACCGCGTCACGCCAGTGAAGGTACACTTCAAGTGGAACTACGTGTCCATTTTTTACATTCCGCATTCGTCGGTAACACTCAGTTCTCTTTTCTGATCCAATAGTCACCGTCAGGATAGTAGCCTTATCGCCCAAACGGCGCGAAAGAAATTTTGGAAGCTCACCAAAAAAAGGATCCTTGTAGAGGCCATCGTCGGAGAAGGCGTTGGGGTAGACGAAGCTTTTGATTAAATAAACAGGTCGTTTATCCCCCTTCCTTGAGATTACCCCTCTAAAGTAACGTTTGGCCTCAAATATGCGAAAGATATAAGCAGCAAGTCCCTTTATCAGGCTTCCCCATGTTCTAGCTTCTCCACTCAATCGAGCTACAAGCCTTGACCACGGCCATGAAATGACCCGTAGATTCCAGCCTAGGCGCCTTGCCGATTTCTCGAGTGCTTTCACAACTGGCCATGGGGGGCCTAGAAGTACCAACAGTTGCTCACTCTCAGCCGCCTCTTCAACAGCATCTAAGCAGCGTACCAGGGCATTTATTAGTTGTGGCATTGGAGACGTAAAGCGGTTTTTTGATGCTATGTTCGTTGCCCACCACCGCATATCCTGGCCGTTCAGTTGCCCCATTCGGCCTAGGGCCTCCACATAATCACGGAGGATGGCATCCTGTTGATCTCTGTTTAGTGGCCTTAACTGGAGAGGCTGCAACCCGCACTCCTTCAAGGGGCCAACCATCCGTTGAAATGAATCACAGAGGATCAGGTAATAACCTTTCGTGGGGTTTGCTTTTTTCTCCCTAAGGAGGCGACGGCGAAGCCGGAACCTGCTAAACGCTATTAAAATAGATACCATCTCTACTCACTCGACGTGACATAGATTAACTGGGCACAGCACTCAGATCATTATTCTCGGAAGCTTCCGACGAAGCTAATGAACAACATCACGTAACCAAAGGGGGTATACATTATCTGGCTCTTTCCGCCTCGATATTACAACTTCCGGATCGGTACGTGCGTCTTCTGAACGGACAATGTAAACCGCCGTCTCCGTCGTCCCAGTTTCGGGGTAGTAGCATTCTTTCGGTAAAAATCTATTATGCCACCCACCGAGTTGCACGTGACTTTTTATGATGATCATCTTTTTCACCGGCACTGCTTGGCAGATTGTCTCTATTGCCTCATCTACATTGAGAACCATGTACGGTACCCAGTGGTTGTAATGCCATTGGCACGACAGTTCCGCATCATGCACCGTAGCCCCCTTGTCGCGGGTACGGAGCCGAAGAATGGTAACTTCGTTAGAGATCGGATATCGCTTCATCGGGGTATGTCCCAGAATCGCAGCCTCACGCGCTTTGTCGATAAATTGAATTTTGCTCCACTCCATCCACATCAAACTTGATATGGTTCAGTGCCACCAAGCTAAAGTAATTTTCGACGGAGGTACACCAAATTAAATAAGTGGCGGGGATCTCCTTATCCTCATCCTCCGATGAATGCTTCCAGCATATCCCTTATTTGAACGGCAAACCGTTTCGTCTTTCGCAGGAAACCCCACACAGGAGTCCCGGAAAAAAGCCTTAATAATCGTTTCTTGAGGGAGTAGGGAAAGACAAGAACGTCCCAGTTCTTGTAGAAGTAATCCAGTTTTTTCCGATATTCATCAGGGAATTTCAGAATTGTTCTGCGCCGTTCAAGAGTGAAGTTCCCATATTCGGCTTCATTCACCAAACCCTTCTCGAAACATTCGTTGCCCAGCACAGTGCCCTTATAAGGGTAGAAAATGTTGACGCAGCTAATTGTGGGCCTGACCTTGCGGTTAAGACGGATGGTATCCCAGATCATCTCAGGAGTTTCCCCAGGAACACCGATGATGTTGATGGCGTTTGTCTCGATCCCATATGAGTGGGCCATCCCAAAAGCACGAATAATTGATTCTTCGTCTAAATTGCGTTTCATAATCACATTCCTGACGTATGCATTACCAGACTCCACACCGAAGGAAATCCTTTTGCACCCGGCCGCGCTGAGTTGTTTAATGAAACCCTCGTCAACTACATCTACCCGTAGGAGGCAAAAGAATTTGCGCTTGACCCGCTCTTTGTAGAGGCGCAAAAATTCCATTCGCCATTTCCTGTTTAACCCGAAGATGTCATCAACAATTCCGACAATCTTGATCAAAGGAAACGCATCGAGTGTTTCCTCAATTTCGCGAACGCTTGACCGTGGACTACGGTAGCGAGGAAAATTCTTACGCATATTGTACAGTTTGGCGATTGCGTGGTTACTGCAGTATGTACAACGAAACGGGCAACCACGCGAGAATAAGAAAGGTGCGTAGCCAGTGGCTCGGATTGTTTCTTCATAAGGGTAGATCGTCTTGTTTGGGTAGGGAAGCTGATCCAAGTCCCGCACTAGTGGTTTCAAGGGGTTTCGTATGAGCCTTCCATCTTTTACATAGGCGAAGTTATTGCACTCCCAATATGACTCGTTTCGCTCCACCAAGCTGACGAAATCGGCGAAAGCTAGTTCGGACTCTCCGATGAAAGCACCGTCCAGAGACGGGATCTCGAACAAGGATTCCGGAAAGATCGTCGGGTGGATGCCACCGCACACAGTGATGATCTGTGGGGTTAACTTCTTAACCTCCGCCGCAATCTCCTTAACAACGAGAAATTGGGATGAAACCGAAGAAAATCCGACAACTCTCGGATCGAATTTCTTCACCGCGTCATAAACATGTGCATATTCCCTCTTTTCACTGACGATCACAGATTTTACTTCGTAGCCTAAACCATTCATGCAACTTATCAAAGATGCCAGACCGAAAGAGTATGTGTCAGTATGAAACCCATTGACGTTCGTGTAAACGAACAATATGCGCATGAAAACCGTCCTTTTCTTTAGGCACTCTAACAAAACTCCATAACTCGTCGCCAACAGATTAGGAAACATCCTATGATTAGGAACGCTTGATGAATATCGTCACGTTTTTCATAACG
>SDBU01005313.1_pt1 | contig 15465 bp, 16 predicted proteins | sample 2277071 | NCBI WGS metagenome assembly SDBU01 (sample SAMN10397929, study PRJNA504765) | marine sediment metagenome | isolation source: marine sediment core GS08_GC12, 126 cmbsf | place: Arctic Ocean: Gakkel Ridge, Loki's castle | collected 2008
AAAACCCTTGTGCGGCCTTGCCTCGGACCAAAATCTACCATTTCTGAACGAACACCTGACAGTGCCTCCCCAAAAGTCATGCTTTGGTAAATCGGTATTTGTGGATGGGCACTACCTAGAAGAAAAAGACTCGGGGTCGTGCAAACCTTGTTGTGTTATTTGGTCTCATGAAAGCACCTTTGCTTTCTTTTGCGGTTTGCTTTTTTTTCGGATCGTCGTTCATGTTTTCCCTTGTCTGCGTTGTTCAGCCTGGATAAACGCAACTCCTGTGCCACATGATCCAAAACCAAGTGTGATATTAGTCACACATCTTTTTAGCCGGAAATCTCAACCACTTATAGACATCGGGTCAAAATGTACCGAAGTAGCCATCTCGGAGAGAGTGACTTTCGTATTACAAAACCGTAACAAAGACCCCCACCTGGAAATGCGCTCACTCCTCACAGCTCACTCTTCACCACCATGAGCTCCTTGCGCCTTATGCCCTGCACCTTATGCCTTTAGCCATACGCCTATCGCCAGCTGTTCACCACTTACCGCCATGAGCTATCAGCTATGAGCCATGGAGCCATGAGCTATGACCTCACTCCTCACTGCTCACTATCTCATGGACGGCCCCCTTTTCCCCTTTTTGATATGGCAACTTGACGAATGAAACCAAATTGCCTAGAATGTGGTCACTTGGTTGGAAAAGAGGTGACTAATGTGAAAACGGTTGGTGTAAGAGAATTGAAAGCAAATTTGAGTCGCTATTTGGCAAGGGTAAAGTCTGGTGAGAGAATAATGGTTACACACAGAAAGAAGGAGGTAGCCATTATTGTCCCTTCTGGCCAACAAACGGATGAAGAAATGGCCCTTCAACTGATCCAACGGGGCATTGCGCATTGGTCTGGTGGGAAGCCAAAGGGCATGCCATCCCGGATTACCTCAAGAGGGAAAAAAGTCTCTGACGCTGTTGTGGAAGGAAGAAGATAGGCAATGGTTATCTATCTCGATACCAGCACATTGGTAAAGTTGTATGTCGAGGGAAAAGAGACTATGGAGATACTGGCTGATCAGCAACTCATGGCAAACATAAAGAAGGGTCTGGAGGAGATAAAGTCAGGCGAAACATATTCTGTTGAGGAATCGCGCAAAAAGTTGGAACTGTGACGTACAAATTGTAAATCACACGTGTATGCCTTTCCCTCATCAAAGCGATACCCGACAAGAAAATCCAATCCGTGATCATGGACCGAATCGAGGCATTGAAGACAGACCCCGAAAAACAGGGAAAAATACTGGTAAAGAAACTAGCTGGGCTTCGTTCGATACATGCTGCGGGAAGATACCGTGTTATCTACAAGATCGATCAAGATCCTGCCGTGGTTTGGATCATAGCAGCAGGTATTAGAAAAGAAGGTGATCAAAAGGACATTTACAAGGTTGCCAAGAAACTGCTGAGACTGGGCCTCCTAGATTGATTTGACGTTGCAGCCCGAAGAAGAAGTTCTATATGCTCCACTCTCACAACTCAGCTCACGGTCCGGTGCAACAAGCCAGCCCAGACAACAACATCCTGGGACTCGCTTACACATTTGTCCCAAGAGAGGACAGTACTGTTTTCAGCTCGGAGGTGACGGTATGCTCAAGGCAATAAGAATCGAGATCAAACCAGAGGAAATTATTGAAGCCGTGAAGGGGATGAAGAAAGTGGATAGAGAGGCCTTCCTGGAGGACCTTCTCGCTTCTACCTCCCCAGAGTATCTCAAAAGCATCAAAGAGGCTAGAGCCGATTACGAGGCAGGTAGAGTAAAGACTCACAAAGAGGTCTTTGGCGGTTGAAATACAGCCTTACTTATACTCAAAGGGCCGTCAAGGACATTCAGAGACTTCGTCCGGATACTCAAGAACGCCTCGGCAAAACCCTTCTTCGTTATGAAAAAGACCCTTTGAGATATGCCCAAAAGCTTACGGACCACAAATTTGGAACATATCGATTCAGAATTGGCGATTACAGAGTCATCTTCGATCTTTCTGGTGATGAGATTGTAGTTTTGAGGGTCGGTCACAGAAGCACAATCTACAGAAAAGGATGATGTCTTGATCACTACACCCTCCCTTACGCCCAGCTGACTCTTCACACTGTTCACACAGTTCACTCTTTACTGTTCACTCTTCACCACCATGAGCCATCAGCTACGAGCTATGAGCTCACTCCTCACAGCTCACTGTTCACAGCTCACTGTTTACCACCTGCCTCAATTTCGTTTCAAGGGGAGAGCAAACGATTGACAAGTGCCGAGAAATATGGCAAAAGACAATTTAAGTTACCCTTGTTACCATCGACTCCCATTTTTATGCATTTTGGTCCGTTAATAGGTTAATACGGAGGCATTGAATGACGATTACAGTCAGAAGCAAAATAGAAAAGGGTTGGATTAGACTCCCAAAGAGAGTGCGTCTCCCGGACGGGACACGGATTATCGTAAGGATCGAGCCTATACTGAAGACCAAAGAAAAGCTGAAGATCATTTCAGAGTTATCTGGGGCATGGTCTGATGACCTAACCATTATGTCCATTTTTGACGAGTTAGAGCAGGAACGTCACCACGATATTGGCCGAGAGGTTAGTTTCGAATGATCCTTTTGGATACCAATGTGGTAATAGCCTTTTTTAATGGTGATAAAGCAGTATTAAAAAGGATACGGGCGGAGATCGACAGAATCGCCTTGAGTACTTTAGTGGTAGCAGAGCTGGATTATGGCGCAAAGGCATCTCAGAAGGCCAAAGAAAACCTCGAAAAGCTGTATAGATTCATACCGCTCACTCTTCACCGCTCACTCTTCACTGCTCACACTGTTCACAGCTCACCGCCCTAAGCCATCAGCTATGAGCCATGAGCTATTATCACCTCACAGCTATCAGCCAACGAATGCCTCAAGCGAAGCACTCCTCGAGTCCGGAATGTCTTCGGGACGCTCCTCAAGCTAAGCGCTCCTCAAGCACCAGCGGTCTTGGCCGCCTGCGGCCGACCAATAACGTAATTCGAATTTCAACCCCCCCCTTCATTCCACACCAAATGAACGTCATCAACGACATTGCTATCACGATAAGTTGGTGAAATAGCAATAGATTACACACGCAACGGTTCCCCGTACATATCTGGGCACGCTGCTTGCAGCAGCCTCATGAGCAATGACCGGTCAAAAACTGGAGCTATCAACTATGAACTATCACCTCACATCTCACTCTTCACATCTCACAGTTCACACCTCACTCTTCACAGCTCAAGTTCACAGTTCACTCTTCACACCTCACTGCTCACTATCATAAAAGGAGGGTGCTCAAATGTCATTGTCGATAACAAGAAACGAAGTCATGAACGTTCTGAACGACCGTCCTTTCTTTCATCAATACTTCCTGCTTGAAAAAAGAATTAAAGTAGTCTGTGCCTTTCTTATCTTTGTAATGTTAGTTTCCACCCCATTTTGTTCTCATGCCGCAAGAATCAGCGAACCGTCCTCACCTCACCCTTCATTGCTCAGTATGCAGTGTTCACACAGCTCACCGCTGACTCCTAACTTACACCAAGGAGACAGCCAGTTATGAAAGTTCCGCACGAACGGCCCATAAGAATCATAAGGAACTGGACAGGTTCGATTGTCGTATGTCTTCTCCTTCTTCTCAATGGGCCTGCGGAGGCGAAATTCATTAACCTCTTTCTGTGCAGAATTGGCGGGGTGGCTCTTACCTCCGGTGATGAAACCAAGATGGCAAAGTTCGATGTCATATTAGCTAACAAGAACCACTACAATGACATCTCAGACGATAGCTGGGGAGCAATAAAGGCTATCAACCCAAATGCAGAGATACACCTTTACACAAGTGTAAACTATGTTGATCGTACACACAATGGGTACGCCACAAAATATCTTAATGACCTAGGCCGTTACGGTAATTCAAGAGGCCACAGCATGGGGCAGCTAAACGGCAGGCATGATGATTTCTTTCTTGTAAATGCATTGGGCAACCGAATCACTTATGCAGAGGATGGCAATGGGTTCTTGATGAATTTTGGGAATAGTGATTTTCGAAATTATGCTTCCGAGGCAACTATAACAGACCACGTTAACCGACCATGGACAGCCGACGGTGTTTATTCAGATCATTGTTTTGCAATACCATCCGGGACAGATTCAATCCCGGTGCTTTACGACACGGATGCCAAGTGGGCCTCTGCTATGAATGGTATGATTGGTGTGATGTCTTCAGCTCTAGCGGCTAGAGGGCAAAAATTTGGATGCAATCGAGGGTTGTCGCGGGAGGAAGCGGGTTATAATGCCTGGATTGCCCTTGATTCTGCTGGAAATCCACCAGACGTGGTTTTGGAGGAGGGTGGATTTTGTGTCAGATATGGCAACGGAGATGTGCAATTTTACGACGAAGCCGACTGGAAGAGAATAGTTGATGTCGTTGCAGCAACAAGAAGGTCCAAGGTATGTGTGGTCTCACACGCAGACATTCGGCCAAACGAATCAGGAACTGACAACTTGGGCAATCCGCTTATTTTCTGGGATGCACTTTGGTTTGCTTTGGGCTCTTATTCACTTGGAAGAAATCATGTCGATGACAACTCGTATTTTGGATTCTCTGTTGTTGACTATAACTCCCTGCCGTGGTTTGACGAGTATGACTCCATGGATGGGGGTAATCTGGATCTTGGGGGCGCATTAGGAACCTACAGAATTGTTCAGACAAGTGGATTGAACATCTATTGGAGAGCCTTTGAGCGAGGCTATGTTTACGTTAATCCAACCTTCAAGAATGCTTCCGGCATCTCATTGCCTGAATCCTGTAAAGAGGTTACTCACAGTAGCCTCAAAAGCGATCTCGCAACCACACCAGACACAAACACAATTAACCTCAATGCACATCGTGCAGTTTTTCTATACAAAAGCAGTAAAGTTTTTCAGCAACCGACGAATCCTCCAGAGCAACTAAGAATACTCTCGAGTCAATAAGCGCCCCATCCTGATGCTGTAGAGAAATGCCTTCCCTGTCTTTTTCCACGAATCGAAGTTATATCGTCCAGCCAACCCAGTGGACTTTTCAATTTGCTCTTATCAGAAGCCTGGGGTATCCAAGGATCTAGCCTTTCTATTTTTCGGACGGCCTTCTCTGCAATTTTGTGAGAGCAGATGAGTGTTCACTATATTCACGCCGCAAGGCCCTGGCAGTTTCGTGGGGAGATTATCAAATACTCTGGCTCCAGGGATTTGAGAATAGCCATAGGTAGGCAACCAAGGAGATTTGTTTGCGTATTCTTGAGAACCACAGGTGGGACAAAATCGAAGAACAAGACCTTGGATTGATCTATGTTGTGTTGTCCGTGCAGACATAGTCATGAATGGTGATACGAAATCTGCTCACAAAATGCCGTCGCTGACACATCAAACCGCCTATCTAGCATTGGCAAGGTGCCTAGCATTTGCCTTGCAATTCATGCATCCCATAATTCTTGTCCGGGTTTTCACAAAGGTTGAATACGGTTTGTATGGACAGCTGTTGTTGATTTGCGCCACCCTTATCCCTTTAGCGCAGATGGGCATGAGCCATGGCCTGTACTATTTTGTTCCTAGAGAACCTGAAAAGAAAGCTGCCGTAATAACACAGACACTCTTATTTGTTGTTGGCCTCAGCACTTTGTTTGTTGGGCTTCTCTTGGTTTTTAGATCTTCCATAGCAACTGCATTCCATAATTCGGAAATGACAGGATATTTGCTTCCTCTCGGATTATATGCCTTTTTCATGATGAGTTCCTCCTTTCTGGAAGCTAGCATGATCGCCGAAGACAGAGCTAGGCTGGCTTCCTTCGTCATTGTGGGATCTCAGGCTGCTCATTCCGCCACCGTAATTTCCGTAGCCCTTTCGACGAACGACATTGGTTATATCCTGTATGCACTCGTGCTTTTTTCCTTCACCAGGTTTGTTTTTCAGGGGGTCTATCTCGGGAGGAAATACGATCTTTCGGTCAGGAAGATCGAGCCCCGTTTCTGGAAAAGGCAGTTGGCCTATTCAATACCTATCGGCTTGGACAATGTCTCCTGGTTGTTTCAGGGGAAACTACACCGCTACATAGTTTCGTTCTTATTCAACGCGAAAATGTTTGCAGTGTATTCTATTGGCTCCTTCAACTTGCCCATAGTGACCATTATCACTGCATCGACCGGAAATGTGTTAACCAAGGAATTGTCGAGGTATCAGAAAAGAGGTCACAGTGATGAGATACTTCGAATATGGAATAGCGCCATCAGGAAGATGAACCTATTTCTTTTCCCTGTATTTGTTTTCTTTTTCTTGATGGCCGAAGATTTTATCATTGCTTTGTTCACAGCGAATTATCAAGAGAGCATAACGATTTTCCGAATCAGCCTATTGACCATTCTAACATCTAGCATCAATACCGGGGCGATCTTGAACGCGTATGCTGAAACACGATATTTGATGAAAATAGCCTTCCTGAGGCTGCCGGTGTCACTGCTTATCCTATATGTGTTTACAAATGTATGGGGCGTTATGGGTGCTATAAGCGCAAATGTTCTGATAGTAGTCTCATTCACGTTTTTCATACTTACAAAGGTGGTTAAGGTATTGAGGGTTCCTTTTCGCGAAATTATACAGTGGAAAGTGAATATGAGAATCCTTCTTGTGGCGATTCTATCAGGATTCCTGCTGGTTGCGGCAAGGACCTTCCTTACTATTAATCCCCTTATATTACTCACAATCACGTTTCCCTCATATGTCCTGTGTTATGGCTTGATGAGTGTTGCCCTCGGAACTGTATCTGGACAGGAAACGATGCAGTTTCAGCAGTATTTCCTAGACAAACTCCAACGCCACAAGGTTACTCAAGAGTCAGGCGGAATAGGGTGATGAACGATCGCTATGTTGTTCAATCACCACCGGACTAGTTGCTAGGTGAGCAGGTTAAACAGAATTGTTGTGTGTCATGTTGTCCTGGTTGCCATTCAATGGTCCCCGCGCAAGGGGACATAGAAAAGCTTTGACGAACCGTGCGCGGCACATTTTTTGTCGGATCAACAGCAGAAAACGAGGCATCAGGCGGTTACAGCTAATGAAGCCCAGGAACACGAGTTGGAATGCTGTCTGGCACAGAGTTTTCTTTCCAGGTAGCAGTGGGCAGATTTGAGCAAGAAGGATGTACATTGCCTCGCAATCGGCTCGCCCCGACAACCTTGGACATCAACAGATATTCACCCTGCCGTTTTATGGAGCTATTACCACGACGTAAACGACTATGCTTCTATGAATCGATCAGGTTAACCTTCACGTGGGGCAGCGTGAGGCCACAATATTGGATGGGGCAAGGCACCTATTAGTTCGAAGTGGGTGATAACGTCGATGACATCACCCCGAGAAATGGGGGAGCACTGGGACGTTTCAACCACGCTGTTAGTGTGTGTCAGCAATGAACCCATGCACTGTTTGATTCTGGTGACTTCAACAAAAGGTGTACCTCGCTGATTATACACAGCGATTCCACAAGCCTCCAGTGAGTTATCTGCCGTAACCATTTGAGGATACGTTCTATGAAAACAGTTCTTGTATATTTTGCCATCTTTACCTTTTGGGCTGAGAAAGTTCTTCACTTCAGACTTTCTCAGGTTGAGGGTTTGAGCTTAAACAACCTAGGTCTTTATTTGCTCGTGATTGTCTGGGCATTTACGGTCATGAAAAGACGGAGAATATTTGACCCGAATAACATTAACCTATATTTGATCTTGATGATCATTGTTGTAGTGGCCTCCATTCCAGTCAAGATGCTGCTGGGCGAAATCCCCCAAATAAATTTGTGGCAGGAGATAGTCTATGCCAAAAGCTGGACGAACCCTTTGATCATCTTTTTTCTCCTCTTCAACATTATCGACAACGAAAGAACCTGTAAGTGTGCCATTGTTGGTCTGGTATTTCTTCTGCTCGCAACGGTTTCAACTATGCTCTTGCACACATTTGGGATTGTGGAATTCGGTCTAATCAGGGATGTTCAACCAGGACGATCAGCAGGTTTTGCCGAAGCAAATCAGTATGCGACCTATCTGGTTCTTTTTGTGCCCCTCCTACTGTCATTCTTTCTCTTTCAGAAAGGCATGGTGGTCAAAGCGATCAGTGGCATATTCGTTATGATAACTCTGGCCGGACTGGTGATTACGGGCTCGCGAGGCGGCATTGCCTCACTTGTGGTTGCTCTGACGATTTATTTTCTTATTCTCGGTCGGGAGAAAAAGATAAGTTCGGGGGCACTCCTGCTTATGGCTGTAGGAGTGGTAGTCATCGGAGCCATTTCATACATACTCGTCCCATCCCAGTATCAGGAGACTGTGAGGGGAAGATTCGACCCTGGGAAGGCAGAAGACATTCACGAGTATACTGCCGGTCGCACAATCCTATGGCGTAACGGATTAACACTCTTTATGGAGAGCCCGCTATTTGGCCATGGTCAAAATACCTTCATCCCCTTGACGAACAAGAGATTCCGTGTTCGAGGCAACTCGCACAACGATTATCTTTTGCATCTCGTACACTTTGGCCTAATCGGCTTGGGACTCTTTGTCATTATACTCAGCAAGGTGTTCAAACAGGCTTGGTGCCAACTGCAGACCACCACTGACGCATGGAAAAGGAGATTGTATGCGAGTTATCTAGCAGGGTTCTGTGGCTACGCTTTTGCAATGTTAGGTGTCAACGTCATTACTCCCCGTTACATCTTCTGGTTTTACACGGCTATTATTTATAAATATGGTCAACTAGAATTCAATCGGGATGCATAAAGTGGCGGTTTCTTCAAAACGCGGAGAAGACACCATGATGGCAGAAAACTTGTGCGTTTGTCACTTGATCGGTTCGCTTAAATATGGCGGTGCGGAACGTCAAGTAGCTAATCTGATCAATAACTTGAATGTCAGGGCCAAGTTGTTGATTGTTCTGTCCGATCAACGCGACTGCAGCTTCTATCATCTACTCGAAAATGGAATCAGACTCTTCTGTTTGCCAATTAAACTCAGGTACTGTTACTATCACATCATGAATATCGCCAAGATATTAAGGAAAAACCGCGTAGAGGTTCTTCAGACACATATGTACTGGGCCAATTTGTATGGTGCTCTTGCAGGAAGGATCGCGGGCGTACCAGTTGTCGTAACGACCGAGCACGGGAAGAATCCTTGGAAGAAAGAATGGCACTACTGGGTCGAAAGGAACATTGTCACAAGACTTGTGGATAAAAGAATCTGCGTCTCCAAGGAGATATTGGATATTAGGAGCGACAAAGACGGCGTCCCTAAAGGCAAGCTGATGTACCTCCCGAATGCAGTAAATATCCCGCCTTCAACAAGAAAGCAGAAAAGTGACAAAACAGTCATTGGCGCTGCAGGCCGCTTTATTGAAGCCAAAGATTACTTCAATCTAATCGAGGCAGCAGGAAGGCTAAGGGACAAGAAGGTTGATTTTGAAATGTATATCCTGGGAGACGGTCCCTTGAGAAACGAACTTGAGGCCACCCGAAGGCGACTAGGTTTGGAGTTTGCCGTGAAGATGCCTGGCTTCCAAGATAATATTGATAAATGGTTCCGTAAGTTTGACGTATTCGTGGTCTGCTCGATTAGAGAAGGTCAACCCCTTGTCCTATTGGAAGCCATGGCTTATGGCGTGGCCATCGTGGCCACTAGCGTTGGGGGTATACCTGACACCTTGGATGATGGGGTGGACGGTATATTGGTGGAACCCCGGAACCCCCGCTCACTGGCAGATGCCATGGAAACCTTGATAGGTAACTCTTCTCTCAGAAGAGGGTACGGTCGCAAGGCTAGGGAAAGGGTTAAAAGAGATTTTTCAATAAAGGACATATGCCACCGATACGAAAAAACGTATCTGGATCTTTTGGAGCCAAAACTCAAGTGACGCTGTTTGCTGACAGGCGCATAGTCCCAGTCCTCATGTTTCACAGTGTAGGCTTGGACAACCAAGAATGGGTCTTTTCGTACTTATCAGACTCCTTGCATCTATTTGAAGAGAAATTGAAGTGTCTAGTTGAACACCGGTTCAGTACAATCTTCTGGAACGATCTTTACCAGTACATGGGAGATGAAAAGAACCCCAGGGACAATTCAATCATGTTGACCTTCGACGATGGTTACCTTGACAATTGGGTGTTTGTATATCCTTTGCTCAAAAAATACAGCCTGAAGACAACTGTTTTTGTCAATCCCGACTTTGTGGATCCATGTCCTAACCCCAGACTTAACCTCGAGGACGTGTGGAAGGGTCGATGTAGTTATAAAGATCTTCACCCAGCGGGATTCTTGAGTTGGGCCGAACTGCGAGAGATGGAGGCATCGGGCCTCGTTGACGTTCAATCCCATGCGCTAACACATACTTGGTACTTCAGCGGGCCCAGAATTGTTGATTTTCACACCCCTCGACAGCAATCTCCCTATCCATGGTTATTCTGGAATCAAAGACCTGAACGCAAACCGTTTTACCTCACTGAAAACCAACAGAAACTTATCCCGTATGGGCATCCCATATTCGAACACGAAAAGGCCCTTGTGGCCAGGCGATACTATCCTGATGAAAGATTTATAACCAGAATACTGGAATATATTTCTTCCAAGGGTTGGGATTTCTATCAAAAACACAGCTGGAAAGAGGATCTAACAAGATATGCCGAGGACATAAGAAAAAACCGCAAATTTGAGGGACACTACGAAATGCCTGAAGAAAGATACGAAAGAGTCAAAAAAGAGCTTTCAGAGTCAAAGAACTTGATAGAAAGAAACCTAAACAAGGACGTCGATTTTATTTGCTGGCCCGGCGGCGCCTATGATGAAACAGTCAAGTGTATTGGGAGAGAGGTGGGGTACAAGGCATGGACGCTTTCCTCGCGGGATTTTTCTTCTTTCAGGAATGTACCCGGGGCAAACCCTGAAAATGTTAAGAGAATGGGTTCGAGCAGCCGGATAACGATCAAAGGCCATGGAAACGCCAAGGGGGCTGGCTTTTATTTACTGCTAAATATCCGAACTCATCAGAATTCCCTTCTCTCAAAGTACTTTTTGAGAGCCTACAAGCTGTTTTCCATACTGACTTGTCGAGGCTGAATTAATGTACCCCTTTTTGTACAGGCACTTGATTTATCCGGCATATCACCATGTCAAGAAGGACAGCGTATTGAGGCTATCAAGGGAATTAAGACAATTTCAATGCGAGACTCCTGCAGAGATAAGAAGAAAGCAGAGAATCAAGCTGAAGAGATTACTGATACACGCCTATCAAAACGTTCCATATTACAGGAATGTTATGAAAAAGAACGGATTGTCATCTGAGATGTTGGTGGAATACGATAATTTCAGGCGACTTCCGTTTCTAAGAAAGAGTATCATTAGAGAGAGTACAGATGACCTTATCTCCACCGACCTGTCAGGAAACAGGCTTCACAAGAACAGTACCAGTGGATCAACAGGAGAAATCCTCCATTTCTTTGTTGATCAGAGATCACTTATTCGTAGAAAGGCATTAGACGCCGTTACCCAAGAGTGGGCGGACTTTCACTTGGGAGACAGCACGGTTAGGTTGTGGGGGGCGCCTATGGATCTGAGAAAGGCCCAGTCAATCAGGGGAAGGATCCATGGTTTTGTCACAAGGAATCTGATCCTCTCCTCGTATGATCTGTCCTCCGAAACTATGAATATCAACATAGGGTTAATCAACAGATTCAGGCCCAAGCTTTTCATTTCCTATCCTGGACCACTTGAGGTATTTGCCGAATATGTAAAGCAACAGGGTGTTACCTTTCCGTCCATAGCATCCATTATCACGTCGGCTGAACAGCTTTTTCCCCACCAGAGGGCATTGCTTGAAGATGCCTTCAATGCCAAAGTCTTCAACCGTTATGGTTGTAGAGAGTTCGGAAACATCGCTCAGGAATGCAGCCATCACTCTGGACTCCATGTGAATGCCGAAAGGGTTCTTGTTGAAATATTAGACAATGACGGCAACCGGGTGCCCCATGGCGAGCTGGGGGAATTGTATGTCACAGACTTAGACAATTATGGAATGCCAATGATTCGATACCAGATTGGAGACAGGGCATCATGGTCTGAACAACGGAGATGTCCATGCGGCATGGGGTTACCTCTCTTGGCCTCTATTGAGGGTCGATCGATGGACGTCGTACAGACACCCACAAACAGAAAGCTGGGGGGTACCTTCTGGACATTGCTTTTTAGATCCAGAGCTGGGATTAGACAATTTCAGATCATTCAAGAAGACATCAATGGCGTTCACGTGCTTTACGTTCCAGATGCGGCGTTCGACATACAATCGCTAAAGTATTTCGAGAACAAGATAAAGCAGATGTGCGGACATCACTTTGAGGCGGTCTTTATTCAAAAGTCGATTCTCCAAGAAACGGAATCAGGAAAAAACAGAGTCATTATTTCCAAGATAAAGACACAGTGATCGTGTGATAATCCGATTCTGCTGCCAAAGGGATCGGCAGTCTCATGTCTCTTTCATTCCATACCGCCACCTCTGCCAGACTACTTTTCGACGAGATTTGTACTAGGATTCGAACATGAACATCCTGCATTTCACGGCAAGTCTTCATACTGGTGGTAGAGAAAGGCAAGTCGTAGAGTGCCTCAAAGGTCTTTCTGCGAAGAAAGACCTTTCTTGCGAATTAGCCCTCATGTCTCACGACATTCATTATACGGCTGTGAAAGATCTCAAAATTAGGATTCATTACCTAATTAGAAGAACTAGGAAGGATCTCAGACCCTTGAAAACATTGTACGAGATATGCTCACGATTCAACCCTGACATAATCCATGCCTGGGATTCAATGGCGTCGGCTTATGCCCTCCCGATTGCAAAAATACTCGGCATAAAATTCGTAAACGGAATGGTCAGAGACGCAATGGTCAAATCAAGTATCTTTGACAAGCACTGGGTTCGCTCAAGATTGACTTTTCCGTTCTCAGATGCAATCGTCTCTAACTCCTACGCGGGCCTCAAAAGCTACCATGTTCCACCTAGGAAATGCTGTTGCATATATAACGGTTTTGATATTGACCGCATAGCGAATACTCACGACAGGGAAATGGTGAAATCAAAATACGATATAGAGACACAGATGGTTGTGGGGATGGTCGCCACGTTTTCAGGCAATAAAGACTATGAGACTTACATTTCAGCAGCGCAGATGGTATTAGCAGGAAGAAAAGACGTCACGTTTCTGGCTATAGGCGACGGTCCAACGTTTGATAAGTGCAGGAGACAGGTAAGCCCCCTATTTAGAGACAGGATTATATTTCTTGGCAGGCGGAAGAATATAGAAGCACTAGTAAATGTATTCGACATTGGTGTCCTCGCCAGTCGTAGTGAGGGAATATCTAATACTGTCATGGAGTATATGGCCATGGGAAAACCTGTCATTGCAACTGACAGTGGAGGAACAAGGGAATTAGTATTACATAACAAGACTGGATTCCTAGTCAATATGCGTGACGAAAAAGACATGTATCTCAGAATTATTCAGTTGTTGGAAAATACTGACCTTGCAAGTACGATGGGAATTGCCGGTAAGGAAAGAATATGTACAGCTTTTAGTTTGGACAAAATGACAGATTCATTTGTTCGGTTATACAGGAACATACTGAAAGAGGCTGATAACAAAATGTCGTCACAAATGAGGCACAAAGGGTATTCTTGACTTAGCCTCTTCGTGACATTTTTCTGCATTTCTGCTTTACCAAATGACAGTTATTATAACCGTCCCGAGTCTTAGTGGCAAAGGCGGCGTCGCAGCCTATTATCGTTCAATTATGCCCTTCTTGGGTGGTGATGCGGCGTTTGATTTGTCTTGTTTGGAGATTGGATCGGAATGCCCTCACTCATTTCTTCATCCCCTACAGGACCAGATAAGGTTTCTCAAAAAGACCCTACGTGGACCCGACTTGGTACATCTAAACCCATCCCTAGATTTAAAAAGCTTCGTGAGGGATGGCCTCTTTGTATATCTTGCCAAAACCCAGAAACTACCGGTTTTGGTGTTCTTCCGCGGCTGGCATCTCGACTTTCAGGATCAAGTCGAAAGAATGTGGAAGTGGTTTTTCACCAACACCTACCTCAAAGCTGACGCATTCATTGTACTGGCATCGCAGTTTAAGAAAAAGCTTAAAGAATGGGGAACAAGTGTGCCTATTTTTCTTGAGACTACCACCGTCGCCGACGAATTGCTAGAGAAATTCGCCATCCAGGATAAGTTGAAGGATATGGCGGCATCAGAGACTTTGAACATACTATTCTTAGCAAGGATTGTGAGGGAAAAAGGAATCTATGAGGCGATTGAAACGTGCGCTCTCCTTGTTGAGAAGAGGCTGCCGATTCGCCTTATTGTGGCGGGAGATGGTCCGGATCTGAAAGGCGTGATGGATTACGCCAATGATAAACTTGCCGGAAACGTTGAATTCAGAGGCTTTGTGACGGGTGAAAGTAAGAAAGATGTACTCACAAAAGGGCACATCTCTCTTTTCCCAACTTATGGAGAGGGTATGCCCGCTTCGGTTCTGGAGGCAATGGCATTTGGCATGCCTGTAGTGACCACTCCAGTGGGTGGGCTGAAGGATTTCTTCCAGAATGAAAAAATGGGTTTTCTGGCTGAAAACAGGGACCCTAGGACTCTTGCAGCCATGGTGGAAAAACTAATAAAAGACAAACACATGAGACACAGCGTTGGCTTGTATAATCATCTGTATGCAAAAGATAATTTTCTGGCATCCAAGGCGGCTCAAAGACTGCGCAGAATCTACGAGCAGGTGATTCGTGAGTCCAAAGTCAGTACTCGCTGATAGTACTAGGCATGTATATCTCAATAAACGATGTCCTTAACCATCTGTATCAGCGTGTCTTGAAGGCTGATTACGAGGGTTGGGACCCTTTTGATGGTCTAAATTCAAGGTTTTTTTCTAACACCTTTCTTTTCAAATCTGCAATTGTCCGACTTCTTTGGATTCAGTTCTTTAAACGCTCTCCTCTTAACTTGAGATCTCTTGCCCTGGTCCCAAAAGGACACAACGCTAAGGGCCTGGGGCTCTTTGCTTCGGGCCTAGTAGCCCTCAAAAGATTAGAAGAAGCAAGGACTCTTCTTGAACATTTGAAGGGCATGCGCTGTAATGGCTTTACAGGTTCTTCCTGGGCTTATAACTTCCCGTGGCAAGCCCGTGCCTTTTATGTTCCCGTTGGTACGCCCAATGTTGTGGCAACCGTCTTTGTTGCCAATGCATTCTTGGACTATTACGACAAAACAGGAGAAGAGGAATATTTAGACATTGCGAGGTCCAGTTGTAGCTTCATTACAAACCACATGATTCTTTTTGAGGATGATGACACGCTTTGTTTTAGAT
>SDBU01005314.1_pt1 | contig 15459 bp, 16 predicted proteins | sample 2277071 | NCBI WGS metagenome assembly SDBU01 (sample SAMN10397929, study PRJNA504765) | marine sediment metagenome | isolation source: marine sediment core GS08_GC12, 126 cmbsf | place: Arctic Ocean: Gakkel Ridge, Loki's castle | collected 2008
TGCATCATCAGCAACCCCGGCTGCGGCGGCTGCGCTTCGGGCCAGATCGGGATGACCGGCCGGGGGCAGGTGCAGGTCAGCACCAGCAACCGCAACTTCCCCGGCAAGCAGGGCGCGGGCGATACCTACCTGGCCAGCCCGGTGACAGCAGCCTGGGCCGCACTCAGAGGCGAGATCACGGTGCCGGAGGCGTAAGCGTATCGGTTTCAGGTTGCGAGTTCCAGGTTTCAAGTTCTGTAACCAACCAGAAGATGTGGGTTCGTAGTGGTGACTTCAGTCACTCTTTCTGCCCCACAAACGACTAAAGTCGTCACTACGAACAAAAACGCCAATGTCCAGCGGGTAGAAATGGAGAGATTGAGCATGAAAGCCACACAGATCAAAGGCCGCATCTGGGTGCTGACCGACCCGGACGGCAAACTGTACGACGACATTGACACCGACATGATCTTCCACAACAGCCACCTGCACATCACCGACGTGGTGGAGATGGGCCAGTACGCGCTGGGCAACCTGGGGGGCTGGGAGGATTTCGCTGAGAAGGCCCAGCCGGGTGATATCATCCTGGCGGGGAAGAACTTCGGCGCGGGGTCGTCCCGGCAGCAGGCGGTGGATTGCTTCCGCGCCCTGGGCATCGGCGCCATCGTGGCCGAGAGCTTTGGCGCGATCTACAAGCGCAACGCCATCAACAGCGGCTTTCCCATCGTCTCACTGCCTGGGCTCACCGAGCAGGCTGGCGAATTCAAGACCGGTGTTGAGTTGGAAGTTGACTTCGAGACGGGCGAGGTGGTGCTGAACGGCGGGAAGACCTTTCAGGCGCAGCCGTTCTCGCAGGTGCAGATGGACATTTTCCAGGCGGGCAACCTGTTCGCCTACGGTAAGTCACTGGGAGGGTGAGAAGCAGATGCACGAGAATCCGATTGACCCTGCCTTCTTTGACCTGGAGATCTACGCCATCTACCGGGCCATTTGGGAAAACTGGGGCGACGAGGCCTGGAAGGTGGTCTGGCGGGCGGGGGAAGTGCTGTTCGACGAGGTGCACGAGCGGCTGGAGTTGGATACCACCACGCCGCTGGCGGCCATGGAGGGGCTGGCGGAGTACCTGGTAGGCGTGGGCTACTTCGCCGACCTGGAGGTGCGGCAGACGGCGGAGGACGAGTTGGAGTACGAGATGGTCGAACCCGTCATCCTGCCCGGCGCCGAGCGGATCATCGCCGAAGGGGGCGTGCCGGCGCATATCTCCACCGCGCTGATGTTCGCCGGCCTGCGCAAGCTCTTCGGCCTGCGGGCGGAGATGATCGGCGATCCGGTGTTCACCCCCGACGGGCGGGCGATTGAACGCTGGAAACTGATGGCGGAAAACCTCGCTAAGGAGTAGAAAATGGGACATACTTTCGTGGAAAAAGTGCTGGCTCGCAAGGCGGGGCTGGACAGCGTTGTGCCAGGGCAGATCGTCACCGTTCGGCCTGACAAGCTCCTGACGCACGACAACACGGCGGCCATCTCCAAGAAGTTCCGCCAGATCGGCGTCGAGCGGTTGGCCGATCCCGACATCAGCGTCATCGTGCTGGACCACGTGACGCCGGCAGCTAACGAGACCTACGCCATCAATCACCAAATCATCCGCGAGTTCGTCGCCGAACAGGGCATCTCGTCCTTCTACGACATTGGCGAGGGCATCTGCCACCAGGTGTTGCCGGAACAAGGGCACGCCTGGCCTGGCGCGGTCATCGTCGGCAGCGACTCGCACACGCCGACTTACGGAGCGTTCGGGGCTTTTGCCGCCGGCATCGGGCGCACAGAGGCGGCAGCGGTGATGGCCACCGGCCAGATCTGGCTGCGCGTGCCGGAGAGCCTGCGGATCGTCATCAATGGCACGCTGCCGGAGCTGGTGTCGGCCAAAGACGTGATCCTCCACATCATCGGCGACCTGCGCGCCGACGGGGCCAACTACTGCTCGGTGGAGTTTGCCGGTGAGACCGTCCGGGGGATGAGCATCGCTAGCCGCATGGTGCTGACCAACATGGCCGCCGAGATGGGGGCCAAGAACGGGGTCGTCGAACCGGACGAGGCGACGCGCGCCTGGCTCCAGGGACGGGTTGAGCACAATTATAAAGAGGTTCACGCCGACCCGGACGCGACCTACGAGCGGGTCGTTGAATACGACGTGAGCGAACTCGCCCCGCAGGTGGCCAAGCCGCACACGGTGGACAACGTGGTTCCGGTCACCGAGGTAGCTGGCACGCCGATCAACCAGGCCCTGGTGGGTACCTGCACCAACGGTCGCCTGGAAGACCTGGCGGCGGCGGCCGAGATCCTGCGCGGCAAGCACATCGCCCCCAGCGTGCGGCTGCTGGTGCTGCCCGTCTCGCGGGAGGTGCTGCTGGCCGCCATCGAGCGGGGCATCGTCAGTGACCTGGTGGCCGCCGGAGCGACACTGCTCAACCCTGGTTGTGGGCCTTGCCTGGGCGCGCACGAGGGCTGCATGGCCCCCGGCGAGATGACCATCTCGACGGCCAACCGCAACTTCAAGGGTCGGATGGGATCCAAGGAGGCGTTCATCTACCTGGCCAGCCCGGCCACGGTGGCCGCTTCGGCGCTCACCGGTGTCATCACCGATCCACTGGCTCAAGCTGGCCGTTGACCGGCGATACACCAACGAAAGCTTACGGGATAGACTGGAGCAAAGCATCCTCGTTAGAGCTGCCAGCACGTCGGAGAGGACAACGGTGGGGTTGATCCGGATAGAACACGCGGACTCGGTTCAGGAAAAAGGGATTCAGGCAGCGGATGCCGTGGTCTGGAGCCTGGGCCAGAAGTACGAGCGGGGAGACGATGAACTGTACAACATCATCAAGGACAAGATCATCGTCGAAGAGGTTTTGAGGGAACAGAAAAACGGGCTCACCCTGGGGGCCGATTCTCACCGTTCACGCCCGTAGGCAGGCCCTTGCGGCCACGACGGAGTATCACGTGCTTACACACGAGCAGCCCGATCCAGGACTTACGAGTCCCGCTTTCCAACTATATTATACAAGATAATCCTCTATTTGTCAAGGAGAAAAGCTATGGAGACAAAGATCACCGGCCGCGTGTGGAAGTACGGTGACGACGTCAACACCGACGTCATCTTCCCCGGCAAGTACACCTACAGCATCTCCGATCCCAGGGAGATGGCCAAGCACGCGCTGGAAGACCTGGATCCGACCTTTGTGGCCCACGTGCAGCCCGGCGACATCATCGTCGCTGGCAAGAACTGGGGCTGTGGTAGTTCCCGCGAGCAGGCGGTGACCTGCCTCAAAGAGGCCGGCGTGGGGGCGATTGTAGCCCGCAGCTTCGCCCGCATCTACTTCCGCAACTGCATCAACGCCGGGCTGCCCATTGTCACCTGCGAGGCTGTGGAGGCGGTGGAGGCGGGCGACGAGGTCACGATTGACTTCGCCGCCGGCCTCGTCACCACCCCACGGGGCGAGTATGCCTTCCCTCCGCTATCGCCTTCGGTGATGGAAATCTTGGAGGATGGCGGATTGATCCCCCACGTGCGGAAGCAGTTGGGGATTGAAGAATAAAAAGGAGGAGTGAAATGGCAAAGTACAGAATAGCCTGGATGCCGGGCGACGGCATCGGGGTGGACGTGATGGACGCGGCCAAGATCGTGCTGGATGCCATCGCGCTGGACGCGGAGTACATCCCCGCCGACATCGGGTGGGAGTTCTGGTGCGCCGAGGGCGAGCCGCTGCCGCAGCACACGATTGACACTCTCAAAACCTGCGACTGCGCGTTGTTCGCCGCTATCACCTCCAAGCCCAAGGAGGAGGCCGAGGCGGAGTTGATCCCCGAGTTGCAGGGCCAGGGGCTCACTTACCGCAGCCCCATCGTGCGCATGCGCCAACTGTTCAACCTGTACGTCAACCTGCGTCCCTGCAAGGCTTTCAAGGGGAATCCCTTGAACTACCGCGACGATCTGAACCTGGTGGTCTTCCGTGAGAATACCCAGGGACTCTACGCCGGCGTGGAGTTTCATCCTTTGCCAGAGGAGGTGCGGGAGGCTCTGGAGGCGCACAGTTCCCGGATGGCCGCTTTCGAGGGCGTATCTTCGGACGATATTGCCCTGTCATGCCGCATCTTCACCCGCCAGGGTTGCCAGCGTATCGTCCGCCAGGCCTTCGAATACGCCAGGCAGCACGGCTACCCCACGGTCACTCTGGTGGAGAAGGCCAACGTCATCCGCGAGACCAGTGGGCTGATGGTGCGCGAGGCGCGGAAGATCGCTGTGGAGTACCCCGGCATCGAGCTGTGGGAGACCAACGTGGACGCCATGGCCATGTGGCTGGTCAAGAACCCCCAGGACTACGGGGTGATCGTATCCAGCAACATGTTTGGCGACATCGTCTCCGACCTGGCGGCGCAGTTGGTGGGTGGGCTGGGATTCGCCGCCAGCGGGAACATCGGCGACGACTTCGCCATCTTCGAGCCGACCCACGGCTCAGCGCCCAAATACGCCGGGCAGTACAAGGTCAACCCCACAGCCATGCTCCTGGCGGTCAAGTTGATGCTGGACTGGCTGGGGGAGACCGAAACGGCGCGGGCCCTGGAGCAGGCCATCGCCGATACGATTGCCGAGGGGAAAGTGCGCACCTACGACCTGGGCGGCAGCAACACCACCCTGGAGGTCGCCGAGGCCGTGGCTGCCAGGCTGTAGGAGCACATCAGTTGCTCCCCGCCAGCAAAGTATCGCCTCCGTGACACCTCTCGCGGGGGCGCTTTGATTGCCGCTGAGCGTTCCTACAGGGACAATCGCCGGCGACGGCCCGCAGGTCAGAGCGATTGAAACATACACCAGTGCTAACCAGGGACTTTGCAGTCTTTTTTGGACTGTTGCCCCAGTGGGGCAATTACCACCTAGAAAGCTCAGTAAGAGCCCATTCTTGGGTGCCCAGTGGGGGAAGAGTACGTAAATGGCCCTGTTTTGTCTCTGTTTGTGGGGCGCTGAGATTCTAGATCGGTAAAGTTCTGCTTCGTGCAAAGTCCCTGCCAACCGCACTGGTGTATTTGTCTGATGATGAACTGCTGCGCAAGCCCCGCGACCACTGCGGTTTGACAAGGGGGTGTATAAGGTTTATAATTGTTACAAACCTTGTGATTCTCCAGGGAGGGATTTGCTATGGAGCAGAGCATCGGCGCCACCGATCTGCGGCAGCGGTTGACCGACGTCCTACAGGCGGTGCGAGAGCGGGGTGAAACTTACATCGTCGAGACCTTCGGTCGGCCCCAGGCGGCTATCATCAATCTGGACGAATATCGGCGAATCCAGCGTTTTCGGCGAGAGCGGGAAGCGTTCTTCGAGTGGCTGGAGGCCACGGCCGCCCGCAACGCCGAGCGCAACGTGGGCCTGAGCGATGAGGAAGTGCTGGCCATCATCGAGCAGACCCGCGAAGAAGTCGCCGCTGCTGGGGGATAGGCCATGCTGCGCGTAGTCATTGACACCAGTTCATTGGTCAGTTACGTGCTGACTCAGGGCGAACTGATGAGCCGGATCGTGGCGCACTGGCGAGACGGCACTTTTACTTTGCTCTCTTCTCCGGCCACGCGAGCCGAACTGGCCGACGTGTTGGCCCGGCCGGCTATCCGACAGTTGGCCACGGCTCCGCTGGACGAGCTGGTGCGGGGACTGGAACGCTTCTCGGAGCACGTGCCAGGGGTTCTGGAACTGTCCGGTGCTTGCCGGGATCCAAAGGCTTGTGGTGAGCGTAGCCGAACCAATGACAAGTTTCTGGCCTGCGCGGTGGAGGGAGGGGCTCATTACCTGGTTAGCAGCGACTATGACCTGCTGGACATGCGCCGCTACCGGGACGTGGCTATCGTCAATCCGGGCCAGTTCCTGCTGGCGCTGGAGTTGTACCCGATGGAGGCGAGAGCGTTGGCGGCCCGCTTCGGCCACGACGTGCTGGCGGACATCCAGGTCACTGTGCCTGTGGAGCCGGAGACAGCGGCGCGGGTGGCGGAGGCGCTGACAATCTCTAGCCCCTAGCTGCCTGAGGGGAGATAGTACACATGTCTGATGACTTTGAAGGACGTGAACAACTTGAAAATGCTTACCAACGCGCCGCCCCGGACTCCTTTGGCCTGTACCTCGGCGCGGGTGTCAACCTTCACCCAGAAGGGAAGGATACTCCCAAGAAGCACTTTAATACGTACTGCTGGCGCCAGCTTCTTGAAGCGCTCTACAAGAAGAACAAGGAGAGGCTAACCGACTCCTTTGCAGACCTGTGGGACAGGTACAAAAATGATTGGCTGGGCCTGGCTTCGGAGCTGGTCGGGCCGCTGGGCGTCGAGACATTTGTCGAACAGATGGATGACATTATCCACGATGACATCCCCCGCAAGGACAGCTATGGCCGCCTCAGCAAACGCCTGCTGGATCAGGCCCCCACACTCCGCGCGGCGATCTGCTTCTCGGCCAAAATCCGCCAGTGCACCGAGACCTCGTGGACCTTTGAGCGCAACCCCAAAATCGGGACGGTGATCACCTTCAACTATGATTTCTTCTTTGGCGCGGGTTGGACGCGCTACCAGGCCTTTGATAAGTACTGGAAGGTTCAGACGCCCTTTAGCGAGGGTAGACCAGACCCAGAGCAGCGGACGATCAACTACATCCATGGGTATGTCCCCTACAAATTCAGCAAAAAGAAGGCCCTTGTCCTGACTCAAGCAAGCTACGACGACGCCTACGCCCCCGACGGATTCGCCTCCCGTACGCTGCGGGAGGCGATAAACGGGTACAACCTCATCTTTCTGGGCACATCGCTCTCTGACAAACCGCTGTGCAAGATGCTGAAAAAGTACAGGGGCCAGCGGCAGCACTTTGCCATCGTCAAGTCAGATGCCGAGGCAGTCGAGCGGGTGAACCAGTTGGGTATCTGTCCGGTCGTAGTGCGGAGCTATGGCGAAATCGCTGTGGCTCTTGAGGAAATCTACTGCGCGGCACTTGACACTGCAGAGTGTCAGAGGGTGGGGCTGGCCAACCCGAAATTCTATTGGAAACGACTTGGGGCTGGCCCAGTGAAATCACGCCAAAAGAAACAGGAATGAGGGAACTGGGGGAGGGCTCTACCTCTAGCTGCTCTGACGGGAGGGGAGCGGGCTGAGGTGGACTTGACGAATTCCCTGGAGAGCGTTAGCGGCCCGCTTCGGCCACGACGTGCTGGCGGACATCCAGGCCACTGTGCCCCCGAAGCCGGAGACAGCGGCGCGGGTGGCGGAGGCGCTGACAGTATTGAGCGAAGGTTAGTAGTATGAAACGCCAAAAAGTCCGAAGTCCTGGATCGGTGCGGCCTGGTGGTTTGCTTGCACCAGGCGATCCTGAGACTTCGGACTTTGTATTTGGAACTTTGAACTGTCGAACAGCCCTGCGCTTGAGCTTATTGAATAAGTGTGGTACAATTAAAACGAAGTCCGGCTGCACTACCCTGTGGCGAGGGGACGATGATGAAACGAAAGAGTGTTCTGTGGGATGGCATTGAGCAGATGGAAGCGGAGATGGATCGCCTCTTCGACGAGGTGATCCCCCCCCGGCGTTGGCTCCCCTTGCGCTACGTCAGAACCTGGCGACCGCCTACCGACGTCTACGAGACCGACGATTCCGTGGTGGTCCAGGTGGAAATAGCGGGTATGGAGGAAGGCGATGCCGTGTTCACTTCCAAGTTCACCATATCGCTATCCGGCCGCAATTTGACCATCACCGGGGTGAGGCGCGATCCATTGTCCGAGGCCCAGGGCTTGGCTCTGAGCTATCAACAGATGGAGATTCGCTACGGAGAGTTCGAGACCGAGGCCTATCTTCCGTGGGCCATCGTCGAGGAGGAGATCGAAGCCACTTACGAGGATGGCTTCCTGAGAGTGGTCTTGCCCAAGGCCAAAGCCCAAAAGCTGCCTGTGGTCGAGACCCGTGAGACGGAGTGAGTTTTTAATGGTGAATCTAAAACAACTATGGGAATTGATACGACGGAGGATTGCCATGCCTCCGTCGGAAGAACATAAGCAGCCCTTCGACCCTTCGGCTACGCTCAGGACAGGCAGGCTCAGGACAGAGCCTGAAAGTGAGGAGCAGGGAAGCGATTCCCCGACCGATGTGGCCCCCCAAACGGCCCTCGTGCCCTCGACACAAGAGGACAAGGTGCTTGAAGGCAAGGGAATGGCGAATGAGGGCCTGGCGGACATCCCCAGTGAGTTGGCCATCCTGCCCCTGCGAAGTGTGGTCGTCTATCCTTTGACCGCTTTGCCCCTGACGGTGGGACGACCACGCTCCATCCGCCTGATAGATGATGCCGTTTTGGGCAAGCGCGTGATCGGCCTGGTGGCGGCCAAGGATCAAGAGCAAGACGACTCTGGGCCTGATGACGTCTACCAGGTGGGCACGGCAGCCCTGGTGCACCGCCTGCGCAAGGCCCCCGACGGCACTGTTATCCTCCTGGTGCAGGGATTGGAACGGATCAAGATCCGCGAGTTCACCCAAACGGAGCCTTACCTGACAGCCAGGGTGGAGGTCGCCCCCGATTTTGTCGAGGATACGGTGGAGGTGGAGGCTCTGATGCGCAACATCGTCGAGCTCTTCCGCCGCCTGGTCGCTCTGGTGCCCCACATACCCGATGAGCTGATCATGTTGGCCCTGCACGTTGATGACCCGCGCCAGTTGGCGTACGCCATCGCCACCTACATGCGCATGGACCTCGACGATGCCCAGGAGATCCTGGAGATTGACGAGGTCACGGAGAAGCTCCGCAAGCTCACGATCATCCTCAATCGGGAGCTGGAAGTGCTGGAGCTGGGCAAGAAGATCCAGGCCGAGGCCCAGACCGAGATGACCAAGGTGCAGCGGGAATACTTCTTACGCGAGCAGTTGAAGGCCATCAAAAAGGAGCTGGGCGAGGAAGACGAGCAGACCATGGAGGCCGAGGAGCTCCGCCAAAAGATCGAAGAGGCTGGCATGCCTGAGGAGGCGGAGAAGGAGGCCAGGCGCGAGCTGGATCGCCTGTCCAAGCTGCCCACCGCTGCGGCGGAATACTCGGTGATCCGCACCTACCTCGACTGGTTGGTGAACCTCCCCTGGAGCAAGAGCACCGAAGATAACCTGGACATCGCCCGCGCCCGCCGGGTGCTGGACGAGGATCACTACGACCTGGATGACATCAAAGAGCGCATCATGGAGTACCTGGCGGTGCGCAAGCTGCGCCTGGAGCGAAAGAATGATGAGGGGGAAGAAGAGAAAGAGCCGGTGGATTATATCCGCAGCGAGCGCGAAGGGGTGATCCTGTGCTTCATCGGGCCGCCGGGCACGGGCAAGACCTCGCTGGGGCGGTCCATCGCCCGCGCGCTGGGCCGCAAGTTCGTGCGCCAATCGCTGGGCGGCGTGCGCGACGAAGCGGAGATCCGCGGCCACCGTCGCACCTACATCGGCGCCCTGCCAGGCCGCATCATCCAGGCCCTGCGGCGCGTGGAGTCCAAGAACCCCATCTTCATGTTGGACGAGATTGACAAGGTGGGCCAGGATTGGCGCGGCGACCCCTCTTCGGCTCTGCTGGAGGTGCTAGATCCAGAACAGAACCGCGACTTCCGCGACCACTACCTGGACGTGCCTTTCGATCTCTCCCAGGTGATGTTCATCACCACGGGCAACATCCTGGACACCATCCCTCCCCCCCTGCGCGACCGCATGGAGATCCTCAGACTCTCTGGCTACACCGAGGAGGAGAAGATCAAGATCGCCCAGCAGTACCTGATCCCACGCCAGATCAGGGAGAACAGCCTGCGTCCAGAAGAGATAGAGTTCAACAAGGGGGCCATCCGCAAAGTCATTCGCGATTACACCCGCGAGGCAGGGGTGCGCAACCTGGAGCGGGAGCTGGGCAGCATCTGCCGAAAGGTGGCGACCAAAGTGGCCGAAGGGCTGAGTCCTGAGCCTGTCGAAGGGCTGAGTCCTGAGGTCCCTCCTGATGGTTCGACAGGCTCACCACAGCGGCCTGACGAAGGGCCTGTCGAAGGGCCGCGTCCTGAGCCTGCCGAAGGGCCTGTCGAAGGGCCGCGTCCTGAGCCTGCCGAAGGGCTGCGTCCTGAGGTCGCTTCGCTTACAGCCGAAGGGCAGGAGGGCGTCAAAACGCTGATCACCGAGGAAAAGGCAGCCGAATTTCTGGGCAAGCCCAAGTACTTCTTCGAGGCAGCGGAGCGGACGGAAATCCCCGGCGTGGCCACAGCGGTGGCCTGGACACCTACCGGCGGCGACATCCTCTTCATCGAGGCCACCAAGATGCCGGGCGGTAAGGGCTTCACCCTCACCGGGCAACTTGGCGACGTGATGAAGGAATCGGCCCAGGCGGCCCTCAGCTACGTGCGCTCCAAGGCCGAGGAACTGGGGATTGATGTGGACTTCTTCGAGAAGAACGACATTCACCTCCACGTGCCCGCTGGTTCCATTCCCAAGGATGGCCCATCGGCCGGGGTGACCATGGCCACGGCCCTCGCCTCTTTGCTCCTGGACAAGCCGGTGCGGGCCGACGTGGGCATGACGGGCGAGATCACCCTGCGGGGGCAGGTGCTGCCAGTGGGGGGCATCAAAGAGAAGATACTCGCCGCCCACCGGGTTGGCCTGAAGACAGTGATCTTGCCCCAGCGCAACGAGCCAGACCTGGACGACGTGCCAGAGGAGGTCAAAAAGGAGATGACGTTCATCCTGGCCGATAAGGTGGATCAGGTCTTCACCGCCGCCCTGGCCGACAGGAGAGAGTCGGAAACCTCATGAACAAGCTCTGAGGACAAGGGAAGGCGAGAAAGGATTTTTACATGAATGGTGACAGAAGTAAAGAAAAGCATCAATGGAGGCGGATGGATATCCATATCCACACCCCCGCCTCCGCCGACTATCAACAGTCGGGCGTTTCGTATTTGGATATTCTGCAGGAGGCTGATAGGAAGGGTCTGGAGATCATCGCCTTCACCGATCACAACACCGTGGCTGGCTACGCGCGGATGTTGGAGGAAATAGAGGATCTGGAAATGCTGGAGCGGCTGGAGCGCCTCCGCTCTCAGGAGAAGAAAAGGCTTCAGGAGTATCACCGCCTGCGGGAGAAGATGTTGGTGCTGCCCGGCTTCGAGTTGACGGCGACCCTGGGCTTTCACATTTTAGGCATCTTCTCGGAGGAGACCACCATCCGGGAGCTGGAGCACATCCTCCTGCACCTCAACGTTCCCGCCGACAAGCTGGACGATGGTTCCACCGAAGTGGGAGCTACGGCCGATGTATTGACGGTCTACCGGGTGATTGATGAGGCTGGCGGTATTGTCATCGGGGCTCACGCCAACTCGACTCACGGCGTGGCCATGCGGCACTACGGCTTCGGCGGCCAGACCAAGATCGCCTACACCCAGGACAGGCACCTTCATGCCCTGGAGGTGACGGACCTGGAGAGCAGGGGGCGGCGCACCACCTCGGCCTTCTTCAGCGGCTCCAAGCCGGAATACCCTCGCCGCATGCGCTGCATCCAGGGCTCCGACGCCCACCGCTTGACTCTCGATCCCAAGGACAAGAAGTCCCTGGGCATCGGCGACCGGGTCACCGAAGCGCTGCTGCCAGAGCTCAGTTTCGAGGCCCTGCGGGAAGTCTTCCTGGGCGACGATTTCCCCCTCACCCGGCCCTATCGGTATGAGCACGCTCCCTTCGATTACGTCCGAGCGGCGCGGGAGCAGGGAGCCAGCATCGTCCAGGCCTTCCACGAGAGGATGACCCGCCGTGGCGGGCGCCTCTACGCCGTCATCGCCGACGTGGTGGCCTTCGCCAACGCCAACGGCGGCACCATTTACGTGGGCGTCAGCTCCAATCCCAAGACGCCGCCAACGGGCATTGACAACCCCAAAGAGGCCATCGCCATCCTCAGAGCCGAGATCGAACGCAAGATCACCCCGCCCCTGGAGGTGACCATTGACGTTCAGCAGACCGAGGGTAAGAAGGTTGTGCGCCTGGCTGTGCCCCGGGGCGACGATCCTCCCTATGCTATTGATGGCAGCAAGATCTACGTCCGCCAGGAGACCGAGACCAACCTGGCCGTGCGTGATGAGATCGTGCAGTTGGTGAAGCGGGCCCTTCGGCAAGACTCAGAACAAGCATTGCAGCCAGCGCCGCCCCCGAAGGAGGAAATGCCTGCCAAGGAAGAAGCCGCAGTAGAGGAAAGGCCATCCGTGGTAGAGCCACCCAAGACAGGGGTGGAGATCGCGGAAACGGTGGAGCGAAAGGGCACCCTCTATCACACCATGAAGGATTTGCGCAACGGCAACGAGGTTCGCAACGTAAGCCGCTCCTCGGCCCGGCGGCTGTGGCAATACGCCATCACCCAAAAGGAGCAGCACCCCGTCCAGGTGGATCAGGTGAACTGGCGAGGCAACATCGGCCTGTGGAAGAAAAAGCAGCGGGCGGGCAAGGTGCGCTACGACTTTGTCCAGCGGGACGCCGAGGGCCAGTTGCACGTCTACTACGGCGTGACGGAGGACGGCATCCACGGGCCGTGGAGGGAGTTTTTGGAGGAAAAGGAGTAACGAGGAGGCATGGATATGGAATTGGCAGACAGAGAGAGCAACGTGCTTCAGGAATTCAAGGATGCTGTAGCAGAAGGATTGTCCCATACTGTTAAGCTGATCAAAATCTTCGGCTCCAGGGCCAGGGGGAATGCCGAGGAGTGGTCTGATCTCGATGTGCTGATCGTCGTCGAAGGGGATTCCACTTCTATCGAGGAAAAGATACGTGAGATCCGCTATGAGACCGTATGGCGGTATAACTTCCATCCCTTGATCTCCTTGCTGCTGCTAAGTGAAGAGGAGTATGCCAATCTGTCTCGCCTACAAACGGGGCTCTGGCGAAACATCGAACGAGAAGGAGTGACTTTATGGCAGGCGCTCTAAGGGAAGAGGTGCTGACCAGATACCGTGATGCCTTGCTGGCCCGCTTTCCCGACCAACTGCAGCGATTGATCCTCTTTGGCTCCCAGGCCAGGGGGGACGCCACAGCAGGGTCGGACATTGACGTAATGGTAGTGGTGAGCTGGGGAGAAGAACGTCTGCCCGGTGGTTTCTATGCCGCTCCCTTCAGCGACCCCCGCTGGCAGGCCATCGTTGATACGGCCAGTGACATCTCCCTGGAATATGGGGTCTACATCTCGTCTCTGGTTATCAGCGAGCGCAGGTTCCACGAATGGTCTCCGCTGATCACCCGGGTGAAAGAAGAGGGAGTAGAGATTTGGAGGAGAAACTAGAACTGATCCAGGTCTGGCTATCCCAGAAGGAGCAGCACCCCGTCCAGGTGGACAAAGTGACCTGGCGTGGCGACATCGGCCTCTGGAAAAAGAAGCGGCGAGCGGGCAAAGTGCGCTACGACTTCGTCCAGCGGGACGCCGTAGGCCAGTTGCACGTCTACTACGGCGTGACGGAGGGCGGCATCCACGGGCCGTGGCGGGAGTTTTGGGAGGGGGAGTAGGGGACTGGAGGAACGGACATTTCCACATATAAGCAACTATGTGGAAAAACTTCTACATAGTAATTGTTGGGCGCATTGCCAGCGGCATGACTATCAATGAGAAGCGAATCTACGGATGAGAGGAGGGGACCTATGCCAAGCTCAACTGTGATCAGCCTTGCAATTCTCAAAGCCAACTGGGACCTACTGAGGAAAGACTACCTCGAGAACTTCGTTCCTATCATTGCTGAAAGCATCCGGCTGTCGAAGACAGACTTCGTGTCACTCCCCGACTTGCAGAATGATCTTAGAACCAGGTTTGGCCTCAGACTTCCACAAAACGCCATCAAGTCGATCCTACGCCGCGTGAGGAAACGAGGATACATACAATTGCAGCACGGAACATATTTGAAAAAACCTAAGAGGCTGGCGCAACTCAACTTCCAGACTGTGCAACGTGAGGTAATCAGAAAACAGGAGGCCTTGATTAGCCGTCTCCTAGCTTTCTGCTCCGAGAAGTTCGATATTTCATGGGAACTAGATGAAGCCGAAAACGCTCTGCTCTCGTACTTGGAGGAGAATCAAACCATCGTGCTGAGTGCAACAAGCTACGGCACAGTTATTCCGCCCCAAGGACATACCTCCAGGAGCGCGAAATATGTAGTTGGAGCATTCGTTAGGCACTTACAGGAAACAGACGATGCCTGCTTCGAATACCTGGAGACCGTTGTTGTAGGCAATATGCTCGCCAATGCGATCTTTCTAACAGAGCCAGGTCGTACTCAAAAGAAATTCCATAATACTATGGTCTACTTTGACACAACCTTCCTGATATCAGCCTTAGGTTATGAAGGGGAGTTTCGCCAAGCCCCCTGCACAGAGCTTCTCGAACTCCTGTATACTGCTGGGGCCAACCTTCTATGCTTCAAGCACACGGTTGACGAAATCAGGGGGATTTTGAATGCTGGTGCTACCATAGCAGCTTATGGCCGCACGAGAGATGTGCATGGCCGTGCCATTGAGCACTTCTTGGCAAGAGGTTATACGCCTTCTGACATCGAGTTGCTGTCGGCTACTTTGGAAAGGGATTTGAGATCTCTGCGCATTAGTGTGACCGGCAAGCCATCCTATGTACACAAGTATGTGATTGATGAACAGGCGCTTTCCGACCTACTTGACAGTCAGATGGCATACCGCAATCCACTTGCGCTGCAACGCGACGTGGATTCGGTATCAGCAGTTATGCGGCTTCGAGAAGGAGGAGAGTTCTACGAAATAGAAGACTGCCGGGCTTTGTTTGTGACTACGAATGTGGATTTGGTATGTTTATCCAGGGATTTCTTTCACGGAGAGCACCCGTACGGGGAGGTTCCGCCATGCACGACCGACTACACCCTAGCCAACCTACTGTGGCTAAAGACTCCTGTACAGGCTCCAGACTTACCGAGAAAAAGGATCATTGCAGACTACTACGCCGCGATGCAACCTGACGAACGCCTCTGGAGACGATACCTCGACGAAATCGACAAACTGGAGCAATCCGGTGCTGTCACTGCCGAAGACTACTATCTACTCAGGCATTCATTGGAGGCCAAATTCGCACTCATGGACTTGACATTGGGGGAGGAAGAAGCTTTCACTGAAGGGACAGTTCCGGAAATCATAGAAGTCACGAAGTCCAGGATTCGGGCAGGATTGGAGGCAGAATTAGCAGAAGAAAGAACGCTTCGGGCCAGTGCTGAGAAGAGCGCTGCCCAAGTACAAGTGAAAGAACAGCAGAGGATTGCAGATATCAGAGCACGTGCCGAGAGATACGCCGCGACCGCTGCGAAGATCCTTGAATACGGCACAGTGATTATTGTGCTCCTAGCAGTCTGTCGGAGAAATAGGTGTAAATGCAGGCAAAGCTGCCAATAGAAGAGAGAATTGTCAATCTGGCAAGGTTTTCGAGTTCTCATCTCGTG